>Ga0256835_1000220_pt1 | contig 45777 bp, 48 predicted proteins | sample PIR30metaG_FD_185972 | JGI IMG/M metagenome (GOLD analysis project Ga0256835, IMG submission 185972) | Hydrothermal vent microbial communities from East Pacific Rise, Pacific Ocean - PIR-30 | ecosystem: Environmental > Aquatic > Marine > Hydrothermal vents | place: Pacific Ocean: East Pacific...
TCCGCGCCCGGTCCATCCCCGTAACCACCTCCAGGTTGGGTGGTGCGCCGCTACGGCCGTGGTCCAGCACCAGCTGCCCGCGGGCGTGAGTGCCGCAGGTTTCCACCCAGCCGCGATGTTGCTCGCTAGCGGTTACGGCGCCGGGAATCAGCGCGGCGACCATAGCCAGCGGATCGGGGATGAGCAGGCCCGGCGCATCGCGACCCTCCAGGAAGGCCCGGGTGCGGCGGGTGATGGCGTCGTAGAAACGGGCCCGGGGCGTATGTAGCAGAACCAACGCTTCGTGCTGATCCCGGTCTACGGGGTGAGCCAGGGTCGTTTCCCAGGTAACCAGGACGATGTCGGCGAAGGCCTGCACCACCATCTGGGCAGCCTCGGGGTCGTAATAAAAGTTGAACTCCGCCGCCCAGCGCGGGGTGTTGCCGCGGGCGGTGTGGGCCCCTCCCATGACGACGAGCCGGCGCAGCAACCGCGGCAGCTCGGGCTCGAGGCGCAGGGCCAGCGCCAGATTGGTAAGTGGCCCCAGCGCCACCAGCACGAGCTCACCCGGGCGTTCGCGAGCCAGGCGCGCGATCGCCACCGCTGCCGGCTCGCGCTCGGGGCGCACCCGGGCGCGACGATTTGGGTAGTCACCCAGGCCGTCTTCGCCGTGGAACTCGGTGGCGTGTACACGCTCGCCGGGCAGCAGGGGCTCGCGCGCGCCGGGGAAGACGGGCACCCCCTCGGTGCCCATGGCGTGGAGCACCTCGAAGACGTTGGGGACCACGTGCTCGAGCGGCACGTTGCCGCCCACCGCGGTCACGCCCGCCACCTCGGCTTCGGGGTGGGCCAGGGCCAGCATCAGCGCCAGGGCGTCGTCCACCCCGGCGTCGGTGTCGATGATGAGGGCGGACACGAGCGTATTCTACGCCAGGCTAGAATGGACGCGTGGCCAAGGACGACGTGGCGGTTTGCACCACCCTGACGCTGCACCCCGAGGCGCTCGAAAAGGCGCGCGCCGCGCTCCCGGACGAGAACGAGGTGGCCCGCGCCTCGGCGCTGCTCAAGGCCCTGGCCGATCCGACGCGAATGCGCATCCTGCTGGCGATGCGCCAGGGAGAACTGTGCGTGTGTGACCTCTCACACCTCCTGGGCATGAGCCAGAGCGCGATCAGCCATCAGCTGCGGGTGCTGCGCGACGTCCGCCTGGTCCGCTGGCGGCGGGAGGGCAGGCAGGTTTTCTACCGCCTCGCCGACCGGCACGTAGAGGAGATCCTCGACGACGCGCTCGAGCACGCCCGCGAATAGTGGCGTGCGGTTAACACTTGAATGTTTGTTCACATGTGCATAAGATAGGGGCATGTCCGCCCCCACCCGCGAGCTCACCTTTGACGTAGAGGGTCTCGACTGCGCCGACTGCGCGGTCAAGATCGAGAAAGCGGTCCGGCAGCTGCCGGGCGCGGTGGAAGTGGCCGTGGCCTACGGCAGCGGCAAGCTCTTCGTCAAGCTGGACGCCGGGGCGGAGCCCGAGGCGGTGGCCCGGGCGGTGGAGCCGCTGGGCTACAAGGTGCGCCCCGAGCGCGAGCCGGCCGGCGAGGCGCGGTGGTGGCAGAACCTCAAGGTGAAGATGCTGGGCGTGAGCGCGGGCTTCCTCGTGCTGGCGCTCGCCAGTCAGCTGCTCTGGCCCGCCGCAGCCCACTGGGTCTGGAGCGCGGGCGCGCTGGTGAGCGCCACCCCGCTGGCCCGCAAGGCCTGGGCGGTGCTGAAAAGCGGCGGCCTCGACATCAACGCCCTGGTCTCGATCGCGGTCGTGGGTGCGATCCTCATCGACGCCGCCCCCGAGGCGCTCGTCGTCGTCTTCCTCTTCCTGATCGGCGAGGTGCTCGAGGGCCTGGCGGCCTCGCGCGCCCGCGGCACCCTGCGCGAGCTGGCCAAGCTGGCCCCCACCAAGGCGCGGCGGCTCGAGGCGGACGGCCGCGTGCGCGAGGTGCCGGTGGAGCTCCTGGCGGTGGGCGAACGGGTCCAGGTCCCCGCCGGGGAGCGCATCCCCGCCGACGCCGTCGCCGTGGAGGGCGCGGGGGCGGTGGACGAGTCGATGCTCACCGGCGAGTCCGCGCCCGTGCCCAAGCGCGCGGGCGACCCCATCTACGCGGGCACCGTGCTGCTCGAGGGGCAGCTGGTGGCGCGGGTGACCGCGCCGGCCGCGGACAGCGCGCTGGCGCAGATCCAGAAGCTGGTGGAGCGCTCAGGCGCGATGAAGAGCCCCACGACGCGCGTCATCGACCGCTTCGCCCGTTACTACACCCCGCTCGTGGTGGTCGCGGCGGCGCTCGCGGCCACGGTGCCGCCGCTGCTCTTCGGCCAGCCCTTCGAGGTCTGGATCTACCGCGGGCTCGCCCTGCTGCTCATCGGCTGCCCCTGCGCCCTGGTGCTCTCGGCGCCGGCGGCCGTCACCTCGGCGCTGGCGCGCTCGGGGCGGATAGGGGTGCTGGTCAAGGGGGGCGACGTGCTCGAGACCGCCGGACGCCTGCGCGCCCTCGCCTTCGACAAGACGGGCACGCTCACCGAAGGGCGACCGCGGCTCGTGCAGGTCTGGGGCATGGACGAGCGCGAGATCCTGCCGCTGGTGGCGGCGCTCGAGCGCTCGAGCGCCCATCCGCTGGCCGAAGCCGTCCTCGCGCGCGCCGGGAAGCTGGGAATTCCGGTGCCCGAGGCCCGGGACCTGGACGCCCTGCCCGGCGCCTGGGTGAAGGGCCGGGTGGCGGGCCGCGAGGTCTGGGTGGGCAGCCCCGCCGCCGCGGGGGGCTTGCCGCATGAGGTGCGGGAAAACGGCGAGACCGCGAGCGTGGTCAAGCTCGACGGAGAGGTCGCGGCCGTCCTCTTCTTCGAGGACGCCCCGCGGCCCGAGGCGGCCGAGGCGCTGGCGCGGGTGCGGGCCCTGGGCATCGAGACCGTCATCCTCTCTGGTGACCGCGAACCGGCGGTGCGCCGCCTCGCCGGGCGGCTGGGCGGGGTGCGTTACCGCGCCGGGCTGCGCCCGGAGGACAAGCTCGCAGCCCTCGCCGAGCTCCCCCACCCCGCAGGCATGGTCGGCGACGGCGTGAACGACGCCCCCACGCTGGCCACCGCCGATCTGGGCGTGGCCATGGGTAGCGGCACCCAGGTGGCGCTCGAGGCCGCGGGCGTGGCCCTGGTCGAGCCCAACCTCAACCGGCTCGCCCACTTTCTCGAGCTCGCCCGCACCGCGCTCGCCAACATCTACACCAACGTCGCCGTTGCCCTGGGGCTCAAGGCGGTCTTTTTGGTCACCACCCTGCTCGGCTACACCGGGCTCTGGATCGCGGTCATGGCCGACACCGGCGCGACCCTGCTCGTCACCGCCAACGCGCTCAGGCTGCTGGCCTGGCGGCCGCGTTAGACGGCCTCGAAGCGCCGCTCGGCCACGTTCTTACGCACGTGCCCGGGCCTGAAGACCTGCCCGTTCATGGCGATGTAGACCCCCGGCTGTAGCAGCTGCACCGCAGCGACCGCGTAGCCGATGTTGAACTCGGCGTCCGAGCCCAGAAAGCGCGCCGGCTGCATTGCCCCCACAAGCACAATCGTCTTGTCGGGGATGCCCTCGAGCGCCCGGGCCGTCTCTACCATCGTGTCGGTGCCGTGGGTGATGAGCACCCGCCGCGCCGGCGCGGCCGCCACCGCCGCGCGGATGCGCGCGCGGTCTGCGTCGGTCATCTCCAGGCTGTCTTTCTGGAGCAGCGCCTCGATGGCGTAGGGGAAGTTGACCCGGGCCTCCTCCAGCAGCCGGCCGATCTGCGGCTCGCCCACGGTGTAGTCGTCCTTCGCGTCGTAGTAGATCTTGTCAATCGTGCCGCCGGTGGTGAAGATCTGGACGAACTCGGGTTCCGGGATCGGGTTCACGGGGTCAGGATACCCGAGCCGGCGTTATTTTACGAACGTGAATACGGATGCGGGTTATTTTAGAAATCTGCGATTTTTAAAATAACGCGCGCGCCAGAACCCTCCTGGGGCCAGGGTGAACCGGGCGCTAGGGCCGCACCGGCAGATTGAAGACGTTCTGCAACACGAACATCCCCACCACCGATATCAGGGCCGCGACCGTCGGGGTAAGCAACCAGCCGATACTGATGTTGCGAACTATGTCCCAGCGGATGCGCTCCCCCGGCGTGATCAGCCCCAGGCCAATGACCGCGCCTACCACCGCCTGGGAGCTGGAGACCGGCACCAGCGGCAGGTGCGGCAGGTGGTGGGCGGCGAGCCAGGCGGCCAGCGACTGCGAGGCGAAGAGGAAGAGCACCAGCGACTGCGCCAGCACTACCACCAGCGCCGCCACCGGCGTAAGGCGCACGATGTCCTGCCCCACGGTCATCATCACCCGCTCGGAATAGGTGTAAATGCCTACGGCTATGGCCATTCCGCCCAGTAGAAAGAGCTGCTGGGCGGAGCTGAGGGTGACGGGCCCGAGCTGCAAGTCGCGGAAGGGGGAGACGTTGAGGAATACCCCCATGACGTTGGCGATGTTGTTGGCCCCCAGGCTGTAGGCGCCGAAGGCGCCCACCAGAATCAGGCCCCAGCGGGTGTAGTGGTCGAGACGCAGCAGGTGGATTTTTACCCGCCGCAGCAGTACGCGCGCCAGCGCAAAGAGGACGGCCGACATGATCCCGGCCATTACCGGCGAGGCCACCCAGGCAAAGGCAAATTTAGAAACGATTCCCGGGTCGGTCGGCTGCCCCATGAAGATGTTCCAGCCGATTATGCCGCCCACTATGGCCTGGCTGGTGGAAACGGGCAGCCCCCGTTCGGTCATCAGGTAGACGCTCAGCGCCGCCGCCAGCGCGGCCATGAAGGCGCCGGGCTGGGTGTTGATCGCCCCCAGTTTGCCCAGAGTGTGAGAAGCGCCCGCGCCGCTGATTACCGCACCCAGGATCACGAAGATGCTGGCGATCAGGGCCGCGGTCGCAAAGCGCACCATGCGGGTGCCCACGGCGGTGCCGAAGATGTTGGCCGCGTCGTTGGCTCCCAGCGACCAGCCCAGGAAGAGGCCGCTGGAAAGGTAGGTGAAGATCCCCGGGTTCATCAGACCATCCGCTTGATCGTCAGGATCGAGAGCTTGTCGCCGATGTCCTCGGCGGTGTCAGCGATGCTGTCGAGGCGCTCCAAAAAGGAGGAAAGGTGCATCTTGCGGGCCAGGTCCATGGTGCTTTCGTAGATCTGCCGCCCCACCCGGGTGGTTATTCTGTCGGCCTCCGACTCGTAGAACTGCACCTTCTTAACGTGGTCGCGCACGGCGCTGAGATCGCGGAAGAAGGCGCGCGCGGCGGTCACCATTTCCTCGGCCGTCTGCTGCGCCATCCGTGCCAGTTCGGCGAAGTCGTCACGGTAAGCCTCGTCTATCTGGGGTTTTTGAACGTAAAAACTGTACACCGCGGCTTCGTAGTGATTGGTCACCTCGTCCACCTGCTCGATGAGCGAGAGCACGTCTTCCCGCAGCTCGGGGATTAGGGTGTGGGTAGTCATCTGGGTCTCGATCTCGCGCCGCAGGTCGTCGGCCTCCTCCTCCACCGCGGTGACCCGCCGCACCAGCTCCTCGAACTCGCCGGAAACTCCGCGGTTCAGGTAGATTTCCATGGCGCGGCCGAACACCAGCCCCGCTTCCTGCACCTTGTCGAAGTAAAGGTCTATCTGGGCCTCGAGCCCGCGGGTGCCACCGAACAGCGAGGGTAGTTTCATGGTGAGCCCATTATAGGCGCGCATGCCGGGGACAGCTCGCCCATGCGGCTAGAATGACCGCATGAACAGGCCCCGCCCCGGCCTCGTCGTCCTCGTCCTTACCGTAGGCGTGGCCGCGGTGAGCGCAGCGGCCATCTTCATCCGCTTCGCCTTCGCCTGCGCCGGGGAGGCGACGCCGGGGCTGGCGCTGCTGCTGGCGGCGGTGCGGCTGGGGCTGGCGGCGCTCTTTCTGGCTCCCACCTGGCCAGGGCTCCTGCGCGCCCGTCCGCAGCCAGGGGCTTTCGCGCTGGCGGCGCTGGCGGGCCTGTTCCTGGCCGCACATTTCGGTACCTGGGTGGCCAGTCTGGCCTATACCTCGGTGGCGGCCTCGGTTACGATCGTGACCACCAACCCCATCTGGGTTGCGCTCTTCGGCTGGCTCTGGCTGGGGGAGCAGGTGAGCCGCCTCACCCTCGCAGGCATTCTGGTTGCTACCGCCGGCGGCGCGCTCATCGGACTGGGCGACGCCACGGGTGCGGCTGCCGGACCGGCCCCGCTGCTAGGGGACGCGCTGGCGCTCGCAGGCGCCTGGACGGTGAGCGGCTACTTTTTGCTGGGGCGCGAGGCCCAGCGGCGCGGCCTCTCGATAGGCCAGTACGTGGCCGTGGCCTACGCCGCCGCGGCGCTGGCGCTGCTGCCCCTGCCAGCGCTCTTCGGCACGCCCTACACCGGCTGGCCGCCCGCCTTCTACGGCTACGCCCTGGCCATGGCGCTAACCAGCCAGCTCATCGGTCACACCAGCTTCAACTGGGCGGTGCGCTGGGTGCCGCCGGTGCTGGTAACGCTCGCCATCCTCTTCGAACCGCTGGGCTCGGGCCTCCTGGCATACGCCTTTTTTGGTGAAACCCCGCCTCCGCTCGTCTTTGCGGGGGCAGGGGTGCTGCTCGCGGGCGTGGGCCTTGCCGTGCTGGGGCGGGGCGGGGCGGGTCGCTAGGCTTCGTCAGCGGGCCCTTCTGCGGGCTGCTCTGCAGCAGCGAAGAGCGGGTCCTGGTCCTCCTCCTCGCGCCGGGCGTAGACGCCGCAACGGGTGCAGCTGACGGCTATGACGGGAACAAAGGGGCGCACCCAGCGGCCGCAGGAAGGGCAAACGTAGCGCACGCGCGCATTATGCCACGCCGCCGCGCGGTATGCTTGGGTATGCGCCGGATCATGGTCACACTGGGCCTCGCGCTCGCTCTCGGCTGGGCGGCGGAGCTGGCGCGCGTGGAAATGGGAACCCCGGTTCCCGGCTTCGACCCCGCCGACCTGCACACCTACAAGATCGCCCGCCCGGCGCGCGTGTTCCGGGCCGCGGACGGGGCGATTGTCTTCGTCAGCTACTGGAGCTTCGAGCCCGGGGACGCCGGGGAACGGGCTTTTGAGATGTACTTGATTCCTCCCCGGGGGGAAGTGGAGCGGGCGGGCTATACTTTCAACGTCCCTGCCGGCTGGGTGGGGCGCGTAAAACCCACCTTCTGGCACTTCAGGCTGACACCCGCGCGGGCGCGCTCCCAGGCGGGCGAGTGGACCGTCTACTTTCTTTTCAACGGCGTCCTCAAGGGGCAGACCACGTTCGTGCTCGAGCCCTGAAAGCCCCCTCCATCCGGAGAAAACCGTCCGGACTCACCCGCGAACGCTGCGGGTCGTGTAAGATTGCGGCGTGCGCAGCTTCACCAACCTGCACGTTCGCACGCAGGACGCGAACGCTATGCGCGCCCTGGCCGCCAAGATCCGCACCCCGGGGCTCGCTCTCTACGTGCTCCCGGATCCGCCCTGGTACAGCCTCTATGACGAAGCCCTCGAGGCCGACGAGGACACGGCGCGGCTGTGGCAGGAGCTGACGGCCGCCTCGCGCCTTGGCCGCGCCGCGGCTTTCGCGGTCTACGAGGACGAGGCTATGTGCTGGGGCCTGGCCGGGGACGGCCGTATCCTCTACCGCTACTGCGAGGGTGTGGAAGGCGAGCCGGAGGGTGCTCGCGGGGAGCTCCCCGCCTACCTGGACGCAGCCGCCGTGGCCGCCGCGCAGGCGGGGGAGCCAAAGACCGCGGCCGTGCGCGCGCTAGCGGGCATCCTGGGACTCTTCCCCGACCACGCCGTGGTAGGATTTGGCGACTTGCTGGAGCTCGACGAGGAAAGCGACCTGCCCGCGGACGTATGGGTCCTGGAAGACGACGCGGGTCCCGAGTTTGTTCTGGAGCGGCCCCTGCTGGAGGAAGACCATGCTGGTGGTTAAGATCGGCGGCAGCCTGGACGGATCCGAACCGTTGGTGCAGGACCTGGCCCATCACGACGGCGAGCTCGTATTGATTCACGGTGGCGGACCCCGCATCGGGGCCGAGCTGGAAGCGCGCGGCTTCACCACCCGTTTTGTCGAAGGCCTGCGGGTCACCCCACCGGAGCAGATGGTGGTCGTCGAGCAGGTGCTGACGTTGCTCGGCAAGGAACTGGCCGACCACCTTTCCCGTCTGGGAAGGCTGGCAGTGGGTCTCTCGGGGAGAGACGCGCGGCTCCTGCGCGCCGACCCCCTCAACGACGACCTGGGACGGGTGGGAAAGATATCGGCCGTGAACACCTCGCTCCTCTTTGCGCTGATGAGCCGCCACCTGACGCCGGTCGTCAGCCCCGTTGCCACCTCCGAAAGCGGCCCTCTGAACGTAAACGCCGACGACGTAGCCGCGGCGATAGCGGGCTGTATGGGGGAGCCGCTGGTATACCTCACCGACGTTCCCGGCGTGCTTGCCGACCCCGCCGACCCGGAAAGCCGCATCCCGCTGCTCGCGGGCGACGAGGTGGAGTCGCTGATCGCCGAAGGCGCGATCGCCGGGGGCATGATACCCAAGGTGCGAGCGGCGCTGGCCGCCATCGAATACGGCTCCCCCTGGGTCACGATCGCCCGTGGCGAAACCGGCGTGCTGCCGCGGCTGCTTTCGGGACGGGTGGGAACCCGCATCGTTCCGGAAAAAATCTCGCGCGAAGTATAATCCTGGTGTCGTACCCGGCTTTCCGGGGAAAGGGGGTTTCATGAACCTACGCAATCTGACCGTGCTGATCATCCTCCTGCTGGTGGCGCTCTTTGCTGGTCTCAACTGGTCGCTGATCACCGCTCCGAGCGAGATCAACCTGCTCTTCACCCGCATCTCCGCGCCCCTGGGAATGATCCTGCTGGGCGTCGTGGCGCTGCTGAGCCTGCTTTACTTCATCTTCATCGCCGTGATCGAAACGGGAGCGCTGCTCGAGATCCGCCGCTACGCCCGCCAGGTGGAGCAGGCCCGCAAACTGGCCGACCAGGCCGAGGCCAGCCGCTTCAAGGAACTCAAGGGCTACCTGGAGGAACACCTGGGCGCGCTCGCGGAGGGCCAGTCGGGCCTCAAGGAGCACGTCGGCCGCACGGTGACGGAGGCAAAAAATGAGCTGGCGCTGGAGCATGACACCCTCAAGTCGCAGCACAGCGAGATCAGCGGGCGCGTGGAGCAGGCCAGCGAACAGCTGAAGTCCGAGCTGCTCTCCCGGCTCGAGGGGCTCGAACAAAAGGTTTCTGCCGACGTCGAGCGCGCGGGCAATACCCTGGCGGCATATCTGGGCGAGCTCGAGGATCACCTGCTAGGCCGCAGCGACGAGGCGAAACCCCCATCAGAAGAGGCCTGAACCTCCGTGCCCCACGAACAGGCGCTGCTCCTTAGCCTGGCCTGGGCCGTGGGCTTGGGCCTCGCCGCCCAGTTGCTGGCCCACCGGCTGCGCATTCCCGCGATCGTACTGCTCCTGGTCACAGGGGTCCTAGCGGGGCCCAGCGTTCTCGGCTGGGTACATCCCGAGCATCTGGGCCCCGGGCTGGGGGTCCTGGTAAAGCTGGCGGTGGCGGTGATCCTCTTCGAGGGCGCCCTGAGCCTGCGGCTCGAGGACCTGCGGCGGGCCGCCGCCGAGGTTCGCGGGCTCATCACCGTCGGGGTGCTGGTCACCCTGGTGCTGGCGACGCTGGCCGCACGCCTGGTGGCCGGCTTCTCCTGGCCCCTGGCGCTCCTCTTCGGGTCGCTCATGACGGTAACCGGGCCCACCGTAGTGCAACCCCTGCTGCGGCGGGTGCGCGTGCCCCGCAACCTCAAGGCGATTCTGGAGGGGGAGGCCATTCTCATCGATCCCGTGGGTGCGGTGCTGGCGGTGGCGCTGATGGACGTGGTGCTGGGGCTCTCGGGCGCGCATCCACTCAGCTGGTACGGCGCGGTCTGGGCCTACTTCGGCCGCCTGCTCACCGGGGCTGCCGTGGGGGTGGCGGGGGCGCTGTTGCTCTCGCGCATCTTCAAACGTCACGACTGGGTGCCGCTGGAGCTGCGCAATCTGGTGGCGCTGGCAAGCGTCTGGGTCGCTTTCGCCGCCGCCGAGGCCATGCAGCCCGAAGCGGGTCTGATGGCGGCGGTGGCCATGGGGCTCGTCTTCCAGCGCAGCGAGGTTCCCGAGGAAAGACGGCTGCGCCACTTCAAGGAACAGCTCACGGTCTTGGGCATCAGCGTCCTCTTCGTACTGCTGGCCGCCGACCTGCCGCTCGCGGTGGTGCGCGCCGCCGGCTGGCCCGCGGTCTGGACCGCGCTGCTGCTGGCGCTGGTGGTGCGCCCCCTGGCCGTGGCCGCGGCGACCTGGCGCTCGCCGCTTTCGTGGCGAGAGAAGTTCTTCGTCGCCTGGATCGGACCGCGCGGCATCATCGCCGCCTCGGTGGCTTCGCTCTTCGCCCTGGCCCTGCAGGGGGCCGGGATACCGGGGGGTGAGGCACTGCTGGCGGTGGTTTTCGTGACCATATTCGTGACGGTTACGCTGGCGGGCCTCACCGCGCCCTACCTGGCCCGTCTGCTGGGCCTCAGCGGCCAGGCAGGAAAGCTGGCCATCGTGGTGGGCGCGGGGCCGCTGGCGCGCCGGGTAGGAAAGCTGCTAGGAGAACACGGTCGCCAGGTAGTGCTGGTGGACCGCAACCAGAGCCTGGTCTGGGCGGCGCGCCGGGCCGGGCTCGAGGCGGTGCTGGGCAACGCTCTGGAGGAGGACACCCTCGCCTCCCTGGGAGCCGACGAGGCGGAAACCCTGCTGGCCGCCACCACCAACCCCGAGGTCAACGTGCTGGCGGTGGCCATCGCCCGCGAAGAGTTCCACACCGCGCGCGCCTACCCGGTAATCGACGAGAAGGGGGTGAGCGCCGGGCTGGTGGAGCAGGTGGGCGGCCAGATAGCCTTCGGCCGGCCCATAGACATCCGCGACTGGGAACACGCCCTCAACTACGAGCCGGTCAGCGACCTGGTCTGGGACGTTCCCGACGAGTTCTCAGGGCGGACCGTGGCATCTCTGGAGCTGCCCGGTTTCCTGTTGCCGCTGGTGCGGCTGCGCGGCGAGGAGGCGGGCATAGTACACGCCCGGCAAACCTGGGCGCGGGGGGAGCGCGTGGTCTTCGTCTCCCGCAAGCCCGAGGAGGAGGCGCTGGCGGCGCTAACCGCGCTCGCGCAGGGTTAACCAGCGCTCCGCGGGCCAGGTGTTAGCCACCCGCTCCGGGGCAATCCCGGCCTTTTGCGCCATCCACAACCCGTAGGCAACGTCAGTGTAACCCTCGGGGGTGTGGGCGTCGGGTCCTATCGAAAAAACGAGCCGCTCGCGCCAGGTCAGCGCCAGGCGCCAGTCGAGATCCAGCCGCCAGGGGTTGGCGTTGATCTCGACGATCTTTCCCAGCTCCGCGGCGCGCGCCAGCACCTGCTCCCAGTCGGCCCGCACCCCTTCACGCCTGAGCAGCAGGCGGCCGGTAGGGTGCGCCAGCACGGTCAGGTAGGGGTTCTCCACCGCTCGCAGGAGCCGCGCGGTCTGCTCGCCGGGCTCGAGGGAGAAGTGTGAGTGCAGCGACCCCAGCACCACGTCGAAGCGGGCGAGGATCTCGTCGGGATAATCGAGGGATCCATCCGCAAGGATGTCGGACTCGATGCCCTTGAGGATGCGGAAGGGGGCCAGCTCCGCGTTGAGCGCCTCTATCTCGCGCCACTGGCGCTCCAGGTCCGCGGGTGTGAGCCCGCCGGCATAGGCGGCGGACTGAGAGTGGTCGCTCACCACCATGTAGGCATAGCCCTCCGAGGCAGCCGCCTCCGCCATGGTGCGCAGCGAAGCGCCGCCGTCGGAGTATGAGCTGTGCAGGTGCACCAGCCCCGCCAGGTCGCTCCTCTCCAGCAACCGCTCCGGGGGCGCGATCCCCAGGTGTTCGGGCTCGCGCCACGCCGGCGGCGTTTCCGGCACCCCCAGCCGCGCGAACACCGCGGCTTCGCTTTCTGCCGCCGGGAGGTCTCCCAGGGTACGGACCCAGCTCGCGGCACCGGTGGCGCGCACCAGCTCGCTGCCGAAGTCGGCGTCTGTGGCGCAGAAAACGCGCAGCGGAAGCCCCTCCAGCCGGCCGTGCACCACGCGACCGCGCACCCCGGCGGCGTTCTCACCGAGCGCCGCGAATACCGCCTCGGGCTCCGCGCGCGCCACCAGATCCACGTTGCCCGCGGTTTCCAGGCGCCGGCGCAGGCTGCCGGCCAGGGTGGCGTAAATCCCCGCCGCCTCCAGGTCAACGAGCAGCAGCCGGGCGGCCTCGAGCCCGGTGGAAAGGTGGACCCGGCGCAGGTTGGCGAGCGCGAAGCGAACGGCTTCCAGCAGGGCCCGCTCGCTCCTGCGGCCGAAACCGGGCATGGCGGCGATGCGCCCCTCCTCGGCCGCGCGCGCCAGTTCCTCCAGGCTGTCCACCCCCGCCTGCCAGAGGGCGCGGATGCGCCTGGGTCCCAGCCCCTGCACCATGAACAGCTCCGCCACCCCGGGGGGCACCTGGCTGCGCAGCTCCTCGAGATAGCCGAGCTCGCCGCTGGCGACGGCTCCGGAGAGTGCCCCCGCCAACCCCTTGCCGATGCCGGGCAGGGAGTCAAAACCCGCGGCCGCTAGCTCGGAAAGCTCGCCCTCGTAACGCTCGAGCGCCCGCGCCGCCTTGCGGTATGCCCCGGTCCGGAAGCCAGTTTCGCCCAGTACCTCCATCAAATCGGCTGCTTCGGCGAGCATGCGCGCCAGATCCTTGGTGGTCACGCCTCCTCCAGAGGGTAGGGCTCGGGTTTGCGGCCCTTGAAGACCCAGGCCTCGCGATAGCCCGCCTCGCGCAAGAGCGCCGTGGCCTCCGGAAAGCGCCAGCCCAGCTCTTCGGGGGTGTGAGCGTCGGATCCCAGCACCACGGGAATACCCAGCTCGCGGGCGCGCTTGAGGATCGCGGGCGCGGGGTAGGGCTCGCCCACGGGTTTGCGCCAGCCCGCCGTGTTCACGTCCAGGGCGACCCCGGCGCCGCGGATGGCCCCCAGCACCCCCTCAACCAGGTCCCAGGCCTCCTCCGGGGGGAGGTGGCCGAACTTCTTGGGCAAATCCAGGTGGCCTACGGCGTCGAAGAGGCCGGACTCGGCGGCGGCGTAGACCAGGGCGTAGTAGTCGGCGTAGATCTCGAGCCGGTCGCGCCGCTCGTACTCGGCGGTGAAATCGGGGTGGTCGAAGGGCCAGGCGCCGATGAAGTGGACCGAGCCTATGACGTAATCGTAGGGGTGGGATCCGAGCTGCTCTCGCACGTAAGCTTCGGTACCGGGGTGGAAGTCGGCCTCGAGACCCAGGCCTACGTAGAATCCTTCAGGAGCATCCGCGCGGACGGCCTCGATCAGGCGGTGATACAGAGGCAGCTGCGCCGCGGCCATGCGACTGTCCGGGTCGTACCAGGGAGGCATGGGGTTGTGGTCGGTAAACACGATGCCGGCAAGACCCCGTTCCTGCGCCGCGGCCAGATAGGCGGCGGGCTCACCCTCGGCATGTTTACACAGCGGGGTATGCACGTGGCTGTCGTACATGGTTCCAGTTTACGGGCCAGGCCGATCCGGCGCGCCGGATCGGAGCCTTTTCCCCGAGAAAGAAAGCCCAGGGCGCGCAACACGGGACCGCAGACCCTGCTACACCCAGCTCACGCTGCCGAAAGTGTCTTCGCGCCGGGGGCTGGTAGAGAACATCACCACCGGCGTTTCAAGCGCGTCTTCGATGAACTCGATGTATTCAATCAGAGACGGCGGCAGATCCTCGCGGTGCTCGATGCCGTCGAGCTCGCCCCATCCCTTCATGGTGCGGTAATCCACGCTGCCGTCCTCGCCGTAGGCCACACCCACCCTGACCTCGTCGAAACCCGCGAGTACGTCTAGCTTGGTGAGTACGATCCCGTCCATCCCGCTCACGTCCACGGCGTACTTGAGGGCCACCAGATCCAGCCAGCCCACCCGCCGCGGGCGGCCGGTGGTCACCCCGAACTCGCCGCCTTTCTCGCGCAGGAAGTCGGCCAGCTCACCTTCGAGCTCGGTGGGGAAGGGGCCATTTCCCACGCGCGTGGCGTAGGCCTTGGCCACACCGTAGACCTTGTTGATCGCCTTGTGCGAGAGCCCGGTACCCACGACGACGCCGCCCACCGTGGGGTGGCTGCTGGTCACAAAGGGGTAGCTGCCGTAGTTGAGGTCCAACATCGCCCCCTGAGCGCCCTCGAAAAGAATTTTGCGCCCTGCCTTCCAGGCAGAGCGCAACTCGCCGCCGGTGTCGGCCGCGTAGGGAGCCAGTACCTCGCGCATCTGCTCCAGGTCGACAAGCGCCTTTTCCACGCTGTCCCAGCCCGCCGCCGCGGTCGAGTTGGGCTTGGCCGCGAGCAGCCGGGCGGCGCGCTCGCGCAGCAGTTCCGGGTCGAACAGGTCGCCCACGCGGATACCCACGCGTCGCGCCCGATCGGCGTAGGCGGGACCGATACCGCGCCCAGTGGTGCCCACGAAGTTTCCCCTGCTCTCAACGTGCTTGTGGTGGGGCAGCACCAGGTGGGCGCGCTCGGAGACGCGCACCCGGGGATCGAACCCCAGCCCGCGTATTTCCGCCAGCTCCCGCGCCAGCGCTTCGGCGTCCACCACCATACCGTCGGCAAGCACGCTGGTGGCGTGCGGGTGGATCACCCCCGTCGGCAGCAGATGCAGTTTGAAGGTGTGCCCTCCGGCGATAACCGTATGCCCGGCGTTCGCGCCCCCCTGAAAGCGCACCACGTAGTCGGCCTGGGTCACCAGGGCATCGGTGACCTTCCCCTTCCCCTCGTCGCCCCACTGGGCCCCTAAGATCGCTACTCCTGGCATGACGAACCCAGCTTACCGCGTTGAGCGCTGCATAGCTATACACCGCAGGGGGCGCTACAAACTTTTGCCGCAAAGCGCTCCCCCGGGTGTTCGCCGTTTTTCGAGCAGCCTCGCGGGCAGGGCCGATCCCCCCTCCATCCCGGCGAAGGGCAACTCCTCTTCCAGGGTCGGGACATCGCTCCTGGTGCACCCGCAAAGGCGGCGCGTACCCATTCAGACATTTCACCGCTTGCGCCCTCCCTCTCCCGTGCCGTAGAATGCGCCAACCGTTTTGTTGGAGGAATGCTTATGCACGAGGGCGCACCACCCCTTACCGTGGGCATCGAGGAAGAGTACCAGCTCATCGATCCGGATACGCGCGACCTGGCCCCGGTGGCCGCCGAGGTGCTCTCGGGGGCGCCGCTGGCGCTCAAGCAGCTGCTCAACCCCGAGCTCCACCAGTCTATGGTCGAGATCGGCACGCCTCCGGCGGCCAACATCCGCGAGGCCTACAGCATGCTGGTCGAGATGCGGCGCGAAGTAGCGCGCCTGGCCGAGGCCCGGGGGGTGCGCATCGTCGCCGCCGGCACCCACCCCTTCGCGCTCTGGGAAGACGTGCCCATCACCCAGAAAGACCGCTATATGGAACTTCTCGGGGAGTTCCAGGATGCGGTGCGCGCCCTGCTGATCTTCGGCACCCACGTCCACGTGGGTACCGGCGAAGACGACGAGTTCCGCATAGACGCCATCAACACCATGCGCTACATGCTGCCCCATCTGCTGGCGCTCTCGGTGTCCAGCCCCCTCTGGCGCGGTCGCGTGACCGGCCTCAAGAGTTACCGCAGCCTCATCTGGCGCGGGCTCCCCCGCACCGGCATCCCCGCCACCTTCTCCAGCTACTCCGATTACCAGCACTTCGTCGAGATTCTGGTGGAAACGGGCTCCATCCGCGATGCTTCGCGCATCTGGTGGTCGATGCGCTCTCACCACCGCTACCCGACAATCGAGTTCCGGGCCACCGACCTGGCCACCAATCCGCGCGACGCCATCGCCATCGCCGCGCTGGCCCAGGCGCTCATATACAAGCACTGGGTGATGCGGCGTGACAACGTCAGCTTCCGCCAGTACCCGGCGCCGCTGATCGAGGAGAACGTCTGGCGCGCCGCCCGTTACGGGCTCGACGGCAAGCTGATCGACTTTGGCGAACGGCGCGAGAAGTGGGCGCGCGACCTCATGGTGGAGCTGGTGGAGTTCGTGGACGACGTTCTGGACGATCTCGACAGCCGCTGGGCGGTCGAGCACGTGTATACCATCCTCGACCGCGGCGCGTCCGCCGACCGGCAGCTGGCGATCTACGAGGAAACCGGTGACCTGCGCGCCGTCGTGGACTGGCTCATCGAAGAAACTCTCCGCGACATCGACTGAGAACTGCGGTATCGTGTAAGAGCGATGCCGACGCACGCCAGAACCCAAGACACCCTCGAGTACTTCGAACACCACCTGGGCGCCTACCTTAACGATCTCCGCCAGTTCGTCGAGATAGAATCCCCCACCCACCACCTTCCCGGTATCAGGAAGGCGGCGCTCTGGTTGCAGACCCAGTTCGCGGGTCTGGGCGAGCTGCGCCGCTTCGACACCGAGGCGGGGGCGGTGCTGCGCCTCTACCGCCGCGGCAGCGGTCCCCGGGTGCTGCTGCTGGCCCACTACGACACCGTGCACCCGGAGGATTCCTGGAAGCGGCTCTGGCGTGAAGAACGGGGGCGGATATACGGCCCCGGTATATACGACATGAAAGCCGGTTTGTTGTTCATCCTCTGGGCGCTGCGCTATCTGCGCCACGCAGGCGCCGAGCATCCCAATCTGGAGGTGCTGCTCACCCCCGACGAGGAGGTGGGGTCGGTAACCTCGCGCATCTTCATCGAGGATGCCGCCCGGGGGGCCGACTACACTCTGGTGCTCGAGCCGCCCACGGCGGCGGGCGATCTCAAGGTGCGCCGCAAGGGAGTGGGCTGGTACCGGGTGAAGGTGCACGGCAAGGCGGCACACCAGGGCGTCGAGCCCGAAAAGGGCGTCAACGCCATCGTCGAGGCCTCGCGTCAGGTGCTGCGAATCGTCGAGGCCCAGGACGCCGAGAAGGGCACCACCCTGGGGCCGAACGTGGCCCACGGCGGTACCGCCGGAAACGTGGTCGCCGACTACGCCGAGGTTCTGGTTGACCTGCGCGTCTGGTCGCTGGCCGAAGCCGAGCGCTTAGACCGCTTCATGCGAGCCCTCGAGCCCGCCCACAAGGGTGCCCGGCTCGAACTGGAAGGCGGCCTGAACCGCCCCCCCATGGAGCCCACGCCAGAAAGCATGGCGCTCTTCGAGATGGCCCGGGACGTGGCCCGCGACCTCGGTTTCGACAGCAAACCGGGTAAGGTGGGCGGCGGCTCCGACGGCAACTTCACCGCCAACCTGGGGATTCCCACCCTCGACGGCCTGGGGGCGCTGGGGGCCAACGCCCACCAGCACAGCGAGCACATCGTCGCCGCCGAGCTGCCCCGGCGCATGGCGCTCCTGGCCGAACTGCTCACCCGCCTGACCCGCGACGCCTAGTAGACTGGGGCGAGATGTTCTTCCGCAAACCGGACCGGTACGTCAAACCCGAAGGCGGCGCCTACCGGGTGCGGGTCCGCACCGAGCCGAGCGGCGAGGTGGTGCCCTTGCGCATATCCCGCGCCAGCGAGCTCAGCCCCACCGCTGAGGGCTACTACGTGCGCAAGGTGGTCATAGCACCCGAAAGTCTCGACCGGGCGGTGCTCGAGCTCTGGTTCGACCGCCGTGCCCGGGTGGTGCGCAGGGTGGTGGAAGGCGGCGAACTCGTGCCCGTAAAGGAGTGGGAATGAAGCGCAAAGATCTCGAATCCGGCGTCCACGGGGAACTGCTTCCCGGTGTGCGCGCCGCCGCTTTCGGCGGCGCTGAGGCGATGGTCAACCATGTGATTCTCGACCACGGGGTGACCGTACCCGAACACAGCCACCCCGAAGAGCAGCTCAGCTACGTCCTCTCCGGCCGACTTGCCTTTCAAATAGAAGGTGAGGTCTGCGAGGTGACCGCGGGCGAGGTGGTCTGGGTCCCCGGAGGTGCTGTGCACGCGGTGCGGGCGCTCGAGCCCAGCGTCGTCCTCGATATCTTCAGCCCGGTGCGACCGGATCTTCTGGAAAAGCTGGGAGGCTAGCCCGCTGGCCAGCGGGGGACATGCGAGGCGGTGATGCAGAACCCGCGCCGGCCTTTTTGTCTGCTGCAAAGAGGAGCCCGGGAAGCTCCAGCGCTGATTAAGTCATCAACGGACGGGCGTTACCCCGGTGCTCCGGCTCCAGAAGCGGCAAGCAGACAGCGCAACATGGATTGGTGGCGATGCGCGGCTGCGGCTTTTTTACCCTGATTCCGTGCTCCTTTGCCGCTAGCACCGGCGGGGCCGGCTCCTGGTAACCTGACCTCATGCCATTACGTCGTATTCTGGCCGCCGCGCTGCTCGCGGGCGCGTGGCTGTTCCTGGGCTATCTCGTCTGGCAGGGCCGGCCGCCGGTCAACGCATTCATGCTGGCCCTTGGTTTGTCGGTCGTCGCGGGCTTCATCTGGGGCCCGAACCCGCCACGGTCATGAGCGCAGCTCCGTTCCTCTGGTCGATATCCTCCGGTTCCGGCGCGGTGCGCAGGATCGACTGGCCCGCCGGTGGATTGGGCTCGCTGACCCCCCGTTTGGTGGCGGTCTGGCTGGTGGTGGGGGGAGGACTGCACTACGTGGTGCGCGCCGGCGGCGGTCCCTGGCCCGGCCCTGAACCCGGCCAGGTGAGCGGTCCCGAGCGCTGGGCTCGCGAGGATGCCTCCCGCTTCAACGGCAGGCTGCGTTACCGCATCGTCACCCGGAACCCCTGGATGACGATCGACCAGGGGTTCTTAGCGGCGGAACAGATAGGCCTGGACCTCAGCCGCGGTTAGGCGCCACCTGCAGTCTCCCCCGCGAGGCCCAACCGCTCCGCGTCCGCCTGCATGGCCTCCAGTACGAACGCGGCGTGCTCCCAGAGGTCCACGCCCAAAAGCTCCGCGCCGCGCCGGACCATGTCCCTGTCCACCCCGCGCGCGAAGGACTTGTCCTTGAACTTTTTCTTCAGGCTCTTGATGGTGAGTGTACGTATCGAGCGGTCGGGGCGCACGTAGACCGCCGCGGTTATCAGGCCGGTTATCTCATCAGAGGCGTACAGGGCGCGCTCCAGCAGGCTTTCGGGTTCGACGCCACTGCGTTCGGGGGCGTGGGCGCGCATCGCGCGTACTATCTCGGCGGGCCACCCCAGCGCCTCCAGATGTTCGGCGCCCTTATTGGGGTGGGTATCAGGATACTTCTCCCAATCGAAGTCGTGGATCAGACCGGTTATCGCCCAGGTTTCCTCGTCTGTGCCGAACTTGCGGGCGTAGGCGCGCATCGCGGCCTCGACCGCATACATGTGGCGGCGCAGGGAGTCCGACGGGGTCCAGGCGTGCATCAGCTCGAGGGCCTCTTGATAATCGAGCATGGCTCAAATATACCGCCCGGGCGGGATTAGGATGGAACCATGTTGATAGGATTCGGTGAGGACGCCCACCGCATGGAAGAAGGCAGACGGCTGGTGCTCGGCGGCGTGGAGATAGCATCCCCGCGCGGACCCCTGGCCCACTCCGACGGCGACGCGCTCCTGCACGCAGTCGCCGACGCGGTCCTGAGTGCCGTGGGTGCGGGCGACATCGGCGATGTCTTCCCGGACCACGACCCGCGCTGGGCGGGACTGGCCGGCACTGCGTTGCTGGAGCAGGTGCTGGAGCTGGCCGGGGCCCACCCGCTCGCCTGCGAGCGCCCCCGCTGTGGCCGGGTGCTCCAGGTGCGGGCGGTGGTTACCCTCGACCGGCCCCGGCTGGCCCCTTATCGCGATGAGATGCGCCGCAACCTGGCACGGGTGTGCGGGGTGGACGCCGGCGCGGTCAGCGTGGCCTTCAAAACCAGCGAGGGGCTCGCGCCCGATCACGTACAGGCGCGGGCGCTGGTGGTGCTCACGGACGGGGTGTGAGCAATACCCGGCCTTCGTGTGAGCGGGCGCGGGCACCTTGTGCCCGCGCCCGCTAGCCGTACTGGGAAGCGAACGCCTGGGCCATGTCCCAGCTGCTCCACTCCAGACGGAGTATTTCTTCTATCAGGGCGTGAATGCGCGCGCGTTCCTCGCTGCTCGCCGTAAGCCACCCTTCCTCGGCCACCTCCGCCAGATCGTGCAGGTAGGCATGAAACTCGGGGGCGGTCCAGTGTTCTACCAGGTCCACGAAAGGGCCGCCGTCGGGAGCGGCGCTGCTCCAGGCGTCGTGAAAAGTGCGGTTTATCGCCCACAGCGATACCGCGCTTACGGGGTAAGGCTCCTGCCCCAGCAGGCGCAGAAAGGCAAGGTACCTCTCGCGGGCGGGGTGCGCCGGCGCGTCCAGGTCTATAGGTTGAACGGCCATCCAGTCAAGATCCTCCACGATCCCGACCAGACCGTGAGCCAGCACCAGCCGGTGCGCCCGCGGGGCGCGCGGCATCAGCTGCGCCTGCAACTCGAGCAAACCCTCCACAAAGCGGTAGTTTTGCTCCATCCAGGCGTATACCCCGCGCTCGGAAACGTTGCCGGCGCGCAAACGGCGCAGGAACGGGTGCCCCAGCAGGCGCTCCCATTCGCCCCAGTGTCCGTCGCGCAAGGCCAGCAGGTGTTTCATCGCTTCAGTCTACAGTGACCGGCGGGTCGGGTCGGTGTCGAATAGCAGATCCTCGACCTCCTGCAGGTACTCGTCCCGGGGCAGGAAGACGACGCCGCGCTCCCCCCGGGCAGGATAATACGACGTTTCCAGGCTGAGTTCCGGCCGCGGGGTTCGCTGCTCCCATACCCATGCCTTCACGGGGCGCGCCCATACCCGCACGCCGCGTCCCAGCCCCGCCAGCAATCCGGTCATCCAGGCAACCCGCCACCAGCCCGCCATGCCGCCAGTTTAACGCCGTCCCGCGCTCAGGTCGGCAAGAACCCGGCGGCCCAGCTGCGCCGGGTCCACGGGAAGCAGCCGCCCCCGCGCCGCCCGCGCCAGCTCCCGCGCCGCCTCCTCCACCAGCGGATCATCCTCCAGCAGGTAGATATCCAGCTCCGCTCCCTCCCTGCGCAAACGCGCTGCCGCGGCCAGGGTGGCGCGTTCTATCCGGGGATCGCGACCCCAGGCGTTCTTGTAGAGCCCGCCACCACCCAGACTCATGGCGGTAGGACGGCCGTCGGTCACCAGCAGCACCCGGCGCTCCATTTCCCCCTGACGGCGCAGCCAGGCTCGCGCCGTCGCCAGCGCCGCCTGGATATTAGTGTGTGAAGGCTGCGCCCGCAAGAAAGGGATCCGCCCCGGCGCCACGCGCTCGGCGACGTCGTGAAAACATATCACCTCGAGCCTGTCACCCTGCCCGCCAAGCCAGCGGTGCAGCGCCAGCGCCAGCCGCTTGGCGGGACCGAAGCGATCGACCCCGTAGAGCACCATAGAATGGGAACAGTCCAGTAACAATGCCACCGCGGCGCGATTGCCGCCTTCCCCCTCGCGCACGCGCAACCCCGCCGCGGTCAGCTCTCCGCGGAAGACCAGCTCCTTGAGCGTCTCGGTCGCATCGAGGGCCAGCGGCTCCCCCCAGCGCCAGGGGCGTGCCGTGCCGTGCGGCTCGTGCGGCCCCGTTCGCCCCGGGCGGGGCCAGTGGCCGGCCCCGGTGCGGCTCCGGGGTGGACGCAGCGAACGCAGCGCCTTCAAGGAAACCATCTCCAAGAAACCGGGGTGCAGCAAGAGCCGCGTTTCGCCGCGGCCGGGCTCGCGCTCCAGCCAACCTTCGGTCTGAAGCTTCCGCAACACCGCTTCCGCGAGTCCCCGCGGGTCGGGCTCCCCGGCCGCCCCCGCCTCGCTTTCCAGCATCGCCAGCAGGCGCTCCCTGTCGCCCGCATCCTCCGGCTCGGGAGCCTCCCCCAGGCGCAGCAGCGCTGCAGCAGCCAGCTCCAGTGCCTGTGCGGGCAGGATTTCTTCCACCCGCGCCCGGCCGTAACGTACGAGCACGCTTACTTCACCTGTTCCACCCACACCATGTTGGTGGATCCGCGCACCCCGAAGGGAACCCCCGCGGTGATGACGATGCGGTCACCGACGTCCGCCAGCTGTTCGCGCTTGACGAAGCTGGCGGCCTCGGCCACCATCTCGTCGGTGCTGGTCGGGTCGGGGGCGGTCGCGGTGTAGACCCCCGCAGCGAGGACCAGCTGCCTGCAGGCGCGGGCGTTGGGGGTAAGGGCAAGCACGGGAACTCCCGGGCGGTAACGCGCCACCCTCCAAAGTGAAGACCCGGAGGCGGTAAAAACGACCACCACCTTGGCCGGCAGCGACTCGGCCACCTCGGTGGCGGCCAGGGCAATGGCGTCCTGGGTCGTGTGCTCCGGTTCCGGGCGCAGCATCCGCTGGGCGTTCTGATACTCCGGCGAACCCTCAACCGCCCGCGCTACCCGCGCCATCATCGCCACCGCTTCCACCGGATACGCCCCCACCGCGGTTTCGGCCGAAAGCATCACGGCGTCGGTGCCGTCGAATATGGCGTTGGCTACATCCGAGGCCTCGGCCCGGGTGGGGCTGGGGGCGTGAATCATCGACTCGAGCATCTGGGTGGCGGTGACCACCGGCTTGCCCGCACCGCGGGTGCGCCTGATGAGACGCTTCTGCACTATCGGTACCTCTTCCGGGGGCATCTCCACCCCCAGGTCACCCCGGGCCACCATTATACCGTCGGCTTCGGCGAGAATCTCATCGAAGCGCTGGACCGCCCCCGGCTTCTCTATTTTGGCCATCAAGCGGGCCTCGCTACCAAACCTGTTCATGTAGTGACGCGCCAGCAACAGGTCGTCGCGGCTGCGGACAAAACTGACCGCCACCCAGTCCACGTCGAGTTCGGCGCCCAGGGCCAGGTCCTCGATGTCCTTGTCGGTCATGGCTGGAATGGAAAGGTCGGCTCCGGGGATGTTAATCCCCTTGTGGTCCGATAGTTCTCCCCCCAGCTCGACTATGGTGTGTATCTCGCCCGCCGCATGGTCCACGCTCTCCACTCGCAGCCGCAGCCGGCCGTCGTCCAGGAGCAGCGCCTGGCCTGGTTCGACGTCTCCCACCAGTCCCTTGTAGCTCACCGAAACCCCGCGAGCGTCGCCGGGTTCGTCCTCCAGCCCCAGCACGAAGGTCTGCCCCTCGCGAAGTTCCACCTTCCCTCCGGTGAACCTGCCGATGCGGATCTTTGGCCCTTGCAGGTCCTGCAATATCGCTACCGCGTGCCCCGCCTTGTCGGCCGCGGCGCGCACCATGTCCACCGTTTCCCGGTGATCGTCGGGGCTGCCGTGGCTGAAGTTGAGGCGCACCACGTTCAGACCGGCGGCGATCATGCGCTCGAGCACCTCCGGCTTGCGCGAAGCCGGACCTATGGTGGCCACGATCTTGGTCCGTTTAGAAAGCATCGTATCCGAGGAACCGCGCCGCGCCCCCCAGCGCCTCCTCGATGCGCAGGAGCTGGTTGTACTTAGCGAGCCGGTCCGAACGCGAAGCCGAACCCGTCTTTATCTGACCGGCGTTCAAGGCCACTGCCAGGTCGGCGATATAACTGTCCTCGGTTTCACCGGAGCGGTGCGAAATAACCGTACGATAGCGGTTCCTTTGTGCAAGTCGTACAGTTTCCAGTGTTTCCGAAAGGGTACCTATCTGGTTCAGCTTGATCAGGATGGCGTTGGCCACGCCCTCGCTGATCCCGCGCCCCAGGAACGCAGGGTTGGTAACGAAGAGGTCGTCACCCACAAGCTGCAGCCGGTCTCCCAGACGCTCTGTCAAAAGCTTCCATCCTTCCCAGTCGTTCTCGTCGAGACCATCCTCCAGCGAAACGATGGGGTACCTTTCCACCCAGCCGGCCCAGTAATCCACCATCTCCGCCGCACCGAGCTTTTTCCCCTCGGCCTCCAGGTGGTACCTCCCATCCGCGTAAAACTCGCTCGCGGCCGGATCCAGGGCTATGGATATCTCCTTACCGGGTTCGTATCCGGCTTTTTGAATAGCCTCTATCAGAACCTCGATCGCTTCCTCATTGCTACCTAGATTGGGGGCGAAACCACCCTCGTCGCCGACGTTGGTATCGTAACCCCGCTTTTTGAGCACGCCGCGGAGCTCGTGAAACGTTTCCACCCCGTAACGCAGCGCTTCGCGAAAGCTGGGAGCTCCGGCGGGAACCAGCATGAACTCCTGAAAATCCACGCGGTTGTCGGCGTGTTTGCCGCCGTTGATGACGTTCATGAGCGGTACCGGCAACACCGAAGCGTTCACGCCCCCAAGATAGGCGAATAGCGGCAGCTCCAGCAGCTCAGCAGCGGCCCGGGATACGGCCAGCGAAACCGCGAGGATGGCATTCGCACCCAGATTGGATTTATTGGGTGTGCCGTCGAGATCTATCATCGCCCGGTCCACACCCTCCTGGTCGAGGGCGTTCATACCGGCCACCTCGGGAGCTATGCGCTCGTTTACGTTCGCCACCGCCTGGAGCACGCCTTTGCCGCCATAGCGGGGTCCGCCGTCACGTAACTCCACCGCCTCGTGCTCGCCGGTGGAGGCGCCGGAGGGCACGAGCGAGTGCCCTATCTGCCCCCCCTCCAGGATTACTTCGGCCTCGACCGTGGGGTTGCCCCGCGAATCGAGGACCTCGCGCGCATTTACTTCAACGATCGTGGTCATAACCACCTCCGCTCCCCAGCTTAAACCCGCAAGGGAACCACGACCGCGAGATATCCTTCATCACCGACGTCCTGTATCACGCTGGGGCTGGCCGCCCCCGAAAAGCGCAACCGCGCCTTCCCACCGACGGGCCCGAGCGCTCCCTCCAGATACTCGGCGTTGTAGGCAAGCACCATGGACCCGCCGCCCCGTGTTTCCACGTCGAGCCTCTCGACGCCGCGGCCGTAGTCGCCCTCGGCAACCACCTCCAGCCGCCCCTCCCCAAAAACGAGGTCCACCCGGTGATTGTTGCGATCGGCCAGAACCTTGACTCTCTTCAGGCTGTCCTTGAGCGCGGCGGCGTCTATTTCTACCTCGAGCGCGAATTCGGGAGGTATTACCCGTTCGTAGTCGGGGAACTCCCCCTCCATCAGGGAAGCCGCCATCCGAAAACCTTCTGCGGCCAGGATCAGGTGCGCCCCCGCCAGGCCCAGATTCAGGTCGCCCTCGGTCCGCTCCAGCACCCGCACTATCTCGTCGACGCTACGGGCGGGAACCACGAACTTGCGCTCTACCTCCAGCGCCAGGGGGAGATCGTAAAGGGCCAGCCTGAAACCGTCAGAAGCTACGCTGCGCAAGCGCCCCGGGTGCAATTCTAGCTGTACCCCGCGGAATATCGCACGGTAGTCCTCGCCGCTGGCCGCGTAGCGGACCCGCGCCAGCGCACGCCCCAGCTCCCGGGCCGGCAGCCGGGCGACGGAAGCGGCATCGAACGCCAGCGGCGGGAATTCGTCGGGGTTGGTCGTTGCCAGTTGCGTCGAAAAGGAACCGCTGTCGATTATCAGCTGTTCGCCTTCCAGGCCCAGCTCGACGAGTTCGCCGGGCAGATTGCGTACTACCTGGCCGATGAGATGCCCGGGAACGAGGCGTACGGCCTCACCATCAACTTCAGCGGGAACGGTGAGTTCCAGGTCGAGCTCGCCGCTCGAACCCTGGAGGCGCAAGCCTTCCCCCGTGGCTTCTATTCGCAGGTTGGTGAGAACGGGGTTACTGGCGCGGTTGGGGATTATGCGCTCGAGCATGGCGAGCGCTTCGGCAAAGGTACGTTTTGGTAAGCGAACCTGCATGAGACCTCCGATCCTAAAGGGTGATGACTGGGTTCCTTAAACTTAAAGATACCGTAGTCGTAACCGTAGGGCCTGGGGAAACTGTGGAAAACCTTACACGGCAGCGTCGGGCACGCATGAGTGCATGGGGAATACGTTGGGGACAACGTGTTTGGCATGGTGGACAAGTTGGGGACACAGAGGTGGTTATCCCCAGGGGCGTTCTAGCGACACCTGTCCACATAGTTATCCACAGCATATCCCCAGGGTTGTGAGCAGGTTTATCCACGGCCTGCCCACCTCTTCTCGAAACTTTCGATGGTTCGGCGCAGTTCAGCGTCGTCGGCCAGCAACTTGCCTATTTTTTGCGTCGCGTAGAGCACTGTGGTATGGTCGCGGCCGCCGAAAAACTGGCCTATTTCGGGGAGGGAGGAGTCCGTGAGCTGGCGTATCAGGTACATTGCTACCTGGCGCGGCCGTACGACCTCCTTGCTCCTGCCTTTCGACTTGAGATCGGTGGGGGTGACGCCGTAGTGTTCGGCCACCGCTGTGAGTATTTCGTCCATCGTTACCGCTTCGGGAGTGGTGAAGAGGTCGGCGAGCGCGCTTGCGGCCACCCGCGGGGTTATCTCCACACCCGAAAGGGAAGCGTATGCGATCAGGCGCATGAGCGCCCCCTCCAGCTCGCGAATGTTGGAGGCCACCTGGCGGGCGACGAACTCGAGCACATCCTCCCCTAGTTGCACCCCGCGCCTTTCGGCGTTCATCTTGAGGATCGCGATACGGGTTTCCAGGTCTGGTGGCTGGATATCGGTTATGAGCCCCCACTCAAAGCGGCTGCGCAGGCGGGATTCAAGGGTGAGAATATCCTTCGGCGGCCTGTCGGAAGTGAGTAGTATTTGCTTGCCGTCTTCGTACAGCGCGTTGAAGGTGTGGAAGAACTCTTCTTGAGTACGTTCTTTGCCTGCTATAAACTGAACGTCGTCGACCAGAAGCATGTCCACGGAGCGGTATCTCTCGCGAAATTGATTCATACGGTCTGAGCGGATGGCGCTGATGAGATCGTTGGTGAAGGTCTCGGTGGATACGTATTCCACGCGTATATCTGGAAACCGTTGGCGGGCGTAATGGCCTACTGCGTGCATGAGGTGAGTTTTCCCGAGGCCGACGCCGCCGTAAATAAAAAGCGGGTTGTAGGCCTTGGCCGGGGCTTCTGCGACCGCCATGGCGGCTGCGTGGGCCATGGAGTTGCCAGGACCTACTACAAAACTTTCGAAGGTGTATTTGGGGTTGAGTCGGGTGCGTGACTGGGAGCCGGACGCTGCCGGTTCCGGTATTTCGGGAAGTGTGCCGGGATTCTCGAAGGGAACCACTTTGAGACGGAATTCGGGTGACTGGGACCCGAGCCGCAGCAACGCCTCGTGGATGAGGTGTCCGTAGTGTTTTTGTATCCAGTCGCCGGCGAAGCTGGTGGGAACGCCAAGCTCCAGCGCTCCGCTGTCCACACCTAGAGGTTTTACCCGGGAGAACCAGGTGTGAAACTCGACGCTGGTGACGTTTTCGCGTACGTAGTCCAGGACGTTTTCCCAGATACTTTCGTGGGTCAAGCGGTGCACCTCCTGCAGGCTCAATCATTCTACCCGAGCCGGTGTTGCGTTCTCCTAACAATTTCACGGCGTGCTAGCCTTATGGCTATGGGGGTTTCACGTGAAACCTATGACGTGGTCGTGATTGGCGGTGGTCATGCGGGAATCGAGGCGGCCGCGGCCGCCGCACGCCTCGGCGCGCGGGTCGGGCTGCTTACCGGTGATCCTGCACGCATAGGTTTGATGCCCTGCAACCCCGCGATAGGCGGCCCGGGAAAGAGCCAGCTTGTTCACGAACTGGTGGCACTTGGAGGATTGATGGGGAAGCTGGCTGATGTGTCGGCTATACATACCAGGGTTCTTAATCGCTCGAAAGGTCCCGCGGTGCGCAGCTTGCGTGTACAGACAGATCGGGATGCTTATGCTGCGGCCGCTCGGGAAACTATCGAAAGAATACCGGGTATACGGATAATCAGGGGCGAAGCTACCGAACTTTTGCTGCGCGGGGATAGGGTTTCCGGGGTACTTACCGCCGACGGGCGCGCCTTCGGTGTGGCGGCAGTTGTACTGGCGGCGGGCACTTTTTTGCGGGGCTTGATCTGGTACGGGCTGCAGAGCAGACCCGCCGGCCGTCAGGGCGAGCCGCCGGCCAGGCTGCTAACAGATGCCATAAGCGCACTGGGGCACAAGACCATGCGGCTTAAGACCGGTACCCCGCCGCGAATACTGGCCCGCAGTATCGATTTTGCATCCCTGACGGAAGTGCCCGCGGACGATCCTGCGGGTAGTTTTACCGGAGCGCCGGGTCCGCACGCGTCCGCGACGCCCACCTGGATTACCAGAACTCAGGCGCTGACCCATGAACTGATAACCGCCAATCTGCACGTGTCCCCGCTCTATGCTGGCAAAATTGACGCGGTGGGCCCCCGTTACTGCCCTTCGATAGAGGACAAGGTGGTCCGCTTCGCTGACAAGGAAAGCCACCTGCTTTTCGTTGAACCGGACGGCTTGAAAACTTCCGAAGTGTATCTGCAGGGGTTTTCCTCCAGTTTGCCACCGGCAGTTCAGGAGAAGATGGTACGCTCTTTGCCGGGGTTTGCACGCGCGGTCGTGCAGCGTTACGCCTACGCGGTCGAGTACGACGCCTTTGACCCCAGGGAGCTCACCCCGGGTTTGATGTCACGCCATGCACCGGGTCTCTTCCTAGCTGGGCAGGTAAACGGAACTTCCGGCTACGAGGAGGCGGCTGTACAGGGTTTGCTGGCGGGGTTAAATGCTGCCAGATTCGCTGCCGGGTCGGAGGAGGTTTCCATACGCCCCGATCAAGGATACATCGGCGTGCTTATCGACGATCTGGTCACCCGCGGGGTGGACGAACCCTACCGGATGATGACCAGCAGAGTGGCGCTGCGTTTGTTGTTGCGAGGCGACAACGCCGACGAAAGGCTCGTGCCGCTGGCGGCCGAGTGGGGTTTACGTTCCCGGGCCGATGCCGAGAAGGTTGCCAGAAAGTACGCGCGGGTGGCGACAGAGCTGGCGCGCCTGGCAGGGGAAAGGATCGATGGTGTCACTGCCCTAAGGTGGTTGCGCAGACCGGGCGCTACGCTGGAGGAGGCCTGGCAACGCGTGGGCGGCCCGATGATCGAGCTGAGTCCGGAGGAGACCGAGCAGGTGGAGATAAGGGCGAAGTACGCTGGATATATAGAGCGGCAGGATCGCCTGCGCCAGCGCTCCGGAGAGCTGTCCGCCTACCTAATTCCGTCGGGGCTGGATTTCCGGCAGGTGCACAACCTGTCGCGCGAGGCGGTGGAGAAACTGTCGCTCCGGCGTCCGGCTAGCCTGGCGGAGGCGGCGCGGATACCAGGATTGCGGGAATCGGAAATTACCGCGTTGCTGGTGCACATCAAGCGAACCGGCAGGGGGCCTGCGTGAAGGATCCTTACGAGAGCTATGCCGAATTACTGCAGCGGTACGCCGCCAGTGCCAACCTGATATCGCCGCGGGTGCTCGAGAGACTGCCGCAGCACCTGGAAACGGCGCGGGCTTACGGCGCGTTGATACCCCCGGGGGCGCGGGTGCTGGACGTCGGTTCCGGCGCGGGTTTGCCTGGGATACCGCTGGCCATACACCGGCCTGACATAGAGCTGATCCTGGCGGAAAGGCGCGCAAAGCGGGCTGCCTTTCTGGACCTGGCAGTAAGCAGCCTGGGCCTGAGAAACGTGCGCGTGTACAATGGCGACGTGCAGAAGTGGGAAGGCAGGGCGGCATATGTAACTGCCCAGGCGGTGGCCCCATTTGACGAGGTTTACCGTCTCGTGGCCCATGCGGCCGATTATCCGCTTACCCTGATCGCCCGCAAGGGCCCGGGATGGCGCAAAGAGGCGGAAAGGTTGGGCGCAGCGGTGTTTCACGTGAAACAACTGGGTCCACAGGCGGAGCTGGTAGCCTTGCGGTTGGAGGGTCCGCGTTGAAGAGGATAGGAGTGGTGAACCAGAAGGGCGGGGTGGGCAAGACCACGACCGCGGTCAATCTGGCTACCTATCTGGCGCTCCTGGATCGTCGCGTCTTGCTGGTCGATCTCGACCCCCAGGGCAATGCCACCTCGGGGCTGGGGGTAGATCCGGGGCCGCCGGGGACCGGAGCGGCGGCGGTGTTGCTCGATGACGCGGACCCCAGGACGCAGAAGATCCACCTGGACAGCTACGGTCTGGACCTGCTGCCCGCGGGGGAAGGGCTGGTGGCCGCAACCGCCGAACTGCTCGACGACCCCTTTCGCCTGCGTAACAGCTTGGCCGCTTTGGACGGTGAATACGACTTTATTCTCTACGACGCCCCGCCCAGTTTGGGACCGTTGACGATAAACGTTCTAACGGCCGCCGAAGGGTTGATAGTGCCGCTGCAAACCGAGTACTACGCCCTCGAGGGGATTGCCCGTTTGGTGGAAACGGTGGAAAAGGTGCGCTCTGCCTTGAACCCGCCTTTGCGGATCGTGGGAATCGTACTCACGATGTACGACGGCCGTACCCTGCTCTCGCAGCAGGTGGAGCAAAACGCCCGCGAGCACTTCGGCGACCGTGTTTTCAAAACCGTGATACCGCGAAGCGTGCGCCTTTCCGAGGCGCCCAGCTACGGTGAACCGATAGCCAGGTACGCGCCCACGTCCACGGGGGCGCAGGCCTACGGGCGCTTGGCGGCGGAGGTGATACGACGTGTCGAAAAAGACTAGAGGGCTGGGTCGCGGGCTGGACGCCCTGCTGCCGAAGACAGGGGGGCACCCCACCCGCCTGCCCCTGGCGCTAATAAGACCCAATCCCGACCAGCCCCGGCGTTACTTCGATGAAGAGGCGCTGGCCGAGCTGGCGGCATCGATAAAGAAGCAGGGGCTCTTACAGCCGTTGCTGGTACGCCCGCGGGGCGAGGGATACGAGCTCGTAGCCGGGGAGCGGCGCTACCGCGCGGCGCAGATGGCGGGGTTGGCCGAGGTGCCGGTGGTGGTGCGCGAGCTCGACGACCGCACCGCGCTCGAACTGGCGCTGGTTGAGAATCTACAGCGTGAGGACCTGAACCCGCTGGAGGAGGCCCAGGGCTACCAGCGGCTGGTGGACATGGGCTACTCCCAGGCGGAGATAGCGGAGGCGGTGGGGAAAGCCCGCAGTACCGTTACCAACTCCCTGCGCCTGCTGCAGCTCGATGAGGCCGGACGCGATGCCCTGCTCGAGGGCAATATCAGCGCCGGGCATGCTCGCGCCCTGTTGATGGCGCCGCCGGAGGAAAGGCCTGCGCTGCTCAAACGGATGGTGCAGGAGGGCCTCTCGGTGCGTCAGGCCGAACGCCTGGCGAGCCGTCCCAGGAAGAAATCCGCTTCCTCCCGCCGCGAGGAGCCCTACGCGGAGCTGGCGCGCGACCTGGCCCGGCAGCTGGGTATGAAGGTGCGATTCACCGCCGAGGGCAGGGGGCGTTTGGAGATATATTATTATTCCGAAGAAGAGCTTAACGCGCTGCTCGAGCGCCTGGGCTATCAGGGCTAGACGCACCGCGCGGAACCGTATCGTATCTCGCCTGAGCGCGTGCAGCGCTCAGGCTTTCATTCCGGTCCGCTGGCGGTTAAACGGCAATCCCTCAGCGTAGCGGCAGCCGCACCGAGCCGTCCCTGTCAGCGCGCAGAACCCGCACCTTCCAGGTGGAAAGCAGGTTCAGAACCCGCCGGTCGGGATGGCCAAAGGCGTTCTTTCCCACCCCGATCCAGGCGAGGCGGGGGCGGTAGCGGCGCAGCAGGGTTTCCGAGGTTCCGTTTACCGCGCCGTGATGGGCGATTTTGATAACGTCCACGTGCAGCGGGGGCCAGAACCGCGCGTTCGAGGCCGGGGCATCCCCGGTGAAGAGGAGTCGCCGCCCCCGGTATTCCAGCAAAAAGACCAGGCTGCGATCGTTGTCGTCCCCGGTCGCGGCCGGGGGCGGGTGGAGAAAGCGCAGCTCGGCCCCGGCCACCCGCAAGATGCGCCCGCGCCAGGCGGTTACGAGCGGCACTCCCCGGGCGCGGGCGGCGGCGCGGATGCGGGAGTCCAGCGCGTCGCCGGGTTTGGGCGGTCCCAAGACCAGAGTTCCCACCGGCACGAGCCCCAGAAGCTCAGGCAACCCCCCGGTGTGGTCGGCGTCGGGGTGGGTGCCGATGGCGAGGTCCAGGTCGTCGACCCCCAGTGCCGCCAGGGCCCGGGCCAGCGGCCGGGCGTTCCAGTCGTGTCCGGCGTCCACGAGTATCTCTACGTTTCCGGGCAGACGCACCAGGGCGGCGTCTCCCTGACCCACGTCCAGGAACCAGACGTCGGGACGGACGCGGTCTGCCGTCGCTGCGGCGGCCAGAACGGCGGCGGCCGCCATCCCCAGAGCGGTGCGCGGCCGCAGGTGCCTGTAAGCGGCGAGCAGCAGCGGTGTCAGGGACAGGTAGTAGAGCGAGTAGCCGCTAACGTCCAGGCTGCCCCAGTGCAGGCCGGGAGCGCGCGCGAAGAAGCGGGTGCCCCGCAACAGCACCTCCGCGACCAGGTTGAAGGGGGCCGCCAGAAAATCCGCCAGCAGGGGGAGCGCGGCCTTCAAGAATCCCAGCGGCACGAGCAGCCCCACCAGGGGGAGCAGCAGCAGATTGGCCAGCGGGCTGGCGAGCGGAAGGTAGTGGAAACGGTCGAGCACGAGCGGCAGCGTGGCGGCCTGCGCCGCCAGGGTTATGCCCAGGGATCCCCACAGCCAGGCCCGCCAGCGGGGCCGCTGCGGCAGCAGGGGCAGTATCAGCGCGATGCCGAGAACCGCCAGGTAGGAGAGCTGAAAAGAAAGATTCCATATGGAATAGGGTGCGAGGGCGAGATGAAGACCAAGCGCCAGTACGAGCAGCGCCGGTAACGGTACGTCTACGAGCCCGGCGCTCCGCGCCAGCAACCACACCGCCGCCATCAGCGCCGCCCGGAAAAGCGACGGCGTGGGCCCCACGAGAGCCAGATAGCCGAGCAGCAACGCCAATGCCGCCAGGAAGCGCAGCCTTCCCAGAGGGAGCGCGGCGAGCAAAAAGAAACCCGTCAGTATGCCCACGTGCAAGCCTGACAGGGCCAGGGCGTGGGCGAGGCCGGCTTTGCGAAAGGCGTCTTCGTCGTCGCCCAGGGCCGTTCGTTCTCCCAGGGTGAGCGCTCGGGCCAGTCCCGCGGCCTCCGGCGTGAGCCCGCGCAGCAGGTTGCCACGTACCCTGTCGCGCAGACCCCGCGGGAAAGGGCGCTGTTCCAGCACCTGCACGTCACGCAGTTCGGCCTGTATGCCCAGGCCACGCAGCCACGTTCGCCTGTCGAAGCCGCCGGGCAGGCGGGGGCCGGGAGGTCGCGCCACCACGCCGCGCACGCGCACCCGGCCGTCGGCTACCAGCGGATACGTATGCAAAAAAATGGGGCCGCGGGTGCTGTGCAGTACCCCGGAACGCAGCTCGCCGCTGAGCAACACCCTCTTTCCGATGCTTTCCGCCCAAGGGTCACCCGGCAGCAAGCAGCGGGCTATGACCAGTGCCAGGCCGAGGGCGAAGGGCGCGCGTATTTTTCCTGGGAGAAAGGGCAGAACCAGAACCCCCGCGGCCGACCACGGCCCGAACAGCGCGGCCAGTAGCGCTCCGGCGGCAAAGGCATAGGGCGTCACGGGATCAGGTAGGGGCGCAGGCGCTCGAGCGACTTGGGGCCGATACCGGGCACCCGCAGCAGTTCGTCCAGCGAGCGATAGGGGCGGTGGGCCACGATGCGCCGGGCCAGCACGGGGCCGATGCCGGGAACGGATTCGAGCGCGCTCAGGTCCGCCGTGTTGACGTTCACCGCGGTCCGCGGTGCCCCCAGCGCCCGGGGTACGGCTTTGCCTTTGGCGGGCACCCGCAGGGTTTCCCCGTCGGCGACGGGCAGGGCCAGGTCGAGAGCCTCCGGGTCGGCGTTGCCGGCGGGCCCGCCGGCTGCGGCCAGGGCGTCAGCCACGCGGGCGCCGGGCTCGAGGGTATATACCCCCGGGGCGCGCACCGCTCCCGTTACCGCGACGGTGGGGGCAATATCCTCTATTGCGGGTGGAGAAAACCGCACCGTGAGGTGCGGTCCGAGCCGTGCGATTCCGAGCGCCAGCACCAGCGCCAGATAGATACCGGTAGCTAAAGTTTTGAGGCGTACCACCATGCAGCCAGGGCTGCGCCCAGCCCGATCACGGCCGTGATGATGAGACCCATCGCGCTCGCCGGAGGGGCGATGAAGAGTTTGTAAACGGTCAGTAGCAGAACGATCAGGCTCAGAGCCTTGAGGAGCGTCACCATGGAAGGGTTTTCCTGGCCTCCGGGGGCCCCCGCGGACCCATGGGCGTGAGACCGCGTCGAGGACGGGGACTTGGGAGGGTCTATGGGAGGGGGGAGTTCGTCATCCAGGGTTTCCAGGGTCATCGGCCGCTCGTCTATGGGCGGAGAGGGTGGCGGTGGTGGGGGGGGCGGTGGTGGAGGGGGCGGGGGCGGCGGCGCAGCTTGCCGCGGCTTCGGTTCCGGGGGTCGCGGGGGCGGGGTGCGCTCGGCGGGCGGTTTGGAGAACTCACCCCGCTTCTGGCGCGCTACAAAGGTTTTTACCGATTCGAAGAAGAGGCGCAGCTCGTCTACCTGGAAACTGCGCACCGGCGCCTCTATAAGCGGAGCGTTCGCACCCATTACGACGAGTGTGCCGCCCTTGCCGCCAACAACCTTTTTGATCTCGTCCAGGCGCGCGCGCCGCACACCGGCCTCACCAATATAGAAAAGCTCGGAGCGGGTGAGGGCAAGCAGCCCGTCGGAGCCCTCGAGTTTCGAGACGACCTCGTCCTGGGTAAGCTCTCGTAGCTTATCTTGATAAGCGCTCATGTTACTGAATATTCTACCCGATTTGACTGTTAAGGCGCACGCGGGGCCGCGCGGTGGCCGGCCGCGGTATGGTTAAGGTATGAAAGAGGTGCACTTTCGTCTGGTTACGGGTACCGACCCCGACTTGTTTCAGGAGCGGCTGAACAACGTAGTCGAAGGCCTGAGCGACGACGCCATCATCGTCGAGGTGTTGTTTTCTTCCGCCCATACCGGGCGCAACGTGGAGTTCTCGGCTCTGATCTACTACAAAGAAGTAGAGCCGTGGAAAGACTGAGCCCGCGCCTGCTGGGCCAGACGCCCCCGCTGCCCCCGTCACCCGGCGCCGAGTTGGTCATCTATTTGCTGGCGCGTCCCGGCTGGCGCAGCCGTGAAGAGCTGTCCAAGGTGCTCCCCGACGCCGAGCAGGCTCTGCAAGCGGTACGGGAGAGTAGCTACGGTCCTTACCTGGAAGAGGACGGGGACCGCGTACAGCTGCGAGCGGAAAGCGACGTGCTCGCTTACTGGCAGGACGCCTATCGCGACTGGGAAAAAACATCCCGGCGCTACGGCGAGCTGGTACCGGGCTTCGAGAGTCCGTTTCCCGCGTTCCGGGACTGGCTGGAGAACGAGCGCCGGGAGATGCTACACGCGCTTTGGGGCACCGCGGTGGGGAAGGCGAACGCCCTGCTGGACCAGGGGGCCAGGGACGCGGCGCTGGCGCTGCTGGCGGGCGCGGAGGCTGCCTATCCCCTGGAGCCAGCCGCCGCGCTAGACCTGGCCGATTTCTACTGGCGTGCCCGCAGACCCGCGGACACGGCGCGCATAATAGAAAATGTCCTTGACGAGATACCCGACAACCAGCGCGGGCGGGCCCGGTTGAACCTGGCCGCGGCCCGGCTGCGCGCCGGCAACGAGGAGGCGGCCCTCGCCGGGCTCAAGGAGCTCGAGGCCGAGAGCGGAAACCTGGGCTCTTGGGCGGGGGTCCACCGGGGCAGCCACGCGGTACTTACGGGCGCACCCGAGCTGGGGCTGCGGCTCGCCGAAGAGGCCTTCGCGGCCGCCGAGAAAGCCACCGACGGGGAGCTGGCCATAGCGGCGTTGATGCTGAAGGGGGAGGCGCTCACGGCGCTGGGGCGACCCAAAGAAGCGGTCCACGCCTTGGGCGAGGCGCTGGGCATTCACGAGCTAATGGGGCGTAGTTTCTCGCCGGTGGTGCTTGCGTTGCTGGCCGAGGCTCACGCGGCCTGGGGCTATAAGGACAAGGCCCGCGAGCTGGCCGAGAAGGCATTCAAGGAGGCGCGCGCCCGGCGCGACCCCTATGCGGCCAGCCGCGCCCTCTGGGCGCTGCATCACGCCACCGGCGAGGCCGGCTACGCGGAAATGGCCCGCCGCGAGGCAGAGCAGGCTGGGCACGAGCCCTGGCGCCGGCGGCTGCTGGAGCTGGCCCGCGATGAAGACCAGGGGGAGGCGGCGCGGGGCCGCGGCGGGGGCTAAAATGTTAGCGTGACCCCGCTAGCCCTGGAGCTACAGCGGACCATCCTGGCGGCGCTCCCCGACCCCGAGGCGGCGGCGCGACCCGAGCTGGCCGCATATGCGCGCATTCTGCGCGACTATCCCCAGCGCGGCGGCAAGATGTTGCGCGGGCAGCTGGTGGTGCTGACGGCGCGTGCCTATGGCGACGACACCGCGGCACTGGAAGTGGCGGCGGCGCTGGAGCTCTTTCAGAACTGGGTGCTCATCCACGACGATATCGAAGACGACTCCGACGAACGCCGCGGTCGCCCGGCGCTGCACCGGCTGGTTCCCATGCCGCTGGCGCTCAATGCCGGGGACGCGCTGCACGCGGTTATGTGGCGTCTGCTGGCCGAGGCGGGGGCCCGCCGCAAGGTGCTGCTGGAGTTCGCCCAGCTCGTTGAAACCACCGCCAGCGGCCAGCACCTGGACCTCACCTGGGCGCTGGAGGGGCGTTTCGACCTTTCCCCCGAGGACTACCTGGAAATGGTGGAGCGCAAGGCGGCGTACTACACCGCCGTAGCCCCGCTGCGGCTGGGCGCCCTGGCGGCGGGGGCCCTGCCCGACCCCATATTCGCCGCGGCGGGCCTTAGGTTGGGGGTCGCTTTTCAAATAATCGACGACGTGCTCAACCTGGAAGGAGACCCCCGCGCCTACGGCAAGGAGGTCGCCGGCGACCTCTGGGAGGGAAAGCTGACGCTCATACTCATAGACTGGCTGTCACGCGCGCCGGCGGAGGAAGTGGCCCGCGCCGAAGCTTTGCTGGCGCTGCCGCGCTCCCGCAAGGACCCGGAAGAGGTAGCCTGGCTGCACAACCGCCTGCTGGAGGCAGGCTCGGTGTCCTGGGCCCGCGAGTACGCCCGCGAGCTGGCGCGGCCCGCCCTCGAGGAACTGGACCGGGCTTTCTCCGCGCTTCCCGGCCGCGAGGCCGCCAACGACGCCATCGAACTGCTCGCGGCGCTGGTCTGGCGCGAGCGCTAGCGCCGCAGCGGATGCCCGCCGTATCCTGATTCCATGGCCAACCTGCATGACATCCCCATTGGCGACGGCGCACCCGGAACGGTGCACATGATCATCGAGGTGCCCCGGGGATCCGCGAACAAGTACGAGTTCGACGAGGAAACCGGAATGGTCAAGCTCGACCGCGTCCTCCCCGGCGCCCAGTTCTACCCGGGCGACTACGGTTTTATCCCCCAGACCCTGGCCGAGGACGGTGACCCGCTCGACGGGATAATCATTTCCAGCTACCCTTTGCTCCCGGGCGTGCTGGTCGAAACCCGCGTCATCGGTCTGCTGCATATGGAGGACGAAAAAGGCCCCGACTCCAAGGTCCTCGCGGTGGTGGCCGAGGATCCGCGGCTCGACGCGATCCAGGACCTTGCCGACGTGCCCCCGGGCAAGCGCGACGAGATCGCCAACTTCTTCGAGACCTACAAGGCGCTCGAAGCCAAGAAGGGCAAGTGGGTGAAGGTGACCGGCTGGGGCGGCCGTGATGACGCCGTGGCCGAGGTGGAAGCCTGCATGCAGCGATACCGGAAAGAAGCCCGGTAGCCGCAGCACACCCTCTTCACCCCGTCCCCCGCTAGGCTGGGATTATGGACCTGCACCGGCGCTGGGCACTTTTCCGGGCCTGGCGGGTGCGCGCCTGGCTTGCGGCGGCGCTCGCCGCGGCCACCTGGCTGCTGAAGCCGGTGCTGGGTGTGCCAGCGTTGCTGTTGCCGCTCGCCGCCCTGCTTTATCCGTTGCGCTGGCAGCTTGCACCCGCCCTCGCCGATATCGACCGCAGTCTGGGGCTCGTCTACCGCACCGCGCTGGAAACGCCGCCTGCCGACCCCGCCTACCCGCGCCTGCGCGCCGAAGCCGAGCGGGCCGCGCGCGCGGCGGTGCTGCCGCTGCCCCTGCGGGAGGCGATGCTGGCACTGGCGCTCTGGATTCTGGCCGCGGCGGCGCCTGCGTACGCACCGCCCCCACCACCGCTCGAGCGGGTTGCCGGTGGGGCTGCGGGAGAGGTGGGCCCGGCAGAAGGAGCCGCCCCTCGCCAATCGCGACCCCAGGAGCCCTTTGCCGGCGCGCGGGAAGGCGCTTTTGAAACTGAAGCTCCGCGCCGTCCTTCGCAGGGGGACGCATCCCGGGAGCCGGTCGCATCCGGCACGCGCCCGCCCGATGAAACTCCTGTCGGGGGAGAGCCTCCACAGCAGCCCGCGGCCGGAGAGCGCCAGGGCGTCGGTGCCGCTCCGGCCGCCCGGGAGGCCGGTTCCGCGGCGCGGGCAGAAGGCGCCGCGAAGACCGGAGGTCTCCAGGAGATGCAGCCCGCCGTCGCGGGGACGTACACACGGGGCGGTAGTGCCACCCCGGCGCCGGAGCCGGGTAAGGATCCGGCCGGGAGGGTGCGGGCCGGAGCTTCGGACGGCCTGGACGGGGCGAACGGGGACGGCGCTGGAGGGCCGGCAACCGGAGACACCGGGCGCGGGGAAGGCGTTCCGTCTCCGCGCGTAGCAGCGTCCCCGGCGGGTGACGGGGCGGTCCATCCCGGGGGCCCGCCCGCTCCGCCGCCTTCTCCCTGGGCCGCGGGCAGCCCGCCGCCGGAGGTGCGCCGCGGCGCGGAGCGCTATCTGCAAAACGCCCCGCTGCCCCCCGCGGCGGCGGAAGCGGTCCGCCGTTACTTTGAGATCACGGGGAGCGGATACTGACTACCCTTCGCCGCCGCCCCAAAGTTTGCCCAGGCGCTCGAGCAGCATGGCCGCGCTGCCGTAAATGAAGAGATACACCCCGGCGGTGTAGCGGTCGGGGTCGAGGAAGAACACGCTCCCCACCACAAAGGCCAGGCCTCCCGAGAGGCCCAGGGCGGTCAGCAGGCGGTGCTTGGAAAGCTTCACCGGACCTTTATACCGTAAACGGACGCCGCACGCTGGCGGTATAATTGTTTACGGTATCGTTACGACCATACAGGAAAGGAACCCTGGTGAAAGGGACGGTGCAGGGAGAAAACTCATGACCGCAGCTGGTGCTGGTGATGGCGGGCTTCCGGAAGACGTGCCGGCAGGGGAGGAATTTCTGGACGGCGCCGCGCCGGGGCCGCAGGAGGACCCATGAAGAAGACACGGCAGTTTTTTCTGGTCGCGACCCTGCTCTTGGTTTCCGGGTGTCACGGGTGGCGCACCCCGGACGGATCCCCCCGGCTTCCTCCCGGAGGGAGCGATCCGGAGCCGCAGATCACCGTCCCGGGGCCCCGCGAGGTGGCGCCTACGCCGCTCGCCCGGGGCACCCTCTTCGCCGCCCCGGGGGGTGCTGGCTCGGACTGTAGCGAAAAGAAACCCTGTTCTTTGCGCACCGCCTTCGGCAGGTTGGAGCCGGGCAGCGTCCTCTTCCTGCGCGGCGGCATCTATCCGGTTCGCGGTGCCGGTTTGCACACCGGCGCGCTTGCGGGCACGCCCGCGAAGCCGGTGATCATCGAGAGCTATCCCGGCGAGCAAGCGGTGCTCGAGGGCGAATATTCCAGCGCCGAAAGCTACGGGGGCGACCACCATTATTATTACGGCATCCGCATCGACAAGGATGCCGAATACGTCTACCTGCGCCGGCTCGAAATCCGCTACATGGGCAACGCCGGCATCGGTATCCGCGGCAGCCATAACGTCGTCGAGGGCTGCGAGCTGCACCACAACACCCTCTCCGGCATCGAGATATACGGCGGCGAGTGGCACGAAGACAGCCCCGACTTCACCGTTCCCTACCCCGAGGGGTACAACATCGTGCGCGACAACGTAATACACGACAACTCCGACGTCTACATGCCCTCCAAGGGCGACAGCGCCGATGGCGTGGCCGTTTCCTCGGGCCGCCACAACCGCGTCGTGCACAACCGGGTCTACGCCAACTCCGACGACGGCATCGATACCTGGCGTTCCAACGACAGCTACGTCGCCTTCAACCTGGTTTACGCTAACGGCCGCGGCGAACGCGGCAACGGTAACGGCATCAAGGCCGGCGGCAACCTCAAGGCCAGCGCCAGGGGCGGCCTGCGCGCGGTAGTGGTTCACAACCTGGTCTGGGACAACCGCAGCCGTGGCTTCGACTACAACGCCGGGAAAAAAGTATTGTTCGCCTGCAACACCGCCTACAGGAACAAGGGCGTGGGCTTCACCGGGGCAAAGGACACCCGCATGGTGCGCAACATCGCCGTCGAGAACGACACCCCGGTGAGCAGCAGCGGGCCGCAGGAGAACAACTCCTGGCAGCGTCAGGGAGCCCCCCGTTTCGTGAGCCTCGACCCCGCCTCTGCGGGTTTCCTGCGGCCGGTACCGGGTGACCCCTTTGAGGACATGGGAGCCTATGCCGACGCCGGAGAGTGCGCGACGACGGGAGGACCCCGCTAGTGTGATACGCGCTTATCCGAAGGCTACATCGTCCACGCGGACCACACTGAAAAAAAAGTTGCTCTAAGCGGGGAGCTCGCCCGAGAGTTGGTTGCTTAAAATGTGCGCGGCTCGGTCTAGGGGCATGTTTTTCTGTGCTCCAAAAAAGCCAACACTGAGCGCAACTTGAGCAACCTTTTGCTGGTTCACTGGTTGCACTCTTTTTGTAAAGCCCGGTGTTGTGTGTAAAGATATTTGCAACGTAACGATTCTGATTAGTGGTTTGTTAAGAGGCAATCATAGCGCACGGTTGGAGGAAGTCGGTTTCACCAGTAGCATGTATGTAACTCCCAACTCTATCCCCGACATCGAAACTGCGGATACAGCTTGCCAATGCTTGCTGTCCCGCAACCTTGCAGCTTGTTTTTACGAGTTGTATCAGGAGGGAAAAAAGCAAAACGTTTTGGACCCGGTATGGTATTCGAAGCGGACCGTATTCTTAACCACGTCGTCAAAGCTGGGTCCGTTGAGGATGGCGCACACTTCTCCCACCCGTTCGTAATGCAATATCCAAACGACGCCATGCTCCACTAACCACAACCGACCCGGATTGGGATCCACAAACTCGCGCACCAAATCGTTGAGTTGCTCTAAAAAGGGAGCAAGCACTTCACAAAGGGCCTCCTGCTCAACATGGGGAAGATAATCGCGATCTAGCCTGATTACCAAAAGCTCTTGATTAACCGCGCACTCAATTTGGTCCATGTGATAAATTTGAACATGTAACCTGATTGCCGCTTTTTGCCCAAAAGACCGTGCTGTTTAGTGCGTGAACTATGCGCATCAGAACCTGCTCAGCCTAGCTTCGTCACGGATGGCCTGCAAATTGAAGACCTCGGCCACCTCAAAGCGGGGTGGTACGACCCGCTGCCCGCTTCCGTCCAGTACAGGTCGCATGCGCATACAGGGAGGAAAGTAGCCCATTCGTCCGTGGAGCTCGGCCACGAGCGCTACAGCGCTGTAGTTGAGCGAAGGCGGGTTAACTACCAGAGGAACCGTTTGCCACTCTTCAGGGCTCAGCCCTACCGAATCCACCATCGCCCGTATCTGCGGGCCAAGCGGCCGTTCGGTATCTACTCGGCTGTCCACGACCAAAACACGCTCTATCTTTTCGCCCGTAATCTCCTCGATCCGGGCCAGGTCACTCTGCTTTAATGGGTGGGCAAAGTTCAAAAGCAGCATGTGTCCCCCTTTTGCGGCCTGCTTTTGCAACCAGCATCAAAACCGCTACACATCACCAAGTACATCCATCACCTCACGAACCAGGTGCTTAAAGCGGATAATATCCCAATTTTCAAAGCCAACCACGCGTTCGGCCAAAGACACCCCCTTGCTACCGCCTTCGCGGAGGTAAACGGGTTTTGCGCTTCCCTGCAAGGCCAAAACCGAAAGTGCGGCGGTTAATGCAGCCGTTCCGCTAGTAATAGCAAACACCGTGTTTCCTTCTGCTTCCGGCTTGGCATGGCCGTCTTCTTCTTTCTGCAACTTTTCGTACAGCTCGCTGTATATTGCATTGGCGTCCCAGTTGGGTATTGCAGATAGGTCAACCCTGGCAATATCGTCATTGTCGAATCTATTTGGAAACAATCGGAGGATAACGTTTTTAACGCGGTCGAAACCCACACCATCTTTTAGGGTTCCCTTAAACAAAACTAGCCAAACGGTTTTTAAGTCATCATATTTAGATATCGTTGCAATGATAGGAATAAAGTTATTTTTATTTACCCCGTCGCCCTGGGCTACCGCCTTCTCTAGCTCTTCAAGGGTGGTGTACTTTTCGAGTTGCGCGATGCTATCTTCGTTTATCAGGCTAAGCCCGCTAACCATCCTTGTTGTCGGCAGGTCTTTTTGCCGTTGCGGCGCCAACCATACGGCCCAAACCGTGGTTCCAACAGCCAGAATGACTGCTCCTAGCGCCATATAGCCTTGGTGGGCTGTAATCCCGTCGGCAAACCAGCCGAATATCGCCACCATGAATACCAGCGTTAGCAATAGGCCCGCCCATGACCTCAAACCCTGGGTAAGCAGCGCGAGTGCGCGCAAATATTCCGACACACCATCGCCGTATTTCCTACCATCTGCTGCTAGCTGTAGCAGCCCCACTATTACGTAAACGAGCGACCCAAAAAGCAGCCCCTTTGGGCCGCCATAATAAAACGCGAAGATTACCAACGCCATTGCAACGAGCGCTATTGTTTGTTTTTGTGTAGATCCCATTTAGGCCATTTTATCAGGGCGAATACTGGTTTAATTGCCACGTAGCAAAACGCCCACCCGCACTAGGAGAGGGCAGGCTGTGGGGATTGTTGGCGGTGCAAAGCCCAAAAAGTTAATCGCAGATTCACGACCAGCCCACCCCTCCTACTTCCCACAATCCACATCCCGGCGAAGCCGACTATTGGGGCCCTACGCCGCGCCCAGATTCCACGGTTCAGTCGCAGCAAAGTAATGCTCCCTCCCCTGGGGGAGGGCTGGGGTGGGGGTTGGGCGATGCATGAGCCAGACGTCGGTTGTCAATGCATGGCCGCCCAAATCAAATATCGTGCCCCCAGCCAAGGGCACAAAGTGCCCGCGAGCCGGGGTCCATGCCGGGCTACGTCGCCACGGTTGGGTCGCTGCAAATAGAAGGATAGCGGCTGTTGGCATTGCCGCATCCCCAACTTTATGAGCGCCAACAGTCATCCGCAGGCGACTTCAATCCCCTCTCGAGGCTGACCTTTTTGCGGCTCACCCCCAGCGAGCCCCGCCAAAGACGGGATAAGCCATAGGCGCTGTTAACGTTGCCAACTATCTGGACTGAGTATACTATACTCAGGCGGGCAAAATGGTCGTTTTCGCGCTTGGGGCGGCCTGGAACATTGTTGTTATGACCTTCACAACAAAAGAGCCCTAAAATAGTTCCTGCTCACCGGAGAAATACTAACAGCCAAGCTTCTATTCGCAGCCAGCGTGTTGAACGTTGGCATTGCATTCCGTGGCCCTGTATTACACAGCTGATGGTTGGCCGCAGCGGCAAGTGCTTCTGCTGCCCCCTCCGCCACCGCGCACAACCGTGTTGCATACAAAACACTGTTGCCGGTGTCATCACGACACGCTGCCGAGCAAAACAACTCTTTCTACCTGATTCTTGGGAGCGGTGGCCAGAACCTCGCCGTCTTTTTCGACCAAAAAGCGGCCCTTCCTAACCCTTACCTTCGCCCCCGGTTTGACAACGTGCAAAACGTACATCGCCAGCTCCAAAACACGTCCCGCACCTATCGCCCACCGTAAGCATTTAGGAAAGATTGGTTTCTATATAGTTTGCGGTTTCGCCGCAAACGTTTTCTATCTGCTCCTGCGCCTTGCGAGCACGCCGGGCGTTGCTCCTGAAACCGGCGTGATTAATGTCGTTTCGCAGGTCGCTGAGCGTCTGCCAAAGATCCAGCATTTCCTTGTCGCTGCACGTTTTTTGCCAGCGGGCCTCTTCCCATTGGTTGAGGGCTTTTTCCGCCAACTCGCGGTCGCTCCTGTCAAAAAAATCCCCGCCATTCCGGTGTACGCAGTAGCTCACCAGCGCCTCGCGGGCAAGAGTAACCGCCTCAGGGTAGGCCTGGGTGCGCAAATAGTAATGCAGCGTTTGCACCATGGCCAGCAAGGCTTCCTTTCCCGAAAAGTCTTGATAATCGCCAGGCGCAAAAGAGGCCAGCTCCCTAAAGCTCGGTTGCAAAAACGGGGCTATTGCCCGCAGTTCCGGAAAATACTCAAGCTCACGCTCGGCGGCTGGCAGCACGTCACCGAGCCTTTTGGAGGTGTCCACGGCTTTGGCTACTCGAATAGTGCGGAGGGCCAGGCCCATATTTTCTAAATGTCCTGCCAGACTGCTTAAGTTCGCAGGATTCCTAGGCAGTTTTTGGCTCCCACTAAACACCGGCTCCAGCGTTCCCTTTAGCAGTTCAAGCAATGGCTCCGCGTGCGAGAACCTGCGCAGGTCGCCCAGCGCCCGCGACCATTTTTGGATGTTTAGGAGCGGAGTCATGTCGAAAAATGGCGTTTCCGAACCCGTTTTGGCCTCACGAGCGCCGTAAAAAACACCGCTAATGCTCACCTCGCCCATCTCTTCAGCCAGCAACGCACTTTGCAACGCCAGCAGAGGCAAAGTTCGGTAGCCGTGGGTAACGTCAATAATAATCTCTGCATCTTCCGGTAGCTTTTCCACGATGTTAACTACCGCGTTCCAAATCTCTTCTTCCGAACGCCCCTCGGGGATGTCTATGTAGCGCGGAGAGTATCCAAACTCGTCCACCACCATCTGCCACCCCTGCCTTTTTGCTTCGCCAGTAGTCAAAAATACTGGTGAAAACTCGGGGAAAAACTCAACCAGCGCCCGCATTGTCAGGCCCGTTGGCTTGCTCGTTTTCTTTTGCCCGTCTCGAACCAGGGTATAAACCGTGGTTTCGTAGCGCGGTTCGCCACCCTCGTCTTTTCTTGGCAACCCCAAAGCACCCAGTATGTATTTGCCGCCTTTAGTAAGCACAACTACCTCCCTGCCAACGTATTAGCGCCGCACAGCCAAATGGCAGCAACTCTTTTGTGACTTCCCGCACTGCAACAACTCATGCAACCAAAGCTCCGGCAACGTATTGGTGCTCAGGCCTGCGCCTGCCCGTTCCCGCTTCTTCTTGGCTGTCTTTGGTACTCCTTTACCAACCCAAAGCCCAACGTGGTTTTTGCTCCCACCCCCGAGTAAAAAGCCATACCGCCAAGTCGGCCCAGCCAGAGTGCCGCCTCATTGCCGGCGCCGTGCAAGTGATAGGTAATATGGCCCACAAAACCGGCCGTCTGCTCGTGCGCCTGGGCATAAATAGTTTTGCCCCGCAGATAGCGGATAGTGGCGTGCTCAATGAGTGTTTCTAGCGCCCCATCGGGCACTGGCTCTGGTGCAAACGCAGACCACTTTTGTGCCAATGAATACAGTGTTAGCGCGGGCTCGGGTATGGGGTAGTTAAAGCCGTGGCGGCGGAAAAAGGTGATACCGTCTTCCCCCGTCAACCCCTCAGGCCACCAGGGCCTCCCGCCCCTGCTCCTTGTAGTAGGCCTTCAGCCTGCCCATGAGCTGTCGTAGGATCTTGTGGGCTACGGCTAGCAATGCCTG
>Ga0256835_1000221_pt1 | contig 45753 bp, 51 predicted proteins | sample PIR30metaG_FD_185972 | JGI IMG/M metagenome (GOLD analysis project Ga0256835, IMG submission 185972) | Hydrothermal vent microbial communities from East Pacific Rise, Pacific Ocean - PIR-30 | ecosystem: Environmental > Aquatic > Marine > Hydrothermal vents | place: Pacific Ocean: East Pacific...
CTCCTGGCTTCCCCAAAGACCAATAATCATCATCTCTGAGGATTCCTTATTTTCGAAGGCCTTGTTATAGTTTCTTCTTAGAATACTGCGGTGTAGATGCTATGGATGAATACGTGTATAAGAGTCTGTGCCGTTCGCTCGGCAGTCTATGCCATTCTGTAATTGACGCCATATTCAGGGTACCCCGCAGACTATATTTGAGGGTTAACACAGCGGTTATATCTAGGGATCATCTACTCGATCTACTAAGGGCTAAGGGAATTAATGTCTATCCAGATCCTTACGTCGATGAAGCAATCTATATTCTTCTAGCGGGTCCCTATAAGATAGAAGTGCTCCAGAAGAAGATTATTGTGAATAGACACGCGGCCGAATCAATAATGATGGGTGCTAACACATACGCGCCGGGAGTGATCGATTATGATTATTTTAAACAAGGTGAAACAGTCACGATAATGGCTCCTAATATGAAGCCCGTAGCTATAGGCGTAGCAGTAGTCGATTCTGATACGTTGAAAAAGATGAGGAAAGGCCTTGTAGCCCGTACAATTAAAAGCGTGTACAGAGCTCCCCCGATCAGGGATCTCCCAGAATATAGAGCGGGGTATTTCTATCCACAAAGCCTACCGGCAATGATGGTCTCCAGACTACTCGATCCGAAGCCGGGCGAAGTCATAGTTGATATGAACAGCTCGCCGGGCGGTAAGACGAGCCATATAGCCCAGCTAACCCGTGGAGCAGCAAGGATATTAGCATTTGACCGTAATACTGGGAAGATCGAGCGGGTCAGAGAAACCCTTGAGAGGCTTAGACTTTACCGAAACGTTATCCTAGCCCCCGCCGATACGAGATATATCGATATTGATCTACTCGGCTCAGGCATTGCTGACGCCGTACTGATTGATCCACCATGTACTGGTCTAGGTGTTAGGCCTAAGATAGAGATAAGGACGAGTAGAGCGGATCTAATCAATAGCTACCGGTACCAGAGACAGTTCTTCAGACCAGCCAAAACCATTGTTAAGCCGGGCGGCCGAATAGTTTATTCCACATGCACCCTTACGTATGAGGAGAACCAAGGAAATATATTGTACGCTATAAAAACATATAAGCTCCAATGCGTTGACCTAGGACATGTCCCCTACGCTGAGAAAATAGTGTTCGATAACTGTACTGCGTACAGGTTCGGACCCCACATCGAGGATATGCCGGGTTTCTTCATAGCTGTCCTTAGGAAGCCTCTCTCCTAATAATCTTCGAGCCACACAATGGGCAGATCTGTTCTTGGGGTGAAGAAGGTACATAGCCGCACACGGGGCAGAAAACACGGTATTTCCGCGGCTTCTTAATCCCAGTGGTTCTGAGAGGCTTGAACCCTATACCCATATGATGGAGTAGATTTTGAAGGCTATAATCATCAGTCACAACTACCACGTTACCGCATTTCTTCTTAAGAGATAATGCAAGCGCGGCCACCGCTACATCGGTTCGTGATAACTTTACCAGCTCACCGACCTTCTTAGCAGTCTTAACCGCTTCCTCAACACTCGAAGAATCAGGTGCCTCGATCCTTATCCTCCCGATTGCTAGGCCGAGCTCAAGGGCTTCCCTATTCTCAGCGTCTTTTACCTCACTATATACCTCAATAGGTATCAGGTATTCAGCGCCTTGGATATTTGCGAGCAAATGATACTTCGCAAGAAGCGCTCCAGTGTCAAGCACAATACATATTTTCCTACTTGACGAAGAAGAGCCTCCTTCTATCAAATACTTTCTTGGCCACATCTCTACGACCACTCAATCTTATGATTCTAAAGCTACGGAAATCCATTTCAATGCTTATATGAGAGCCTCTCCCGAGAGTCTCCATGTTTTCTCCATCAATATATAAGTCGGCATCTCCATGTGTTCTAATAGTGATCTTTGATAGGCGTGGTACTATTATGGGTTTTATGTTTAGCTCCATAGGGTTTAGAGGTGCGATACTGATCCCGCTTACCGAGTACTCCAATAAGCTACCGCCCACAGAGAGGTTGTATGCGGCTGATCCAGCTGATGTAGAGACGATAACACCATCACCGTAGAAGAAGAGATGAGAACACATACCCGGCGTGGTCATCTCGATCTCAAACCTTACAACCCTACCATGATCTATACTGACAAGAGCGGCTTCGTTCAATGCATAGTAGCTATTACGCGATGATATTATGTGTAGCCTATCATAATCTTCCAGGACGAAGTCTCCATTGATAACTCTATCTATAACCTCATCAATATTTTCTAGATCTATGTCTTCATATAGTATGGTGCGTCTCCCGCAGGGTATTGGAAGTATTAACGGTGTATTCTCAGGATAAACCCTCGATATCTTCAGGAGTGTGCCATCACCACCTATACCGATTATGAGGTCAACATATTCTCTTGCACCACGAATAATGTCATCGACCCAGAACGTATCGACTTTTAATCCCTTCGAGATAAGAGCTCGCCGCACATTTTTAGCTAACTCTATACATTTATCGCTAGGCCTATATACTATGTAGGCTTTCCTGAAGTAATCATTTCCCCCATGCAATGCCATCATTTCTCCATCTACACGATGTTTCCATAAATAATTAGACACAGAGCCTAGTTAAACAATTACGTGGGCTAATAAATAAAACTAGAGACGGAGAGAAGGCTTGAAGTGTATCGAAGTACCTAAGACTTACGCTGAGAAAACCATAAGGCTCCTGCGGAGACATGGTCTCCTTGACACCGAACATCTAATTACTAGGAGAGACGACCATGTAGTAATTCCTCTGAGGAATGATGAACAAGTTCCGGACATACTCGTTAATATCCCGTTGAAAATCATCAGTTGCAATCCACCTATTAGGAGAAAGATAAGGTTAAGAGTTCCGTCCCATGACGTGATCGGCGATGTCGTTATAGTTAGGGAGAATGTCCTCGAAACTATGGATAGAAACGAACTAATACATGTTCTCCGTACACTCTACCCCAAAATAAGAACGATATACCTTAAGAGAGAAACTACAGGTGAGTTCAGGACTGCAGTTCTCGAAGCAATATGGGGAATCGATAATCCCGTGACAATGCATAAGGAATACGGGCTACGGTTCAAAGTAGATCTCAGAAGAGCGTATTATAATCCGAGACTAGCTGAAGAACATAGGAGGATCGCTGAAGAAGTAGGTGATGACGAGAAAATATTTGATCTATTTGCAGGAATAGGTGGGTTTTCGATACATATAGCTTCTCTACATAGGTCAATTATCTATATGAATGATCTTAACCCATACGCTGTTAGACTGGGTATTGAGAACATAATCATAAATAGAAAGAGGATCAGGGGATTGATCATACCATTATGCATGGATTCATCGCTTACCCCTAAGTATTTCAAGCAGGGCGTTTTCGATCGTGTTATCGCTAATAATCCTCATTACAGCCACTTATTTGAGCATGTATATAGGTATCTATTGAAGGACAACGGTATACTTCACCTATACTTTGTATCCAGTATTGAGGAGCGTGATTCGTTTATCGAGAAGTATTTCAGTGATTGGAGAATATTACAATTGAGAAAAGTCATTGACTACGCTCCCTACGTCTTTATATGGAGAGCTGATCTCGTCAAGACTTAAAACGTAGAGATCCACAAATAACTCCGAACCATTTTTAAGACAGCCCACTAATGCTCTATCAATATCCCTGGCGGCCTTGTTCGCCCTAATAGCCAGTGTCGCTGGCTCTACATAGCTGCTCTTTCTAACAATTATTTTGTTCGGATCACTTAGGATTAAGTTGGACGAGCCTTGTGCTAAGACTATATCTTTAACATTACCACACTTCAACACAATGATTAATATGGAATCGTTCCTCTTAACAGCGTCTTTAAACCGCTGACTGAGATCCTTGACGGATTTATCAGCTCCAACGCCTATGATACAATCACCGCGGGGTGTGAGATATTCTTCTTTAGTTATTTCAAACGTTGTTCTATGTGTTGCTTTTATCAGTGGGTGGCCATAAGCCTTGATCGTTTCATGAATCACTTTGTATCCCCATGTTTAGCGTTATAGTAGGGTTATAGTATAGTATATTCATGGTGGTATTTTGTGTCCCGCGACAAATATTTTGAAGAAAGAAAAAGAGTAGTTGATTACCTTGTTAGCCTAGGGTATATTAAGAGCGATAAGGTAAGGGAGGCGCTGCTTCGTGTTCCGAGAGAGGAGTTTGTTCCAGAGCCATATCGTGATCTAGCATATGTTGATCGACCGTTACCGATAGGTTATGGGCAGACTATAAGCGCTATACATATGGTTGCAATAATGACTGAAGCACTAGATCCTATGCCGGGAGACAAGGTGCTGGAAATAGGTACGGGTTCTGGCTACCAGGCAGCTGTATTGGCTGAGATAGTCTGTAAAAATGGGGGTGGCCACGTCTATTCTATCGAAAGAATACCCGAGCTTGCCGAGTTTGCGAGGCGTAATCTCGATAGGACTGGTTACAGTGATTGTGTAACCGTTATCGTGGGTGATGGTACACGTGGTTATCCTGAAGCAGCGCCATATGATAGGATAATAGTTACAGCAGCTGCTCCGGATATACCCAAGCCTTTAATCGAACAATTAAGAGATGGTGGGAGAATGGTTATTCCTGTAGGTGATAGGTGGGTGCAAAGACTATACATTATTGATAAGAAGGGTGGTAAAACAATTATTAGGCGTTCGATAGAGTGTCTCTTTGTACCCTTGATCGGAGAGTACGGGTGGAAGTATTAGCGTTTAAACCATGCTTCGAGACCCATTTGTTTTCCTTTGATGTGTTCTCTATAAGCCTTCATAAGTCTCTGAACAGCGTTTTTCACACGCTCTGGGTTGAAATCATGTTCTTCAACCAGTATCTCATAGATTGCTTTCTCGTCGGGTTCTCTCCATTCAAGCTTATAGTCTGTCGTTACAGGCGGGTTTAGGAAGTATTCTCTTATCTTCTCAGGGGGCACGGGGAATTCTGCTTTGTATAGCTTGACTATTTTCTCTATTGAGCCATAGGCTTTTATGAGCTGGAGTGCTTTCTTCGGCCCTATACCCTTTATTCCATCGGGGTTATAGTCGGTGCCAAGCATGATGGCTATGTCTATGAGTTGTTCACGTGTGATACCTAGTGCCTCTAGTAGTTTTTTGAGCTCTATTAGTTCGGGCTTTATCTCGATATACACGTTTTTCCTCGGAAGCTTTCTTCTACCTGTTATCGTTAGGTTTCTGATGAGCCTGGGAGAGCCGAATAAGAGGCTGTCATAGTCTTGTGAAGCACTTGCCCATGCGTCGCCCCTGCTCGCTATAAATGCTGCTTGTGCTTCTCCCTCGGCTGGTGCTTGAACCCATGGAATACCCATTGCGTCGAGAAGCTTTTTAGCATCTGCCACCATTTCGTCTGTGAGTTTTGCTGCCATCATGGCGTATCTGCGTGCCGCCTCTAGATCTCCTCTTCTTATTGCCTCCTCATACTTCTTGGAGGCGTCCTCCTTGATCTTCTTTCTCCTCTCTATCTCCTTAGCCTTTATCTCCGGCGGCTTACCATCAAAGACATAGGCAGGCTTTATCCCGTGCTCCATAATGTTTATTGTACGGTAGAATAAGCCGCTTAGATGACTTGTTATCCTCCCCTGGCTATCCATGAGAGGTGTTCCGTCGGGCTGCCTGATCGCTGTTAGGAACTGATATAATGCATTATATCCATCTATGACTATGGCTTTCCCTCTCAGTGCTCTTAGATCATCGATTATGGTCTTCGCCTTATCAGGAATTAGATCTCTGAGATTAACACCCATTCAGCGTCACCTCTCCCCACATAACACTATTGGTTATTGGACAAAATAAACTAGGATCATGTATTTATGAGAGAAGCTTTGTTATATTAGGCGAAACCTTAATCACAAGTTCTCTTCCTACACGGGCAACTACTATGAATCCTCTAAGCTCCAGCTTCATCAGCTCTTCGTAAAACTCGGACTTAGAGACCTCTATCCCGTGATCCTTCTTCAAGGTCTCAAGAAGATCCTTCTCACTAATCCCACCTGTATGGTTAAGAACTTCTTCTAGTATTAGTCGGAACAATGGCTGATTCCGCCATATCTCTGAGAAACGCGGCATTATCATCCACCCTGTTCTTAATCATTGTTTCTTGAAAGTTACTCATGTATGGGTTTTATCATGGATGATTATATAAGCATTAGTTGGAAAATAATGGGGAGCCCACTAGAACACTATTACTCTAGTGTGGTTTTTAAGAATATACTGATGGTTTAAGATACTCTCTCGGTAATCTCTGCCTAGCTCTCGTCGCCCATTCCTCATATATTCTCACTATGTCGGGCGTTATTGACGGCTTCACTTTCTCCATTGCCTCGAGGAAGTGGCGCATATGTATCTTTGTGATGTTGATATCTTCTTTGAGAGCACGCATAGCAGCTTCGCGGACGAGTGCTTCTAGGTCGGCACCACTATATCCTTCTGTTCTCTGTGCAAGCTCGTATAGGTCGACATCAGGCGCTAATGGCATGTTGCGGGTATGTATCTTGAGTATTTCAAGCCTTGAATTAACATCCGGGGGCGGCACATAGATCAGCTTGTCGAATCTACCGGGCCTCAGCAGCGCTGGATCCAGTATATCCGGCCTATTGGTGGCAGCGATAACTACTACGTTCTCGAGACCCGATATACCGTCCATCTCAGTTAGTAGCTGGCTGACTATTCTCTCGGTCACTCTTGTATCGGCGGCATATCCCCTTGCCGGCGCTATAGCATCGATCTCATCGAAGAATATCACTACGGGTGCATACATTCTCGCTTTCCGGAATATTTCTCTCACAGCTTTTTCTGATTCTCCTACCCATTTGCTTAGTATTTCTGGGCCTCTTACTGCGATGAAGTTCGCACCGCTCTCAGTAGCAACAGCCTTGGCCAACAAAGTCTTACCAGTACCTGGCGGTCCATATAGTAGTATGCCTTTCGGAGGCCGTATACCTAGTCTCTTGAAGACTTCAGGGTACTTCATAGGCCATTCAACGGCTTGTTTTAGCTCCTGCTTAGCCTCTTCGAGACCGCCTATGTCGTTCCACGAAACCTCTGGTACCTCTACATAGATCTCCCTCAGACCGCTCGGCACGATCTCCTTGTATGCCGCCATGAAGTCCTCCATTCTAACCTCCATCTTCTCAAGTACTTCAGGCGGTATCGTATCACTATCCAGATCTATTTCTGGCAGGTATCTGCGTAGAGCGTTAAGAGCTGCTTCCCTCACAAGAGCCGCTATATCAGCACCTGTGTATCCGTGTGTTATCTCGGCGAGCTTACGGAGATCCACGTTATCGGCTAGCGGCATTCCTCTCGTATGTATTTGTAGTATTTCGAGCCTTCCCTGCTTATCCGGTAGCGGGATCTCGATTTCACGGTCGAACCTGCCCGGCCTCCTCAGGGCTGGGTCTAGGGCATTCGGCCTATTAGTTGCCGCTATAACTATGACATCCCCACGGCTCTCTAGACCGTCCATTAGTGCTAGTAGCTGGGCTACTACTCTTCTCTCGACCTCGCCCATAACCTCGTCTCTCTTCGGCGCGATAGCATCTATTTCATCGATAAATATTATGGCCGGAGCATTCTTCTTTGCCTGCTCGAATATTTCTCTGAGCCTCTGCTCCGACTCGCCATAGAACTTACTCATGATCTCCGGGCCATTTATCGCTATAAAGTATGCTTCGGACTCGTTAGCAACGGCTTTTGCAAGCAGAGTCTTACCAGTACCGGGAGGACCGTAGAGCAGTATGCCTTTAGGCGGATCTATGCCGAGACGTTTGAACAGCTCTGGATGCCTGAGCGGCAGCTCAACCATTTCGCGTATCTTCCGGATAATATGCTTCATACCACCGATGTCTTCGTAGGTGACACGTGGTACTTTATAGGCGTCCATAGGCTTCTCTAGAAGCACGACATTCGTCGTCCTCTTAATTATTACTGGGCCTTTAGGCTTAGTGAATACCACTTTTAACGGCAGGCTCTGGCCAAGTATCGGTATCATCACTATGTCTTCCTCCATGACCGGCCTGTCCAGTAGCTTGTTCTTGACGTAGTTGGCTAGCCTATGATCTGCTGGTGCGAAATACTTGGCCGGCGCAAGTTTCACGACAACCGCTGGCGGTACATTTATCTTCTCGATCACTACCTTGTCTCCGATCTTAACCCCGGCATTCTGTCTCGTGATATTGTCGAGCCTGATGATGCCGAGGCCCCTATCCTGTGGTCTACCCTGTATTACTCTAACAACTGTTCTGCGTTTGCCCTCAACAGCTATTATATCGCCGTTCTCGAGGCCGAGCTTCTCCATGATTTCAGGATCTATGCGTGCAATACCCTTGCCTACATCTTTGGGCTCGGCCTCGAGAACTCTCAAAGTGATCCTGTTCTTATCTTTCTTAGATGATGCCGATATGTTCACCAATTCATCCACCTTAAAACAACACTGGGTACACATATGAATTCATGATGAGTATTATGTCTCGGTTTAGAGAATCGTGTAATCCCCTTAAATACTATTGTTATCAAATTAATTCATACATATAGGACTTAAAGACTGGCTGTTAAGAAAAACATTACTCGCTAATCCTATGTACTGCTTCAACCTCTACTTGACTAACACCTTCAACATTCATTACTGCTTTCTCCAGAGGCTCTGTTCCACCCTCGGTCTCTTCCGGTATGAAGACGTATAGTCTTAGTGCTTTGAGGCCGAAGGCTATAGGCTCTATATCATAGCCTTTAATCTCGTATCCTTCGGGCAAAGCCTCCGCGATCTTGTTCTTGAGCTCTTCTAGATCGATATTAATGTCTTCAGGTAGAACCTTTAAGAGTACGAGTACTTTTGCCATATCCTATACACCTCTAGCTTATGGACCTCTAAATCCACAGTTGGGACAAACATAGGGTACAGATAGCTTTCTACACTTCTTACATCTTCTTATAATTACCTGTCCGCAGTTAGGGCAGATGAACGCTGTTCCATGCTCGTGTGGCGGGATTATTCTATGACAACTACTGCATACTGGTGGTGAGGCTGCCTCCAGCAACGATATGTTCTCTGTCTCCAAACTATACTTTGCACCCATTCCCATCACTCCCGCAATGCACTTCTACTATGCTATCCGATAATCTTTTAGGGAGACTTAAAAAACTATTCCAAATTTCTTGAATATTATAGCGTAGTGCTAGGTGGCTGAAATGCTGGGAAAAGAGTATAAACAAGTAATAGTTGTCCGTACCGATATACAGATGAGCAAGGGGAAACTAGCTGTCCAAGTAGCTCATGCTTCCGTAATAGCTGCTTTCATAGCCTATAAGGAATACAGGAAATGGTTTGATAAATGGTGGGATACAGGGCAGAAAAAAGTCGCACTCAAAGGCGGCGATGAGAAAAACCTTCTAGCCATAGCTGATCAGGCGCTACGCTCAGATCTACCGGTGGGCATAGTAAGGGATGCCGGCCTCACAGAGCTTCCGCCAGGGACTCTCACAGCTATAGCTATTGGCCCAGCCCCAGCAGATAAGATCGACCGTATAACAGGGAGGCTAAAACTGCTTTGAAGAAATCAGATAATCCACTCGACATAATAACAGGTATCAGGTACTACCTATTAGAAAAAAGCATCGATCACATATATGCTCCGTCCCCGAATACTTTTCACGTCGAAGAAATAGTTGATCTTAAAAGAATGGGGTTTACCCTGGAAAAATCAAACTATATAGTTCTACTGATGACCAAAAAAGGACTCGAAACATTAAAAGCTATAGAAATCATTGCTCGGGCTCTGAGAATACCGCAATCCAACATATATTATCTCGGGCTTAAAGACAAGCATGCTACTACAAAACAATACCTATTCATTAAAACAAACATACTAAGAAAAGAGATCCCAGAAAGACTATATGATAGCAGGATAGAGCTTCAACGCGTAGGCTACGTTAAACGTAAACCTAATAGGAAATTCCTTCTAGGGAACAGGTTCAAGATATTAGTTTGCGGTAAAAACATAGTGAATGAACTAAAAGAGATATTGTCCGAGATAACCGCTCATGGTCTTCCAAACTATTATGGCTATCAAAGATTTGGTGTTCGAAGACCTAATTCGCACATACTTGGTAAATACATAGTATTGAAACGCTACGATCTTTTTGTTGGAGAGCTTTTATCATCAATTTATTCTTATGAGGACAGAGACGAAATCCTTCATAGATGCTCCAAGAGTTTTCCAGGTAAAAGATTCCTATATGAGAACATGTTCAACAGTGTCTTGAAGCTCTTCAAGAACAATATATACAAGAAACGCTTGGTGCCACTTCTGCTTGAAGCCTATTTATCCTATCTTTTCAACGAGTTACTCAATACCTTGATAGAATCATGTGGGTGGAAATGTTTAGAGAAAACCTATCCTATGGCGTCCTGTAGGGATGCCCACAAATATTACCGTGACGTTATATCTGTGGAAAACTTATCGTATAGTATGTTAAAACACTTGACCTGCTGGCGTAGACCTGGGATAATGGTGCCAAGAGATATTTCGATCTATATGTCAAACAACAATACTGTCCTAGAATTCACGCTTGGTGTAGGAGAATATGCATCGATAGTTCTTAGAGAGATTTTTAAGAATAAATATATGTTATATTGATTTATCGATTTTACTCAAATCTTATCCTTACGGGACGGCCGAGAAGCTCCGATAATATTTCTTCGAGATACTTTTTCTTACCAGCAAGGAATCTCTGATCCTGTCTCGATATCCTTATCACAGTTTGCTCGGAGCCATCAGGCAGCCAGAGCGTATTAACTCCCAGGAGAGTCGCCGGGTAGATCAGCTGTTCTACGATCCTCTTTTTCTCAGGAGAATAGTTTATCACTCTTACTCTAGCTCTTAGTTTACTTGACAATTTTTTGCTAAGTCTTTCTAGAACCTCGAGATTCTCTATACCACGTATAAGTATCACTATGAAGCTATCGTATTTATATGATCTAATGTATTCTCCTTGATCTCTGAGCTCTTTCATCTCCTCTTCGATCTCCATCAACGATTTCATAATAGGTATTTCGTACTCCTTGACGATACCAGTATCTACTTTGCGCTGGCAGCTAGGACAAAGTATACCGCTACGCACACATATCCTATCGAGCGGGTATCTCAATGCTTCTTCCTCACCGTCCGCCCATTGCTGTGTTTCATTCACAGTTAGGACTAGATAAGTAAGTAGAGTATATTAATGGTATCCCTAGAGCCTCCGCTGAATTATTTTATTAGAAACCATGGCCTCGGTAACCGGTGCATCGTTCATCCCATGACGGTCCTGAGGAGAAGACACCTCATCGGTACATCCATGGATTTAGTGGGTTGAAGGCCGGGAACCCCCGAGTCATCCCATGCCTATCCGGCAGACGTCGCTCGGGGAGCGGGGGACAATAAACAGTATTGCTTCTATGGTGATAAATTATTTTTGGCTATACAGAGCCAATCAGTAAATATGATGGGGTGTTCCGGCGGAACTGAGCCTTGGCGATGATGTCCTCTTCGCTGACCCGACGCTACTTGATCTTTAAACCTATGCTTGTAAGCCTATTCTTAATCAGTGCTTGTTCGTCCTTGGGGAACAGCTTAATAGTCTTCTCTACAAGCTTTATATCGATCTTTTTCAGTTTCTTAAGATAATTTGATAGTTTCTGGAGATCTACTCCCTGCCTAGCTTTTAGGACGAAGTATTCTTCGGGTTTTATGAGCTTAATTTTATATCCTTTTAGCTTAATACTACCTGCCGACTCAAGGATCTCTAGCGGGATATTGAAATCCATGAAGTTCTCATATATCTCCACTATAATCTCCTTATCTCCGGCAGATGCGATGAGCCTTGGTGTCCCTATATCGGTTGTACTGTATCCCCATCCCTCTTTCTCAGCTATCTCACCATAGAATTCCTGCTCTATTAGAGGACTCGGCTGTAGAGCATATATGTCTACATCGCCTGTGAACACCCTGGTTTTCAGCGCTAACCGAACCACGGTGTCGCCTATTACAACATAGTCAACCCCGTGATCCACTAGTTTCCCGAGAACTAATGCCAAGTCGTCCAATCCATACCCCATTACTCACCACCACACGAATCACGATACTATTCCATAATTGCTAATATAAAGAATAGGTGATCCCGAGGGAGAAAACTATATAGAGACAACATTCTAGGAGAACAAATATTGGATGGGCCCGTAGCCTAGCCAGGATAGGGCGCCGGCCTCCTAAGCACTATGAACTGCAGGGCCAGCCGGAGACCCGGGGTTCGAATCCCCGCGGGCCCGCATAACCTTCTCCTATCTCTATGAACATTGTTCAGCCTTCAAGCTAGTTACATAAGCCCCTGCGATCACAGCTATAAACCATAACTCTAGAAACAAGTATCCAAGGTTAAGCGGCCCCAAATTCGTAAATATAAGCCACAGTACACCTATGATGTACGCTATAATGGTTATAATGCCATGGAATATACCGGCTCTCCTTGTATTTTCATTACTGCCACTCATCTTCATCCATCCCGTTGGAAGGGGTAGCCAGTCGAAGAAAGCCGCTATGAAGAACAAGTATTTAATACCATATATTACAGCAGTTATGAAGAGAACGCCCGCTACTGCTACGCATATGAGGGTTTTAGTCATATTTGACAACAAACATACTCTACCCTGTATTGGCTCTAAAAATAAAATAAGAATAGAAGTTGTTCTAAAACCTTGTTAGAACATTGTCATAACGTGTTCATACTAGGAGAATAATGTATGGATGTCGTAGTATACTTGCCACGCCTTGTTCCTAATACGCTCACTAAAGCCCACTGCTTCGTAGCCTATTGGCCTTCTTTCTTCAAAGACGGTGCAGCTGATCTGATCAATTGTTTCTTCACACCGCAACGTCGGTGAAAGGCCTAGTGATTCCGCCTCCTTCAGGCTTAGACCTACTCTAACTATGTGTGCTCCTCCGATATTCTCATATATTGTCGGCACGATGCCACGTGTTTCTTTCTTTGTTCCTGTAATGTTTCGGGCTATAATTCTCGCATAATGTGCTGCAACGAATCCTAAGGGCCTATAAACTTCTTTACCAGTGATTAAATCGTGGCTTAGAGCACAGTCTCCTGTTGCATATATGTTTTTGATACTGGTCGCCCCGCTCCTGTTTATCCTGATTGCTCCTCGTACTGTCTCTATACCAGTATCTTTCACGAGGTCAGTGTTGGGTCTAACTCCAGTGGTGAAGACGACTATGTCTGCAGGATCGATTCTTCCCGACGCCTTTACTCCCTTGACTCTACGATCACCTATGATCTCTTCAACCCCTGTACCTGTATGTATTCTTAATCCTTTTCCTGATAGATAGTTCTTTAGCTTCGAAGATAATGGTTTATCTATTACGCCCGGCAGTATATCTTCCATTAACTCGTAAACAGTTACTGTTGCCCCCATCTTTTTAAGCGCTGAAGCAGCCGTTAACCCTACTAGTCCAGCTCCTATAACAGCTATTCTTAGCGGGCCCCGTATTCTCATGAGCTTCCTTAGATCTCCTATGTCGTAGAACGACATAGTGTTGTCTAGTTCAACGCCTTTTATGGGTGGTATGAATGGTTTGCCGCCAGTAGCTATGACGAGGTTGTCATAGGTTATCTCACTGCCTCCTTTAAGTAGTACTTTCTTCCCGGTAACATCGATCTTATCCGCAACACCATGTATGACATTTATGCCTTTATCTAGCAGGAGATTGTATATGCCGATGTATGTGTAGTCTATTGATAATTTCTCGCTCAATACTTCGGCGAGCCTATGCTTGGAGTACGGCGGCCATTCAGCCGCGATCACTGTTATATTGTTTGGGGTATAACCGTATTTTGTGAGATAATATGCTGTATATATTCCCCCTATTCCACCACCTATTATTACTGTCTTCATAGAATAGTTCACCTCCCCCCGATCTTCTCAAGATACTCGTGGATAGTCTTGGCAACGCTGCTTATCCTTCTTGTCTTAACCATATGTGCTGGCACGTACTTTATGGCGCCTGTAGGGCAAACTCTTACGCATGCCGGATCCCCACCGCATAGATCGCATTTAACAAGTTCGCCTCCATAGGATTCCCTGATTGCTCCGAAGGGGCATACTGAGATACATGCTTTACACGTTGTGCATCTTGACTGGTCCAGTACGACGCGTCCGTCTTCGACGCGCAGAGCGTCAAACTCGCAAACGTTAACACAGGGAGCAGGATCGCAGTGCCGGCAGACAGCGATATCTATCACTATGCCTTTTTCCACTATGATCTTTATCATGGCTTGCCTCTCATCTATTACTCCGCTACGGGCAAGGGAACATGCGAATACACATCTCATACAAGCATTGCATTTCTCGATGTCTATGTCTAGTATGTATTTGGCCACCACTGATCATCTCACTACCTTATACAAACGTCTGCTCACACTTCATTCCCAACCACTACGTAGCTATATCGATTAATGAGAAGGGAAGAGAAAAAATAATGTTAAGGTTAAATATTGAGTTTCTTCCTCTCCTCCCAGATCCTGTACAGGGTCTTAACGGCTTCTTCAGCCTCTTTAACACGGTTACCCGCTGGTACCTCAATGCCTTTCTCGAGAACCTCGTATACTATGCCTACGGCTTTGCCTTTCTTCAGCTTTCTAACAACCTCGTATTCAGGACCGTAGAATATCGCTCCATGTGGGCATACCTTTACACACTCTGGATCTCCGCCGCAGAGGTCACACTTTATCGGTTCAGCCTTGACTGTTAATGAGATCGCTCCGAATGGACAGGCGTATACACATTCACGGCAACCGATACATTTGTTATAGTCTATTAGCCATGCACCGGTCTTATCGTCAAAGTATATAGCGTTGGCTGGACAGGCACGAGCACACATTGCATCGTTACATTGTAGACAATATACTGGTGTTGACGCCTGTATCTCCGGCTTCGTAATGATTGTTATTCTTGACAGGTATGGGTTGACGACACCGTAGTGCTTGATGCTACAGGCTAGCTCACATAGGTGGCATCCAGTACATTTCTCATAATCTACTGCCAGGATATACCTGTGGGCCATCCTGCTCACCTCCCACGTGGATACTTGTCTAGAGGCCATAGAGGCGGGCCATCCCATTCTGGGAACTCCTTGTTCTCGATCTCATCGGCAACCCATTCAATCCCCAGCTTCTTCAGCGTCTCTCTCTTTGGCACAGCGGTCTCTACGTCGCATCCCCTCCTCTTCAGGTACTCGTCAACCATCTCCCAGTGCCTCTTGATCTCGGCCTGGATCTTCGGCGTATTGATTATTTCCGGCGGGAACGGTACTGCGTAGTGTTTCTTCTTAATGCCCTGCCTGACGTTGAACGCCATTTCGATCAGGTATATCCTGTCAGCGATCTCTACTAGTTTCTCCTCGGTGAACTCATAGCCTGTCGCAGCAGTCAGTAGTTTTGCTAGTCCTTTGAACAACGGGTACTTCCATACTAGTGGAATAGCCTGCGGCCATGAGTTGATGGAGCCCTTACATCTCCCTATGCTGTCGGTTAGTGTACATGCGCGCTCGCTGACGATGAGTGCGCCTACAGGGTCTTTCCTGTAGTCTGGAAGACCTCCCTCTAAGAGTTTCAGAGGTAGCTCTGGATCCATGTTTCTATCGTTCTCCCAGTATGCCCAGCTTCTCCCACGTAGGTGGTCTGCTCCTCTTGTCGATGTTGCATGAGCTAGTGTGAAGATGCCGTTGAGGAAGTCTACGTGGTACCAGCCCCTGCTTAGGCCTTTGACGTCATAACTATACTTTAGTGCTTCGGGACCGACTATTTTGGCGAAGTTCCTGTATCCTTCTGCTAGTTTGTTCCCGAATCCTTCTCTGTATGCTATCATCTCTATGAGCTTGATCTGTGTCTCGGCATCACCCCATCTTAGGGGTATTCCGCCTGTATCGGTGTCTGTTATGATTCCTTTCTCGTAGAGGAATTTTGCCATTGCTAGTGTATCGCCAAGCGTTATCACGTCCATACCGTACTCGTCGGCCATCTGCTCCATCTTCAGGATAGCCTCTGTGTCTGTGATGGCATTGTTTGCTCCCAGGGCATATATTGATTCGAACTCGCTTGATACGCCGTACTCATTCCATTTCGGCAGTTTGTACACGTCTTTACACGATACTGGACAGCTGAAACACTGAGTTCTGCCTACCTCGTATTTCGCTAGATCGACAGGCCTTATACCCTCTGGTAGTTCTTCGGGGCCTAGGTATTTCTCGAAGTACTTCCACCCGGGATGCCATGCTAGGAGGCCATAATGTGTTCCTATTACGCTGTATATTTTCTTGACGAACTCGTTCTTCTTGAACCATTCCTCGTCTTCTTTGGCTAGCTTGAAGAATGTCTCGGGATCAGCTATTTCGACTCCCTTGGTGCCTCTTACAGCGATTGCTTTGAGGTTCTTAGAACCCCATACGGCTCCTGTTCCACGTGCTCCGCTGTGGTACTTGTCGATCATAGTTGTAGCGAATCGTACAAGGTGTTCGCCGGCCGGGCCTATTCCTGCAACGGCTATGTCGTCGCCATGTATGTCTCTTAGTGTATCAACCATTTCGCTGACCTTTAATCCCCATAGATCACTAGCATCTCTGATCTCTACCGTGTCGTCCTCTATCCATATGTATTTCGGCTTACTCGCTCTTCCAGTAATCACTATCTGGTCGTAGCCTGCGTGCTTTAGGATCGCTGAGAACTCTCCTCCCGCGTTGCCATCGCCGAGTATTCCTGAGAGAGGAGATAAGCTGCTTATCTCGGTCCTGCTCGTCATCGGTAATGCTGTACCTGCTAGTACACCGTTAGCAAGGCATAGTACGTTCTCGGGGCTTAGCGGGTCTATTCCCGGCTTAACCATTTTGAAGAGCCTATAGGAGTTTAGGCCTCTTCCGCCAAGATACATTTTCGCCTCGGTCTCGCTGAGAGGCTGTACTACGACTTTCTCCCTGGTCAGGTCAACGTAGATTACTTTACCTCCCCATCCATACAATTAGATCACCAGGATATGTTGTTCAAATAGAAAATGTAGGGTTCTCGTCAGATAATAAGCGTTCCCCAATATTCTATCATAGAGTGTTTACTCTTCATACAAGCAAAACATTTCTTCTAATAAAAAATATCGACAGTAAAAGCATAGAAGACAGAATACTCTAATAAACATAGAGACAGAGAAAACATACACGCGATGACGACGGAGTCACGGGACTGAACAAATGATGACCGGGCTATTAACCCGAGCAAAAACATAGAAATAGGCAACAAACAATCACAAAATACACGGCCAACAAGGGCCCGTAGCCTAGCCAGGACCAAGGCGCCGGCCTTCGGAGCCGGAGGTCCCGGGTTCAAATCCCGGCGGGCCCGCCACTTAGGATTTAGTTCTCTGTTTTCATTTTGATTTTTCTTGTAATGAAAGATATAGCGGTTCTAGCTTTTTCTATGGCTTCTTCTGCTTCATCTATGGTTATTTCGATCCCGGTATCTGGGTAGCGTGCTTCTATGGCTAGTGGGTATAGCTCATCAATGTCGAGCTCGTGTAGTTGTTGAAACTCTTGGTCGATTTCACTACATAAGTCTATGAGCCGGGATAAATTATGTGTCTTCCCGAAATGCTTATTGTGGAGCACAAGATACGCCTTTAATGCTTTCTCAACAGCTTGTTGTGCATGAAAGACAATAACCCAGGGTTCTTCACCGATCTCGAAAAGCTTCTCAGCTACCCTTAAGTCTGTATAGGCTTTCCTTAACCATTTCTCGGCAATTTCTTCCTTACTCAACTTGTTTTCCCTCTAGATGAGCATAGTACGCAATCGTTCCAACAACGTTCTTGTATTTAACATAGTACTCCTCACTAACCACTATTACATCACAGTATATTCTGTTCTTAGAAAGTGTCCTATATATCCGATATTGTAATCTCCTAATAGTCTTTCTATCAGGAGAGCCGCCTACGACAATCAACAAATCCCAATCGCTATCTTCCCTATAGTCACCTCGTGCCCGTGAACCAAAAAGGATTATATTCTTTACCTTAACACCCTCTTTTCGAGCCTCATTAATAATTACGTCCTTAATGGTTCGCATTAAATATATGGCTTGAGAACTAGACACTCTAATCACCTTACATCTCCATAAACCTTCTAATGATCTGTAAGTCCTCTCTAAGCTCTTCCTTTCCATAGTGTATTGCTATTCCCTCCCTGACTAATAGCTCTAGGAAGTCCTATTTAGAGAGACCAGCTATTCTTCTTGCTTGCCCCAGTGTTGCTATGCCTTTCTCGTAGAGCCTTAATGCTAGTTCTATTCTCAGTCTCTCTTCAAGCTTGCCAAAAGGAACCCGCAGGTTTTCTGGAACCTCAATAACAATGCGTTTAACACTGATTTTAGCCACCATTATCTCCCTCATAAGACATTATATTCGTAAAAGCTATTAACCCTAGCCACCACTCGTACTAATTCGATTAAAACAATAACTCAATCCCCAGGCTGGTTGTCCCATATACTAGGTAATAGGTATGAATTCTTACCGTAATTGTCCCATTTTCTCATCAGTGTGTGGGACATTTCCTTTTAAGAGCCAGCCTTTGGAGCCGGAGACCCCGGGTTCAAACTCGCGGCGGGCCCGCCACTTATAAACCAATTATATAAAGTCTACCGTTCCCGACGCGAGAATTGGAACTCTTAATTCGAATCGGGAAATTAGGTTTAGTTCTCACTCCACCGGGGATAATCTGGATTGATAATCTCATTAGAGTTAAGGGATTACTTTAAGCCATGGGACTCGCTTGAAGTCTTCGTCGAACGTTGCTAGTGTTCCTATATTGTAATGCTTGCAGGTTATAGCTATTTGTGCATCATTTGGCGTCAGCCTGTAACTCTTAATAGTCTTAATTAGTTCGTCTCGGTCTTGATAATCCCTTAGTATGGTTACTTTGAAGTCTCCTAGAAAACTGTTAACCTTTTCTATGGCTTCATCGGGAAATCCGTACTTGGTTATGTGCTTCCGGAAAGAGTATTTCCCTTTAACACCATATTTTATACTGGCAATCTTGGCTCCAACGGTGTATAATAGTTCATTGTATGCTATCATAGGAATAGCCATGCCGTCTATAATGGCCTCCCTGATAATACTCTCTGAGGTACTGGTTAGCTCTGTTTCAAAGAGGAAATGGTAGACGACGTTTGTATCTAGGCATATCATTGTGCTTGCGCCTCATCCTCAAGCTCCAAGAACTCCTCAATAGAGGATTTCCCGAGAACACCCCTGTACTTTTTGATTAGTTCATCTATGTCCTCTTCTACTATCACCTTGTACTCTTTGCCCTCCTCAAGGTTGATGCTACCCAGAGGCTTTAGCACGCCTTTCTCGTATCTTACTCTTATAACCCTGGACAATTCTAGCCCCACTTATACATGAGGTGCATCGAGGCAATTAGCCTTTTCTAGCTGAGATGTTTCCAGATTATTCGCTCTGATATCCCAAGTGATAAGCATTTGTGAAGAGTGTTTCCATTTGATGGTTCCCATTGGAAACATGGTTTATAAGTTCCAGGCCTTTGGAGCCAGAGACCTCCGGGTTCAAATCGTAGCGGCTCACCGCATAAACATCCCTATATAGGCTTCACTATTCCTTGCGAGGAAAGTTGCTACTCTGAGTTAAGTTGAGGGAATTATGATTGCCTTTCCTCACTAGGGATAATCTTGAAGAGCTAGGAAACTACCTTAAGCTATGGCACCCGTTTAAAGTCCTCATCAAACGTGAGTATGGCATCTATGCCGTAGTGCATGCATGTCAACGCTATTAGCGCGTCTGCTGGTAGCAGATGGAACTTCTTGGCTGCATCTATGAGCTCTTGAGGTTTAGCCCTGTCTTCTACCACAGCTATGTTTGTCTCTTTTAGGAAGTTGTATAGTTCATCTATGTCTTCCTCGAAGAATCCGTATCCGTGTTTCTGTATGTATTCTCTCAGTTTTTCTATGCGCCGTATTCCTAATCTTATCCATGCTTTGGTCCTCACTATAGTGAAAATTACTTCATCTAACACACGAATGCTTGTGTATAGCTCGTCCTCTCCAGAGGTTGTGTCCTCTACAATTTGGGAGTATGGCTTCACATCATGTAGATAGTAGAGTATTGCATTAGTATCTAGGAAGAGCATTACTGCACCTCAGCCTCCAGCATAAACCTGTCGAGGAGCTCCTTAGGCGCAGGACCCAGTACTCCACGATACTTGCGGAGAACCTTTCTCTTCCTTGCAATCCCCAGAATCTTTACTAACAACTCCTCACCTTCCTCAAAATCAACATTATCCAGCGGTTTTAGCACACCTTTTTCATACCTAACCCTAATGACCTTAGACAATTCTTAACACCCATCCATATATTAAGCGCATCGAAGGAATTAGCTCTTGCCTTAATAACATGTTTTCAGATTTTCAGTAATGACATCACAGGGGTAATCAGCTATAGAGCTTGTTTCCAACTTATGGTTCCTTCTGGAAACATTGTTTATATTTTCTCGGCCTTCGGAGCCGGAGACCCCGGGTTCAAACTCGCGGCAGGCCCGCCATATTTTGCTAAATTTAATAGCACAGCCTTATATAATCAATCAGAATCATATACTAAAGGAATTCCCATCTCTTATCATCATGATAAGATTGGTCGTCTTCGTATTTTCGTCTCAGTTACTATTGTTATATAGCCGTATAACTGTTCCTTGAGCCGTAATGCTCTTAGAATTGCTCTAATCCTGTTTGGTATTCTTGGGTCTCTTAGTCTTAGAATGATCACACCAGGTGGATTATATGCCTGAGCAAGGTACCCGAAATCCTTGTCCATGGTTACTATTATCTTGTTATGGCTAATAGCCTCCCTAACAACTTCTTCATCGGGAACTCCTCTTCTTTCTACTAGTATTGATTGCACATGATATCCCTGCCTCCTAAGCTCATTAAAAACCTTTAACCCAATATTTTCATCAAGAAGAAGCCTAAGCTCTCGTCTCAATTACTACCTCCTCTCTACCAAGAACCTTAGCTGCATAGAGTAGTGCTGCCCTAATATCTTCAAGGCTTAAATTATAGTCCTCGACTATCTCTTCCGGCTTCATACCAGCAGCTAGGAGCTCTAGTATCATGTCAACAGTGATTCTCGTGCCCTTAACCACGGGCTTTCCAGCCATAACTCTAGGATCAACCACTATTCTCTTAAGCAAGTCATTCATTACAATCACCTTACATACTACTTATTGTAACCACTCTAATAACTATCATCACTGTTTTAATTCAAGCAAACTCTCTGGCAATCACGAGACCCCTTTAAGTTCTTTTCTTCACCATAATAAATGATATTCCCTCCTCAGTAAGAAAATCTAGAGGCCTTAATTGTGTGAACACACTATTCTGATATCTGCCCAAGCGATGCTATAGTCTTCTCATAAGATCTTAGTGCAAGCCCCATCCTTAATTCCCCTAAACTGGTCTGAACAACCTATGACCTTACCAACTACTATGACAACACGTCTAGCATCAGCCTTAACCAGCATTGCATCTTCTACAAGACATAATTTTAACTACCCCAACACTTAATAAGAAGACTCGTTAACACATAGCTCTGGTTCAACTGTCCCATATACTAGATAATTGGTATGAATTCCTATCGTAAATGTCCCAGTTCACATCAAATTCTGGGACAGAAGCTTATAAAGGCCGGTCTCCGACTCCGGAGACCCCCGAGTTCAAACCCGTGGCAGGTCCGCCATATTATTATGAATCGTTTCTGTCCCCAGAGTGATTCTAAACTTTTCTTTCTGAATAATGGGTTTGATATATTATCAATTCAGTAATATTCATCACGAAAATAATCAATATATAGATGTTCATAACTCAATATTGGAGATGTTGTCTAACACCTCGGCGTAATGCCTTCAAGAATAAATGACTAAAAATAAAATAATATAATAGAAGGACGTTTGATAATAATGAAATCTATCAGACATAACTCATATGCTGTAGAGTATGTTTTGAAGTTAAAACTAGACATAAATGATAGACAGCTCAGCGGATCATCTAGGGTTACCGTGGTTAGTTATAGTGGAAAACCTGCTGGTACATTAAGATTTATACTTAATCATGGCCTTAAGCCTCTCGATGTTAGGGGCGAGCTTATCAGTAAATGGAGATGGTATAGGGGGAGTATAGGCGGCTTACGGGAATTATTCGTTAATGTTATAGAGATCACATATGATAAGCGCTCAGAGAATGATAATAGGATCGAGATAACCATAGATTTTGAAGGAAGTATTAGGGACTATAGTAGTGTTTTCCCATATGTAAAGGATTGCATAGGCGAGTATACCCTTATAAGAACAGATGCCTACTCATACCCTGTATTTCTAGCCAATAACGATTTAAGTTTCCATAACCTCGTATCATCAGTTATTAGTCAAAGATTTAAGTATAGGATAGAAGTTGCCGCTCCTCGAGACTACGTGGTAGCTAATGTTGGCAAACTAGTTGGCCATAAAGTTAGGGAAGATTATAAGGTCTACGTATACATAAGTAAGGTTCCTAGCTGGAGGATGGATATTGCCGTTGCTAAGTTTAGAGTATTAGAAGAGAAACAAGATGATCTAAGAATTTTCTATTTACCAGAAGATAAGGAATACGCGGAGAGAATACTATACACGTTAAAGAACTGCTTGAAATACTATGAGGAATTATTTGGAAAACCAGCTAGATGGAATGGATATACGATCATAGAGCTGCCGGAAACATGGGGTTCACAAGCAGACTATACGGGTATGCTACTAGAAAGGAAGGGCTTTACAGATTCCCACCATGCAGGCATTTATCACGAACTAGCCCATCTATGGAACGCTCAATCAGCTGAGCATCCCCCTTCCCGATTTCTCGATGAGGGATTTGCCAGTTATTTCCAGTTACTAGCTGAGAGAAGATTCATAGGCGATAAATGGTTCAAGGAGAGGTTAAGGAATGCTCGAGAAAAAATTAGAGAATTAGCCAAGAAAACACCCAAGCTACTAGAAGTCCCTCTTGCAGACTATGGTAAATACTACTTAACAGATGCATCATACCTTGTCGGAGTACTACTACTGTATGTTCTAAACAGATTAACAGGCGATCAGTGCTTCTACAAGGCTATACGTAGATTCCTTGAAAAGCACTACGAAACACCAGCTACACTGGAAAGCTTTAAAGAAGCATTTGTGGAGATCTGCGGAGACAGGATAAGAAGTTTCTTAGAAGAATGGTTCTATACGACAAAACCAGTAGAGCTGATTATAGAGAAAGACATAGATGAAATTATAGAGCTATACAAATCAAGGTTATACGAATCGCTTCAATAATGTTAAAGTTCGTTCATTGCTATTACTAGAATTCCAGATGATGTTGCATGGATCACTGCACTAGTATAAGGGAGTATTAATGCAGCATACTACCAATTGTTTCAATATTGTCACTTTTAACCAGATATTTATCATATATTGTCCTGTCCTAGATTATATCAATTATACTTAATATCCGCCAAAACATCTAGGTTTCTTATATTTCAACGTTCTCCGGTAAAACAGCATTTAGGTGCGGGCTTTCGGATTATGTTTAGTATCCAGATCCTCTTGTGTGCTCATTAAAAATTGTTATTATACAACCACTAATGGTATCCCTTTACATACTTGCGGTTTCTAGAGAATAAAGATATCATCAGTAATGCTGGCATAATTGTTACAATCATTATCTCGGTAAACAGAAGGATATTGTCTTCACGTCTTATAGCGTTAAAACAAATCCATTCAGGATAATTGCTGTATAGTGCTAGGACTACCATGCTTGTTGTCTCGGTGTTCATGTCGCCTTGAATAACTATTTTCCCATTAACGACGCGGTAATCTGTGTGTGTACCGCCTTTAACGGGGTCTTGTGCTTTGGCTATTATTTCTAGGCATTTTTCATAGATATCTTGATAGTCGTAGATTATGGTCGAACCAGCAGCCTCAAGAGCCCTGTAGAGATAAATGAAGAGCGCACATTTATAGACCTGGTAAACCCCGTGTTCTTTTACGAAATTATCCTTGAAACCATAGCCATCCCACATCCTCGTTAGATTAAGGAATGATTTTTCAGCCTCAGATTTAGAGCCTTGTAATAATTTATTCAGAGCATGATATACGAGTAGGTCGGCATAATTGTACCAATCAGTGATAATTACCGAAGTGTTCATCTTTTCGTATACAATGGTGTAGCCATCAATTCTTCCCACGACTTCTTTCTCCGGCTTATAGAACTTATCAGGAATACTTTTGCATAGAAGGACATCTATCTTACCGTTCCATCCGCCACTGAAATTATTGTATAGGACACTCATTACTCTTTCAGCTAATGGTGATCCGAGAACGGCTAGAGCTCTAGCAACTAATACATTATCATTAGCGACGTAGATCGTTGTGTTATCTGGACTTACCATTGTAGCGGCTCGTAAAAGATCTGCTTGCGGCACATATTGTTCTTCAAGAAATGATCTAGTTTTTCACTGCTAAGCAATGGGATATAATTCGTTGTTTCCCCCATCCAGTATCATCGCCTATTAATGACGATACCAATAGTAATGTAAAGATTATTATTAGCGTCAGGGACACTGGTCTGCATTTCCATATTTTTTCTCGAGGTTCTAAAGACATAGTTGTCTCTCCAGTTATCATCTCTATATGAATATCTATAGATATAATTAGTGTTTTGAAATTTTCGTATAAGAAGCAAGTAGAAAAACGAATACTATTACCAATGTAGCTATTCTCTCATAGTTCGGTTCAAATGCCCTGATAAGGTCAATGAATAGTATTGGCGAGATTATAGCGATGTATGATAGATAGCGTGCCAGCATGGTATCGTCAGTAATGTTATCCAGTATATCCGCAAGCTTTACAGCAGTTATTCCAATGATTATTCCCATAATAAACGGTATTATCGGATAGCTTATGATCGCTGATACTATGTAGAAACATATGAAAAATAATGCGCTCCATAAACCCCAATATAGAGCATACCTAATTGCTCCCATACCATGATGTTTGCCTAGATCATAACGAGTACTTAGAGCTACGATCACCAGCAACGTAGCGATTATTATCATGGCTAGATAATTATTGATGCTTATTGTGTAGTTAGTAAGGGCGTTAATAACCAGTATATCAGCACCAAATACTACTAGCACGAGTAATAATGTCCTGCCCTTTACTAGTCTACGCCTAGAAAACGAGGGATACAGTGCTTCGGATAAGATTATCGGGGCGAAAATACCGAAAACCCCGTGGAAAACCATGAGATATATACCCCAGACCCAGTTAACACCGATCCATCTCCCGTATTCCCCAAATATCCCAAGATCCTTCCACCCGGGATTGAAGAAGGATTTTACGGCAATGCCCTCTTCAATAATGCCATATACGAATCCAAAAATTATGATCGAACCGTACTTTAAACTATATTTCAACCAGCATTCTCTGATAATAATAGCTCCAAGCCCATATAGGCATACTAGGATTAATAAATTGAGGGGATTAATGAAAGACCATAGATTCGTAGAGCCTGTAAGAACCTCCGCTGTAAAAGGAGGGAGAAGCAAAAGCGTCAATATCATATAGAGTTTCTCCCTGTTTACTCTCAATTATTACACCGGAATAAATTAAGTACTCCTTTTACAATTTTCTCAATGATGTATAGTTAAACATATCTTGAGTGATAGCCTTGGGTATCTCTAAGCTTATAGGCCTTATCGAGAAAACAGCTAGTATACCTTACTATACCGTAATAGGTGATGCTTCCGGCAAAATAGTATATGTGAGCAATAAGGATGGATTACGGAGAACATGGGTTTACGATCCCGTGGAAAACATAAGTTTTCCTATAACAACCTATCCATCGGTGATCGTCGCAGTTCCTAGAAGGAGCGAGTCGAACAAGATAATATACACGTATGATGTAGCAGAGGGAAGAGAGCTTCACAGAATCTGTATCGTAGATATTGATGAGCGGAGAGAGACCTGCATCAAAGAATTAGAGCCTATGAGAATATTTAGCCTGGCATGGAATGGTGAAAGCATAGCGTTAACGGGCTCAACACAGGAGAAACTCTATCTGATCGTATTCAGAGACGGTAGAATACTTAGAAAGAGAGAACTCGATGTATACATAGATGTGTCCGATGTCAATGAAAGATATGTCGTAGGATATGGAATGTTGTCAGGGAATCCCAGATCATCTGAAATATTCGTATACGATATTCAGAAAGACGAGTTTAAAGCATATACTCCGCGGAAAGGCAGTATCAATGAAAAACCTATATTCTGTAATGAAAAGATCTTATTCGAGTCAAACTATGAAGATCTTGATAAGAAGAAACTCTACACCATAGATATTGATCTCTCTGGGAAACCCGAAGAACTGATATTCAAATACAGTGATTACACGGATTTCAAACTAGTAGAACATACATTCTATGATTGCAGAAATAACAAGATCTATGTAATTGCCAAAAAGAATGGTAGAACACAGTTATTCGTAGACGGTAAAAGAATCCCTGCCCCACAAGGCTCGGTCTCAGGCGGCTTAGCAATAATCGGCGATACCGTATACTATGCAATGTCATCCCTGGTAGAACCTCACCAGATCTATAAGAGCACAGAGGATAGCTTCACAGAAGTATTAACGAACAAATTACCGGATGAGCTGAAAGAGGCTTTTGGAGAAAGATACTTTGTGAAAATAAGATCAGTAGATGGAATACTTGTTCCAACCTACATTGTTGAGTCGAGGAAAAACGGTAAGCCGGGCCCAACAGTTATATACGTGCATGGAGGTCCTTGGTGGGAAGTATCTGACGCATGGTCGCCGATAATAGCGTCAATAATTCTCTCGGGATACCATGTCGCCGCACCAAACTATAGGGGATCAACGGGTTACGGTGAGAAGTATCGTCTACTAGATATAGGTGACCCCGGCGGCAAGGACCTTGAGGATATAGTTTCTGTTGCTAAATATGTTGTAAAGGAGGGTATTGCTTCTAGTGTAGCCATAGCTGGCTATAGTTATGGAGGATATATGACCTATCTCGCCACGACCAAGTATCCCGATCTATGGGGGGCGGGAGTAGCTGGGGCAGGAATTACTGATTGGCAGGAACAATACATGCTCAGCGATGCACTATTTAAGAAATTCATAGAGATACTCTTCGATAGTTACAAGCCGGAATTGCTGAGCGATAGATCGCCTATAAAATACGCTGACAGGCTGGCTTGTCCTCTATGTATCATTCATGCATCTAATGATACCAGGACACCGTTAAAACCCGTGATGAGATTCATGGAAAAACTCGTGGAATCGCAGAAACTGTTCGAGGCACACATATATCCGGGCCTTGGCCACATGCTGGTATCCATAGATGATCTATTAAGGTTCGTCATACCAATGATTACATTCCTAAAGAAATACTATGTTGAACGACATGCTTGATGCCTAGAACGAGGTATTAGGGTATCGATGATTAGATCGAGGCAAACTAGCAGTAGTATTGTTCATAGTAACGGCCTATACAGGCACGTTTGCGTTCAAACTCAGTATGCCCGCAGTAGCTTTTTACGCTAAAAACATACTTGAGGCGTCAATGCTAGGTATAGGTATGTTAACATCTTCTTTTTTCATTGCAAGGGCGACTACTGCTATCCTCGCAGGTGCTCTCACGGACAAGATAAAAACTAAGATACTATTCTTATCGGCTACAGGATTTATTCTAAACGCTTTCGTCGTAGAACTGTACCCGTATATTGCTAGTTTACCATGGCTTCTTTTCCTTAGATTCCTGCAAGGCGTTCTAAATGGTTTTGCATGGGTCCCGATACAGGCTGTTCTAGGTCTATTGGTTGAGAAAAACATTAGAGGCCGTGTATACTCGGTATACTTTATACTTGGGACGCTCGGTTCTTTTACAGGAAACACTGTCTATTCATTCCTTACAAGTAAGCCTCTCAGTTATATCCTAGGTATATCATCAACTCTATTTCTCGTTTCAGGCCTGCAGGTGCTTGGCTCGAAACTTCTACTTAGAGGAAAAACTGTTCTTGTAGCTTCAAGTGATATCAAGAGAAACACAGTGAAGAAAGGATTAGCGGGAGGAATTAGCACTGTATTTCTAGTACTACCCTTACTATTGATTGTCTTCACAAGCAATATGTTCGGCTCATTTCTAAAAGGTGATCTCATATATGTTTATCTATATGTATTTCAGGGATTTTCTGAATCGTCTGCTCCAATGATTGTCGGGATAGCTAGTCTGCTTGTACTGCCGATAAACTATGTTATGAGCTAGTTCTCGGATAGAAGGGATAGCTACTTGGCTCTAAGAATATCTATCCTAACAGGTGTTATTGGGGGAATACTACTGGCTCTGAGGAATGACTTTATCGCTGTACTTGGATTGCTGATGGCCTTAGCTGGTAGCTCTAGCACTATACCTATCACTAGGAAATTAGCCGTATCGATAAAATCTAGAGCCGGGACAGGTATCGGATTGTTAAACACAACAGGTAATCTTGGAAGTATGCTTGGATCAGCTGTAGCAGGGTATGTCTTGGATAGTCTTGGAAATATGTATTTGATAGGATTGATTAATGTTGCAATGTTCGTTATTGTCTTACCGATGATTGTAGCATTATTTTTCACCCATAATATTGGAGGAAAACACTACTAACATTCAAGATTTCTATTCTTCAATAGCTTTCCTGTTTTACTAATAGATAGACATAGAAGCTTACCTTCTCTCGTTAAAGGTTTATTGATACTCCTATACTTGTGTTTGAAAACCAGAAATGATACAAGCATGATAACGGTTGTGTAGAGAAGCCCGATAACGGCGTTATACACGTTAAACATTGACATTATAACATTGAATGAAAAACCCATTAACTTAGTCATAGCCATAAAGAATATGTTCCATAATACAATGAATAGGAACGAGAAATACGTTAGTTTGCTGAATACTGGATGCGTACCTAGTTTTTTGAATAAATCAAGATCGTGTTTCTTACATGCGAAATCCCTACCCGTTTTAACCGACATCACTATTCCAAAGATCAGTCCCACGTATCCGATTATGTTAAGAACACTAATAATCATCGCAATCATCTCGTTATGGAGGCCATTCTTTACTACGCGAAACTAGTATTTATTCCTATGATCTACATATTACTTTAGACAATACGGGGTTATAGGGTGTATTATTATTGTCTAAGAAAGAATCAATAGGATTTACAGAAGCTTTTAGCATCGGAGTCGGCGGTATGATCGGTGGAGGTATTTTCGCCGTCCTCGGCCTTAGCCTGCAGCTGGCAGGCACGGCTGCCCCGGTAGCGTTCCTAATAGCGGGATTGATAGCTCTTGCCACGGCATACTCGTATTCAAAGCTATCAGTAAGATATCCCAGCGAGGGGGGAACTATAGAGTATCTTGTAAGAGCATATGGCAACGGCGTGTTCTCCGGCGGGTTAAATATAATGTTATTGGCAAGCTATATAGTAATGATCAGCCTCTACAGCTATGCTTTCGGAAGCTATGGTGCTAGCGTTCTCGGAGGCTCTGTTCTCGTCAAACATTTACTTGCGACACTGGCTATAGTCATCTTTACAATAGTTAATGCGCTCGGAGCAGTTATAACTGGGCGTACAGAGGATGCACTCGTATTATTTAAGGTTGCAATATTGGTACTCGTAGTTGGTGCTGGTCTTTCATTCGTTGACTGGGGGAGGCTTTCTCCATCCAATTGGCCAGGCCCCGTAAACATTATAGCTGGTGGCATGATCATATTCCTGGCCTACGAGGGCTTCGAGCTCATAGCTAATACGGCGAAAGATGTTAGGGACATAAAGGTGCTTCCTAAGGCATTTATTTCAGCAGTAGTATTTGTCACGACAATATATGTACTAGTAGCTATAGTCACTGCAGGAACTCTTACTCCGCAACAGGTAGCCGTTGCTAGAGACTATGCCCTCGCTATGGCGGCTAAACCCGCTCTCGGCGAGCTCGGATTCTTATTGATCGTGGCAGCTGCGCTTGCCTCGACGAGCAGCGCTATTAACGCTACACTCTATGGCACGGCTAGAGCCAGCTATATCGTTGCGAAATATGGTCAGCTACCGAAAATAGTGGAGAAGAAGGTCTGGAGGAACGCGTATGAGGGCTTAATCCTGATAAGTATTCTCAGTGTCATAATGGTTAATACTACGAGCCTTGAAGCGATAAGTGCTGCTGGCAGTGGCGGGTTCCTAACGATCTTCATGATGGTTAATTTCGCGGCCTATAAGCTGAGAAGAGAGACCGGCGCGAACAAGTATATTACTCTTCTCGGCGGCTTCGCGACATTGTTTGCTCTAAGCTTACTGATCCTTAGAATGATCCAGCTAGCACCAATGAAGTTATCAGTGTTCATACTCCTAGTGGTGTTCTCGTTCTTAATCGAATACGCTATACGCCGCGCAACGGGTAGAAGGATCTCGAAGTATATTGATCCAGACCTAGAGAGGCGTGAAAAACACATAAGAAGCTGGTATGAATGGATACACCATATAATAGAGGAGATCCTGGACGAGTTCAGAGACGCCGAGATATATATTGTAGGCAGTATTGCAAGGGGAGAGATCCATAGATCTCATGACGTGGACGTCATGGTTGTAAGCAAAAATGTCCCGCCGGACAAGGAGGAGAGACTGAGAAAGAAATTAGAGCTAAAGCAGAAGAAGCCCCACCTGAGAAAATACCCTGTAGACATACATCTAGTGAGGCCTGAAGAGAAAGAAGAATGGTTAAAGAAAGAACATAAGAAGATCGAGCCGAAGAAAGAAAACAAATAATCCGTTACCCATCAAGATTTTATTTGTATTTCTTCAATTAATTGGTAACCGGAATCAATGAACCTGTATTGTAAGTACATGAAAGATTATAGGGAGAGGTAGATCGGTATGGCGAGGCCAAAAGGGTTAATCGTCGGCTTGGACCTGCTGTTCATGAGCGTAAACTTCAGCGCACTAACATTGTTCGCTGCTCTAAGCACATATGTGTCTAGCTCGATAGGCCTCGACAAATTCACCGAGTGGCTGGCATCAGCAGTCTATAGCGCTGGTATCTTCGCTGCATTCTTTATCGGTCACTCAAAATTCACCGAAACTCATCCTAGGAAAACAGTGTTCATAGCAGCCGTGCTAGCTTCGATACCGCAGTTCCTCATACCATACGCTATTAATCCCTGGGAAGTAGTGGTGCTGAGATTCATACAGGGAATGGTTATGATGGCATTACCGATATTCTCATCGCAAGTCGGATTATTGTTCGCCGAAGCAAGGCCGTTGGCGCTCGGAATAATATTGTCCGGAATATTTGTAGGTGGCCTGATAGGCTCGAGCGTTGGACCGTTATTAGCGACTAGTATTGGATGGAGGGCAACATATGTGTTATTCGGCATAGCAATGCTGATCGCAGCAATAATCTGGATAGGTCTTACCCCACGTGATGCACTGCCAGTACATAAAGAGGAAGTGAAGACTGAGAGAAGAGTGAGTGTATGGAGAGACCCGTTCACACTGCTGTGGGGCTTCTCGTTCTTCCCAGCGATCTGGATAATATTCACCCTAGCACCACTGATCTCTTTCATAGTGGAGAGCATGGGTGCTCCTGGCAGCGTTAACAAGCTGTCCTCAACAGTGCTAGAAGCATCCTATTTGACATGGTCTATAATCATAGGTGGTGTAGCCTACGCGCTCGCTAAGCGTAGAACTGGGACACCGCGCAATATGTTCAATACCTTCGCATCAGTACAGCTCTTCTGCTTCATAATAACCTTCATCGGAGTACTAGTTGTGATGAACTCGCATAACGTCGCAGTACTATTGCTAGGCTTAGTCCTAGTAGCTATGATCCAGGGAACAGGACCGACATTCTGGTCAGCTCCCTCCACAGCGTATCCTGAGGATCTCGCTATAAGGGCTGGATACGCGCTTGGACTAATATCAAACTCTGCAGCACTAGTAGGGCCAATGACGTCAGTGGCAGTGCACAATGTAGCAGCTGTATGGGGTATAATATTATTCATGGCACTACTTGGAGCAGTGCTGACATTTATAGGTATGAAGATGGAACTGCCTATTGAGAAGTATGGCGAGAAGAACAAACAACTATAACATAGTTTGATGAGCCGTATAATGTAATTCATACATGTTTTTCAATAGAAGTATGTATTCTCGCTCATTGAATAATCATGTATATGACGTACTACTGGCTAGAGTTTCTCTGAGGAAGAATGGTATAAACGAGATACTGGAGATTAGTTCGGGTATTGCAGCACCAGGGGGATAATGAATAGAGAAATGAAGAGTCCATATGATCACATCAAAGATCGCTATTATGAATGCTGGTATACTAATATATTCATATCCATATGATGTTAAATAAGCTATGATTAATAGAAAGAAGGCTACCGATACTATGAAATGAATTATTCCATAGGATTCGTTTAACACACCTATAAGTATTAGCATAATACCAGCTATGCATAAGATTACTTTATTGGAGGGCTTAACTCCGCTAGATAATACGGATGCTAATCCTAAGAGGTAGCCTCCGATCGCTAGTCCAGAGTTAAATATTGGTGCAGAGGATAAATGCTTCATATTTCCCAAATCGCTGAGAGCATTTATCCAGATATTGAACCCTGGCGCACGTGATATTGACAGTATTATTGTAACATATGGGATTATAACGGAGACTACCGCGATCAACCTAGAAGAAGCTAGGCCGCTACAATACTGTTGACCGGCTCTACGCTTCATACATGTTCACCTTATATTTTCTCTATTAATAGCGTTATAAGATATGCTACCAAAACTATTGCAACAACTAGTGCTATATTAACAAGAATAATTTGAAGAGTAGTTGTCGCTGTCGTATGCTTATGAATGATGAATGTTAGGTCGAGGTTTCTCACGATCTTTATCTTGGTATTGTTTAGATGTGCTAATAACGTTATATGTTCAACTTCACCCATTGATAGAGGCTTGGATATTAGGACATAATAGTTTGAAGACACTATCCTGTAACAATACTCTACATTAATGCTTGTTCCATTCCTTAGAGATATTATTATATCGTAATGTGGTGGGATAGGTCTATTTCCACTTATGTTCTCGGTTTCAACAACTATTCTTAGCGGTGACGCGTAAGAGGTTTTCAGGTAGAACTCTATCCTGTCATCATGACGCTCGACGGTAGTATTAAATGGTTTAGATGAAAGCAGAGATATTTTACCGATGAACTTAGGTTTTTCATACTCTATAATTATACCTTCAGAATAATGGGCGCCGAAATCCGGATAATCGGATACAATTTCTACTTCTGATTCTACGAGTAGATTAGTATTGTTTTCATTGTCTTTTTGATAGTACATATAGTATTCATATAATGGAGTTCCGGATAGCATGTCTTGATAAGACGCATAGATAAACTTCTCGATAATATTGTCCCTACGGATAATGTAGGAATAACGTGTTTCAATACAATATACGTTCTTATAATAGGCTATCACTGTTGCATTGGGTTTTGTTACCCATTCTGGCCAGATAAATGGTTTTGATACAAGCTTTATCTTCATTGTTCCCGTTATATTCGTGAGTTGTAATATGAGGGGAATAGACAGTCTGCTGCCTGAATATGTTTCATTATAGAGAACTGATATCATCTTATTCATTAATGCCTTCGGAATACCGATTATTTTAACCAGGCTTATATTTACCAGCGATATTTTTACTGGGTGTGTAAGCTCCTCCGATAGGGGCCCGACAAGTAGTTTGTATTTCAAGCTTATTTCGAATCCTTTAGGCGATGTTAGACCTAGTAGGACTGGTACGAGTGGTTTGCCCGAATATATTATTCTGAAAGTTCCTTGATACAAGTATGTATGTGGTTGCGTAAATGTATTATGGTCTATACTACTATATCCATACGTCATTGTCTCAACAATACTTCCCAAAAGCACTAACACTAGTAGTGTTATCATTACGTGTTTACTCGGCAAAATTACCTCCCTTACAGACGGACAAGTGCTATCGGTTAAGGGCCCACTTCCTCACAGCCTTCTCGGCTCGGCTATGCGGGCAATCACTCATCAGTATTATTATCACTGGAAACCAACAATTTATTTGTAATCAGTTATTCCTAAGAGGTGACTAGTAGATTGTTTGATATAGAGGGATTAAGGGTCTTAGTAACAGCGTCGAGTAGAGGCATAGGATTCGGTATTGCTAAGGTGTTGGTAAGGGAGGGAGCCAAAGTCGTTATCTCGTCGAGAAACAGGGAGAGACTCTACAGGGCTCTTCATGAACTAAACAGTATTGGGTCGGGAGAGGCATACGCTGTTCAAGCCGATCTCACAAGGCGTGAAGATATAGAGAGACTAGTAAGGGAAACTGTTGATAGGCTAGGCGGGCTTGACGCCCTTGTCTATGTGACTGGGCCGCCGAGACCTGGTAGATTCCAGGATCTCAGACTTGACGATTGGGATTACGGGGTTAGATTGCTCATTATGAGCGCTGTTTGGCTCACATACTACTCTCTACCCTACATCATGGAGTCGACAAATCCTTCTATCACTTATGTTACAAGTGTAGCGGTTAGAGAACCTATTGAAACCATAGCGTTGTCTAATACTTTAAGGATAAGTGTACATGGCCTCGTCAAGACACTGGCTAGGGAGCTGGGAAGGAAGAATATTAGGGTGAACGCTGTTCTGCCAGGCTATATCTATACCGATAGGATCAAAGAGATCGCATCTGACAAGGCTTCGAGAACTGGTAAGAGTGTGGATGAAGTAATAAACGATATGGTTAAAGAAGTTCCTCTAGGGAGGATAGGTAAGCCTGAAGAAGTAGGTTATCTCGTGGCATTTCTCATAAGCAAATATGCTTCATATATCAATGGCGCCTCTATACCGATAGATGGCGGCTTACTTAGATCGGTGTTCTAATGCCTGTCTACACGAAAAATAGTAATTAACACCCTTTTTCTCCAAAACAAATACGATAATGCTGAGCGGCTAGTAGCTGATTCGTGATGATCAACACCTAGGCTTAGAGGGATGATGAGGCCGGCCTGTCCCTACTGATGGGGTAGGCCTTGGCCTCTGCTGACCACTACTTCTTCTCGAGTAGTGCGTAGTAAAACCCTATAGTGCCGTGGAGATGGGGATATGCTCTCATAGTACCCGGTAGTAGTGGTGATTGTTTGAAAGGCTTTTCCAGCTTAACTAGTACTGCATCACCGTGTTTTTCCAAGAACTGTTTCACCACGCATTCGCCTTCTTCGACTAGGACGCTGCAGACCGTGTAGAGAAGCCTGCCGCCGTGCTTTAATAGCTTCCATCCGGCTTCAAGAAGTTCTTGTTGGAGAACAACTATTTGCTTTATGTCTTCCTCTCTATATCTCCACCTAACATCGGGGTTTCTCGCGATTGCTCCTGTGGAACTACATGGTGGGTCGACTAGGACGTAATCCATGCTTTTCTCCCCGAGTATCTCGGGGGATCTCCTGGCGTCTTCAACATGTATTGTAACGGCCTTTATGGTCCCTGTACGTTCCAGGAGCCTCCTCATCCTCTTGGCTCTATCACTGTATATCTCGAAGCTATGGATCCTTGATTTTAGACGTGTGTATTCGGCTAGATAACTGGTTTTCCCGCCGGGTGCTGCGCATAGGTCAGCGATGCTCGTTCCAGGCTTTGGGTCAAGTAATTCGACAGCTACCATGCTCGACTCGTCCTGTGGAGTGAGTATTCCTGTCTCGATTAATTTAACGAGATCCTTGCCGAGCGGCCCGCTCACTATGATTGAATTAGGGCTATAGTTTCCCGGCCTGACTTCGTAGCCCGCTCTCCTCAGGTACTCCAGGACAGCGCTTCTACTTGCTTTCAAAGAATTTGCTCTGAAGGTTTTGGTATACTGTTTAAATGTTGATGAAAGGAAAGCCTCTAGATCCTCACCAAGGAGATCGAAACTGTGTTTCAACGCTTCATATAGTTGAGGCGATACCCTGTAGTTAATGATTATCTTGTCTTCTTCACTAACTGGTCTCCACTTATTGCTCGCAATGATATCAATTAGTTTCAATATATTGTCTCTACCTTTTCTTGCAAGGTATTTTTTAGCATATCTAATAATCGTGTGTTTTAAGCTATGGCCTGCCCTGGGATCGAGTTGTACCGTATATGTTACTAGTCTTAGTGCAGCACGGGCTTCACTATCTATCTTACTTATCTCTATATTTGTTAATGACTCTATGATCCTATCGATCAAGCCTTGGTTTCTGAATACGCCATAGATTATTCCAGAAGCGCGCCTGTCGAGAGATGAGCCCTGTATCCTGTACTTCTTCATTGCTCTCCTTATGGCTTCTTGCACAGGTTTTACATATTCTCCGGTTCTTAATGCTTCTATAACGGCGTACACCATTCTCTGGTATTCTTTCGTAACCATAATGATCTCCCATATATTTACGGGGAACTACACTGTATTTGTACTCCTATAGTACTATCTATTATGTGGAGAGGTGGTGTTTGATTGGTGTTTAGACTTGGTTTGGCTACAACTTATCCCCCAACCCATTGTGGTATAGCTGAGTATTCGCGCATGCTTTTAATGGCTATGAAATCCATTATGCCCTCTATCGAGGCCTATGTATTTGCCGATAGGCTTGGAGGCGATGAGAGGTTCGACGAGTTTGCACGTGTAATGGTTTATCCTTGTTTCACGCATCAGGAGAGGAGCTATAGGGATCTACTGGATAAGCTGGCCGAGATAGGGGGTGTTGATGTACTACATGTTCAGCATGAATACGGTATTTTCGGCCTACATAACGGCTTAATCCACGCGATCGAAGAGGCTGTTAGGGAGAGGCTTGTTAAGAAGACAGTAATAACTATGCATACGGTTGATCATCCTAATTCGCCGAGGAAAGCCACTATAGAGTTCCAATCACACCTGAATATCTTTGACGCCGTCATAGTCCATAGTGTTCTCCAGGAGTTCGAGCTACAGCACCAGGACATACATCCTCTGAGGATATACAGGATACCGCATGGCACAATGTTGAACCCTTACCTATGGATGCCGAGATTTAAGCTGATGGAGGAATTAGGGCTTCGCTCAGAGCAGTTGAGAGGATTTATTGTTGTTGTTCCAGGTTTTCTCAGAAAGGATAAGGGTTTCGATATACTTGTTAAAGCTGTGAAGCCCCTGTTGAAGGAGAGGGGATTTACCCTTATAGTTGCGGGTGAAACAAGGGATCCGGCTCTAAGAAGAGAGCTTGAAGAAATGATTAAGAATGGGCCTAACACTATTTTTATCGAGCGCTACTTGGCGAACGAAGAGATCCTTAAACTGGTCGCTCTGGCTGACGCTGTAGTCCTGCCTTACAGGGATCGGCCGAAATCATATAGTGTTTCAGGAATCCTGCATCTTTCAATGGGTGGGCTGAAACCCATTATAGGAACGAGGACTCCTAGGCTTATTGAGCTCTATCAGCATGCGCCGAGACTCACTGTCCCGCCGAAATCACCGAGAGAGCTTACGAAGAAGATCCGCTGGTTGTCTAAAAACTATGATCTCGCGATCGCGTATATGAGCTCACTATACAGTTACGCCGTTAGAACACAGTGGCTAAGGATGGCCCGTAGACACCTATCATTATACGCTTATCTGCTCGGAGTGGATCGTGTATCTAACATATAGTTTGATATTACTTTAAGATTACAATAGGGATCAATGGCTTGAAGCGGTGGAGGGTATGGATGAAGAAATAGTTTGTAGGGCATCTTATCATGGTACAGAAATTATTGGTTTAAGAGCCGATATTACCAAGCTTGACGTGGACGCTATAGTTAATCCCGCTAATAGTATGCTTATTATGGGCGGCGGGGTCGCCGGGGCGATCAAGAGGGCTGGCGGGAAAATCATTGAGGACGAAGCGGTACGGCATGCACCAGTACCTGTAGGGAAAGCCGTTGTGACAGGTGCCGGCAGGCTTCCGGCAAAATACGTCATACATGCTCCCACCATGGAGAAACCCGCTATGAGGATTAATCCTGAGAAAGCCTATAAGGCGACAAGAGCAGCTCTTATCAAAGCACTTGATCTATCGCTCAAAACAATAGCAATACCAGGTATGGGGACAGGGGTAGGCGGCCTAACACCGCGGGAAGCCGGGAAAGCCATGGCGAGAGCGATCAAGGAGATACTAGGCCTTGGCATGAAGCTTGAGAAGATATACATCGTAGACCTGAATAGAGAAGTACCATTAGAAGTATGCAAAGCCATAGAGGCTGATCCCTAGAAATGCGTGTTATAGTAAAATACCTGTTATGGATGCGTGATAAAGCAGGAACAAACAGAGAAGAATATGTTTTCGACCAAGAAGAAATCACAATCGAACAACTACTACGGAAAATAATACTGAGACACAAAAACCTAGAAAAACATCTAGCGAACCCGTTCACCAGCGAAAACCCCGTAATAATAACAATTAACGGCAGACCAGCAAAACCAGGTGCAAGAATCCGAGAAGGAGACCAAGTAACAATAATGCCCCCAGTATCTGGAGGATAAAAGAGAGAATAGAGCCGCCGGCGGGATTTGAACCCGCGACCACCGGCTATCCCGACGGGCCTGAAAACACCGAGCCGCTTACAAGGCCGGCGCTCTACCGGCTGAGCTACGGCGGCACAAACCAATATAAAACAAGAACCGGAACCCCCTAAAAGAATTTTCCCACAAAACACAGGAAACACACTACTATGACCTCCATCATTAACGCAACAATATCGTCTTACTAGCAATAATATTAGATCCAGAAACATTGCTGAGAATACGTAGAAAAGCCTACGAGATCTTTATCAAGCGTATAACCGGATAAGCTTATTTCTTCTTATCGTATTCTCTCAGCTTGTCCAAGACAGGCTTATAGTACTTAACCGCCAATTCTATAGCTTCCTTCCAAGAAAGAGCTCTAGCTTTCTTAGCAGTCATTAATATACTCCTTTTTTTATCAATATCATTTGTAGCTATAAAAAGCTAGTATGAACAGCCTATGGCATAAAAATATATTCTTCTGTTTTCAAAGGAATACTCTTACAGTTAGGATAACAATCCGCTTATTATTAGCTAATAACATAAAGTGATAGAATATCATACAGTAGATTCATAGCCTTTTTCATCGTAGATTTTCAAGGATAGGTCACGATGTTCATAAATATATGCTCCATGGCAATCTTTAGAATAAAATTCCTTGTCAATAAATACAAAAAGACACTATACATACTCGTAGAAAAAATTCATAAATAAGGATCTATTGTGGTGCGGGGGGTGGGATTTGAACCCACGCAGGCCTACGCCATCGGGTCCTAAGCCCCCCGCCCTTTGCAGGCTCATAGAAGCTGACCATAGAACTAACTACTATTCGGTGACACTCAATAGGATTCAACGAGAAGATCTTTCTCCAAAAACCCTTATTTGGACAGAACTAATGTACCAGGAGTTCCTGTTATGGCTGAAAGACGATAATCCAGACTTGTCCGTTAAACAGTATAAGAGCTATAAGAACAGATCAGCAGAGCTAATAGGCAAGAACCTATACTATGAGCAGAGCAAAAAGAATCTGTTGGAACCTATAGCTTCGCAGGCCATCCAGGTATTCCGTGGCTAGATATAGTCAGTAAGGTTTCAGGCCTCGAGTTCAGCGGAGACGGAAAGAAGGTCTATTGCCCAAGGCACGGCTGGGTAGACTATGTTGTAACCAGTGACGGCCGCATTCTCTGCGGCTACGACAACCACGTATTATTCGATCCCAACAAGCCCAAAGAACTACCAACCAGCGAGCTCAAGAAAATAAAGAAAGAACTTGGACAAGTAATGGGCGAAATCCAGGAGCTACGAAACACAGCTCAAATGCAGCCAATACAATCATTTGAGAAGAAACGGGAACCATGTATAGAAGAGGAATCAATGGAAGAATAGGCCCCTCATAAAAAACCCAGTTTTTTACCTACAAAAGACCGTGATGACTGGAAAGAGATAGAGAAGCTAGTAGCGAAGCGTTACGGACGCCGTATCAAGAAAACAGCATACACAGCATACGGGGATGACTGCTTCGACTCAATAATCGATAAGATACGACACAGCAAGCTCTACTACGAAATTAAAGAGTTCGTCAAAGAAGAGATCGGGAAAAAGTCGAAGTCATTGTAAAAAGAACATCATAAAAGGGGAGGCTATAGCACTAGCGTCAAATACATAGGATCTTTGGGCTCCTTCCTCAACTATTTTAATAGTCACTTCAGTATCTACGGTTTCCGTAAGCCTGTATCAACAACGTTAAATTTATATACCAGCAACGTTTAATAACCCAAAAGCTTATTCGATTTAAAAACCTTAGGTATTGTTGGGAGAATAAGTACGCGGAAACAGATAACAGACTTGGCTGCAACGAGTACTGTAATAAACATATCTTGACTTGGCTAGGATGAGAGGGGCTGGGTAGTATGGTACCATTTTTTAGACTAATTAAGCCTACTGGAAGAGAGAAGGTGAACTTAGATAGGATTCGTAATGATATTGTTCTTGCTCTTCTTTGGAAGCTTAGTAAAAAGACCCGCTTACCTATAACTGAGAAGAAAATCCAAAAACTTGTTTTCTTGGCATTATATATAGGTAAGAATGGTTTCTTTGAAGAAGAAGGGCTGCGAAAGATATTCGATGACTATCGTATAATATGGCATGGTGTATTTAGTGGTTTATTAAGAGATACATTAACTAAGCTAAGCTTCAAAGAAAAGATATTCATAATTAGAGACGAAACTGCTACAGATATTATACTTGCTGATCTTGATGGAGCAAAAAAGGCGTATGACAAACTTAATGATCTTTTGAAACAAAAGATAGATTGGGTTGTAGAGGTTTATGGCGATAAGACTGGAGATGAGCTAGAGGAGCTAATAAACAAAATATTTGGTATAGAAGGCAGTGAAGCAGGCAGCCTAAAGGCATTGGTCTTTGGCTCTAGAGTGGAAGACCTTATCATGGCTGCCAAGGTGTACGCTAGTGGAAAACAAGAAAAAGCCAGTATTTAAAGCATTATTTGATACCAATGCTTTATCAATAATTCTTGGTGAAATACTTGCTACAGATCGTGGTAGAGATCCCGTTTATCCCAATGTACTCTTTGCCGTAAATAATGGGTTTCTCAGGATCTATGTAACACCAACGGTTCTAAGCGAACTACAGGGTGGTACAGTAGAAGCAGACCGAAGAATAGCTCTCCTTCATGAACTATTGAAGAGGAACATAATTATTGTAACAAAAGATACGGAATGCTGTTACTCCAAGATACTTCGTGAGTGCATAGAGGACCTAGAAAATTTTCTTAAACCACGAGATCAATCTGATTATGAAATAGTAAAAGAATACTTTGCATACATAGAGACATCTACGGGTCAATCCCACATAGAAGAGATACCCCTTCTATTCATAACAGAGAATAAAAGAGATTTTACGGCTAACATAGCCAGTACAATAACGAGGTGTATAATGGACTATATAACACTAGAACTCCAAAGACGAGGATACGCAACCCCCGCAGGAGTCTATAATCTAAGATGGCTAGACTATCAGATAGGAAAGATACTAGAAAACATAGCAAAAAGACTAAAATGTATAAACAAAGAATAATGTGAAGTCATTCTAGTTGGGATCAAGGAGTTTATTACACTAATCTAAAAGTTTGTCTTAGCTTAATACTGGGATCTGTAGAAAGAATCAAGACTAAATCAAAATAATGTCCTCACCCTAAAGATTTGATTGTACAGGTAGATCAAGGAATTTGTTAGACGAGAGATCGAGAAAAGATTGAGTTAAGCTGTCGTGGAAAGGGGGCGTATTCGCTGACGCAATTATGTACTATCGTGAAAATGCCTTCAACACCCTTTCTGCTCTGCTGTATCAAGGATGTCCCGACGATCGGCAGCGGGCGGCCGACGAAAGTGGTCTTTCGCCAATGACTCGGTGAAAGCCTTGTTTTCGCCTACTCCTTATTGGTGTAAACCATGAGTAGTTTTAACGGTTCAAGGGCTATTGGTTACATCAGGGTTTCTACTAAGCAGCAGGACGAGAATAACCAGAAACAAGCCATTCTAAAATATGCTGCTGAGCACGGGATCGAGATCCTAGAATGGTTTATTGACAAGGGAGAATCAAGAATGAAGCCCTGGAATAAGAGACCAGCAGCTAAGAGAATGGTTGAGTTCCTGGAGAGCGGCGGTAAAACCTTTGTAAACTATGTTGTAATATTCGACTTTACAAGGCTTGGTGCAAGCATGCTTGATATTCTAAGCCTGTTCAACAAGTTGGAGAAAGAACTTGGTGTCAGGGTCATCAGCGTTAATGATGAGTGGCTGAGATCTAATGATGAATCGCTTCGGAAGCTATTAATAGCTATTTTCTCCTGGATGGCCGAGATGGAGCTAAGATTAAGACGGGAGAGACAACAAGCAGCCTGGGAGAGTGGTAAACAAAAAGGAAGGCCCCCAAAAGTAAAGGACGAGATCCTATTAAAATACTACAAGAAATACAGAAACTTGCCGAAGAAATATATTTGGTATAGGCTTAGAGAGAACGGCTACGATATCAGCTATGATCGTTTTCTTCGGAGACTTAAGAAACTTATCAAATAATAGTGGTATTTTTCTCTAGATGGCTCAGATGATCGATCATTCTGGGGATTCTTCATAAAATCTTCTGAGCCCCCAAGAGCTTGGAGTCTTTTAAACATTATGTTTTCTTATTGCCCAGAATAGGGGCTCTGAATTGTATTTATACATTGCAAGAGATCGAAAAGGCGATCGAGTTTATCGCTACCTAGTAGTTGAAGAAAAGATACGTGTTAATGGTAAGCGGAGAAGCAGAAGAATAATACGAATACGTGTCGATGACGCCATCAAGATTCTATTAATGCTGAAAGAATGGTGCGGGGGGTGGGATTTGAACCCACGCAGGCCTACGCCATCGGGTCCTAAGCCCGACCCCTTTGACCTAGCTCGGGCACCCCCGCATCCATTATTGGGTTTAGTTGCGAGAGGGGTTTTAATTGGTTTTCGGAGCTTTTTGTTAAAGCTTATATTTTATACTTCTTGTTTATTGTTATGGTGATAGGCTTCATGCCCCGGGTTAATGTTAGGCTTGTATCCTGGGAAGATATAGTTGATTGGGCTTGGGGTCTGGCCGATAAGATCAGGGCTTCAGGGTATAAGCCGGATGTTGTGGTTGCTCTTGCCCGTGGCGGCTATGTCCCTGCTAGGCTGATATGTGATTTTCTAGATATTGAGAACCTTCTGAGTATTCAGAGCCAGCACTGGACTGAGGCTGCTAAGGCTGAGGAGAAAGCTATTATCAAGTTCCCCTACACAGTCGATCTGAGCGGTATGAAGGTACTACTTGTCGACGACATAGTGGATACTGGCGATACGCTCAGCCTCGCCAAGAAATTCGTCACCGAGAACTGGAAGCCGTTAGAAGCCAGGACAGCCGCGCTCCAATGGATAAGCCCCGTGGCGAAGTTCAAGCCGGACTACTACTATATCGAGGTCAAGGAGTGGATCTGGTTCCAGTATCCGTGGACCAGGCTCGAAGACACGTACCAGTTCATAAAACGCATGATGACTGAGACCTACAAGGAGACCGGTAAGAAAGAGTGGAGTTACCAAGAAATAATCGACGGGTTTAAGGAATGGTACGGTATAGACGTAGGGGAGAGATACTATCGCGACGCCCTGAGGATTCTTGAGGAAAAAGGAATAATTAAACACGACGAATCCTCCGGAAAATACGTTCTAGTGAAAACATAGCTCCGACGATCGGGTGTAGGACAACATGTTAGTCAGACCAAAGGAACGGGTCGATATAGGAGTTATCGGGGGAAGCGGGCTCTACGGTATCGAAGAACTAGAGAACATTAAAGAGATAAAAGTATACACCCCCTACGGCGAACCCAGCGACAAACTAATCATTGGAGAGCTTAGAGGTAGAAGAATAGCTTTCCTACCCAGACACGGCCGGGGACACAGGATCCCGCCTCACCGGGTCAACTATAGGGCGAACATATGGGCGCTGAAAACACTAGGAGCCAAATGGGTCTTATCATTCTCTGCTGTAGGTAGCCTCAGAGAGGACTATAGGCCGGGAGACTTCGTTGTACCAGACCAATTCATAGATATGACCAAGGGAGTAAGGCCTATGACCTTCTTCGAAGGGGGATGTGTAGCGCATGTTAGCATGGCGGACCCATTCTGCGAGCATCTCCGAAGAATAATAATAGATGCCGCCCACCACGTCCCTGGATTAACACTGCATGAAAAAGGCACTTACATCTGTATCGAGGGCCCAAGGTTCTCCACAAGGGCTGAGAGCAATATCTGGAAAAACGTGTTCCACGCAGACATAATAGGGATGACGCTCGTACCAGAAGTAGTACTGGCATGCGAGGCCGAGCTATGCTATGCCACAGTAGCCATGATAACAGACTACGATGTATGGGCTGAGAAACCCGTTACAGCCGAAGAAGTATTAAAGGTTATGAGGGAAAACACGGAGAAAGCTAAAAGACTACTGCCGGAAATAATCGAGAGAATACCGGATAAACCCGATGAGAGGTACTGTAGTTGTTGCAGAGCTCTCGAAAACGCAGTAATATAGGCTCTTTTAAAGACAGAGTCAAACATATTGAAAAGGTATCCAGGAATATAGAAGCTGAAATAAGGCGTTACTTAGAGAGCGCCAAGGGGAGACTCTACATTACATATTCTCGTCTGGGCATTCTTCCAGCGAACGTATTATACTGGATAATATCAACCATTTCCCCATCAACCGACATAAGAATAATGGATGCCATGAGCTACTCCTACTTCGTAGCCGCCTATACCGAGCCCTCAACAATACTTTATTTTACAACCGATCCAGGCTCCAATATCACTCTCAGCCTGCTTCAAGCAGCAAGCTTAACTGGAAACAATGTTTTACTTGTAACCATAAAGCCTAGAAACGAGATCCTCGCAGACCTACTATCTCCGTATGAAAAAATAACCGTTGATCTCCACGACGAGATAGAAGCTTCCCTATCAATGAGTATAGCTTCATTCATCGCCGGTGTAAAAACATACAAAGGACTCGGCAGACGACATGATCGGCTCGAGAAACACGTCGATGAAGGATTCAGTCCAATAGTAGAGGAACTGCTGGAGAAATACAGTGACCTCATCAAAAAGGTTATAGAGACCAGAAAGATCATCGTTACATCTTCGAAGATCTTGGAGCCCTCAGCCCTGGTAATATCGGAAGCGTTGAGGAGAAAAGGCATTAGTTCCGAATATGAGCCCATAGAATACGTTATGGGTCCCGGCGATGTACTGGTTATATCATCAACAGTCGAAGAACACTATATTAGGG
>Ga0256835_1000222_pt1 | contig 45601 bp, 43 predicted proteins | sample PIR30metaG_FD_185972 | JGI IMG/M metagenome (GOLD analysis project Ga0256835, IMG submission 185972) | Hydrothermal vent microbial communities from East Pacific Rise, Pacific Ocean - PIR-30 | ecosystem: Environmental > Aquatic > Marine > Hydrothermal vents | place: Pacific Ocean: East Pacific...
CCGCCGCCGACCACCGCCGCCGACCACCGCCGCCGACCACCGCCGCCGACCACCGCCGCCGACCACCGCCGCCGAAAAAAACGCCCGGCCTTCCGGCCGGGCGTGGTGTGTGTCGTCCGGAGACCGCCGTCACTGGGTGTGGTGGTGCTCCAGGAGCTTCTTCATGGTGGAGCCGATCTCGGCGGGGGTGGGGACCACGGCGATACCCGCGGCCTCCAGGGCCTTCATCTTGTCGGCCGCGGTGCCCTTGCCGCCGGAGATGATGGCGCCGGCGTGGCCCATGCGGCGTCCCGGAGGGGCCGTCTGGCCGGCGATGAAGGCCACCACGGGCTTGGAGACGAACTGGGTGACGAACTCGGCGGCCTCCTCCTCGGCCGTGCCGCCGATCTCGCCGATCATCACGATTCCGTGGGTGTCGGCGTCCTCCTCGAAGGCCTCCAGGCAGTCGATGAAGTTGGTGCCCGGCAGGGGGTCGCCCCCGATGCCCACGCAGGTGCTCTGGCCCAGGCCCAGCTGGGTCAGCTGGTGGACCGCCTCGTAGGTGAGGGTTCCGGAGCGGGAGACCACGCCGATGTGCCCCTCCTTGTGGATGTGCGCCGGCATGATGCCCATCTTGGTCTTGCCCGGCGAGATGATCCCGGGGCAGTTGGGGCCGATGAGCCTAGTGGGCAGGCCCTGGAGGATCCGCTCCACGCGGACCATGTCCCGGGTGGGGATGCCCTCGGTGATGCACACCACCACCTCCACGCCGGCGTCGGCGGCCTCCAGGATCGCGTCGGCCGCGAAGGGCGGCGGCACGAAGATGAGGGAGGCGTCGGCTCCCGTGGCGGCCACGGCATCCTCCACGGTGTTGAAGATGGGCACGCCGTCCACCTCCTGGCCGGCCTTGCCGGGCGTGACGCCCGCGACGATCTGCGCGCCGTACTCGCGGCACTTCTCGGCGTGGAAGCGGCCCTCCTTGCCGGTGAGGCCCTGAACGACGATCCTGGTTTCCTCGTTGACCCAGATGCTCATGACGCCCCCCTACTTCCCGGCCACGGCGGCCACGATCTTCTCGGCCCCGTCCGCCATGCCGTCGCCCACGATCAGGTTCAGCCCGGACTCGGCCAGGAGCCTGCGGCCCTCGTCCACGTTGGTGCCCTCGAGCCGGACCACGAGGGGGACCTTGACGCCCACCTCCTTCGCCGCCTCGATGACGCCGCGGGCGATCATGTCGCAGCGGACGATCCCGCCGAAGATGTTGATGAGCACGCCCTCCACGTTGGGGTCGGAGAGCAGGATGCGGAAGGCAGCCGCCACGCGCTCCTGGGAGGCGCCGCCGCCAACGTCCAGGAAGTTGGCCGGCTCGCCGCCGTAGAACTTGATGATGTCCATGGTGGCCATGGCAAGGCCCGCGCCGTTGACCATGCAGCCGATGTTGCCGTCGAGCTTGATGTAGTTGAGGTCGTACCTGGACGCCTCCACCTCCAGGGGCTCCTCCTCGTCCAGGTCGCGGAGCTCCAGGATGTCCTTGTGGCGGAACATGGCGTTGTCGTCGAAGTTCATCTTGGCGTCCAGCGCGATCACCCGCCCGTCGGTGGTGGTCACCAGCGGGTTGATCTCGGCCAGGGACGCGTCGGTGTCGGCGTAGGCCTTCGCCAGCAGGGTCATGAACTTCACCCCGGCCTTGAAGGCGTCGCCCTCGAGCCCGAGCCCGAAGGCCAGCTTGCGGGCCATGAAGGGCATGAGGCCCACGTCGGGGTCGAAGGGGGCCTTGAGGATGGCGTCGGGGTTCTCCGCGGCCACCTCCTCGATCTCCATGCCGCCGAACTTCGAGGCCATCATCACGGGGTAGCCCTGGGAGCGGTCAAGAACGATGCCCAGGTAGAGCTCCCGGTCGATGGGGAGCGCCTCCTCGACGTACACCTTCCGGACGAGCTTGCCCTCGGCGCCGGTCTGCTTCGTGATCAGCCGCATGCCGAGGATCTGTCGCGCGGCCTCCACGGCCTCGTCGGGGTTGGACACGAGCCTGACGCCGCCCGCCTTGCCGCGGCCGCCGGCGTGGACCTGCGCCTTGACCACCACACGCCCGCCCAGCTCCTGGGCGGCGGCCCTGGCAGCCTCCGGCTCGGTGACCAGGATGCCGCGGGGGATGGCCACCCCGTAGCGGGCCAGGATCTCCTTGGCCTGGTATTCGTGGACCTTCATGATGCCTCCTTGACGTTGGACCCCCGCCGCGGGCACGGGAGTGCCGGTATTGTGTACCTTCCCGAATCCTGTGTAAAGAGAACCGGTTGGTCAGACGTTCAGGGGGGGGGAGTGCGGGGGTGCGGCACCCGGCCGCCCGCCCGTGCGAGGTGCGACGGTCGACTGCCCGGCCGGGGGAGCAGGGGAGCTGGGGCAGGGGTGCAGGGGCGAGAGGGAGAACCCCGTCCCGGTTCGCCGCTGGCCGCCGCCGACCACCGCACCCCGCCGCCGTTCACCGCCGCCGCTCCCCGCCACGGCCCACCCGGTCCCGGCCGCCGGAACCGGGGACACGGACGCGGACAGGGTCAGGGACGGGGCCAGGGTCAGGGACACCGACACCCAGCCGGTCATGGACACCGGTGCGGCCGCGGACAGGGTCAGGGGCAGGGTCACCGACACGGACACAGCCACGGTCGGGGTCACGGACCGGGTCGGGGCCAACGCCGGCGACGGGGTCCATGCCCGGGCCCACCCCCCGTCACCCCCTCTGGATCATCCGCCAGAGCATAGCGCGGACGTCATCGAGAAGAGCGAGGGCGCGCCGGGTGCGGGCCGGGTCCACGGAGCAGGATGCCAGGAGGAGCCGGAGATGGATGTCCAGCTCCTTGGCAGAGCCGTAGGCCACACGCCAGTGGTAGGCCCGATCCCTCCCGGAGCGCCCATCCCCTTCGGCGATGTTGGCGGGAACCGACGCGGCGGCCCGGACCACCTGGTCGGCCAGTGGCCGTAGCGGCGCCTTCACCGTGGCGGCGAGTGCGATGGCGATCCCGGCAGCCTCGAGCGCCTTGGCCAGGGCCGGGGGTCGTGACTGGTGGAGCGCGTGGGGCATGGTTTCCTCCCGTTCGTTCATGGATCCCCGAAAGCCCCCGGGCCGCACGGCGTCAGGGGTCGCGCAGCGACCGGCCGCAGGCCGGCGTGCCCTTGACGCCGGGCGGGTCCGGGGGCCATGTCCCCACTCCAGGAACGAACGGGAGGAAACCCGCCTCGCGCGGAGACGGGAGCGGCCCTGGTTCTGACCGGGCCAGGGACAGGGTCACGGACAGGCGAGCAGAGGAGTGCGACGCCCGCCCACCCGCCCGTGCGAGGTGCGACGGGCGACTGCCCGGCCGGGGGAGCAGGGGAGCTGGGGCGAGAGGGAGAAGGGCGCGTCCGTACGCTGCCGCCGGAACCGGGGACAGGGACACGGCCGCGGACAGGGACGGGGCCAGGGACGGGGTCAGGGTCAGGGACACGGTCACGGTCGCGTTCACCGGCACTCACCCGGTCACGGACACGGACACGGACGCGGTCAGGGTCGGGGTCAGGGTCGGGGTCAGGGACGGGGTAACGGTCGGGGACACGGTCACGGTCGCGTTCACCGACACTCACCCGGTCACGGACGCGGACACGGTCACGGTCACGGACGCGGTCAGGGTCGGCGACGGGGTCCATGGCCGGGCCCTTCTCCGGGATCCGGCGGCCGGGTCCGTGCTCTCGCACGGCCCCGCCGTCCTCCTCCGGCGAGGCCGGGCGGTGAGGTTGCCGGAAGGGGCTCCGGCCTCGCCGGAGTGCGGGCGGGCCGCCTCCCTCGATGGCGGGCCGCTTCTCCGGGTGTTCTTCCCGTGCGGAGCCCGGTACGGCGTTTCCCTCGTGTTCCGATCTGGATGGCGTCACGGGAAACGCCGTACCCGGCACGCGCCGCCGAGCGCGACCTTTTCCGGGTGGGTGGGGGTAGCACGAACACGGGCAGGGACAGGGTCACACGGACGGGCACACCAGGCCGACCGCTCCACCCGGTGAAGAAGCGAAGACAACAGGTGATCTCCGCTTCAGCTGGGAGTGCCTCTTTCGTTTCACGTTTCACCTTTCACGTTTCACGAACGGGCGGGTGGGTGGCCGTCGCACGGGTGGGCGGGAGGCCGGCGCACCTCGCACGGCCGGCCGGGTGCCGCACGATCCTCGCCGGGGAGGTCGGCTTCACCCCTCACCTCTTCACTCTTCACTCCCCGGCCGCCCTCCCGCTTGCCCGCCGGGCCGCGCCCCTGGTACGGTCGAGGGAGCCACACGGCAACAGGGCCCGGGCGGGCCCGGGAGGCGAGCATGACGGCGTTCTTCGACACGGCGGGGGAGCCGCGGAGGGTCACCCACGGGTGCGCCACCTTCGAGCTGCCCATCCTCTACTTCCGGGACGACCTGTTCCTGCTCTTCTACACGGTGAACGCGGAGCGGGCCAGGGCGGCCATGCCCTCGGAGAACCTGCACCCGGTGGTGCTCCCCGGGGGGCGGGCGCTCCTGGCGGTGGGGGCCTTCAACTACATCGACACCTCCATCGGTCCCTACGGCGAGGTGGCGGTGGTGCTGCCGGCGGTGCACGGGCGGAAGCCGCTGTGCGGGGTAATGCCCGCGCTCAAGGAGGGAGACTACCCGGACTTCGGCCTGGTGGTGCTCCACCTGCCCGTGACGCGGCAGGTGGCCCGGGACGCGGGACGCGGCGTGTGGGGCTACACCAAGTTCGTGGCGGACATGGATTTCGCCATCACACCGGAGCACCTGGAGTGCGCGATGGAGGAGGATGGGAGGCACATCCTCACCATGCGGGTCCCCCGTCGCGGGATCTTCCGGAAGGACCGCCGGCCTCTGGTGACCTACTCGGTGAAGGAGGGACGGCTGATGCGTACGGTGATTCCCGCCACGGGTTCCTTCCGCATGGCGCTCAGGCCCTCCGACGCGGTGCTCGAGCTGGGCGACCACCCCCTGGCGGACACCATCCGCGAGCTGGAGCCCTCGCCGCGGCCGCTGCTGAGCCGCTACTACGTGGAGCGCGCGGCCATCCTGCCCGAGGGCGAGGTGATCGAGGAGGGGGTGCGCCCGCTGGAGGGCCACCGGGGCCGGGACGGCGACGGCCGCCACGAGGTGCGGTACCGGTGAGCGGGGAGGACCCCGGCCGGGAGCTGCTTCGCCTCGTTCCCCACGGGCTCTACCTGGTGGGGGTCGCGGCCGGGGAGGAGCGGTACCTCTACACGGCCTCGTGGCTGACCCAGGCCTCCTTCGAGCCACGGCTGATCGTCACGGCCGTGCGCCGCGAGCACCGGGGGCACCGGCTCATCCGCGAGGCGGGGGCCTTTTCGGTGTGCTTTCTGGGCCGGGAGCAGCAGGAGCTGGCCCACCACGGTTTCACCGCCGGTGGCGACCGCCTTGCGGGCCTCGCCTGGAAGGCCTGCCCGGAGACCGGGGCGCCCGTGGTCCTGGATTGCCTGGGCTACCTGGGCTGCCGGGTGCGGGGCTGGCTCGAGGGTGGCGACCACGACCTGGTGCTCGCGGAGGTGGTGGCGGCGGAGCGCTTCCGGGAGGGCGAGCTGCTCACCGTGGCGGACACGCCCTGGAGCTACGCGGGGTAGAGCATCCCCCGCCCGCCCGCCCGCCCGTTCGTGAAACGTGAAAGGTGAGCCTGTTGCAAGAGTCCTGGATCGAGGTGGATTCCTGCGGTATCGGCCCCCACCCACCCGGGAGAATGAACCACGGATTCCACGGATCTATCGGATTACGAAGAAGATAGAAAAATTCTGGATTTACGTTCGATTTCAAGCCAAGCCGAAAGGCATGACCCTCAGAGAGTCTTGCAAGCGGCTCACGTTTCACGAACAGGTGGGTGGCGCGCGGAGGGGCACAGGGTTCTCTCCCAACCGCTGCCGCTGTGCACGATCACCTGGGCCGGGTGGAGAAGACCGTCAGCTCGCCGGCGTAGACGGTGAAGGGCCGGGTCTCGGCGGCGATCCGGCCGGCGGTGTCCCGCCAGCGGTAGCGGTACCGCCCCTCGGGAAGCCGGACCAGGAGGCAGCCCGCCTCCGGGGCCCCGCAGAGCCCTCCCCGTCCCGGACTCAGGAAGAGGTCCCCCATCTCCACGCCATCGAGCACCGGACTCCCCCTCAGCTCCCACCCGTCGTCCCGGCCCCGGCGGACTCCCGGCGCCACGGCCAGGCCCGCCGGAGTGGCCTCCAGGCACTCCAGCTCCCCCTCGTCTTCGGCTCCCACCTCCGCGAAGGCCACGGACAGGTCCCGGTCCGCCGGCAGGGCGAGGATCCCGAGCTCTCCCGGCGGGAGGTTCTCGAAGACGAAGCCACCCTCCCCGTCGGTGGTGGTCCTCAGACTGAAGCCCTGGTGGCGGACGGGCCGGAGGGCCACCACGGCACCCCCGGGGGAGTATCCTTCCGGAACCCGGAGGCACCCCGACAGGCTCCGACCGGGGTGGAGGACCAGCGGCGCCATGGTGCCCGCTGGAGGTGCCGTCACGACCCCCGTCACCCCCACGGTCCCGTGGCGGGCGAGGACCGTCAGGGGCCGGTCCCCCGGTACGGGGCACCGCCATGAGCCGTCCTCCCGCGCCTGCGCCGTGCAGCCCACGCTCCTGCCCGCGTCCGAGACGTGCACCGTGGCCCCGGGAACGGGCGACCCCGCCGGATCCACCACCATACCCTCGAGCCAGGCGGTTTCCATCTCGAGCTCCACGGGCTCCTCATCCTCCCCGTCTCCCGGATCCACCACGCCCACCGGAAGTGCCGCGGTCCAGCCCTCGCCCGCGAGGTCCACCGTCACCAGCTGGGGCCGGGCCGCGGCCACCTCCGCCCGGAAGGCCACGGTCTCCCCATCGGGACCCGCCGGCTGGATCCTGGCCATGACGGCACCTGCATATCCCGGTTCGTGCAGGACCACCCCGGTGAGCTCCCCGACCCCTGGATGAGGGCCCCGGATCGTCCCCCGGAGGAGAACCGTTCCCACGGGCAGATCGAAGCGGTCGAAGCTCCCGGGTGCCACCACGGCCAGGGCCGGCAGCCCCACGCTCCCGCCCCGGGAATCCCACAGCTCGAAGGCGTACACTCCCGCTCCCAGGTCCTCCCAGCGGAGGACCCCGTCCGGCCCTGGATGCCGCCGCCACAGCCGTGCCGCGGCCGGACCGTCCCCCAGGGGCCGGAAGCCCTCTCCCGGAACCCACACACGGGGTTCACCGGTCCAGCGGGTGGCTTCCTCCGCCCTCGGCGTCTCGAGCGCCAGCTCCACGGTGCCCGCGGGCTCCAGCGCGATGGTGAGCGGGCCGGGACCGCCGTCCGCAGCCGCCGGGACCTCCACCAGCGCCGTGGCCATCCGCGGCGCGCGGACCACCAGCACGGCACCAGCTTCCCAGGGAAGGTCGAGACCGAAGCGCCCGTCCTCCCCCGTCCGGGCCACCACGCCCTCCGGCTCCAGGAGAGCCACCGTGGCGCCCTCCACAGGCGCTCCCGATGCGGCCTCCACCACCCTCCCGCGGACCACCTGCCGGTCCATCCCTGTGTCCGGTGCAACCTGGAACCCTCGGGTCTCAACCACCAGGACCGAGAACTGCACCAGGCAACCCAGGAAAACCATCGACGAAATGCGCCTCACCGGCCTTTCTCCTTTCCACGACCGGATTCTACACCTACCAAGGAGGAGTCCCTCCGAGCTGTGCGGGCCCCGTCGCCGACCGTAGGCTTCCGGTCGACAAATGGCCCCGGAACAATCCCGCTACCGCAGCTGCCGCTCACCGTGCACGCTGCACAGTCGCCCCCGGGCCAGGGCGAGGATGTACGACACGGACACGGGCAGCGACACGGACACGGGCAGGGACAGGGTCACACGGACGGGCACACCAGGCCGACCGCCCAACCCGGTGAAGAAGCAAAGACGAAGACGAACCCCACTTCAGCTGGAAGTGCCTCTTTCGTTTCACGTTTCACGTTTCACGTTTCACGAACAGACGGGTGGGCGGGGGCCCTCCTCACCTCGCTGCTCCCACTGCCCGCCGCGGGAGAGCTCGAGGCCGGCGAGGACGGCCTGGCCGTAGGCGAGGCCCCCATCGCCCGGTGGCAGCGCGGTGGGGCGGAGCACGCTGAGGCCGGCGGCCTCGAGGCCGCGGGTGATGCCCGCGAGCAGCAGGCGGTTGGCGAAGACGCCGCCCCCCAGGGCCACGGTGTCCACGTCCCGCGGGAGCACGGCCAGGCTCAGCTCCACGGCCAGGCGGCAGAAGGTCTCGTGGAAGCCCCGCGCCACCCCGGGCACGCTCTCCCCGGCGAGCAGGCGGCGGGCGGCCTCCGCGAGGAGCCGCGAGGAGGGGAGGCTGCGGCCCTCCAGGGAGGGTTCCGGCCAGGGTTCACAGGGGGGGGCGGCGGCAGCGGCCGACTCCAGGGCCACGGCGGCCTCGCCCTCCCAGCGGTTCTCGCCCACAAGGCCCAGCAGGGCGCCGCAGGCCTCGAAGACGCGGCCCGCGCCCGAGGCCAGGGGCCAGTCGGGGCGCTGGCCCAGCTTCAGCACGCAGGGCAGTACCCGGGCCGCCACGAGCTCCGCCAGGGGCAGGCGCGGGACGAGCTCGCCGGCGCCGGCCCTCTCCAGGGCGGCCAGGGCCACGCGCCAGGGCTGGCGCACGGCCTGCTCGCCCCCGATGAGCGGCAGGGGCTCCAGGCCCCCGGCCCGGGACCAGTGGAGGCCGCCCTCCACCAGGAGCCACTCGCCGCCCCAGGCCGTGCCGTCGGGGCCGAGGCCCGTGCCGTCCAGCGCGATGGCCAGGGCCCGCTTCCCCGGTGCCGGGAAGGCGCCGTGCTCGGCCAGGGTGGCCGCGGCGTGGGCCAGGTGGTGCTGGAGGCCGTGGACCGTGCCCCCCCGGGCCGCCGCCAGCTCCCCGGCCAGCCAGCTGCTGGCGTGGTCGGGGTGGAGGTCGGCGGCCAGGTGTCGGGCCTCCACCTCCAGGAAGGCCTCGAGCCCCGAGGCCACCTCGGCCAGGAAGTCCCGGGCGGCCTGGCTGTCCAGGTCGCCCACGTGCTGGGAGGGCCAGGCCCGGTCCCCCACGGCCAGGCAGGACGTGGCCTGGAGGTGGGCGCCCAGGGCCAGGACGGGCTCCGGCAGGGCCTCGGGCAGGGGCAGGGGCTCGGGGACCCAGCCCCGGGAGCGGCGCAGCAGCACGGGGCCCGCGGGCGTGGTGCGGACCACCGAGTCGTCCACCCGGCGGGCGATGTCCCGGTCGTGGAGGAGGAAGGCGTCGGCCAGGCCGCCCAGGCGGACCAGGGCCTCGCGGTTGCCGGTGGCGATGGGCTCGTCGGAGAGGTTGCCCGAGGTCATGACGAGGACCGGGGGCGCCCCCGCCCGGAAGAGCTCCACGTGGAGGGGGGTGGTGGGCAGCATCACGCCCAGGTCCCCCACGGTGGGGGCCACCCCGGGGGCCACCGCTGCATCCGGACGGCGGGGGGCCAGCACGATGGGAGAGCGGGGGGACAGCAGCAGGGCCTCGGCCCCGCCGTCCAGCTCCACCAGCGAGCGGGCGGTCGCGAGCTCCGGCACCATGAGGGCCAGGGGCTTGGAGGGCCGGCGCTTGCGCCGCCGGAGCTCCTCAACGGGGCCCGGCTCGTCGGCCCGGCAGGCCAGCTGGAAGCCGCCCAGGCCCTTGAGGGCCACGATGGCGCCTCCGGCGAGGAGCTCCGCCGCCCGCCGGAGAGCCGCCTCGCCCGTGGCCAGCTCGCGCCCCTCCGGGTCCGCGAGCCAGAGGCGCGGGCCGCAGGCGGGGCAGCAGACCGGCTCGGTGTGGAAGCGGCGGTCGCCGGGGTCCGTGTACTCCCGGCGGCAGTCCGGGCAGAGGGGGAAGCAGGCCATGGTGGTGCGCTCGCGGTCCCAGGGCAGGGAGCGCACCAGGGAGAAGCGGGGGCCGCAGGAGGCACAGCCGGTGAAGGGGTAGTGGTGGCGGCGGTCGCCGGGGTCCTCCATCTCGCGGCGGCAGTCCGGGCAGAGGGCCGCGTCCGGGGGGACCAGGGCGCCGCGGCGCTCCCCCCGCCCGCTCTCGCGGACCTCGAAGCCCTGCCCGCCGGCGGGTTCCAGCTCGCGGGTCTCCACGGCGTCCAGCCGGGCCAGGGGGGGCGGCTCCTCCCGGAGCCGCCGGAGGAAGGACTCCACGGCTTCGGGTTCTCCCTCCAACTCCATGATCAGGCCGTCGGGGCCGTTGAGCACCCAGCCGGCGAGGCCCAGTGAGGTGGCGGTCCGGTACACCCAGGGGCGGAAGCCGACGCCCTGGACGGCGCCGCGGCAGTGCAGCCTGCGGCGGACCCGGCTCATGCCCCGGCGGCGCGCTTGGCCGCCAGGCGTTCCTCCAGCAGGGCGCACCAGGCGTCCAGGCCCTCGCCGGAGGTCGCGGAGGTCACCAGGAAGGTGCCCCGGGGGTTGAGGGTCCCCACCTGCTCCCGCACGGCGTCCAGGTCGAAGGGGAGGTGGGGCAGGAGGTCGGCCTTGGTGACCACGGTGACCTCGGCCCGGGAGAAGATGCCCGGGTACTTGAAGGGCTTGTCGTCGCCCTCGGTGACCGAGAGCAGGGCCACCTTGAAGTCCTCGCCCAGGTCGTAGGAGGTGGGGCAGATCAGGTTGCCCACGTTCTCGATGAAGAGGATGTCCAGCTCGCCGAAATCCGCGGCCTCGAGGTTCTTCTGGACGAGCCGGGCCTCCAGGTGGCAGGCCCCGCCCGTGAGGATCTGGTGGGCCGGAACGCCCAGGGCCCGGATGCGGTCGGCGTCCCGCTCGGTGGCCACGTCGCCCTCGAGCACGGCCAGCCGGAAGCGGTCCTTCAGCCGGGCCACGGTGGCCTCCAGCAGGGTGGTCTTGCCCGAGCCCGGGGAGGAGATCAGGTTGAGCACGAGGGTCCCCGTTCCCCTCCATGCCTCGCGGAGCCGGGCGGCGTGCCGCCGGTTGATCTCCAGGGCGTTGCGCTGGACCCTGACCACCTTGGATTCACCCATCCGTGTCCTCCCCGTCGGGCTCGATGAATGCGAGCTCCAGCACGTCCAGCTCCTCACCGCCCTCCACCGCGAGCGGCATGCCGCAGTCCGGGCAGAGGCGGAGCCAGCTGCCCTCGGCCCGCGGCTTGTCGGCGCGGCACCCGGCGCAGTATTGCCGGGCGGGCCGCCAGAGGATCCGGATCTCCGATCCCTCGTCGGGGCTCCCGGCCACCGCCGCCTCCCAGGCGCTCTCCAGGAGATCGGGCTCCACGGCGGTGAGCTCACCCACCGCCACCGTCACCCGCTCGATGCGGGCCCCGGGGTGTGGGGCCATGGCCTCGCGGCAGGTGCGGTGGATCTCCAGGGCGATGCCGAGCTCGTGCATGGAGGGGTATTATAGCCGTGTGGGGGGGGGCGGGTGGGGCCGGTGGTGGTCCCGTCCTGCTCGAGAAGGAGGTAGGGGCCGTGGCAGACACTCGTCGCCTGATCCTCACCGGGGCCTCCGGTTTCCTGGGGCGCCACCTGCTGGCCAACCTCAAGGAGAGCTGGAGGATCTTCGGTCTCGCCCGGCGCTCCCAGGTTCGCTGCGGTGCGCCCTTCCACCCCAACATCTCCTGGTTCCAGGTGGACATCGGGGACCGGGAGCGCCTGGGCCGGGTGTTCCGGCGGATCCGGGAGGCCGGCGGCGCGGACTACCTGATCCACCTGGCGGCCCACTACGACTTCACGGGCGAGGACGATCCCGAGTACTGGCGCACCAACGTGGACGGCCTCCGCAACGTCCTCGAGGAGAGCCGCGGCCTCGGGCTGAAGCGCTTCGTCTTCGCGAGCTCGGTGGCGGCGTGCAGCTTCCCCCCGCCGGGGGGTGCGGTGACCGAGGACTCCCCTCCCGACGGGGAGCACATCTACGCCGTGACCAAGCGGATCGGCGAGCAGATGCTGGGGGAGTACGAGGCGGAGGTCCCCTCGTGCATCGTCCGCTTCGCGGCGCTGTTCTCGGACTGGTGCGAGTACGCCCCGCTCTACCAGTTCTTCAACACCTGGCTCTCCAGCGCGTGGAACTCCAGGATCCTCGCGGGGCGGGGGTGCTCCTCGATCCCCTACCTCCACGTCCGTGACGCCGCCGTCTTCCTGCGCCGCCTCCTGGAGCAGGCGGAGGAGGTCGGGAACCGCCAGGTGCTCGTGTGCAGCACCGACGGGGCCGTCCGCCACAGGGACCTCTTCCGGGAGGCCACCCTGGAGTTCTTCGGCGAGGAGCGGAAGCCGCTGATGCTGCCGCGTTCCATCTGCCGCTTCGGCGTCTGGTCCAGGGACCTCATGGGGCGGATCCTGGGCAACCGGCCCTTCGAGAGGCCGTGGATGGTCCGGTACATCGACCGCGAGCTGGTGGTGGACAGCAGCAGGACCAGGGAGCTCCTGGACTGGGCCCCCCGGGAGCGGCTGGAGATCCTCCGGCGGATGCCGTTCCTCATGGAGAACCTCAAGGTGGAGCCCGTGGAGTGGCACCGGAGGAACCGTGCCGCCATGAAGCAGGTGGACGTGCGGTCCAACCTCCTCGTCTACAAGCTGCTGGAGAAGTACCAGGACCAGATCCGGGAGCAGATGAACGAGCTCCTGGCGGGCTCGTGGGCCGCCCGCAACCTGCCGAGCTACCACAGGGAGCCTGCCGACACCCTGGGGTGGCGCCACACCGTGGCGCTCCGGCACCTGATGAACGCCGTGCGGACCGGCGAGCGTTCCATCTTCATGAGCTACTGCCGGGACCTGGCCGAGCGCCGCAAGGCCCAGGGGCTTCCCGCGAGGGAGGTGTGCAACGCCCTCGAGGCCCTCCACCAGGTCTGCCTGACCCTGATCCTCCAGGATCCCGAGGCCGAGGGGCTCGACCATGCCATCCACGACTACGTGACCATGACCTACCGGTTCGGGTGCGACCAGGTGCAGGACGTGTACGACGGCAGCCTGGTCTCGTGAGGGAGGGTGAGGGGGAGAGGACGCGAGGGAGTGAGGACGTTCCCCGGCCGGGGGGTGGGTCTGCCGTGGTGATTCAGCTGGGCGAGGCGGAGCCCAGGTCCACGATGGTCCCCGGGTCCACGCCGATGGAGGCGAGCGCGGCGTTCCACCGCTCGGGGAAGGGCGTCTCGAAGATGATCCGGTGGCTGGCCGGTGCCACGAGCCAGGAGTTCTCCTCGATCTCACGCTCGAGCTGGCCGGGGGCCCAGCCCGAGTACCCCAGGACCAGGTGGTAGCGGGCCTGGATCCGGCCCCGGGTCAGCGCCAGGAGCACGTCGGTGCTGCCCGAGATGCCGATGTCGTCGGCCACGGGGAGCAGGTCCTCGTCGTCGAGCAGGTCCGGCCGGTCCGAGATCACGAAACCGTGGGTGGGTTCCACGGGCCCGCCGCCCAGCACCTCGGGGAAGGGGCCGCCGGAGGGGTCCTCGCCGAGGTCCTGGAGCACGGTGCGCATGTCCACCTCCAGGGGACGGTTGATCACCAGCCCGAAGGCCCCCTCCTCGCGGGAGTGGACTCCCAGGAGGACCACCGTGTGCCAGAAGTTGGGGTCCGCCAGGTTGGGCATGGCGATGAGCAGCTGCCCCGCGAAGACCGTGGATTCCGTGTTCACCCGATCATCCTACCCCATCCGGGGAGGCGGGTCCGGTGGGCCGGGCCGTGAACGGTCACTCCCAGGGGGGGTGTCCTCGAGGTGACCCGCGAGGTCCGCATGATGTTGTGCTCGGTCCACATGGTCGGAGGCTCCCTTCAACCGCGAGGCTGCTTCACGTCGAGGATGCACCCGGGTGGCGGCCGGGAAGAGGCACGACCGGTCTCAGGGGCGGGACATCTCGATCATCCGGAGGGTCGCGTGGGGCTGGTCCGGTCCCCCGGAGGGCGTGCCCTCCGGAACGCCGAATTCCAGCGCCACGATGGTGCCGGGGAAGTCCCACCGGAGGATCATGGTGCCCTCGGAGACGGGCGTGGTGGCAGCGGGGGCGCCGAGCGCCACCATGGCCTCGGCGGCCGTGGCGCCAGGGTGCAGCCCCCGGGTCGTGGTGAGGGCGTAGGGAGTGTAGCGCTCCACGTGGTCCACGTGGACGACCACGCCCGCCAGCCTGTCCTCGCCGTCGAAGCGCAGGGCCCAGAGGATCATGGGCCCCGCCCGTGCCGTGAGCACGTCGCTCCCGGTACCCGGGGCCGTCATGCCCAGGGCCCCGGCCACGGTGGAGCGCGGGTCGCCCAGCCGGGCCCCGGAGAAGACGCCATGCTCGAGGTCGATCTCCAGGGGCTTCCGGTGCCGTTCGAGGATGGCCCGGACCTCCGGATCGCCGAGAAAGCTCCGCTCGCCCGGGAGGGTCACCGCGAGGTACAGGTCCCGGGCGCCCGAGGCGAGGATGCCGTCGAAGATCGCCAGGGCCTCCTTGCGGCGCCCCGTGACCCAGGCCACCGCCTCCAGGTAGAGGGCCACCTCCACGCGGCGCGGCTGGATGCGGGCCGCCTCCACCAGGTGGTCCCACGCGTCGGGATACCGCCCCACGTGGAACAGTGCCCGTCCCAGCTCGGCCTCCACCTCGAAACGGGCCTCATCCGGGAGCTCCTGTCGCGCGAGCGGCTCCAGGAGGGAGACCGCCTGGACGTAGCGATGGCTCCGAGAGAGCTCCGAAGCCTTCCGGACCGCCTCCCTCCAGTCCGGAGCGTCCTGGCCGGCGGCGGACCTGCACAGGCTCAGCAGTGCCAGCACCGTGGTGACGAGGGCCTTCCCGGGTCGTTCCATGCCTCGAAGGTAGCATGGCACGCGTGTGTTTCGGTGTTTCCCGTCACGGTGCGGCGGGGATCTCGGAGGTGTTCCGGTGGAGTACCATGGCCGCATGGTGGGAGAAGGATCCGGAATGTTGAGAATGGCGGTTCCCGGGCGGTGTCGGCTGGACCGGGAGACCGAGGAGAAGCTGCGGGTGGCGCTCGGGGACTGTCCGGACCTGGCCTTCGCCCACCTGGCCGAGGTGGAGGTGGAGGGGCACGAGCCGAACCTGGTCCTCTTCGTGTGGGTGGTGGCACCCGCGCTGCGGTCCATTCGCTCTGCCCTGAACGCGGTGTGCCGCCTGGTGGCGCGGACGCTTCCCCCGGACCGCTTCCTGGACGTGGTGCTCCTCAACCCGGCCCCGGACATCCTGGAGGAGGTGGAGAGGGTGGGGTGCCTCCTGGTGGAGCGGAACCCGGAGGAACGTGCACAGGCGCTCCGGGCGCTGGCCGCAGGCGCCTCCGAGCCGTCTCCTCCCGCGGGCAGCCCCTGGTGGTGGCCGTTCTGAGTGAACCCTCCCGAAGCGTCGGGATCCCGGGGTGAGCGGCGTCAGCGCCTCTTCTTCTTCTGGCGCTCCTCCCACTCTGCGGAGCGGAGGTAGACGGGCTCGACGGTCTGGAGGCAGAAGCCGGAGATCAGCGCGGAGGCCCCGAAGCGGTAGACGTTGATGGACAGCTCCGGCGGGAGGAGCATCTGGATCTCATCCACGATCCTGAGGAACTCCTCCGACTTGTCCGAGAAGAAGCCGCCCTTCAGGGCCAGCACCAGGGCCACGTGCTCGTCCTGGTACTTCGGCTGGATGCCGAAGACGTAGATCGCCTCGATCTGCCTCTCACCGTGTGCAAACTCCTGAAGGCGCTTGAGAAAGCTCTCTGAAACCTCTCCAGGTTCGAACTGCCTCAGCTTCACGTGCGTCCCCGAGTGGATTCTCACTTCGTCCACGATGTCCTCCGGTGCTGACTCCATCCTACCGTCACACCGTCGGCGGGTCCAGTGGGGCGGGGAACGGCGTCCTGATGCGGGGCGTGGCGGCAGGGGTCGGGGACGGCGACGGAGAGCGGCGACGCCTGCCGGTCGTGTCTGTGGGTGCTACGCCCGCCCACCCACCCGTTCGTGAAACGTGAAACGTGAAACGTGAAACGAATGAAGAGCTCCCAGCTGAAGCGGAGCGTATCTTCCGTCTTTACTTCCACACTGTGATCCGGCCCCTTCTCCGGGTTCCCGCAGCCGGGCTCGTGTGGTTGCGCGGTTTCGCCGACACCATCGGATCCCTGGCCGGGCACGTGGGTACCCTGCTCGGCGGGGCTGGGGGCGGGCGCTGAAGCACCCGCCTGAACGGGGTTCTTCCCGGGGTGTAGGCGCGTCCTTCAGGGCGCGCCCCCCGCTTCATCCGGATGCTGAAGCGCACCGGGCCGAGGTGTTCTCCCCCTATGCCCCTGCGCCCCTGCCCACCCGTGTGGGAGGGGGCCGCCCTCCGCTGTTGCCCTCTCCCGGTGATACCATTGGGACATCGTGGAGAGCCCCGGGGTGACCCAGACCGTCGTGATCGTTTCCGCCCACGCCTTCGAGGCCCGGGCCGCCGCCAGCGTGGGCCGGGGTGTGCAGCGGGAGCCCTGGGGTCCGTGGATGCTCTACAGGGGCGAGATGTGGGACATGCCGCTGGCGGTGATCCGGGCGGGACCGGGCAAGGTGGCGGCGGCCGCCGCGGCGCAGGCGGCGATCCAGTACCTGGACCCGGCGGTTCTCGTGAGCTTCGGCACGGCCGGGAGCCCGGACTCCGAGGTGGAGATCGGGTCGGTGGTGGTGGCCCGGGAGGTGGTGGACGTGGCGCTTCTGGGGCTCCGGGATCTGCCGGTGTCCGTCCCGGTCCGGCATCATCCGGCGTCCGGCCTCGTTGAGGAGCTCCTTGAGGTTCCCGGGACGAGACCCGCCACCGTGGTGTGCTGGGAGGGGCACGTGACCTCGCCGCTGCACCAGCCCCCGGTGGACGAGGTGGACGGGGATGTGCTGGCCGTGGACTGGGAGAGTGCGGGGGTGGCGGGCGTGGCCAGGATGTGGTCGATTCCGTGGGTGGCGGTCAAGACCATCTCCGACCATGGGGAGCCGGACCGCCTGAAGCGCCTTGCGGCGGTGGCCCGGCGGCCCCTACAATGGAGCGCCGAGGTGGTTCGCCGCGGGTGTGACCGGTGGACGGGCGATGCTGCCACGACGCAGGAGGTGGAGGCACCATCGGGAGGTTCTGGTGAAGATCGAGCAGACGCAGGAGGGTGATGTCACGGTGGTGGGTATCGAGGGCGTCATCCAGCTGGGTGAGTCGGCGCGCAGGCTTTCGAAGTATCTCCAGGGGCTGCTGGACGGTGGTGCCGAGAAGGTGATCCTGGATCTGTCGCAGATCGACTACGTGGACTCCACGGGTCTGGGGGAATTGGTGGGCTACCTGCAGCGTTTCTCGGAGCAGGGCCGGCGGCTGGTGCTGCTCAACCCCAGGACGCGGATCCTCAACCTGCTCAAGCTCACGCGTCTCGACGAGGTGTTCCCCATCTTCGAGGACCGTGCCGGGGCCATGGAGGCCCTGGGAGGGTAGGGACCGGCCGGGGGATCCGGCCACGAAAGACCCCGGCCGTCCGGCCGGGGTCATGATCGTCGGAGGTGGTGCGAAAGGGGGGACTCGAACCCCCACGAGCTGGCGCTCACAAGATCCTGAATCTTGCGCGTCTACCAATTCCGCCACTTTCGCACGCGCCCGGGAATACTAGCACCGCCGCCGGTCGTGTCAAGGCCCCGGAGCCATGGAGTTTGTGAGGTCGAGGTGAAGGACGGGAAAAAGAGACGGCAACCGAGAAGGTCCGGTGGGCGACGGGACCGTGGGGGCGGCGGGTCCGGCCCCACCCCCGCGGCCGTGGAAGCGGTGGTCCGCGAGCGCCGGACCCGAGGGGTCACCCTGGGCCAGCTGGTGAACCATTTCGCGGCGGGGACCGGCCGGGACCGCGGCGAGCTGCGCCACGCCCTGCGCCCCATTCTCCGGGCCCTGGAAAGCTCGGGGAAGATCGTCACGGGCCGCGGGAAGCGGTACTTCGCGCCGGAGTTCTCGGACCTGGTCACCGGGAGGCTCTCCATCGTCCGCAACGGCCTGGCCGTGGTGCGGCCCACGGGGGGGGGCGAGCAGATCATGGTGGGCAAGGCGGGGCTCCGGGGCGCCATCGACGGGGACCTCGTGCTGGTCCGCCGTGAGCGGCCCCGCCAGAGGGCCCGCTCGGCGGGCGTGGCCGAGGGCGTCGTCGTGAAGATCCTGGAGCGCCCCCGCCGGCAGGTGGTGGGGCGGTGGGTGGCGGGCCGTGAGCGGCCCCATGTGAGGCCCCTCAGCCGCAAGCTGGCCTTTCCGATCCTCCCCTCCGGCGGTGTGCCCTCGCCGCCTCCGCGGGACGGCGAGCTGGTGGTGGTGGAGCTGGAGAGGGGACCGGAGCGCGGGCACCACGCCCAGGGGCGGCTGGTGGAGGTCCTGGGCATGCTGGGCGAGCCCTTTGTGGAGGACCGTGCGGTGCTCCGGCTCCACGGGATCCCCGAGGACTTCCCCCCGGGGGCCCTCGAGGAGGCGGCCGGGTTGCCGGAGACCCCCTCGGCGGAGGAGATGGTGGACCGCTGGGACCTCCGGGACAGGCCGGCCATCACCATCGACGGCGAGACGGCCAGGGACTTCGACGATGCCGTGAGCGCCCGCAGGGGCGAGGGCGGCGACGTGATCGTCGAGGTCCACATCGCCGACGTGAGTCACTACGTCCGGCCTGGGACGGAGCTTGACGGCGCCGCGCGGGAGCGGGGCACCAGCGTGTACCTCCCCGGCCGGTGCGTGCCCATGCTGCCCGAGACGCTCTCCAACGGCCTCTGCTCCCTTGTGGAGGGGGTGGACCGCCTCACCTTCTCGGTGGTGTTCACCGTGGCACCCGACGGCACGGTCCGGGGTGGCGAGGCCCGGCCGTCGGTGATCCGGTCCCGCCGCCGCTGCACCTACCGGGAGGTGGCGGGATGGCTCGAGGAACCGCCGGAGCGGTGGCCCCGGGAGACCGCGCCCTTCGCTCCGTCGCTCCAGCTCCTCGCCGAGGCCGCGTCACGGCTGGGGGCCCGCCGCAGGGAGCGGGGGAGCCTGGACTTCGACCTGGCCGAGCCCGAGATGATCCTGGACCCCGAGGGCCGGGTGATCTCCATCCAGCCCGGGGCCCGGAACCGGGCCCACCGCCTCATCGAGGAGCTCATGGTGGCCGCCAACGAGTGTGTGGCCCGCATCCTCATGGAGGCGGACCAGCCCGCCATCTTCCGGGTGCACGACACGCCGGCCCCCGAGAAGGTGGACGAGCTCCGGACCCTGGTCCGGGAGCTGGGACTCCGCTTCCCCGCGGGCGAGGGGCCCCTGAAGCCCTCCGCGCTCCAGAGCCTCCTGGACCAGGCTGCGGGCACCGGGCACGAACGGCTGGTCTCCATGCTGGTGCTCCGGACCCTGGCCCGGGCGCTCTACAGCCCGGAGCCCCGGGGCCACTTCGCCCTGGCCACCGGGACCTACCTCCACTTCACGAGCCCCATCCGCCGCTACCCGGACCTGGTGGTGCACCGCATGCTCCGGCGCCTGCTGGCGGAGGGCGGGCCCGTGGAGGGCGAGGAGCGCCTGGAGCTCGAGGCGGACCTGGAGCGGGTGGCCACGAACTGCTCGCTGACCGAGCGGCGTGCCGAGGACGCGGAGCGGGACGCGCTCCACTGGAAGAAGGTCCTGTTCCTCAAGGACCGGGAGGGGGAGGTCTTCTCCGGCCACATCGGCGGCGTGACGGCCTTCGGCCTCTTCGTGCAGCTCGACGGGATCTTCGTGGACGGGCTGGTGCACATCTCGGAGCTCGCCGACGACTACTACGTCCACGACGAGGCGCGGCACACCCTCACGGGGGAGCGGTCGGGGCGGGTGTGGCGCCTGGGCGACGCCATCACGGTGAGGCTGCTCCGCGTGAACCTGGACGCCATGCAGCTGGAGCTCACGCCGGTGGACGTGGTGCCGGACCGCCGGCGTCCGAAGCGCCGTCCCCGGCGCTGAGCCGTCCCGTCCCGTCGCCGGTGGTCCTGGCGAGGATGGCCTCCACGTCGTCCAGCCGCGTGGCCACCACGGCGAAGTTGAAGGCGAACAGCGAGGGCCACAGCCGCGCGAGGCCGGCGTGGATCCGCTCGGCCAGCCTCAGAACGGGGTTCGGGGAGATCATGTCGGTGAGGGGCGGGGGGAAGCCCACCACGCGCTCCACGCGGAACCCCGAGTGCCGGAGCAGCCGCACGAAGCTGGACACGGTGAACAGCCGCACGTGGGTCATGTCCAGCACGCCGCGCTTGCCGTAGTTGAACTGGCCCAGGAGCAGGGAGAGGCGGATGGGGAGGTAGGCCACGTTGGCGGTGCTCACCAGGAGCCGCCCGCCGGGGCGCATGGCCCGGAACACCTCGGCCATGAAGGTCTCGGGCGACGTGATGTGCTCGGCCACGTCCAGGGCCAGGCAGAGGTCGAAGGGTCTCCCGGGGAGCGCCTCCGCGAAGGGCTCCTCCAGGTCGAGCCCCAGGGCCTCGGCACGGCCCGCGCGGTCCGGGGGCGACCGGTCCACCGCCACGTGGCGGGGGACCCGCTCCGCCAGGTGGCGGCTGAGGTCGCCCCGGTTGGCGCCCAGCTCCAGGGAGGCGGCGACCCCCTCGAGCTCCAGGTTGGACAGCACCCACTGGTGGAGCGAGTACGGGCTCCTCTTGAAGGTGTAGACCTCGTCCCCGAACAGGGCGATGTCGAAGTTGGGCTTGTAGAAGATCCCCAGCCGGACGAGACGGGACAGCAGCAGGGAGCGGAGGAACTGCCAGGAGTAGCGGAGCCCCGGCACATGGCAGACCTCGTCGCCGTAGTGGGTGGGGATGGAGACCTCCACGAAGCGCCAGCCCGCCAGGACGCCCTGGGCGATGATCTCGCCGTCGAAGTGGAAGTCGTCGCTGTTGGCCTGGAAGGGGACCCGGGCCAGGGCGCCGAGCCTGTAGGCCCGGTAGCCCGTGTGGAACTCGGAGAAGTCCGTGCCGAGGATCCGGTTTCCCAGCCCGGTGAGCACCCGGTTGCCCACCCACTTGTGGAGCGGCATGCCACCCGAGATGGCGCCCCGGGGCCGGAGCATCCGCGAGGCGAGCACGGCGTCGGCGTCCCCGGCCGCGGCGGCCAGCACCCGGGGCAGGTACTCCGGGGCGTACTGGCCGTCGCCGTGGAGCAGGACCACCCAGTCGAAGCCCCGCTCCAGGCAGTAGAGGTACCCCAGCTTCTGGTTGCCGCCGTAGCCCCTGTTGAACGGGGTCCTGAAGGTCCTGATGGGGGCGCGGGGATGCTCCCGGGCCACGGCCCGGGCCACCTCCCAGGTGCCGTCGGAGGAGCTGTCGTCGATGATCACCACCTCGGCCAGGCGCTCCAGCAGGTCGGCCGGGATGCGGTCCACCACCGCCGACAGGTGCCGCTCCGCGTTGTACGCCACGATGAACAGGGCGACCCTCTTCGTCTCGCACAGCTCGATCGCCGCGGCCCGCTCGGCGTCGGTGATCTCGCGCCGGGCGAGCTCGGCGATGCGCGCGAGGCGCGGGTGTGCGGGCGTGATGAGGTTCATGGTGCAAGGATCCCGTGCCGGGCTCCGCCGGGCGGGAGGCGGCACCCCCGATGGTATCATCGCAGCCGAGCGTGGAACCGCACTCCCATCCCTTCCGGAAGGTCCTTCTCCTGCTGGGCCTTGCCGCCCTCGAGCTGGTGCTCCTGGGCTCCGTGTGGCCCCGGTTCTGCTCGCCCAACGAGTGCTCCCGGATCTTCGCGGCCCACGCCATGGTGACCCGGGGGACGTGGTCCGTGGACGTGGAGGTGGCCCGGTACGGGTTCGTGGACGACCTGGCGCGGGCGGACGGCCACCTCTACTCCAACAAGGCGCCCGGCCTCATCTGGGCGGCGGTCCCCGTGGTGGCGCTCGTCCGCCTGGTCCACCCCGGGGCGAGCCTCGCCACGGAGCTCGTGGCGGCCCGGCTGGTCCTGGTGTCGGGCGCTGCGCTGGCCGGCGCCCTGGTCCTGGCCCTGTGGGCGGGCCGTGGCCGGGAGCGTGCGGTGGGTCCGCACGGTGCCGTGTTCGTCCTGCTCTTCGCCTCGCCCTTCGCGGTCTACGCGGGAACCTTCTTCAGCCATGCCTGGACCGGCTCGCTGATGCTCGTGGCCGCGTGGCTCCTGGTGGGGCGCCCGGAGGACTCGTTCTGGACCGGCGTCCTCGGTGGAGCGCTCATGGGCCTGGCCGTGGTCTCGGAGTACCCCGCGGCGCTGGTGGCGGTCCCCCTCGGGATCGCCGCCGGGGGGCTCGCGGTCCGGCGGTACGCCGCCATGGCGGCGGGCGCGGCGCTTCCCCTGGGCGGGCTGGCGCTCTACAACCTGGCCTGTTTCGGCGGACCCCTGAGGCTGGCCAGCCGCTTCGAGGCGCTCCCGAGGTACGGGGAGCTCGCCCGGGATCCCACCTTCGGCTTCACCCTGCCCACGATGGAGGGCCTGGTGGGCCTGACGGTCTCACCACTCGCCGGTCTCTTCCTCTTCGCCCCGGTGCTGCTTCCGGCCCTGGCGGTTCCGGTGCTGGCGTGGCGGCGGGGGGACCGGAGGCTCGCCGTGGTCCTCGGTGCTGCGGCATGGCTCGTTCCGCTGGTCATGTCCGGCTACCGCGAGTGGGCCGGGGGCACCGCCTTCGGTCCGCGCTACCTGGTGCTGACCGTACCCCTGCTGGTGGTGGGGCTCGCGATGACGGGGGTCGGCGGGCGGTGGCGGGTCTGGCTGGCCGGGGCGGGCCTGGCCTCCGCCGCGGTGGCCCTCCTGGGCCGGCTGACCCCGCCCTTCGCCATCGACGGCCCGTGGTGGGCCTCCACGCTCCGGGGCTGGACGCTCCCCGCGCTGCGCGACGGGCTGTGGAACCCGCCCTTCGGAGCCTCTTCCCCGGTGTGGATCCTCTCGGCGCTGGCCGTGGTGGCCGCGGTGTGGGTCGTGGCCGCATGGCTGGGCCTGGGGGAGGGGCCGGACCCCGCCGTGGGGTGGCCGGCCGCGCTGGTGCTGGCGGTGGCCCTCCTGGCCGTGCAGTTCGGCTCGGGCAGGGTGGTGGAGCGCCAGGAGAGGTGGCTGGAGCGTGTGGCTCCGGTGTTCCGTGTGACCGTGGGAACCGGAGGGGAGGGCCGCCGGCCCGCGCCCCCGGTACAATGACGGGGTGAAGCGACGCACCCTCGCCGTGATCCAGAGCCTGCGCCCCGAGCAGTGGCTGAAGAACGGGTTCGTCTTCGTCCCCCTGGTCTTCGCCAGGAGCGTCACGTCCCTCCATGCCTGGGAAAGGGCCGTGCTGGCGGCGGCCGCCTTCTGCGCACTGGCCTCGGCCACCTACCTCGTGAACGACGTCCGGGACCGGGAGGCCGACCGCCAGCACCCGCTCAAGCGGGAGCGGCCGGTGGCCTCGGGTGCCGTCCCCGTGGGTGCGGCACTGGGGATCGCCACGATCCTGGTGGGCGTGGGTGCGGTGATCTCGTGGGTCCTGGGACCGCGCTTCCTCATGGTGTCGGGCCTCTACCTGGGGCTCACGCTCCTGTACTCCGCCGTGCTCAAGGAGCTCGTATTCGTGGACGTGCTGGTGGTGGCCATGGGGTTCGTCCTCCGGGTGGTGGGAGGGGCGGTGGCCGTGTCGGTGCCGGTCTCCCACTGGCTGCTGCTCTGCGCCTTCCTGCTGGCGCTGTACCTGGCGCTGGGCAAGCGGCGGGCCGAGCTGGTCCTCCTGGGGGCCGAGGCGGGAGACCACCGGGCGGTGCTGGGCCACTACACCCTGCCCATGGTGGACCAGGCCATCTCGGTGGTGCTCGGCGCCACCGTGGTGGCCTACTCGCTGTACACGGTGGCCCCGGACACCGTGGCCAAGGTGGGCTCGGCGAACCTGATGGCCACAGTCCCCATCGTGCTGTACGGGCTCTTCCGCTACCTCTACCTCCTGCACCGCCACGAGCTGGGCGGCAGCCCGACGCGGGCCCTGCTGAGCGACCGGCCGCTGCTCGTCTGTGTGGGGGTGTGGCTCGTGACCGCCGCCCTGGTCATCGGGCTGGGTTGACCGAACCCTCCCGGACCAGCTGGTGGAGCCCGTCGCCCACCAGGGCCAGGCAGATCACCAGCCCCGTGATGGCCAGACCCGGGAAGGTGGCGAGCCACCAGCCGTCCATGAGGACCTTGTGGCCCTGGGCCACCAGCGAGCCCCATGTGGGGATGGAGGGGGGGATCCCCAACCCCAGGTAGGACAGCGTGGCCTCCGCCAGCACCAGGTCCCCCATCCTGAGGGCGGCGTCCTGGGCCACGGGCCCCGTCAGGTGGGGCAGGTAGTGGAGGCGCCAGATGCGGTGCCAGGGGCTCCCCGCCGCCACCGAGGCCACCACGAAGGGGCGCGCCCTCAGGGAGAGCACCTGGCCCCGCACGAGCCGGGCCAGGCCCATCCACGAGGTGGCCCCCAGGACCGCCACCAGGAGAGGGGGGGAGGGCCTGAAGACCGCCACGGCCAGGATCAGCAGGAACAGGATGGGGAAGGCCATGAGAGCGTCCACGGCCCGCATGAGGACCGCGTCGAGCCACCGGCTCCCCGAACCGGCCAGGAGGCCGACCCCCACGCCCAGGAACACGGCGAGGCCCAGGGCTGTGGCCGCCACGGCCAGCGAGATCCTGCCGCCCTCGAGGAGCTCCACCAGGAGGTCCCTGCCGTACCGGTCGCTGCCCAGCCAGAAGGTGTGGCGGGATCGCCGGACCACCGTGTCCGCGGGCACCTCCACCCGGGGCGTGGGGCCGCCTCCCGCCACCAGGAGGCCGTCACGCTGCTCCATCCCGGCCGCCACGAGGGCCCTGCCGTCGGCGAGGACCGCCACCTCCACACGCGTACCCGGGGGAAGGAGCGCCGAGCGCGCGGGGTCCGTACCCGGGAGGGTGGGCAGGAGCCAGGGCCCCGCCACGCAGGCCGCGGTCATCAGGACGACCCCGGCGAGGCCGGCCTTCAGGCGCGGGGGAAGGGGGGCGGTGTCCATCACCAGCTCCTGGCGCGGGGGTCCACGATGGCGTAGAGGATGTCGGCCAGCAGGTTGCCCACGATGACGGCCACGGCGCCCAGGAGGGTGACGGCCAGGATCACCGGGATGTCCCGCGCCCATGCGGCGGTCCACATGACCCGGCCCATGCCGGGCCAGGCGAAGATCACCTCGATGACCAGCGAGCCGGAGACGAGGAACGGCAGGGAGAGCCCCAGGATCGTCACCAGGGGCAGCAGTGCGGGGCGGAGGGCGTGGATCCACAGGATCCGCCAGGGCGGGATCCCCCGTGCCCTGGCGGCCAGGAGGAAGCGCGAGTCCCGGACGTCCAGGAGCGAGGCGCGCAGGTAGCGGGCCGTGGAGGCGGCCCCCGCCAGCCCCAGGATCCCCGCCGGCAGGACGAGGTGCCGCAGGAGGTCGGCCAGACGCGCCGCGGGGGGCAGCGAGGCGGCGTCCAGCGAGTGGAGGTGGGACGCCGGGAGCCAGCCGAGCTTCAGGGAGAAGACCAGGATGGCCAGGCCCGCCAGCCAGAAGGCGGGCATGCCGTAGAGGCCGAGGCTCAGCACCGTGGTCACCCGGTCGAACCAGCTCCGGTGGCGTGCCACGGCCAGCACGGCCAGCCCGATCCCCAGGAGGAGGTCCAGCAGCAGCGCCGAGCCGGTGAGCAGGAGGGTGGGCGGGAGGGCCCGGACCACCACCGTGCGCACCGGCTGGCGGTAGAGGAAGGAGACCCCCAGGTCGCCCCGGGCGATCCCCCCCAGCCACCTGACATACTGGACGTGGAGGGGGAGGTCCAGGCCGAAGTGCTGGCGCATCACCTCGCGCTCGTGGGGGCCGAGGCGGGGGTTGTCCAGCAGGTCCACCGTGGAGCCGGGAACGGCGTGGACCACCACGAAGGTCAGCGTCACCACCAGCCACAGGACCGGAATGGCGGTCAGCAGCCGGCGGAGGGCGAATCGCAGCACGGGCTCACCCCGAAGGCCGGCGGGCCGGGCCGGTGGCATGCGGCATCAGCTCGGGTCGTCCCACACCCACCACTCGTCCACGTTGAAGTAGGGGGTCGCATCGTTGATGACAGCGCCGCGGACCCTGGTGTTCAGCCCGTCCAGCCGCTCCCCCTCGTAGAGGAAGGTGTAGGGCTGGTCCCGGACGATCAGGGCCTGGATCCTGTCCAGCACGGGCTTCTGGGCCTCGATGGTGGAGAGCCGGCCAACCCGCGCCAGGAGGCGGTCCACCTGGGGGTTGGAGTACCCCACGTAGTTCATGGTGGGTTCGCCGGGCGGTGCGGAGTGCCAGATGGGGGCCAGGTCCACCTGCGTGGCCTCGCGCCAGGCGCTCACGTAGGCCTCGAACTCCCCCCGCTGGAGCCTGGAGATGAGCGCGCCCCACTCGATGAACCGCGGCCGGGCCTCGATCCCCACGCGGGCCAGCTGGTCCCGGATGAGCAGGCAGATGTCCTCCCGGACCTGGTTGCCCGCGTTGGTGAGGAGCTCGAAGCGGAACGGTCTCCCGTTCCGGTCCAGGATGCCGTCGCCGTCCCGGTCGCGCCACCCGGCCTGCTCCAGGAGGCGGCGGGCCTCCCCGGGATCGTGGGGCAGCGGCTCGAGCTCGTGGTTGAAGGCCCACATGGTGGAGAGCACGGGCCCGACACCCAGCCGCCCGAACCCGCGGAGCACCGTGTCCAGCAGGGTGGTCCGGTCGATGGCGAGGGTCAGGGCCCTGCGGACCCTGCGGTCCCGGAAGAGCGGGTTCCGGTTGTTCCAGCCCACGTAGCCGTAGGACCGGTCGGAGAACACGATCAGCTCGAGGCGGGGGTGCTGCCGGACGTGCTCGGCCTCGATGGGGGGGATGCCCTCCATGAGGTCGATGGAGCCCGTCTTGAGCTGGGTGATCAGGTTGGACTGGTCGGGGAGGACCCGCCACACGATCCGGTCCAGGCGGGGGTGTCCCTTCCGCCAGTGGCGGGGGTTCCTCTCGAAGATGATCTGCTGCTGGGGTTCGTGTGAGGCGTGGACGAAGGGGCCGGCGCTGAGGATGTGACGGGACCAGTCCACACGTTCCCAGGTCTCGAACGGGATCCCCTCCCAGGCGTGGGCGGGGACGATGGGGCCGTCGTTGGCGTCCATGAGCTGGTAGGGGTAGGCGAAATGGTAGGTGAAGCGGACCGTCCGGTCGTCCAGGGCGGTGACCGAGGCGATCCGCTCCTGGAGCTCGCTCCCTCCCCATCCCAGGACGGGCGAGATCCGGGCCTTCCACGAGAAGACCACGTCGCGCGCGGTCACCGGCACGCCGTCGCTCCAGACGGCCCCGGGGCGGAGCCTGAAGGTCAGCTGGAGGCGGTCGGGACTGAACTCCCACGACTCCGCCAGGTTGGGCGTGAAGCTCGGCGGGTGATCCCGGTAGTCCACCTGCTCCACGGCAAGGGTGGGGTAGAGGAGCGCGAGGATGTCCTCGGCGGTGGAGGTGGACACCAGGAAGGGGTTCCAGTTGTCCACGTCGGTGAGGATGCCCACCACCACGGTGCCGCCGGAGCGTGGGCCGGAGACGGCCGCGGTGGGCACGGGGGTGAGGGCGGGAGGGGGTGCGGGCCGGCCGCCGCACGCCGCCAGCAGCAGGAGGATCGGTACCAGCAGGTGTCGTCTCACAGCGGTTCCCATACGTGCTCCTCTCCGCATCGTAACGGGGAACCACGGCGGCGTCCAACGGGGCCGGTCCGGGGTACAATCCGCCGGACAGGGTGGTACGGTGGAGGCTTCCATGGGCATGGATCGAACGGCGCTGATCTCGGTATCGGACAAGAGGGGCCTCGAGCTGCTGGGGCCGGGGCTGGTGGAGATGGGCTGGACCCTGCTCTCCACGGGGGGGACCGCCCGGGCCCTGAGGGAGGCCGGGTGCCCTGTCACGGACGTGGGGGAGCACACGGGCTTTCCGGAGATCCTGGACGGCCGTGTGAAGACGCTGCACCCGAAGGTGTTCGCGGGGATCCTGGCGGCCCCCTCGGAGGACCACGAACGCCAGATCGCGGAGCTGGGCATCCCCCGCATCGGCCTGGTGGTGGTGAACCTCTACCCCTTCAGGGAGACGGCGGACCGGCAGGGCGTGACGCTCGACGAGGCGGTGGAGCAGATCGACATCGGCGGCCCCAGCCTGCTCCGGGCGGCGGCCAAGAACCACGCCAGGGTCACCGTGGTGGTGGATGCCGAGGACTACGGGACGGTCCTCGAGGCCCTGAGGGCGGGCGGACCGGACGGGGAGCTCCGGCGGCGTCTGGCGCTCAGGGCCTTCCGCCACACGGCGGCCTACGACGCGGCCATCTCCGCCCGGCTTCCCGAGCTGGCCGGCCTCGGGGCCTCGGAGGCGGCCGCGGCCGCGGAGCGCCTGCTCCGGGCCGAGGAGGTCCCGCTCCGCTACGGCGAGAACCCGCACCAGTGGGGCCTCCTGGCCCGCGTGCCGGGCGAGGCCGGGCTCGCGTGGTCCCGCCAGATCCAGGGGAAGGAGCTCTCCTACAACAACCTGGGGGACACCAGCGGCGCCTGGCGCCTGGTCTGGGATCTTCCCGCCGACGGTGTGGTGGTGGTGAAGCACGCCAACCCCTGCGGCGTCGGGCTGGATGCGGACATGAGGGAGGCCTTCCTCAAGGCGCGGGCCACGGACCCCCTCTCCGCCTTCGGCGGGGTCATCGCGGCGAACCGGCCCGTGGGCAGGGAGTTCGCCGAGGCCGTGGTGGAGCAGTTCGCCGAGGTGGTGGTGGCCCCGGCCGTGGACGGCGCCGCGCGGGAGGTCTTCGCGGCGAAGAAGAACCTTCGCGTCCTGGAGTGCCCGGGACCCTCCGGTGCCGGGACCGTGCTCCGGAGCGTGGACGGCGGGTTCCTGCTGCAGGAGGCGGACCTGGGATGGGACGGCGAGGAACGGAAGGTGGTCACCCGGCGGGCGCCGTCGGAGGCGGAGGCCGCGGCCCTGGAGCTGGCCTGGAGGGTGGTCAAGCACGTGGGCTCCAACGCCATCGTGGTGGGCGTGGGTGACCGGATCCTCGGCATCGGGGCCGGCCAGATGAGCCGGGTGGACGCCGCGAAGATCGCCGTGGCCAAGGCCCGGGAGATGGGCCACGACCTCCAGGGGAGCGTGGCGGCCTCGGATGCCTTCTTCCCGTTCCCCGACGGCATCGAGTCCCTGGCCGATGCCGGGGTCCGTGCCGTCATTCAGCCCGGCGGATCCATCCGCGACCCGAAGGTCATCGAGGCCGCGGACGGGCTGGGCGTGGCCATGGTCTTCACGGGCCGCCGGCATTTCCGGCACTGACCGGACGGGGCGATGGGGTGCGGGTGCGCCCGGCCGGGTGATCCCGGTGTCTCTCCACGTCTGCCCGGTGGTAGAATCGGTACAACAGAACGAAGGGACCGGACATGAGCGTGACCTCCGGAGGGGACGAAGGGAAGCAGGAAGAGCGACTCGACCGCGTGGTGCTGCGGTACCGTGACGGCCGGGTCATCCCCTGCCGTCTCGCGGAGGGGTTCACACCCGGAAACGAGGTCGTGGAGGCACTGCTGGACGACGGGACCCGCGCCTCGGTGCCGCTCGAGGAGCTGAAGGCCGTGTTCTTCCTCAAGGATCCCCGGCGGCGGAGAGTCGAGATGGAGCTGGATCTGGACCACGAGGCGGAGGGGCCCGGGGCACGGGCCCGGGTGGAGTTCACCGACGGCGAGATCATCCACGGCCGGGTGGAGCAGTACTCCATCGCCGACAGGGGCTTCTTCCTCTATCCCGCCGCGCGGGAATCCAACAACGAGAAGATCTTCGTGGTGGCCTCCGCGCTGACCTCGCTGGTCATCGAGGGCTGATCGCCGTGCGAATCGCGTCTGGCCGGGGGTGGCAGGCCGCCGTTGTCGCAGCGCTCCTCATCGCGGCCTCGGGTGCTTCGCTCCTTCTGGCGGCGGAGAAGGACCAGGAGGCCCTCGATACCCTGGCGGCGCTGGCCCGGCGGCTGAGGGCCGAGAAGGTCTGGACGGCCGCCTACCGCCAGGAGTACATCCCCGTTGGCATGACGCGGGGGGACACCGACCGTGGTGTGGTGTGGCTGGCGTGGCCCGACCGTGCCCTCTTCGCCACGGGCGAGCCCGCCCGCAGGTTCATGGGCCTCGAGGGGCGCATGGTCCGCCTGGTGGACCTGGAGATGGAGACCTGCGAGGAGCACCGGCTGACCGACGAGGAGTGGGAGCGCATCCCCCTGGTGGCCGTCCTCGATCCGGCGGCGGCGCTGAAGAGGTTCCGGATCATCCTGGAGTCGGCCGGCCACCTGGTCCTGGTGCCGCGTGCTCCGGGGGGGATCGCCCGGGCCGAGGTGGTCCTCGGCGAGGGCGGGATGCCGGCCATGGTGATGGTCACCGACATCCAGGGGACGGTGAACCGCCTCGAGTTCGAGGGGTGGGCCGGGGCCGGGGCGGTCCCCGGCGGAAGCTGGCTTCCCGGGCCACCACCCTCCGTGACCTGCCGGTCTTCAGATGACAGGGTGGACGATCCGCGTTAGACTGCGCTGGTGGCCGGAAACGTCTACTCGATTCGTCAGCTCCATGAGATTCGCGAGGTCTTCGGAAGCATCAGGCCCCGGCTCGAGCAGGTGGAGGGGTTTCTCGCACGGGAGATGGACGAGGCCCTGCCCATGGTGGGGAAGGTGGCGGGGTACGTTCTCGGGAGCGGCGGCAAGCGGATCCGCCCCTCCCTGGTCCTCCTGATCAGCCGTATCCTCGGGTACACGGGCGAGCGGGACATCCGGTACGGTGCCGTGGTGGAGCTCATCCACACCGCGACCCTCATCCACGACGACATCATCGACCAGTCCGATCTCAGGCGAGGCAAGCCCACGGCCAACCGCAAGTGGGGGAACCAGGCCACCGTCCTGGTGGGGGACTGGCTCTACACGCGGACCATGGACCTCTGCCTGGAGCTGGGGGACGTGGAGGTCATGAGGGTGCTCACCTCGGCCACGCTCCAGATGACGGAGGGCGAGATCCTGGCCGACCGGGTCAGGGGCCAGCTCGACGTGGACGAGGACGTCTACATGGACATCACCCGTAGGAAGACCGCGGAGCTCTTCGCGGCGGCCTGCTCCATCCCCGCACTCTTCCAGCCGTCCACCCTCCACCTGACCGACACCCTGGCCGGGTTCGGCCGCAACCTCGGGCTGTGCTTCCAGCTCATCGACGACGTCCTGGACTACACCTCGTCCCGCGGGGAGCTGGGCAAGCCGGTGATGGCGGACCTCAGGGAGGGAAGGGTCACCCTTCCCATGATCCTGCTCCTGCCCGGGCTGGGGCCCGCCCAGCGGCAACAGATCGCCGAGGTGGTGAGGACCGGTGTCTTCGAGTCCATCTCGGAGGAGGAGGTGTTGCAGATGGTGGCCACCTCCGGCGTTCTGGACGAGGTGCGCGCCCGGGCGGCGGAGTTCGCCCGACGGGCCGACGAGCTCGGTGGACAGCTCCCCGGGGGCCGGGAGCGGCAGTCCCTCCTCAGGGCGGCGGCGCTGCTCCTCGACCGGCGGAGCTGAACACCGCCCGGGACGGGGCACCCGTGCAGCCCGCCGAGCTCGCGGCCATGCTCAGGAGCTGGTTCCCTCCCCGCCGCCGGTGGGGCCTCGGCGTGCTCGGGGCGACGGCGGCCACCATTGCCCTGCTGCTGGTGCTCCGTGGAATCTACCGGCAGGAGCTGTACCATTTCACGGGGTCGGCCCAGTGGCTGTGGGTGAGCGGCGAGCTCAGGGAACCCCGTCCCACGGCGGGGCTCTTCTTCGTGAAGGTCACACTGCACGCCAGGCCACTGGAGGGCGTGGCCAAGGTGTGCGGCGACCGCGCCTACGTGCTGTGGATCAACGGCCAGCCCGTCATGTCGGGGAGGAACCGGCCCGGCTTTCACCTGGACGTGGTTCCGGTGACCGATCTGCTGGGGGGCGGCGACAACCTCATCGCGGTGGAGACGCGGAGCCCCACGTCGGTGGGCGGGCTGCTGTTCTCCCTGGACCTGGTCCCCTCGGGGGCCGGCCGGCGGGCCGGCGATCCCAGGGGGAAGAACGTCGTGGTCAGCGGGCCGCACTGGAGGGTGACCGGCCGGTGGTCCAGCGGGTTCCCCGATGTCCTCCCGTCATCCGGGGCGCGTCCCTGGATCTGGGGCAGGCCGCCCGACCACCCCTGGGGGTACCCCACGGCCATCCGCCACAAGGAGCCCCTGGCACAGGCCATGTCCGGCGAGCCCGTCGTCCTGGGTCCGGAGGTGTTCGTCCGTGGCAGGGACGGTGTCTGGCGGTGCACCCTCGCCGAGTCGTTCGGGGGCGTGGTCTGGCTCCACGGCCGGCTGTCCCGGGAGGGTGGGCTGGAGCTCCGCATCCGCTGGGAACAGGGCGACGAGGGGCCGTTCCTCCCCGTCGTGCCCCTCGAAGGCCAGGAGAGCTACCTGGTGGCGGGACGCCTGCGCGGGAGGATCGTGGAGATCCGGTGTGCGGGGCGGCCTCCCGAGCTCAGCCTGGTTCCCACCGAGGACACCGTCCTGCCGTGAGCCCCGGTTCCGGGTTCACGCAAGCCGCTTGAGGAGCTGCTCCTGGGCCTGCTGCGCGCGGTGGACGTGGCGGTCGGAGGTGTCGTACCCGCCCAGGATGATCACCCGGCGGTAGCACTCGAGCGCCTTCTCCTCGTCTCCGTGGCAGAAGCGGTGGAGGTGGCCCTTCATCAGCCAGGCCTCGAGGTTCCTGGGGTCCACCTCGAGAATCCGGTCAAGGAAGATGTCGGCAGCGGCCCACCGTTCCTCGGAGATTGCCCTGGCCGCGTGACGGCGGTACACGCCGATCAGGCTCGAGGAACCCGCGTCGTGTGATCCGAAAACGTCACGAATCTTTTCAAAAGTATTCATTCTGACTCTCATTGTCATTGACGATCGGGATGTTGTCAAGTTTTGTGGTATCCCGATGAAGGAAGCGCACCGGTTTCTTCCTGGACAATGGACCGGGAAACGGTGGGCGGCTCGAGGGGGAAGTGCCCCCCCGAAGCACCGGCGATGTCACACGATTTTCCCGTCTGCATGTCAGGAGAAATGCACGGAAATCGCGAGGAACGCCTCAGTGCATGGCGTGGAGCCGTGTGTCGTGGAGCATTCTTTCCTCGAACTCCACCGACCGCACCATGTCCAGGACCACGTCGTCGATCCGTCCCCGTTCCACATCCCGGAGGTAGGTCCGGACACCCGCCGTGTCGGGCTCCCTCCGGAGGAGTCCGTGGTACAGGGAGGTCAGGATTTCGGAGGCGGTCATGCTCCGTCTCCTCTTCAGGAATTCCGGGCTGTGGACCATGGCCCGGACCTGGGAATCCAGGCGTCCCCGCTGGATTTCCGCCGTGGCGGCGTCCCAGCCCACCCGGTCGGGCTCGCGTCCCAGGAGGGCGAGGTAGAGCGCCCGCGCGACGTGGCGGGCCTGCTCCCATTCGTACCCCGTCCGAGCCCGGGACCGGACCTCGAAGACGAGGGCTCTTTCGAGGTTGAGGTTCCCGGGAACCCACAGGATGGCCCTGCACCGGCCCCGCCGGGGTCCGGCGGAGATCCTGTAGCGGCCGTCGTCCATCTCCTTCACCGTCAGCCGGTCCTCGCACTCGCGGTCCAGGTCGAGGCCCAGGAGAAGCCGTTCCCGGGGGAAGCTCCAGCCGAACTGATCCTCGGCACGGACCTCGAGCTCCACGCGTTCCCCCACGGGGATCTCGAGGGCCCGTCCCGGCCGGAGGTCCCTCCAGTTCCGGCCGTCGCGGCTCCAGCGGACCTCGAGGTCACACGCCACGGGGCGCCGCCACCCGTCCATGCAGGTCTGGGCCCCAGCGGTGCGGGCCGGCGGGACGGTCATCAGGATGGCAACCGCCGCCACCAGGGCTGCGGGCAGGAAACGGACAGAATCTGAATACTTCATTCCACCACGATCCCTTCAAGGTCTTCGGACGGTTCAGGGTACTTCATGCCCAGCGAGGCGAGGGTGTCCCGCACCACGGTGGCCACCACGAGGTTCCGGTACCACTTCCGGTCGGAGGGGACCACGTACCACGGGGCATGGCGGGTGCTGGTCCTGGCGAGGGCCTCGGCGTAGGCCTCGCGGTACAGGGGCCACAATTTCCGTTCCGAGAGGTCAGCGCTGGAGAACTTCCAGTTCTTGGAGGGGTTGTCCAGGCGAGCCTGGAGGCGGGCCTTCTGCTCCTCCTTGCTGATGTTGAGGAAGAACTTCAGGATGGTGACACCCTCGTCGGCCAGCATCCGCTCGAACTCCACGATGTGCCGGTACCGCTTCCTCCACCGGTCCTCGGGGATCAGCCCGTGGACCCGGACCACCAGGACGTCCTCGTAGTGGCTGCGGTTGAAGATCCCGATCTCGCCCCTGCCCGGCACGGCGGGATGGATCCGCCAGAGGTAGTCGTGGTCGAGCTCGATGGGGGTGGGCACCTTGAAGCTGGTGACCCGGACCCCCTGCGGGTTCATGGGGCCGAACACGTGGCGGATGGTGCCGTCCTTGCCGGCGGTGTCCATGCCCTGGAGCACCACCAGCAGCCGGTGCTCGTGCTGGGCCCACAGGACGCGCTGGAGCTCCACGAGCTCCTCCGTCAGGGTGCGGAGGGCCTTGAGGCCCTTCTTCTTGCCCCCCCGGGAGGTCCCGGTGTCACGGGGGTCGAAGGCATCGAGGTCGAGGCCGGAACGGGATCGGACGCGGAACCGGTTGGTGTCCATGGGTGCTCCTCGGGGGCGGAGGGTCGAGGAGGCCGGAATCAGGCGCCGCCGGCGAGGCGGTCCACCAGGTCCACGTAGGCCCGCATGGCCTCCTCCGGCGACATCCCCTTCTTCTCGGACCACGCGTCGAACTTGGCCCGGCCCACCGGATCGAACATGCCGGGGCGCGTGCCGGAGGCGTCGCCGGCCGTGGCCTGCTTGTAGAGGGCGTAGAGCTCCAGGAGCGTCTCGTTGGACTGGTCTCCCAGCGCCTTCACCCGCTCGGAGGCGGATCGGAACTGTTCCTCGAGGTTCATCGCTTCCTCCAGTCGGTCCGGACCCATTGTAGCCGGTCAGGGCAGCCGGACCGGAGGGAACGCCTTGACGTGGCGCATCATCAGGTCATCAGGGAGATGTCCGGGACCTTGATCTTTCCCATCATGAACGCCACCTGGGAGCTGTCCCGTCCTGTCTCGATGCCCACGTGGGTGGCGGTCTTCATCCGGGGTGGAACCGCTTCCCGGCCGCCGCGAGATCCACCAGGGCCGGGGCGATGCGGCTCCGGTGAGCAGGCTCGCGACCGCGGAGCGGCCCGGATCGTGGGCGGTGAGGTCGGTGAACTCGGCGCCGGACCGGCAGAAGGGCGCCCGGAAGCCGGGCCTTCGTGACAGAACGACCCGGAGGTGGCCGTCGCCCTCCGCCGCCGCTTCCTGGCCGGCACGAAAAACGCGCCGCCCGGAGGCGGCGCGCTGGATGCTCCGTCGATGGGATGGGGTCCCGCTCAGTCTTCCTCTTCGTCCTCGCCCTTCTGGGAGGCGGCGATGATCTTCTCCTGGAGCTGCTTGGGCACCTCGTCGTAGTGGCTGAACTCCATGTGGTAGTCGGCGCGGCCGCCGGTGATGGAGCGCAGGGTGGGGGAGTAGGTGAGCATCTCCGCCAGGGGCACCAGGGCGTGGATGATCGTCGTGCCGTCCTCGCTGTCCATGCCCTGGACCCGGCCGCGGCGGGAGTTGAGGTCGCCCATGACGTCGCCCATGAACTCCTCGGGCGTGAAGACGTCCACCTTCATGATGGGCTCGAGCAGGGTGGGCTTGCACCTGGCCGCACACTCCTTGAAGGCCTTGCGGCCCGCGATCTTGAAGGCCATCTCCGAGGAGTCCACGGCGTGCTCCTTGCCGTCGAGCAGGGTGACGCGGAAGTCGGCCAGCGGGTAGCCCGCCAGCACGCCCTTCTCTGCGGCCTCCTGGATGCCCTTGTCCACGGCGGGACGGTAGCCCTGGGAGATGGCACCGCCGAAGATCTTGTCCACGAACTCGTAGCCGGAACCCCGGGGCAGGGGCTCCATCCGGATCTTGCACTCGGCGAACTGGCCGGCCCCACCGGTCTGCTTCTTGTGGCGCGTGGTGACCTCGGCCGAGGCTGTGATGGTCTCCCGGTAGGGGACCTTGGGCGGGTGCAGGATCACGTCCACCTTGTAGCGCCGCTTCAGGCGGCCCACCACCACCTCCACGTGGAGCTGGCCGGCGCCGGAGATGAGCATCTCCTTGGTCTGGGGATCACGACCCACCGTGATGGTGGGGTCCTCGTCCTTGATGCGGACCAGGGCGGCGGAGAGCTTGTCCTCGTCACCCTTGGACCTGGGCTCCAGGGCGAAGCTGATGGCCGGCTCGGGGATGGGCACGGCGGGAATGATCACCTTGCGCGAGGGATCGCACAGGGTGTCGCCGGTGCGGGTCTCCTTCAGCTTGGGCACGGCGCCGATGTCACCGGGGGCGAGCTCGGCCACCTGGTGGAGCTCCTTGCCCTGCATGACGGCCAGCCCTCCGAGGCGCTCGTTGGCATCCCGGACCGGGTTGTAGACCGTGGTATCGGACTTCAGGGAGCCGGTGAACAGGCGCAACAGCGTGATCCGGCCGGCGTAGGGGTCGGAGAAGGTCTTGAACACGTAGGCGGCCGCGGGCTCGTCCGCGTTCACGGGGAGCTCCAGGTCCTCGCCCTCCGGCGTCTTCGCCGCCACGGGGCGCCAGTCGGGCGCCGGAACGAGATCCACCAGGGCATCCATGAGGGGCTGGACGCCCATGTTCTTGCCGGCGGCCATGGCGAAGACGGGGAAGAGCGCCCGGTTGCGGATGGCGGCGGCCAGGCCCTTGCGGAAGGTCTCGTCGTCCAGCTCTCCCGCCTCCAGGTAGGCCTCCATGAGCTCCTCGTCCTGCTCGGCGACCATCTCCATGAGGGCCTCGCGGGCGGCGGCCACGGCGTCGGCCATGTCCCCGGGAACCTCGCCCTGCTGGACCTCCGCGGACTCGTCGCCCGACCAGGTCCATGCGGTCCCCGTGATGAGGTCCACCACGCCGGTGAACGACGACTCCTCGCCGATGGGAAGCTGGACGGGGGTCACCTCGCGGCCCATCTTCTTCTGGAGCGCCTCGAGCGTCCTCTCGAAGGAGGCGCGGTCGCGGTCCATCAGGTTGATGGCGAAGAGGACGGGCAGCTCGTACTCGGCCGCCTTCTTCCACATCTTCTCGGTCTGGACCTCGATGCCGCCCACCGCCGAGACCATGAGGAGGGCGGTGTCCGACACGCGCAGCCCCTGGGTGGCCTCGGTGGTGAAGATGCTGTAGCCGGGGGTGTCGATGAGGTTGACCTTCACCTCGCGGTGCTCGAAGTGGGCCAGCGCCGTGTTGATGGTGATCTTCCGCTCGATCTCGTCCTCGTCGAAGTCCGTGATCGTGTGGCCATCGTCCACCTTGGCGAAGCGGTTCACGGTGTGGCTGTCGAAGAGCAGGGCGGACACGAGGGTGGTCTTCCCCGTGTCCGAGTGTCCCACCACGGCCACGTTCCGGATCCTGTCGGTGCTGTAGGTCGGTTCGCTCATGGGGTGTTCTCCTCCTGGATGATCTCTGGCGTCATGTGCGGGGTGGACCGGATCCGTCCTGGCTGCCGAGCTGCAGCTCCTCCCCCGTGAGGAGGCGGTGGGCCTCCAGGTAGCGTTCCAGCGTCCCGCGGACGACCTCGGGTGGCAGCTCGGGTGCCGGGGGTTCCTTGTTCCAGCCGCTGGCCTCGAGCCAGTCCCGGACGTACTGCTTGTCGAAGGAGCGCTGGGATCTGCCGGGCTCGTAGTCGTCGGCGGGCCAGAAGCGGGACGAGTCGGGTGTCAGGGCCTCGTCCATCCAGACGATGGCGCCCGACTCGTCGAACCCGAACTCGAACTTGGTGTCCGCGATGATGACGCCCCGCCCGGCGGCCCTGCTGGCGGCCTCCGAGTAGAGCATGAGGGTCAGCTCCCGCAGCCGTCCGGCCACCTCGCCGCCGACGATCTCCACCATCCTGTCGAAGGAGATGTTCTCGTCGTGCCCGGTGGTGGCCTTGGTGGCCGGGGTGAAGATGGGCTCCGGAAGCCGTTCCGATTCCCTGAGGCCCTCCGGCAGCCGGATACCGCAGACCGCGCCGGTATCCCGGTACTCCTTCCAGCCGGACCCCGCGAGGTACCCCCGGGCCACGCACTCCACCGGGATGGGGCGGAGCCTGCGAACCAGCACGCTGCGGCCCTCGAGCTCCGGGTGGCTGCGGAAGGGCTCCGGGAACTCCTCCAGCCGCGTGGCGAGGAGGTGGTTCGGCACGACGGAGGCGAAGTGGCGGAACCAGAAGTTCGACAGCTGGGTCAGCACGACGCCCCGTCCCGGGATGCCGGGGCTCAGCACGCAGTCGAAGGCGCTGATCCGGTCCGTCGCGACCAGGATCAGGGCATCTCGGCTGGCGTAGATGTCACGGACCTTGCCGCGACTCACCAGCTGTTCCCCGGGTATGCTGGTGGTCAGCAGGGCCTGCACCATTCCCTAGGCTTCCGTGCCGGTGAGGACCGCGTTGGCCTGCCGCGACAGGCGGGACTTGTACCGGGCCGCCGTGTTCCGGTGGATGACGCCCTTGCGCCACGCCACGTCGATCACCGAGAGCGTCTCCGGCAGGAGGGTCCTGACCGCACCGGCGTCCCTGTCGTCGATGGCCCGGCGCATCTTCCGCATCTGGTGACGGACCCGCGTTCGTACCGCCCTGTTCCGCATCCGCCGTTCCAGCGACTGGCGATGGCGCTTGCGCGCCTGTTTCTTCGTTCCCTTGATCGTTGACATTCGTGCTCTCTCCTTGAATCAGATGGTCCCGGCGGGACTGGTCTTCAGCGAATCGTGATCCCCAGCGACCGGAGCTTCTCCCGTGCGAGGTCCGCCTCCGGGGTTCCCGGATGCTCGTAGACCACGTACTGGAGGTTGACCACACCCTGCCCCTGATCGCCCATCTTCAGGGCGACGAGCCCCTTCTTGAGCTGGGCGGCAGCGGCCTTGTCGCTGGTCGGGTACTTCTCCAGGAGAGCGGAGAACGCATCGAGCGCCTCCTTCTCCTGACCGAGCGCATCATAGCACTCTCCGACCCAGTATTGGGCATTGTCCGTGAGATCGGTGTCCGGGAAGCGCCTGATGTACTCCTGGAACCCGTTGAGGGCCAGCTGGTAGTTGCCCCCCATGTAGTCCCGGTAGGCACTCTGGTACAGGGCTTCGGGGGTGTCTGCCAGGGTGGGGGCGGCGGCCGGCCGGGTTTCCCCGGAGGGCGTGCTCGCCGCGGTCCCATCCGGGGATGCACCGGCGGCCTCGGTGCCGGTGGTCGTGGTCACCGGGGGGATCACCGCGGCTGCGGGTCCCACGGAGGCCAGCTCCTGGGACAGCCGGTCCATCCTGCGGCTGGCCACCTCCAGGGAGGCCCTCAAGGCGTCCACCTCCTGCTCGAGCCTCTCGATGCGGACGGAAAGCTCCGCGTTGGCCTGTGCGAGCTTCTGGTTCTCCTCCTGCAGGGACCGCTTCAGGGGGGCCAGGTCGCTCTGCTCCACGGTGATGGTCTTGAGCTGTCGTACCTCGCGCTGGACATCGGTCACCTCGCGATGGAGCAGGGCGATGTCCTCGGTGGAGGAGCAGGCGAGGGCCGGGACGATGAGGGCTGCAATCCAGATTCTGCGCACGGATCGCCTCCTCAGCGCGCGGTGATGACAAAGTGGGCGCGGCGGTTCAGCCGCCACGCGGACTCGTCATGCCCCAGTGCGAAGGGCCGCTCCTCGCCGTAGCTGATGGTCCCGATCCGGTCGGCGGAGACCCCGAGGAAGACGAGATAGTTGCGGACGGCGTTGGCGCGCCGCTCACCCAGGGCGAGGTTGTACTCCCGGGTATTGCGCTCGTCGCAGTGCCCCTCCACCAGGATCTTCACCGTGGGGTGCTTCTGGAGCCAGGCCGCGTTCTCCGCCAGGGCCGCCCGTGCCTCCGGCTTGAGGTCGTAACGATCGGTATCGAAGAAGACATCCTTGAGGTACCCGCGGCGGTTGAGCTCCTGGATATCCTCGGGAAGCTCCTCCGTCACCTCGACGGAGGGCACCGGCTCGGTGACGGGCTCCGTCACCGTCTCCTCGGGAAGGGGTGCAGGTGTGGGCGTGGCCACACTCTGTGTCACCTGCTCCTGCCCGGGTGCGGTCTTCCCGGTGCTCGAGCAGCCGGGGATCACCAGGGCGACAACCGCCAGGACGAGAGCCAGACGAGAGATGGCGTTGGTTCTCATGCTCCGCCTCCTTGGACCGACAACTCTAGCAGCGATTCAAGTGATTGACAAGCAAGGAACAGAGGGTGCCCGGTCAGGCGTCGGGCCGTTCCCCGGGAGAGGGGGGGAGGCCGCCGTCGGGACGGTCCAGGATCCCGCGGCGATGGAGCTTGGCCAGATGGTCATACACCACGATCGAGCCGGCCACCGCCACGTTCAGACAGGGCACGAGACCCCACTGGGGGATCTGGACCACGAGGTCCGCCTCGTCGAGGAGATCCCGGGGAATCCCTCCGAGCTCGGCTCCCAGCAGGAAGCAGGGGTCGGGCGGGTAGTCGGCCTCGAAGAGGTTCACCGCACCGGGTGACAGCTCCACCGCGACGAGGGTGTGCCCCCTGCTGCGGACGTGATGGAGGAAGGCACCGGTCTCGGCGGGGAGGTGGGTCACGGTGGTGTAGAGGTCGGCGGTCCGGGCGGCTTCCCGGTTCCACTCCCGTTCGCCCACGAGGATGACCTCACGGACCGCGGCCGCGTGGGCCGTGCGGACGAGGCTTCCCACGTTGTGGGCCTTGGAGATGTTCCACGCGGCCAGGGCCACGGGGCGCAAGCCCCTGCGGTAGGCTGCCCTGCGCCGCGCCCTTCGTGCGGCTCTCCGGGCGTCGGCCCATCGTTGACGGGGATCGTCCATGATGTCGGTTCCTTCCAGTGGTCCACCCGAGACTGGAGCCCTCGTACCTCGGCGAGCCGATTATTCCACAGGAAAGGGCGACGGGTGTGAACGGTATAATGGGTACCTGCTCATGCGAGAGGATCATCCGTCGAACCGTTCCAGCGAGAAGCTTATGGCGATCCTGGGCGACCTCGGAGCCGAGGTCATGAGGGCCGACGATCTGGAGACCGTCCTCAGGGGAGCGGTGGAACGGCTGCTGGGGATCCTCCCCGTCAGCGGGGTGGGTGCCGTGGTGGATGGGCCCTGGCATGGGGAGGAACCTCTTGTGGTGGTCTCGGGCCGGCTGGCAGAGGAGACCGCCCTGGAGGCCCACCGGAGCTCGGATCCCGAGGAGCATTCCGGCGTTGCTTTCTCCGTGTCCTCCGGAGAGGGGGAGCAGTTCCTCTGGGCGGTTCCCCTGAGAACCGAGGCGGGCATCCTGGGAAGTCTCGTGCTGGCCCTTCCGGGCCCCATGGACGAGGCCGATCCCTCGGTACAGCTGGCAGCCGCGGTGGCCGGAGTCGTGGCCACGGGCCTCCACCTGAGGTTCGGTGCCGGTCAGGTGCCCGGCTCGACGGGGACGCGCCGTCTCGTCCTGGACACCATGTCCGACCCGTCCCTTCTCCTGGACTCGGAGGGAAATATCCTGGACGTGTCCACACCCGTTGCACGGATCCTCCACCGGGAGCACGACGAGCTCGTGGGTACCAACCTCCTGGCGCTCATGGATCCCGACGACCGTGAGATCGTGGCGGGGCTCCTGGCGGGGCACGGGGCCGTCGACGAGACCTTCGAGGTTCCCTTCGGCATCGTCACGCCCGGAGGGGGACGGCGGCGGTTCCACCTCCACGCCAGGTGGACCCGCGGGGAGGTGTGGCTGGGCGTGTTGCGGGACTACACCCGCCATGCGGCCCGGGACCGGAGCCGCAGGGTCCTGCTGGACCATGTGCCGCGGATCGCGGTGGCCCGGACACCGGAGGAGCTCTGGGAGCAGCTGTGGGTCGCCCTGGGGGAGCTGCTGCCCAATGCCCACGGCATCCGCGTCTACCGCGGCCTTCATGCGGCCCTCAGGATGGTATGGGCCAGCGATCTTCCGCCGGGGGATCAGGATCTCGTCTTCACCCTCAGGGGCTGGGGTGCGCGGTTCATCAGCATGCTTGGCGAGTCCGTTGGAATGGACGCTGCGGTGGCGGCGTTCGGGCGATCCGCCGAGGAGGTTCGCGGCCGGATCATGAGGTTCTTTGCAGGACGTGGGAACCCGATCATCCTGGATGACCCGGACCGCCAGCTGGCGGCCTTCCTGTCGCCGGAGGAGCTCGAGAAGATCCGGAGACACAGGAATTTCAAGGGAGAACGGTTCGGGGAGATCCTCTGCCCCGTGATCGTCGACGGCAATCTCGACCTCCTGGTGGTCATCCTCGGGAAGACCGGGAGGCCGGTCTTTTCCTGGGACGAGGCCGCTGACGCCTGGCAGCTGGTGAACCTTGCCAGGGAGGTCGCGGTGCGGCTGGAGGCTGCCGCCACCATCGAGGGGCACTACGCCATGGTCCGTTCCTTCCGCAACGCCATGCGCCGGGTCAGCGTTGTCACCCGCATCGAGGAGCTCTTCGAGGCCGTGGGACATGCCGCGCTGGACAGTACCGGGGCAACGGGCATGGGTGTGGTTGCCCGTGTCGATGGTGAGGAGGCGGAGCTGGAGCTGGTGTGGGGGCTGGGTCTCGCGGAGCCGGTTCCCCGGCGACTGGTCACCATGGTGGATGCGCTGGAGCGGCGCCAGGTGTTCACCTCGGAGCCGGTGTTCTTTCCCAGCGTCGGAGCCGACGAGCTCCTGGCAGAGCTGGCGGTGGATCTGCCGGGGGTGGAGGGGATGGCGGTCGCTCCACTCATCGTGCGGGGCAGCTTCCTGGGCGCCATGGTGCTCGTCTGGGCCGCACCGCAGCGGTTCCCTCCCGATGAGCGGGTCCAGATGGAGTTCCTCGCGGGGGAGCTCGGTCTCGCACTGTCCAACCATTTTCTGTACCGGGCCGTGGAGGGGTCCAGGACCGAGCTGAAGAGGATCGTCGAGGCGGTGGACGAGGGCATCCTGTCACTGGACAGGGGCGGGAGGGTCCGTTTTCTCAACGGCAGGGCAGCCGAGCTCCTCGGTATCCGTGATACCACCCCGGAGGGAAGACCGCTCCTGGATCTCGTGAACCTGGATGTGGGAGAGGAGCTGCTCCCCATGCTGGGCGAGATCCTCGAGGGAAAGCAGCTCGGCGGACGTACGATCCGGCGGGGCCAGCGGCTGATCCAGGTCCGGGTGTGGATCGATCCGGGGGGCCAGGAGGGCGGGTGGACCTGTGTGCTGACCCTGGGCGAGATGACGGCCGAGGAGGAGCGGCGACTGCGGATGGAGGAGTTCGTGCTCCACACCGAGGACGGCATCCTCCAGCTCGGGATGGATGGGCGGGTGCTGGAGGCCAATCCTGCGGCCCTCAGATTCCTGCGTGCCCTCGGTCTCGAGGAGGCCGGTGACGGGTTCCGGTGGCTTCCCTGGAGCGAGGATGCTCTCAGGGTGCTCCAGGAAGGCGAGCCGGTCTGGATCCCCGGAGACCGGATCCTCGGGTCCGGGGTGCGGCTGTACTGGGAGGCAGAGATCGTTCCCCTCAGTGGGGCCCGGGAACCTTCGGTTCTCGTGATGATCCACGATCTGACGGTGGACAGGGCCCTGGAGAGGCTCAGGGATGATCTCGCCGAGGCCCGGCGTGTGGCCGGGCGCCTGAGTCGGGTGGTCGAGAGGCTCAGGGAGGCGGGGACCTCGCAGGAGGACCTTGCCACGGCGGTGATGATGCACTGTTCCCTTGTGGGCGACGTGACAGAACAGTCGGGGAGGGAAGGCAGGGCCCTCGGGGCGATACGCCAGGCAACGGCCAATGCTGCGGAGGCCATGGGGAGCTTCAGGAGGCTTCTCGGTGAGCTGGAGGAGGAGATCGAGCACCTGGTCAACGTTCTTCCCCAGCGTTCGGGAGATGAGCGGGGTGAGGCCTGGATCCTGGGTGATCGTCCCCAGAGGCGCAACGCGCTCACCGCACGGCTCCGGATGCTGGGCTGGATGCCGCGCAGTCTGTCTCCGGCGGAGCTGGAGGACTACCTCCGGCGGGGGGAGCCCCACCTGGTGGTCATCGATGTGGCATCACTCAACCGTGCAGTGGAGCTCTACGGTGCTCTCCGCGAGCTCCTGCCCGGGGTCGGCATCCTCATGATCCTCGCCATGGGTGGTGGTCTGGAGGGCGGGGCCCTGTCGGAGGACCCGAAGGTGTGTGTGGTGGATGCCATTCCGGACGACACCGAACTGGAGGCACTGCTGGAGGGCCTCGCCTGACATACGAAATCCCGCTCGGAGCGGGATTTCGTGGTGGCGGATGCCCGCCCGGACCCTTGCAGTGGTTCACGCGGCTGCGAGGTCCGTCCAACGCCCGCGGCCCCCTGGGGGACACTGCCAATATCGGTCCCGGTGGTCCCGGTGTCAAGGTTCCGTCATGGTGGGATTGCAGGGGATGCCCTCGCCGGTGTCCGTGTCGGCGCCACCCCCCGCCCGCCCGTTCGTGAAACGTGAAAGGTGAAAGGTGAAACGAAAGAGGGCGCAGGGGATGTGCGAGCCTGGAGCCCCGCTCGCGAGGGAGTGAAGATGTCCCCCACCCGGCCGGAGAAGGTTCCGTGCCGGGTCAGGGTTCGTGCCTGCGCCCCCTCGCCCCTGCTCCCCTGCTCCCCAGCCCCTCTGCTTCTGTGACGGTGTCCGTGCCTGTGACCGTGCCGGGGACCGTGTCAGGGTCATGGTCGGGGACGGCGGCGGCATCGGCGCCGGCGGACGGCGACCGCGAACGGCGGCCGCGGCAGGGTCCGTGTCCGTGTCCATGCCGGTGACCGCGACCGTGTCGGTGACAGGGTCAGGGACAGAACCGGGGTCAGGGACAGGGTCTGGGCCAGGGCCACGGTCAGGGTCGGGGTCGGCGACAGGGAGCGGCGTCAGGGTCCGTGGCCGTGACAGTGACCGTGTCCGCGTCCGTGTCCGGGTCACGGCCAGAGCCGGGGCCTCACCCCCTCTGGATCATCCGCCACAGCATGGCGCGGACCTCGTCGAGGAGCGTCAGGGCTCGCTGCGTACGTACCGCATCCACGGAACCAGACGCGAGGAGGAGCCGGAGGTGGACGTCCAGCTCCTTCGCCGAGCCGTACGCCACCCGCCAGTGGTAGCACCGGTCCTTCCCGGAGCGGCCCTCCCCCTCGGCGATGTTGGCGGGAACCGACGCGGCGGCCCGCACCACCTGGTCGGCCAACGCTCTGAACGGCGCCTTCACCGCAGCGGCCAGGGCGATGGCGGTCCCGGCGGCCTCGAGGGCCTTCGCCAGGGCCGGGGGCCTCGATCCGTGGAGCGCGTGGAGCATGGTTTCCTCCCGTTCGTTCATGACGCCCCCCAGGCCCCCGGGCCGCCCGGAGTCAGGGGTCGCGCAGCGACCGGCCGCAGGCCGGCGTGCCCTTGACACCGGGCGGATCCGGGGGCTACATCCCCATCACAGGAACGAAGGGGAGGAAACCGGACGCGCGCGAACACGGGAGAGGCCGGAACGGTGGCGGTGTCGGGGTCCGTGTCAGTGACCGTGTCGGTGTCCGTGTCCGTGCCAGTGACCGCGACCGTGTCGGTGACAGGGTCAGGGACAGAACCGGGGTCAGGGACAGGGTCTGGGCCAGGGCCACGGTCAGGGTCGGGGTCGG
>Ga0256835_1000224_pt1 | contig 45300 bp, 47 predicted proteins | sample PIR30metaG_FD_185972 | JGI IMG/M metagenome (GOLD analysis project Ga0256835, IMG submission 185972) | Hydrothermal vent microbial communities from East Pacific Rise, Pacific Ocean - PIR-30 | ecosystem: Environmental > Aquatic > Marine > Hydrothermal vents | place: Pacific Ocean: East Pacific...
CAGTTCTTCCTCACCGTCCCGCGCGAGCTCTCCGACGCCGCGCGGGTGGACGGCGCCGGGCCGATGCGCTATTTCTGGCAGATCCTGGTGCCGCTTTCCCGTACCAACATCGCCGCCTTGTTCGTGATCGAGTTCATCTTCATGTGGAGCCAGTACCTATGGCCGCTGATCGTGACCAACTCGGCCGACATGCGGGTGGTCCAGATCGGATTGAAGATGCTGATCGCCAGCGAGCAGATCGCCCCGGAGTGGAACGTGATCATGGCCGGAACGGTGATCGCCATGGTGCCGCCCTTGGTGGTGCTGATCGCGCTGCGGCGTAGCTTCGCCCAGGGCATCGCCATGCAGTCGGAGAAGTAGATGGGCGTCCAGGGCTACCTCCTCGACCTCGACGGTACCGTCTACCTGGGCGAGCGGCTGATCCCGGGGGCCGACCGGGCCATCGCCGAGCTGCGCCGGCGGGGGCGGAAGGTCGTCTTCCTCTCGAACAAGCCGCTGCACTCGCGCGCCGACTACGCCGGGAAGCTGACCCGGCTGGGGGTGCCGGCGAGCGAGGACGACGTGATCCATTCGTCCTACGTGATGGCGCGCTACCTGGCGCGCGAGCGGCCGGGCGCGCGCGTCTACGCCATCGGCGAGCCGCCGCTGCTGGCCGAGCTGGAGGCCGCGGGGCTAGAGCTCACGGACGACCCCGAGCGCATCGAGTTCGTGGTGGCGGCCTTCGACCGCGGCTGCACCTGGGACAAGCTCAACACCGCCTTCCAGGCCATCCGCCGGGGGGCGCGCTTCGTGGCCACCAACCCCGACCCCACCTGTCCGGTCGAGGGGGGCGAGATCCCCGACGCCGCGGGCGTGATCGCCGCGCTCGAGGCGACGACGGGGAAGAAGGTGGAGGCGGTGGTGGGCAAGCCCTCGCCCCACACCGTGCGGGCGGCGCTCGAGCGCCTGAAGCTGCCGCCAGGGCGCGTGGCCATGGTGGGCGACCGCCTGGGCACGGACGTCCTGATGGCCCGCCGCGCGGGGCTCGTAGGCATCCTCACCCTCAGCGGCGTCACCCGGCCCGAGGAGATCGAGCGGGCCGAGGTACATCCGGATTATGTAATCGAGAGCCTGGCCGAGCTGCCGGAGCTGGACGCGCGGCTCGGCTGATTTGTGCCCGGCGCAGGCTAGCCGCCGACCAGCGGCGTAACAATATAGATTTAAATATTAATCATCTTGTCGTAACATTGTTTTTTTCAGCGCTGTTTATCCGAGCGCCTTTGCCCTTCCTGCAGCCCGCCGGAGCCAGACAAGGCTTTGGGCAGGGCGGCCAGGATCTCACGGGTGGCGGCCTCGAGCGCCCGCAGGATAGCGGCCGGATCCTCCCCCTCCTCGACCCGGTCCATCCAGGCCTCGATCTCGCGGGTGAATTCCTCGGCCACGTAGCGCCGCGCCGCCGCGGCGAGGGGACCCTCCTCGGTGAGCAAGCGGTAGACCCGGCGGCCCAGGGGAGTGGGCAAAAGCCGGCTCCCCCGGCGAACCAGGTAGCGGCGCGCGAGCAGCCGCTCGACGGTGAGGGCGTAGGTGCTCGGTCGGCCGATCCCCCGCCGCTTCATCTCGGCCACCAGCTCGCCTTCGGTGTAGGGGTAGGCCCGGGGGAGGCGCACCTTCCTGGGCTCGACCGGGTAGCGGCCGGGTTCGGGGGCGGGATCGAGGGTAAGCGGCCAGGCCAGGCTGTAGCCGGGCTCGAGCACCCCCGCCAGCAGCTCGCGCAAAAGCTCGGCCCCGTCGAGCGCGAAGCGATAGGTGGCGATCCGCACCAGCGCGGGGATCATCTGGCTGGCCAAAAAGCGGTCGAAGACGAGGCGGTAGAGCCGGAGGTGGTCTTCTTCCAGGGGCGCGTCCCCGAGCAGGACCGCCTCCTCCAGGTCCTCAGGGCTCATCGGCCGGGACGGGCGGATCGCCTCGTGGGCGCCGCCAGCGCCCCAGGGGCGCAGGCGCAGGTAGCGGGGGCCAAAGCGGGCCTCGACGAGCCGCCGCGCGAGCGCCATCCCCTCGGGCGAGACCCTCGTCGCGTCGGTGCGGTGGTAGGTGATGTAGCCGGCCTCGAAGAGGTCCTGGGCCAGCTCCATCGCCCGTGGCACGGAATAACCCCGGCGCGAGGCCTCAGCGAGCAGGGCGTCGGTGGTGAAGGGGGGCGGGGGGTTTTTCTCCTCCACCCGCTCCTCGATCCGCTCTGCGAGGAGCTCTTCGCCCTGGACCTCGCCGGGAAAGCGGATCACCAGCTCCTCGAGCTCGACCTCGGTGTAGGTGTCCTTTTCCTTGGCGAGATCGGCCCGCGCGATCACCCATCCGAGCACCGGGGTCTGCACCCGGCCGGCCGAGAGGGTCTTGCGGCCGAGGAGCCGCCAGAGCCCCTGGGAAAGCGTAAAGCCCACCCAGCGGTCGGCCACCCGGCGCACCTTCTGGGCGGCGACCAGGTTCAGGTCCAGGGCGCGGGGGTTTGCCAGCGCCTGGCGGAACTCCCGCGGGGTCACCGCGTGGAACTCGGCCCGCGCCCGCGAGTCGGTGAAGGCGGCGAGGGCGAGCTCGGCGTCGCGGGCGATCTTCTCCCCCTCGGTGTCGGGATCGGTAGCCAGGTAGAAGGACTTGACCTCGAGGGCGAGCCCCCGCAGGCTTTCGATCGCCTGATCGCGGTCGGGCTGGCTGGGCTTGCCGTCCCGGCAGACCCCGGCAGGCACCGCCCCCTCGGGGCAGCGGCGCAGCGGGTGGTAGCGGGGGCGGTAGGTGCCGTTCACCTCCACCCCAAAAAGGCCCCCCCTCGGGTAGAGGTCGGTGAGGTGGCCGCGGGTGGCGGTGAGGAGCAGGTAGCGCTCCTCGCTCAGGACCTCGTAGACGATCAGCCCGGGCAGGTAGCGGCGCTGGGGCCGCCCGAAGAACGAGGCCAGGGTGCGGGCCTTGTTGGGCGACTCGACCACCACCACCTGGGCCGGGATGCGAAGGCCCCCGGTCTCGCCGGCGGCGAGGCGGCGGCGGTCGGCGTCAATTTTTCGTAGCAGGGCTTCGAGGTCCGCTTCGTGTACCGGCCGCGGCGGCTCCTCCAGGAGGTAGGAAAGACGCCGGTAGAGCGCGTTCCAGGCCTTCGGGTCCCCCGCCAGGGTGAGCGCAAGCCCCTGGGTCAGCCCCGCCGGGGTGAGCCGGCTGGTGCGGCCGGAGGCCTGGAGGTAGCCGGTGACGTCGGCGAAGACGAGGACCGGCCGGCCGGCCTCGTCGAAGCGGAGCCCCACCTCGGGGCTCTCCTCGACCCGCTTTCGAAAGCCCGGGTCGGAAAGCTTTTCCTCAATCGCCCGCGCCAGAGCGAGGACCGCCTCCTCGGGCGGGCGGTAGAGCCGGGCGAGCCTTCGCACCTCGGCCTTCGTCCGCACGTCCAGCAGCGGCAAGAGCGCCACCGCCACCCGGAAGAGCGCCTCGGGCTCGGGGTTTGCCAGCGGCAGCTCCAGCCGGGGCACGCCCACGAAGAGCGCGTAGCGCACCCGCCGGGGCAGGTCGAGGCCGCGGGCGAGGGGGTTGCGCCAGGAGGCGAAGCCCACCAGGTAGTCCACCTCGCCGGCGGCGAAGCGGGCGACCGCCTCCTCGTCGTCGTAGGCGAGGACGGATAGCCCCCGCGCCTTCAGGTAGTCCCCCAGCCGGGCGGCGTCCTCCTTGGGGCGGTGGCCGGAGAGGAAGAAAAGGCCGCCGGGGCCGAGGGTCTTGGCCCAGGCGAGGGCGGCGGCAAAGAGCGCCCCGTCGCGCTCGCCGAAGTGTTCTTCGTAGAGATCCGCCACCTTGCGCAGGGCGTAGCTCGGGGCACTGACCTCGAAACCGAGGAGCTCCCGGAAGAGCTTCACCCGCGCCGAGCGGGGGCGGGCGGTGGCGCTCGCCACCGCGAGCACCCCTTTGGCCTTCTGGCGCAGCTTTTGTGCCACCTGCTCGGCTTTCAAAGGGTCCTTTTGCCTCAGGGCGAGGTTTTTGAAGGCGAGCTCGATGTCCCTTTCGCTAAAGCCGAGCAGGCGAAAGAGCGCGTCCACGTTCCGCGCCGACTTGAGGACACTGTCCACGTCGTCGACGAAGAGGAAGTCCAGCGGCCGGGGCAGGGCGTCCCGGTTTTTGTAGAGGAACTGCGCGGTGTAGACGCTGATCGGGGCCTCGCCCTTTAGAATCGCCTCCTTTTCCCGCTTCTTGCCGGTGTAGGCGGCGAAAGGGGCGGCGAGCGCCGAAAGCCGCGCGGCCGCCTGCTGGACCAGCAGCCGGGTGGGAAAGACCAGGTGGCTCTTCTTGCCCCGTTGTGCAAGCCAGGTGGCGGCGGTGAGGCCGAAGGTGGTCTTGCCGATGCCGGTGGGAGCGAGCATGGCGAACGAGCGCTTTTGCACCACCCGGGCGGCCCAGGTACGCTGCAGCGGCCAGGGCGGATTCCCGGTCACGCGCTCGAAAAACCCAGTCCAGTCGGCGAGGAGGCGCGCGGCCTCGGTTACCTTGTGGAGCCGGCCTGGCCGGGGCGGGGCGGCGGGGTCGGGCTGGCAGCGCGCGCAGGAGAGCCCCTTCTCCAGCCGCTCTTCGATAATCGGGCCGCCGCAGTTCGGGCAGTAGGCGAGGTAGCGGGAGGATAGCACCGACTCCATGCTAAACCGACCCGGCCAGGACGCGGGGGCGCCCAACCCGCGACGAAGCGTACGGGCTCCTTGGGCCAACGTCCCGGCGGCCGCCGGGACCGGAGAGCGCTTCCGCTGGCAAGCGGGGCTTGTCGCACCGTCCAAACCTCATGTGCGGCTGTCAGTCATCTCATCCCGGTCGAGATTAAACTTTATTCGTGCGCCTACGCCTGATTCTGGCTTTCTTGTTCGCCCTGCTCGCCGCCTGCGGCACCAGCGAGGGCGGTATGGGCGAGCCGCTGCGCATCAACGTGCGCTCAGCGCCCCCGGCCTACCTGGGGGAGCGTTACGAGGCCAGGTTCCCCGCCTCGGGCGGGGTGCGCCCCTACCGCTACGAGCTCGAGGGCAAGCTGCCCCAGGGGCTGAACTTCGCAAACGGCCGCCTCAGTGGCGTTCCCCGCGAAAAAGGGAGCTTCAAGATCACCGTCGTGGTCAGCGACGCCGCGCTCTCAAGCCGCAGCGCCTCCTTCGTGCTCAAGGTGAGCGACCCGCCGCCGCCGGCGCTCAAGATCAAGCTCCCCCAGTCGGAGACCGACGCCCCCTTCATCGCCGTCTTCACGCTCACGAAGCGGCCCGCCAGCGCCCTGCGCCTGAGCCTGGCGGTCAAGGACCTGAAGCCTGATCTGGCCAGCTTCAAGGCCGCTCCCGGGCTGGTCTACGTGCTGCGCTACGACGCGAAGAGGCAGACGCTCGACCTCGACGGCGCCTTCCCCCAAACCTTCAAGGGCGGCGAGGTCTTCCGTCTCAAATTCGAGCCGGTGCGGAAGCTGCGCCCGCGAGTACAGACGCAGACCCAGTTCTTCAATGCAAAAGGTGAGCCCTATACTAAAACGCCGCCCAAGCGTCCCGCCGACGAAGGGCGCTACGGCTTCGACGATCTGCGAGCGCTGGCGGCCGCCTGGGGCAAGAAGCCTGCGGCCAAAGCGCCCCCGGAAGCCGGAACCGGTTCCGCCGACAAAGAAGCTGCGGCCAAGTCGGAAACAAGCGCGTCTGCGAAAAAAGAAACCCGGACCGGGACGGAGCCGTCCGGCTCGGGGGCTGGCGAGCCTCCGAATGAGGCGTCAGCTATGGAGGGGCCCGCCTCGCCTGCGCCCGAAGCCGTATCCGAGGAAAGCACAAAGGATTCTCCGGCAACCCAGGTAGACGCGGCAAACGCAAAGCCCGCAGCGCCCGCAGCGCGCTTCGACCCCGACCTGAACACCGACGGGGTCGTGAACACCGCCGATCTGGAGCTGTTGCGCAAGGACTACGCCTTCAACCCCGGCGGACGGCTCGGCACGCCAACGACGAACAAAACCCCGGAAAAGGGTGAAGAAGCCGGAGGCGAAACGAACCGGGCAAAGGAAAACCCGGCCCCCGAGGAAGCCGAGCAAGCCCCCTAGCGACGAAATCTTTACTCGTTAGAATCAAAGAATGAAGGAACTCTTTCCCCTACGGGGAGGTGTCGTGTGAACGTTGGGCTATGGGCCGCGGTGGCCACCGGCGTGCTCGTAGCGGTGATCGGTCCGGTAAACGCAGCGTTGCAGGCGCGGCTCGGTACCTGGGGCATGGTTGCGGTGGTGCACCTGCTGGGTCTGACCGTGGGCGTACTGGGTATCGCGCTGTTCGAACGCACCCCGGCTGGGCGCGCTCCTGACGAATTTCTACGCGTAATGCTCGTCGCCGGCGTGGTGCTGGCCCTGGCCGTCTTCACCTGGGCCTTTCGCACCGCACCCGGACAGGGCGTGCCGGCGTTCGCGTTCCTAGGAGGGGTGCTGGGGGCGCTCGTCGTCGTGGGTACGATCGTCGCCATTCAACAACTGGGGGTGCTCGCGGCGCTGGTGGCCATCGTGGCCAGCCAGCTTATCGCCGCAGCCCTGATCGATCAGTTTGGTTTCTTCGAGCTGCCGGCGATCGCCATGAATCCAGTGCGGACCGTCGGCCTGCTGCTAATGCTGGCCGGGGTATTCCTGGTGGCGCGCAAGGGATGAGCATGTGTACGCGGCGAGAGCGCCTGGCCGCGGGCAGGGCGCCGCTCTACGTGGCGACGCGGCTCTACGAGCCCTCGGGCCGCTACCTGGGGGCGAGGCTCGAGCGCGGCTGCCTGCAGGGGCTGCGGGCGGCGCTGGCGGAGCTGGGCCTCGAGGCCCGCGAACCCCTGACCTTCCTGCCCTTTCGCGACTCCAACAGCGCCCTCCAGGACGTACCCCCAGGCGAGTTCAGCCGCGCCATCTACGACCTCGACCGCGCGCGCATCGAGCAGGGCTACGCGCTGCTGGCCCCGCTCGGCGACCTGCAAACCGACAGCGGCGTCGCCTTCGAGGTGGGCTACGCCGCCGGCGTGGGCACGCCTGCTGTGCTGCTCTGGCTCAACTTCTTCGTACTGCGCTATGACGGCGCCGAGGAAACCCTGCTCGCCCCGCCGCTGCTCAGCCGCCTCGCCGTCCGCACCGAGAACCTGGGCGCCTTCGACCTGAGCCTGCGCTTCGAAGACCGTGAGGACTATCTGCGCGCGGTCGCCGCCTCCCTCGACGCCGCCGAGGCGCAGGCGGCCGAGCTGTGCCGTGCGCTGGTCGCCCATCCGCCAGCTGCCCGCCCGCCGAACCCCGGCCCGCCCGGGCGGGGGCGGGTGCACCTGGAGTTCGGCGGCGGCCAGTTCGAAGCACAGCGCTGCTGGGCGGCGCGGTTGCGGGATGAGCTAGAAGGCGCGGGGTTCGCGGTCTCGATATCGCGGCGCTACCAGGAGTCGGGCCCGTTGCTGGAGCGGGCCGCGGACGACCTGGCCGCAGCCGCCGCCAGTGAGCTGGTGGTCGCGCTCGCAGACGGACCCGACGTGGACGGCGAGACCGCGGCGCTGCAGGGCTACGTGCGCGGGCTGGGACGTAAGGTGCTGCTCTACTCGAGCGGCCGCCGCCGCATCTACACCGGCCCCGAGTACGACCACCGCCACAACCTGATGCTCCTCTACTCGGCCGACCGGCTGGCCCGCAGCCTGGACGGGGCGGTGGAAGCCGCGCGGGCGCTTTTGGATCAGGGCTCGAGCTCCACCGCCCCGTAGAGCGCGGCCAGCTCTTCCTCGGAAAGCGGCCGCGCCTGGGCGGGCTCGAGCCCGCCCAGATCGAGCGGGCCGAAGCGTTCGCGCCGCAGGTAGACGACCGGCGCGCCCAGCGCCGCGAACATCCGCCGCAGCTGCCGGTGCTTGCCCTCATAGAGGGTCACCCGCGCCGCGCGCGGGCCCAGCGCTTCCAGCTCGGCGGGTGCGAAGTCCAGCACCCCCTCGGCGAAGCGCCGCTTCGCGTCCCCGGGCAGCTCGGAGGCGAGTTCGGCGAAGTAAACCTTCGCCACCTTCCAGCGGGGGTGGGTGAGGCGGTGCAGCAGCCCGCCGTCGCTGGTGAGGACGAGCAGCCCTTCGGTGTCGCGGTCGAGCCGGCCCACGGGCCGCAGGTCGTCGCGCCACAGCGCGTTCGGGAGCAGGTCAAGGACGGTCGTCTCGCTCCGCGAGCGGGTGGCCGTGAGCACCCCCGCGGGCTTGTGGAGCAGCACGTGGAAGTGGCGCGCGTAGCGCAGGGGTTCGCCGCGCACCTCGATCTGCGCGGCCTCGGGGTCGAGCTTGAAGCCGCGGTCGCGCACCACCGCGCCGTCCACCCGCACCGCGCCGGCGCGGATGAGCTTGCCCACCTCCTTGCGGGTGCCCAGGCCCAGGTGGGCGAGCACCCGGTCGAGCCGCTCCTCCACGCCTCCAGCTTATAAGCTGGGGTATGGCGCGCCACCTGCTCTACGTGCAGACCGAGGCCTCGCGCATGCCTTCGGTGCTGGGGGTGATGGAAGACCAGGGCGTGCACCCGCTGGTGCTGCGCTCGAGCGCCGACCAGATCTACCTGGTCGTGCCCGTGGACACCGCCGAGGCCGACCAGCTGCTCACCCTGCTCAAGCCCGTGCTGGGCGAGGAGGACTGGATGGCCCTCGACACCCCCGCCTGGACCTTTCCCGAACCCGAAGCCGCCGAGCGCGAGGAGCCCACCCCCGCCGAGGAGCTGGAGAGCGACCTCGACCAGGCGGCCCGGCTGACCCCCTGGTTCGCCTTCCTCACCGTCGCCTCGGCCACCATCGCCTTCGCCGGCCTGGTGCGCGACGACGCGCTGCTGGTGCTGGCCAGCATGATCATCGCCCCGCTGATGGGGCCGCTGATGGCCCTGGGGTTCGGCCTGCTCTGGCGTCACCGCCGGCTCAGCCTCCAGGCGGGCATGACCGCCGCCGCGGGGGCGGCGCTCGCGTGGGGGGCGGCGTGGCTGCTGGCGCGCGCCTTCCTGGTCGCCCAGCCCCTCGAGCCCGGCGCGCAGCTGATGGCGCGCAGCGCGCCCAACCTCTTCGACCTGGCGCTGGCGCTGGTCACCGGCGCGGTGGGGGCCTACTCCTTCATTCGCGGCCAGGGGCAGACCCTGGTGGGGGTGATGGTGGCCATCGCGCTGCTGCCGCCGCTAGTCGCCTCCGGGGTCTTCAGCGCCCTCGGCTGGCCGGGGCCGGCCACCGGCGCTTTTTACCTGGCGCTGGTGAACGCGGCGGCGCTGCTCTTCACCGCCGCCGTGGGCTACGCGGTGCGCTTTCGCCTGGCCGCCCGCCGCCTCTGGCCGCTGGGCCTCCTCCTCACCGCCCTGGGACTGCTGCTCTGGTGGTCGTCCCAGGCCGGGTTCTGGACCGCTCATCCGACCTGATCGTCGAGGGTGAAGGTTATCCAGCGGCCGCTTGCAAGCCTCAACCCCGCCTGGGTGGGCCGGTCGCTGAAGGCGCCGATCAGCTCGCCTTCGGGCGTGAGCCGCACACTCCGGCCCGGGCGGGGCATGTAGGCGTAGTGGAGGATGGGAAAGTTGCGGTCCAGACCGCGCTCCCGGTAGCGGGCCCAGTGGTCGCGCACGAGCCGACGCACCTCGTCCAGGGCGTCGGGGCGGTCGGGGAAGCCCTGCGGCAGCTTGATCACGCGGGTGCCGTGGGTCAGCGCCTTAATGAAGATCGGCATGCGGCACTCGGGGTCTAGCACGGCTTCGATGAGGGGGGTTTGGAAAATGCTTTCGTTCATAACCCGTCCTTTCTGCGCCGGGGGCCCCGCAGCAAAACGCGCCCGGAAGGACCGAGCGAGCGCAGAAAAGCCAGGCTTTTCCGCTCGCTTTAGCTGCACTTCTAACGCGCCCGCAAGCTGAGCCTCAAATCGGCGCGTTTTCTTTTTACCAAACAGCCGCGAACCCGTCAAATCGGAAGCTAAAAGCGCGATCGTGCCGCCCGCGCCGTTCCGTCCGGCCCCGGGGCGCGAAGCGGAGCCTGGTTTGCCCGCTTTGCTGCCGCATGAGCGAGGGTTTCGGGCGCGAGCGGGTTTGCCTTGTGGGCGGGCTGTGGTTTCTGGTCCGCCAAACGGCTCTGGCCTATCTTTTGGCGCGAACGTCGGTGGTTCGGCCAAAATCGAGCAGGAGCAGCCGCTAAACTGGAACCATGTCCTGGCTGGCGCTGGCGCTCACCCCCGGCGTGGGGCCCGCGCGCTTTCTCAATGTCTACCAGGCGGGCGAGGAGGGCCTGGGGCGGGTGGGAGCGCTGCTGGGGGGCGAGCTGGAGCGCGCCTACCGGCGGGTGCTCGAGGCGGGCGAGGCCGAACGCGTGAAGGAGCAGGCGGCGGCGCTGGGCGTGCGGCCGGTGGGGCTGTGGGAGGCCGACTACCCGCCCACGCTGCGCCACCTGGCCGACCCCCCGCCGCTCGTCTACCTGAAGGGCGGCTGGAGCGGCAACCGTCCCGCGGTGGCGGTGGTGGGCAGCCGCAAGGCCCAGCCCTGGGCGCTCGCCTTTGCCGAAAGGCTCGCCCGAGACCTGGCCGGGTCGGGCGTGGCCGTGGTCAGCGGTCTGGCGCGGGGGGTGGACACCGCCGCCCACCGGGGCGCGCTCGCCGGCGGGGGGCCGACGCTGGCGGTGCTGGGCAGCGGGGTGGACGTCGTCTACCCGCCCGAGAACGCCGAGCTGGCCGCGCGCGTAACCCTGATGAGCGAGCTGCCGCTGGGCAGCGGGCCCAGCGCCGGCAGCTTTCCCCGGCGTAACCGCATCATCGCGGCGCTCGCGGACGCGGTGGTGATCGTGCAGGCGCCCGAAAAGTCGGGGGCGCTGATCACCGCCGCGCTGGCGGCCGAGCTGGGGCGCGAGGTGCTGGCGGTGCCCGGACGGCCGTCCGACTGGGCCAGCCGGGGCAGCAACCGGCTGCTCGCCGACGGCGCGGGGGTGGTGCAGGAGCCGGAAGACGTGCTCGAGGCCCTGGGAATCGGCGCGGCCGCTCCGCGCGCGGCCGCCCGACCCGAGCCCGAAGGCGCCGCCGGAGCGCTCTGGCAGGCGCTGCGCCGCCGCGGCGAGGCCTTGCCCGACGACCTGGCGCTCGAGCTGGCCCTGAACGCTTCCGAGGTGCTGGGACTGCTGCTGCAGCTCGAGCTCTCGGGACACGTGCGGGCGCTGCCCGGTGGACGCTACGAGGCGGTCTGACCCGCCCCAATTGAACACGCGGGCGGCCTGCGGGCCGCCCGCGCGACGCACCAAAGAAACTACCTGGTCAGCGCCCGCTCCACGAAGGCGTTGGTGTAGGTCTTGCTCAGGTCGATCTTCGCGGCCGCCAGCTTCTCGTCGAACATCGAGAGCACCTTATAGGCCGTCTTGGGTCCGGCCTCGGGGAAGAGGCCGTTTTCGCTGAACATCCCCAGCGAGTTGCGCACGATCTCGGTGTAGAGCTCGGGGTCGTTCTGGTAGTAGGCCTTGGGCATGATCGCCACGACCTCCTCGGCGCTCTTGCCCTGCATCCACTGCAGCGCCCGCACGATGGCGTTGACCAGCCGCTGGGTGGTCTCGGGGTTCTTTTCCACGAAGGCGCGGTGGGTGTAGAGCGTGGCCGCGGGGTAAGGACCGCCGAAGACCGCCTCCGTGCCCTCTTTGTTGCGAGTGTCCACGAGCACCTTGATCTGGCCGCGTTTTTCCAGCGTGGTGATCACCGGCTCGACGTGGCTGATGGCGTCCACCTGGCCGCGCTCGACCGCGGCGATCGCCGACGAACCGCCGCCCACGCCGATGATGGCGACGTCCGTGGGCTTCAGACCCTCCTTGGCGAGCAGGTAGAAGACGAAGTAGTTCGTCGAGGAGCCGGGCTTGGTCACGCCCACCTTGAGCCCCTTCAGGTCGGCCGGGGTCTTCACCTTGTCGGCCAGCTCAGTACGCACCCCCAGGACCAGGCCCGGGTACTTGCCCATCAGCACCACGCCCATAAGGTCGCGCCCCTGGGCCTGCAGGCGCACGATGTGGTCGAAGTAGCCCACCACCAGGTCGGCCGAGCCGCCGAGTAGCGCCTTCAGCGCGGCCGAGCCGCCCTTGAAGTCCTCGATTCGCACGTCCAGCCCTTCGTCGGCGAAGTAGCCCAGCTGTTCCGCCACCGTCAACGGCAGGTAGACGACCAGGCTCTTCCCCCCTACCGCCAGGGTGACCTTCGGTTTTTCGGGCGCTCCCGCGAGCGCCAGCCCAACAACGAGCGCCAGCACAGCAATCCACTTCTTCATACCGTCCCTCCTTCCTGACCCGGTTCGGGCCGCCAGACGAGTAACCTGCGCTCGACGACGCTGACAGCGACGTCGAGCAAAACCACGAAGACCGCCAGCACCACGATGCCGGCAAAGACGCTGGTGGTGTCGAAGACCCCTTCGGCCTGCGAGATCACGTAGCCGAGGCCCGCCGAAGCCCCCAGGTACTCGCCCACCACCGCGCCGATGACCGCGAAGCCCACCGATGTGCGCAGCGACGAGAGGATCCAGCTCGCGGCCGAGGGCAGGTAGACGTGGCGCAGCAGCTGGTTGCGGCCGGCCCCCAGCATGCGGGCGTTGGCGAGCACCACCGGGCTCACCTCGCGGATGCCCTGGTAGGTGTTGAAGAAGGCGATGAAGAAGACGAGGGTGAAGCCCAGGGCCACCTTGGAGGCGATGCCCAGGCCGAACCAGAGGGTGAAGATGGGGGCGAGGATGACCCGGGGCACCGAGTTGAGCGCCTTGAGGAAGGGGTCGAGTACGGCCGCGGCCACCGGAGAGAGCGCCAGCCAGAGGCCGAAGGCGACTCCCACCAGGGTGCCGCTGGTAAAGGCCAGCACGGTCTCGGCGAGGGTGATCCAGAGATGGCGGTAGACCTCGCCGCTCTTGAACCACTCGAAGATGCGCAGCGCGATCTCCGAGGGCTTGGAGAAGAAGAAGGCGTCCACCCAGCCCAGCCGCACCGAGAACTCCCAGCCCAGCACTAGGAATACGAGCAGCGCCAGCTGCAGCAGGCGCACCCTACGCTTGTCCATGCGCGCGCATCACCTCCTCGCGCAAAAGGCCCCAAACCTCGCGGTGGATCTCCAGGAAGGCCTCGGTGAGGCGCACCTCGGTGACGTCGCGGGGGCGCTCGAGCGACACCGGAAAATTGCCGATCGGGCGACTTGCGGGCCCGGCGCTCATGACCACGACCCGGTCGGCCAGGGCGATGGCCTCCTCCAGATCGTGGGTGACGAAGAGCACCGACTTCTGGTCCTCCTCCCACAGCCGCAGCAGCTCGTTCTCCATCAACTGCCGGGTCTGCACGTCGAGGGCGCTGAAGGGCTCGTCCATGAGCAGAATCTTGGGATCCATGATCAGCACCTGAGCCAGGGCCACGCGCTTGCGCATCCCGCCCGAGAGCTGGTGCGGGTAGCGGTCTTCGAAGCCGCCGAGGCCCACCTTGGCGAGCCAGCCGCGCGCCCGCGCCTCGGCCTCTTCCCGCGCCGTCCCCGCGAAGCTGAGCCCCAGGGCGACGTTGCCGAGCGCCGTCTTCCAGGGCAGGAGGGCGTCGGCCTGGAATAAATATCCGGCCCGCCGGTTGAGCCCCTCGAGGCTCTGGCCGAAGACGCGCACCTCGCCGGCGGCGGGAGGCCGCAGGCCGGCGATCATGTTCAGGAGTGTGCTCTTGCCGCAGCCGGTGGGCCCCACCACCGCGACGAACTCGCCCTCGTCCACCCGCAGGTCCACGTCGGCGACGGCGGTGTATTCGCCAAAGCGCTGGGTCACGCGCAAAAGCTCTACGGCGGGGGTGCTGTTGGTAGGCCGGACCATGTTTGTTTCGTATATTATTCCACTTTCTGCGAGCGTCGCAAGCGGCCTTGCTAGAATGCAGCCGTGAGTTTGCGCGTCTACCTGGCCAAGCCCCGCGGCTTCTGCGCCGGTGTGGTGATGGCAATCCAGGCCGTGGAAAAGGCCGCCCTTGAGCTGGCGGACGAAGGCGACCTGGTGGTCTACCACTCGATCGTGCACAACGACGTGGTGGTGAACCGGCTGCGCGAGCAATACGGGGTCCACTTCGTCGAAGACCTCGCCGAGATCGCCGAGCTGGAGCGCCGCCACAAGCTGGCGCGGACCGTGGTCTTCTCGGCCCACGGTATCCCGCCCCAGGTTCGCGAGCAGGTGCGCGCCATGGGCTGGAGCTACATAGACGCCACCTGCCCGCTGGTGACCAAGGTGCACACCGAGGCCCGCCGCTACGCCGAGCAGGGCTACACCGTGTTGCTCATCGGCGACTCGGCCGACCACCAGGAGGTAAAGGGCACCTACGGCGAGGCCCCCGGGCACACCGTCCTGGTGGCGGTGCACACCCACGTGGGACGCGACCCGCGCATGGCCGACCCGCGCACCGTTCGGGTGCCCGACCCCGACCGCGTGGTGGTGCTCACCCAGACGACGCTGAGCGTGGACGACACCGACAGGACGATCGAGATCCTGAAGGAGCGCTTCCCCAACCTGGTGCTGCCCAGCCGCGACGACCTCTGCTACGCCACCAAGAACCGCCAGGACCAGGTGGGGCGGATCGCCCCGCAGGTGGACCTCTTCTTGGTGCTGACTAGCTCCTACTCGTCCAACGGCATGCGGCTCTACGAGATCGCCCGCAGCATGACCCGCGCCGAACGCATCGACACCGCCGCCGACCTGCGGCCCGAGTGGTTCGAGGGGGTGGGCGCGGTGGGCATCACCTCGGCGGCCAGCACCCCCGAGGACCTGGTGCAGGACGTGCTCGCCTACCTGCGCCGGCTCTTTCCCGACCTGGAGGTCGTCGAGGAGGGCGAGTGGGAGCGGATCCACTTCCGCGAACCGGCGCGCGTGCCCCCGGGTGTGAGCGGGGTGTGACGTGAGCTCCCACCGCCTCGTCCTGGCGCCGATGATGGAGCGCACCGACCGGCACTTCCGGTTCTTGCTGCGCCTCGTCACCCGCCGCACCCGGCTCTACAGCGAGATGGTGGTGGACCGCACCCTGATCCACGGCGACCCGCCGCGGCACCTGGACTTCCACCCCGCCGAGCACCCCGTCGCCCTGCAGCTGGGCTCGGGCGATCCGCGGCTGGCGGCCCGGGCGGTGGCCGTCGCCCTTCCCTGGGGCTACGACGAGGTGAACCTGAACGTCGGCTGTCCCTCCCCGCGGGTACAGGCCGGCGGCTTCGGGGTGGTGCTCATGCGCCGGCCCGAGCGGGTGGCCGAGATCGTGCGGGCCGTCTACGAGGAAACCGGGGTGCGGATGACGGTCAAGCACCGCGTGGGTCTGGACGAACGGGGCGACTACGCCTTCCTGGCGCGCTTCGTGGAAGTGGTGGCCGCGGCGGGCGCGCAGGTCTTCGTCGTGCACGCGCGCAAGGCCTGGACCGAGGGGCTGGATCCGAAGGCCAACCGTACGGTGCCGCCGCTCGAGCACCCCAAGGTCTACCGCCTGAAGCGTGACTTTCCCGAGCTCACGATCGTGACCAACGGCGGGATCGCGAGCCCCGAGGAGGCCCGCGCCCACCTGGAGCAGGTGGACGGGGTGATGGTGGGCCGGGCGATGTGGAACCGCCCCTGGAGCTGGGCGACCGCCGACCGGCTGCTCTGGGGCGACGCCCACGCGCCCGACCGCCGCGCGCTGCTGGAGCGCTACCAGGCCTACCTGGAGGACCGGCTGGCCGAGGGGACGCCGCTGCGCCCGCTCCTGCGCCCGCTTTTCAACCTCTTCAAGGGCGAGCACGGGGGGCGGCGCTGGCGCCAGGCCCTCGACGCCGCGCTCGTGGCGGGGCGGCTGCCGCCGGGCGGCCTCGTCGCCCTCGCCCCGCTGGCGGAGGCTGACGCGTGAGCGCCCGGCCCGACCCCGCGCTGCGCATGGCTCGCTGGAGCGTGGCCGTGGGGGTGGCCGTCTTCGCCATCAAGTGGGCCGCCTGGCGGTTGACCGGCTCGGTGGCCATCTACTCGGACGCGCTCGAGTCGATCGTCAACATCGTGGCCGCGGTGGCCGCGCTGATCGCCCTCTCGGTGGCCGTGCGCCCCGCCGACGCCACCCACCCCTTCGGCCACACCAAGGCCGAATACCTCTCGGCGGTGATCGAGGGGGCGCTGATCCTCTTCGCCGCCTTCGAGATGCTGCGCGCCGCCTGGGGCCGCTTCGCCGACCCCCAGCCCTTCGACCAGCCGGCGCTGGGGCTGGCGCTGGTGGCGCTCGCGGGCGGGATCATGGCCTGCTGGGCCTGGCTGCTGCTCGCTCAGGGCCGCCGTTCGCGCTCGCCGGCGCTGGTGGCCGACGCCTGGCACCTCTTGAGCGACGTTATCTCCACCGCCGGCGTGCTGCTGGGGGCATCGCTGGCCTGGGCGCTGGGCTGGTGGTGGCTCGACCCCGCGGTGGCGGTGCTGGTGGCCCTCAACGTCCTCTGGATAGGCCTGAGGCTGGTGCGCCGCTCGCTGGGCGGGTTGATGGACGAGGCGCTGCCGCCGGAGCAGGTGGCGCGCATCCGGGAAGCGATCGAGGCGAACCTCGACGGCGCGCTCGAGCACCACGACCTGCGCACCCGCAGCGCCGGCCCCCGCGCCTTCGTGGAGTTCCACCTGGTGGTGCCCGCCGCCATGACCGTGGAGGAGGCGCACGCGATCACCGACCGGCTCGAGCGCGCCCTGGAACGGGCCTTCCCCGGAGCCGAGACGGTGATCCACGTCGAGCCCGAGAGCGAAGCCAAGCGCGGCGGCCGCGGCTGAAGCAGCGCAAAGACGCCCCGTCCCTTACGCATTTGTTCCATAGTGCCCTTCCGGGTCCGTGCTAGAATTCGCTCGAAGGAAAAAGGAGGTCGCCATGAAGCGTTTGTGGAAGCGCGGTATCCTCGCAGCGATTCTCGCCCTGTTCGGCGGGGCCTTCGCCTTTTCGCCCGGCAACGTCGAGTGCATCGCCCCGGCCAACCCCGGCGGCGGCTGGGACTTCACCTGCCGCACCGGCGGCAAGCTGCTCTACGACCTGGGGATCGTTCCCCGACCGGTCAAGGTGACGAACATGCCCGGCGGCGGGGGCGGCGTGGCCTTCGCCCACGTGGTCACTCAGCGCAAGGGCGACGCCAACCTGCTCGTCGCCGCCTCCCCGGCCACCACCCTGCGCCTCGCCCAGGGTAAGTACGGCAACTTCACCGCAGACGACGTGCGCTGGCTGGCCGCCATCGGCGCCGACTTCGGGGTGATCGCGGTACGGGCCGACGCCCCCTGGAAGACCCTCGACGACCTGATCGCCGACCTGCGCAAGGACCCGACCAAGATCGCCATCGGCGGCGGCAGCGCCGTGGGCGGGCAGGACCACATGAAGGTGCTGCTGCTGGCCAAGGCCGCGGGCATTGATCCGGGGGCGCTCAAGTACGTGCCCTTCGACGGCGGCGGCGAGGCGCTCACCTCCATGCTAGGCGGCTTCGTCCAGGTCTTCCCGGGCGACGCCTCGGAGACGATCGGCCAGATGCAGGCGGGCAAGATCCGCATCCTGGCGGTGCTCAGCGAGAAACGCCTGGGCGGCGACTTCGCCGACATCCCCACGGCCCGCGAGCTCGGCTACGACGCCATCTGGGCGGTTTGGCGCGGCTTCTACATGCCGCCGGGGGTGCCCGACGACGCCTACGCCTTCTGGGTGGAGGCGATGAAGAAGCTCGAGGCCTCCCCCGAGTGGGCCAAGATCCGTGACGAGAGCGGCCTCGGCCCCTTCTTCAAGGGCGGCGCCGACTTCGAGGCTTTCGTCAAGAAGCAGGTCGCCGACTTCAAGGAGCTCTCCAGGGCTCTGGGGCTGATCAAGTAACCGTGGAACGCGGCCGGCGCACCGACCGCATCGCGGGCGCGCTCCTGCTCTTGGTTAGCGCCGGCTACGGCCTGGAGGCCTGGCGCCTCCAGGCCGACTTCCTCGCCGACCCCCTGGGTCCGCGGGCCTTCCCGCTGCTCCTGGCCGCGAGCCTGGCGGTCTTCTCGCTCTACCTGCTCGTCCGCCCCGACCCCGACCCCGCCTGGCCGCCGCCGCACGTGCTGCGAGGCCAGCTGGGCATGCTGGCGAGCTTCGTGGTCTACAGCTACGCGCTCGCGCCCCTGGGCTTCCTGCTCGCCACCACGCTGGAGATGGCCTGGCTCTCGCGCCTCTTCGGGGCGAGCTGGCGCACCGGGTTGCTGGGCGGCCTGGGGCTCGCGGCCGCGCTCTACGCGATCTTCGTCTTCGGGCTGGGCATCCCCCTGCCCCTGGGCCGCTGGTGGCCCGCTTAGGAGGCGCGGTGGACGTTCTCGCGCAACTCGCCCACGGCTTCGAGGTCGCCCTCGCGCCCCTGAACCTCTTCCTCGCCTTCGCCGGCGCCTTTTTGGGCACGCTCATCGGGGCGCTGCCGGGCATCGGCCCCGTCAACGGCGTGGCCATCCTCATCCCCATCGCCTACGCCCTCAAGCTGCCCCCCGAGTCGGCGTTGATCCTGCTAGCCGGGGTCTACTACGGCGCCGAGTACGGCGGGCGCATCTCGAGCATCCTCCTCAACGTTCCCGGCGACGCCGGCGCGGTGATCACCACCCTGGACGGCTACCCCATGGCCCAGAAGGGCAAAGCCGGCGAGGCGCTGGCGCTCTCGGCGCTCAGCTCCTTCATCGGCGGCACCCTGGCGGTGATCGGCCTCACCCTCTTCGCCCCCTACCTGGCCGAGTGGGCGATCCGCTTCGGTCCCGCCGAGTACTTCGCGCTCATGGTCTTCGCCTTCACCACCCTGGCGAGTCTGGCCGGCAAGAACCCGGTCAAGGCGCTGATCGCCAGCGTCTTCGGCCTGATGCTAGCCACCGTGGGCATCGATCCCGGGAGCGGCGTGCCGCGCTTCACCTTCGGCGAGCTGAAGCTCTACGACGGGGTGGACTTTCTGGTGGTGGCCATCGGCCTCTTCGCCATCAGCGAGGTGCTGACGCTAATGGAGCACAGCTTCCTGGGCACGGCGACCCGGGTCAAGGTGGAGACCGCGCTGGTCTCGCTGAAGACCTTCATGGGCTCGTTGTGGACGATCCTGCGCAGCTCGCTGATCGGCTTCTTCATCGGGGTGCTGCCGGGGGCGGGGGCCTCGATCGCCAGCGCCGTGGCCTACACCACCGAAAAGCGCCTGGTGGACCGCGAGGGCAGCTTCGGCAGCGGCGACCCCCGCGGCGTGGCCGCTCCCGAGGCCGCCAACAACGCCGCCTCGGGCGGGGCGATGGTGCCGATGCTGACACTGGGGGTGCCGGGCAGCGGCACCACCGCGGTGCTGCTGGGGGCGCTGATGATGTTCAACGTCACCCCCGGCCCACTGATCTTCGAGCAGCGGCCCGAGATCGTCTGGGGCCTGATCGCCTCGATGTACATCGGTAACGTGATGCTGCTGGTGCTCAACCTGCCGCTGGTGGGCTGGTTCGCGCGCATCCTCACGGTGCCCCGCTGGTTCCTGGTCCCCGCGATCGCCGCGCTCAGCTTCATCGGCGTCTACGCGGTGAACAACAGCGCCTTCGACCTGCTCTTCATGACCGGGATCGGGGTGGTGGGCTACCTGATGCGCAAGGCCGGCTTTCCGCTGGCGCCGGTCATTCTGGGGCTGGTGCTGGGGCGGCTGATGGAGATCAACCTGCGCCGCGCCCTGGCCATCAGCGGCGGCGACTACACCATCCTCTACGCCAGCCCGCTTTCCAAGGCGCTCTGGGCGCTGGCGATCCTCAGCCTCTTCTTCCCCTGGATTGCCGGCAGGCTGGGGCGGCGGCGCTGATCGCCCCCCATTTGGGGGTACGGATAAAAACTACGTAAAAATAAACTGGTTATAGGGAGGTATGCCGTGTCGGCCTTGTGGATTCTACTTATCGTCGTGTCCATTGCCGGGGGATTTGTCGCGCTCACCTACAATACGCTCATTGCCCGCAAGAACCAGATCGACTACGCCCAGGGCGCGATAGACGCCCTGCTCAAGAAGCGCTTCGACCTGATCCCCAATCTGGTGGCGACGGTCAAGGAGTACGCCACCCACGAACGCGAACTGCTCGAGAAGGTCACGGAGCTGCGTTCGCGCATCGGTCAGGCGCGCTCCGACGACGAGCGCCTGGGCTTGGAGGGCCAGATGTCGGGCCTGCTTGGCCGGTTGCTGGTGCAGCTGGAGGCCTACCCCGACCTCAAGGCCAACCAGAACTTCCTGCAGCTGCAGGCGGCCCTCAACGAGATCGAAGAGCAGATCTCGGCGGCGCGGCGCGCCTTCAACGCCGCGGTGGTCGAGTTCAACAACGCCATCGAGATGTTCCCCTCGAACCTGGTCGCCGGCTGGATGGGCTTGAAGCGCCGCCGCGTCTTCGAGGTGGACGAGGCCGAAGCGACCGCACCGAACGTGAGCGGCCTGTTCGGAAACTGATCCACCGATGCCGCCGCCCCAGGGTCCCCTTCGCGCCTACTACCGGCTCGTGCCCCGCATCAAGGCGCTCGAGCCCGAGCGCAGGCGCGCCTGGCTCAGCCTGGCGGCGGCCTGGGCGGCATTGTTGATCCCCGGCCTGCTGCTGGGCTTCTGGCTATGGCGGCAGAGTGGGGGCTGGTTCTACCTCTTCGCGCCGCCGCTCGTCGCGGCGGCGCTGGCCACCTGGCTCTCGCCCAGCCTGCTCTATCCCTTCAAGCACGAGTTCAAGCGCGGGGTGATCAGGCCGATGATGCGCGAGCTGCTGCACAACGTGGACTACGCGCCGCTGGGCTCGGTGAGCGCGCTGGAACTGGAAGCAAGCCAGCTCTTCTCGGTGCCGATTTCGGGCGTCGAGGGCGAGGACCTGGTCATCGGCCGGTACGACGGGGTCGAGGTGAAGTTTTCCGAGGTTGTGGGCTACAGCGAAATACGCTCGCAGGGCCGGATCGGGCCGCTGGACTACAGCGACGACGCGGAGCTCAGGACAAAGCAGATCGTCTTTCGCGGCCTCTTTTTCATTGCCGACTTCAACAAGCCCACGCGCGGTCAGGTGGTGGTATACCCCGACCGCCTCGAGCCCCGTCTGGGGCCGATCGCCGGGGCGTTGCAGCCCCGGCGCGACAGGTCCGGTTTGGTGCACGTACGTATGCAGGACCCCCGTTTCGAACGCCACTACGTCGTTTACGCCTCCGATGCCGAGACCGCCCACTACGCGCTCGCACCGGCGCTCATGGAGCGCCTGACCGAGTTCCGCGAACGGGCGAGGGCGCCGGTGGCCTTCTCGATTCATAACGGCAAGCTCTACATGGCAGTGGCCACGCGCAAGAACATGCTCGAGCCCCCGCTCTTCGGTCCGCTGGCGAGTCCGCGGGTCTTCCGCAATTACCTGGAGGACGTGGAGCTCTTTCTTTCGCTGGTGGAGGCCCTGGGCCTGAACCGCAGAATCTGGGGCGAAGGGACGTGGCCGTAACGCCAGAAGTCGAGCTGCCGCAGCTGACCGGGCTGGCGCGGCGTTCCCGGGAGCTCGAGAAGCTGCGCAGGAAGGCGCGCCGGCGGGTGGCGCGGATCTGGCTCGTAGCCCTGGCCGCGGCCGCGGCCCTCTACCTGGCGAGCGGCCCGCTCCTCGGCGCGGGCGGCCGCTTCGCGATGCTCGCGGCCGTCTTCGCCCTCGTCGTCTGGGGCCTGATCCAGACCCAGGCGGCCACGCAGCCCTACCGCGAGGCCTACAAACGGGAATTGCTCGAGCCTCTCGTGCAGGCGGTGCTGCCCGGCTTTCGCCACCAGCCGCAAGCGGGCATGGGCGAGGAGGCCTTCCTGGCGAGCCGGCTCTTCCCCTCGCGGCCCGACCGCTACGCCAGCGAAGACCTCTTTTCGGGCGAGGTCGCGGGGGTGCCGCTGCGTTTCGCCGAGGTCCACGCTCAGGAAGAGCGAGAGGACTGTGACGACGACGGCTGCCGCACCCACCACACCACGATCTTCCGCGGTCTTTTTGCGGTCGCCGAGTTCCACAAGGCCTTCGAGGGCGCCGTCCTCGTCTACCCCGACCGCAGCGAGCGGCTGCTGGGCGCGCTCGCGCAGGGGTGGCAGCGCCTGGGCGCGCGCTCGCGGCGGCTCCAGCTGATACGACTCGAGGACCCCCGCTTCGAGCGCTTCTTCGTCGTCTTCGCCGACGATCCGGTAACCGCACGCTACGTGCTCACCCCCCGCCTCATGGAAGCCCTCGTCGCCTACCGCGAGCGCTACGGCCCGGTCTACGCCTCGATGATAGACGGCGCGCTCTACCTGGCCCTGCCCGTGCGGGCGGACGCCTTCGAACCGCCGCCGCTGTGGCGCGGGGCGGTGGACCAGCGGCGGCTGCGTCGCCATGCCGGCCTGCTGCAGGCGATGCGCGCGATCGTTACCGGCCTGGGGATGGACGTGCGTCTCTGGGGCGAGCGCGCCCGACCCGAGTGGTAGCGCCGGCGACGCTCACTCCTCGCAGCGCGAAGGCCGGGTGCGCGGTCCGAACTGCGGGTCGAAACAGAGCCTCGCGGCCCAGGCGTCGGCCTGACCGGCGTGTTCGCCGTAGAGGCTGCCGTAGCTGATCCCGGCCACCCAGAGGTCGCCGGCGGCGTCCCGGGCGACGGCGTAGGCCGCGTCGTCGGCGGGGGTACCCTTCGTCCAGGCCCAGCCGGGCGTGGCGTCACCGTCTAGCATTACCACCATGGCGTCGTAACCGCCCGCCAGCGGGCCGAAGAGGTCGTCGCTGGCGGTGGCGCCGGCTAGCCAGAAGTTTCCGGGTGCAGGGTCCCAGACCACCGCGCGCACCCGCTCGACCCGGGCGCCGCCCCACTGCACGCCACGGTGGGCGTCGGCGGGGCCGCGAACGAAGACGGCGAAGACGTCCCAGCCGCCGGCGAAGGGGCCGTAGAGGGCGCCGTCGGTCTCACCGAACGCCCAGACGCCGCCGCCGGTGGCCACCAGCGCCTGCGGACGGGTGGCGGCGTCCGCGCCCCAGCGGTAGACCCAGAGCAGCTCGCCGCTTGCGGCGTAGTGCAGCAGGAAGCCGCGCTCGCTGACGCGGCGGCAGTCCTCGTCGACGTCGCCGTAGCCGGCCAGGTAGACGCCGCCCGCGCCGTCGGGGGCGGCGGCGGTGAGCACGTCGTCGTCGTCGGTGCCCCACTGCGCTCCCCAGAGCCGCCGACCGTCCGCCGTAAAGCGGGCGACGAAGACGTCGCGGCCGCCCGCGCCGGGTGCGAAGACGCGACCCTCGCCGAAGCCCGCCAGGTAGACGCCGCCTTCGGGGGCCAGGGCCAGGGCGCGCGCCTCGTCCTTGAGTCCGCCGCCGACGCGGAGCTGCCAGACGATACCGCCTTCGCCATCGAGGCGCGCCAGCCAGGCGTCGGTCTGGGCACGCATGGGATCTGCGGCAGCGCCGCCTCTGGTTCCCGCCAGGTAGTAGCCGTCGGCGGCCGGCAGGAACGCATAGGCCCGATCCAGGCCCGCGAGCTCCGACTGCCAGGGCCGCGGCTCGAGGCCGTCGAACCGGACCACGAAGGCGTCCACGCCCTCAGCCGCGGCGAACAGGTCGCCGGCCGTCCAGCCGGCCACCGCCCCCGGGGCCGCGGCGAAGGCCGCCTCCCAGGCGGGCGTGCCCCACTGCCAGCCGCGGTCGTAGGCGCCGAAGGCCTCGGCCAGGGCTGCCGGGGCCAGGAGGAGCAGGAATACCAGGAGACCGCGCATCATGACCCCAGGCTACCGCGACAGAGCCGGGAACCGGGCGGGCTGTCCCGGAGCGGCGGGACCGCGTACCCGCCCGCGACCGCCGTCTAGCGACCCTGCGGCCGGGCCGAGGCCAAAAAATCGTCGAGGCAGCCTCCGGGGCTCCAGTTCGACTTGAAGAGGACCATCGTCCCGTCGGGGCTGGGCAAGGCGTGGGGACCGAGGTCGGTGTATTTGTAGTCACAGCTGGAGTTGTCCTTCTTCATGTAACGCGAGTTGGCGAAACGCTCGACCGCCCGCTCGCCGTCGCGCAGGCCTTCCGGCCCCAATTCGACGGCGAAGACGTCGCGGTACAAATACGGGTGATCCGACTCCATGTCGATCGTTTTTTTGTAGCTGACATAAGCCCATCCGTAACGCAAGTGGTTCCTGCAGGAAACGTGTCCGCCGCCGTGATTGGCAACCAGCCGCACCCGCTCGCCGGTCTCCAGGTCGTACTGCCAAACGCCCGCCTGCGTTTCCTCTCGAGACGCGCCGGCGTAGCGGTCGAAGGCGCCGGGGCCCTCGTTTTCGAACTGGACGTAATAATCGCGCTTACCGTCCGTGGAGATGCAAATGTCGCCGTGGTTGGCCTTGTAAGCCAGGGTATAAAGAAAATTCAGTTCAAGGTCATACACTTCGACCACTTTTTTGTTGTCGGTGGGAACGCCGCTGCGTATGTCGGCGTACTTGTGAATCAACACGTATCTTCCGGTAGGGGTCACACTGGCCCAGTCGAGTTTGTTGTTCTTATATGTTTTAGATAAGTATAATTTGTGCAATCCATCAAAATCTTTGATTATGGCCCGGTTTTGTTTGAGATCGTAAAGGATGATGGTCGCTATTTCACTATCGTGATTTTCGACCCTGCGGCCGGTAAGTACGATATAGCGATCATGAAAATCGAGGTTGCCCTCATATTCGCCCAGGGTCATGCGCTCGTATTCGCCGGGAATACGGTAAAGAGTGGTTATCTCCCCGCTCGAAACCCTTTCGCTGGCTACGCAGTAGCCGCCTGCACCGCCGCACTTCTCGAGCCCGATTCGCAGGTCCGGGTCGCTGTGCGACCAGCGTTTGTAGGAACTGACCCGTCTGATGCGCTCGTAGGTATCGGCCTGCACCAGCCAGCGCCCGCCCAGCACCAGCAAGGTCTGATCGCTGTTCCAGGCCTGGTCTTTGGGGTAGTGGTGTACGGGGCTTTTTTCCCCGTCCTGGACCACCGTCACCGCGGCGTCGGTAACGCGGGTGATCCGGGTCTTGAAGCTTCCGGACTCGTCTATCCATTCGTTCAGGCCGGGACGGGGGGTGGCGGCGTCGCCCTCGTAACCCTCGGTGGTCAGGTCGCCATCGAGCGTAAGGCTCTCGGGGGGGTACCCCATCCCGCTCAGGGTTTCCACCACGACACGCCGCTCCGCCCGGGCCGTATTGCCGCTTTTGTCTCGAGCCGTGTAAATCAGCGTATACACGCCCGCACGGTGGGTGTTGACCGCGCCGCTTACCCTTACCGGAACCGCGCCGTCGCGGTCGTCGCTGGCCCAGGCTCCGGGTTCGTGATACGTCTCACCCAGTTTGAGCAGCAACGGGTTGTCGCCACGCAGCACCAGCCGTGGCGGTGTCGTGTCGTCTCCCGCCCGCGGCTGCTTGCTGTCGGCGCCCGAGCCGCCCTCGCAAGCGGCCAGCAACGCCAGCAGGAGAGGCCAGATCAAGAACCGCGTGACCGTCACAAGGCGCCTCCCTCGCATAACGCCTCAGTATAAATGTGACGAGATGTATCGGGAGGTTAGGGCTAGCGAAGCCGGAAAAAGGTCTGGCCCTCCGCTTTTTTTTCATACAGTCGCAGCAGGCCCGCGCCGAACGACCGGGCGTTTACGGCGCTCGGCGTGCAGGCGTCTCGAACCTCGTCTTGGCCCTCTCACGAAGCATGCGCCCTTCGCGATTGCCGAACTGCGGCGTCGAGCAACCGGGCCCAGAGACCCGCCCGTGCGGCACCACGCGCGCCGCCCGCTAGCTCTTTCGTCCTGCGTAGAGCAGGTGGTCGCTGGCGCCCCAGAGCGCCGGGTCCTGGCCCAGGCGGTAGTTGAGGTCTACCCAGCGCGCCCAGGCCTCGCCGGTGAGAGCGTTGATCTTCTCCTCGTGCCCCGCCGCCACCCCTTCACAGCCCATCACCCCCAGCGTGGCGAACCCCTGGGCCTCCATGAAGGGCGCGACCTCGTCCGGGTGCGCGAAGTAGGCCACGGTGAACCCCTCGCCGGAGTCGTGCACGCCGGTTTGCAAAAGGCGCTCCAGGTAGTCCCAGCGCCCCTCCGCCCAGCCTGGGTCGCGGGCCGCCAGGTCGCGCAGGGGCGCGAAGCGGGTGATGAAAGAAGCGAAGAGAACGCCGCCCTCGCGCAGCTTGCGCGCGGCCTGACGAACAGCCTGCCGCCGCGCGCCCTCGTCAATCAGGTGATAGAGCGGCCCCAATAAGAGCACGGCGTCGTAGGCGGCGTCGGGAAGGCGGCCGAGGTCGAGGGCGTTCGCCCGGACCACGTCTTCGAGTTCGACGCCGGCCTCGTCCGCTTTGATGAGGGCCAGCGCCAGGCTGGCCGCCGACAAGTCCACCAGCGTGACCCGGTAACCGCGCCGCGTCAGCTCGATGGCGTAACGCCCGGGCCCGCCGCCCACGTCGAGCACCGCCGCCGGGGGCGGGGGCAGGTGGTCCTCAAGCGCCCGTAAGGTCACCGCGAACTCGGTCCGGTGGCGCTCCAAACGCAGCCACTCCGCCTCGGCGCCCGCGTCGTAAAAGGCTTGCACCCTGCGCGCGGGGTCTTCCCGTTCTCGCGACATGCCAGCCCCCGTTCGGACGCTCAGCTCGAGCGCGCCACCCTCCGCGCCGCCTCCAACCGCCGCGCGATCGAGGGGTGGTCGTGCAGCCAGGACTCCACCCACTGTGGCGGCTCGGGGTCGGCCAGGTTCTGCCGCGCCAGGGTGACGAAGGTGTGCTCGAAGGCCTCGAGGTTGCCCGTGAGCTCGAGCGCGTAGCGGTCGGCGGCGTACTCGCGGCTTCGCAGGAAGGCGTTCATCGCCGCCTGCGCCACCAGCATCCAGAGGTTAAGCACCAGCATCAGAACCGGCAGCGTGGCCGGATCGCCGGGGCCTGAAAGCCCCCAGCGACCGGTCAGCCCCGCCAGCACCGCGTGCGCCAGGGCGATGCCGACGACGAAGAGCAGGCCGAAGAGGGCCAGCATCGCCGGCCAGTCCTTGTGGGCCCGGTGGCCCAGCTCGTGCGCCACCACCACCTCGAGCCCCTCGGGCCCGATCTCTTCGAGTAAGGTGTCGAAGACGAGCACCTCGAGACGGCTGCCGCGGGGCACCAGCATGGCGTTGCCCTTTGAGGTCTTCTCGCCCGCGCGCAGCACCCCCACGCCCCCGAAGGCGAAGCCGGCCTTTTCGAAGAGGCGCGCCAAGCGGGCGGAGAGCTCCTCGTCTGCGAGCGGCTCGGCCTTGAATTGGGCGCGAACCATCAGCGGCTGCGCCAGGTAGAGCGCGAGCACCAAGAGCGCCACCACCCCCACCAGCGCCGGCAGCCAGGCGGTTGGCCAGGCGCGGAAGACCAGGTAGACGGCCCAGAAGAAGAGGCCGAAGATGACGACGTTGATCAGCCCCTGTTTCAGGTAGTCGAGCAACCAGCCGGCGAGCGTCTGGCGGCCGGTGCCCAAGAGCCGCTCCACCCGGTAATCGAAATACCACGCCAGCGGCAGGGCAAAGAGGCTCTGCAGCGCCATCAACACCAGCACCACCAGCAGCGCCCCAAAGGTAGTGCCGCCCCCCAAGGCGTCGCGCAGCGCCGCCGCCCAGCCGGTGGGAACCATCACGAGCGCGAAGAGCGCCATACCAGCAATCTGGGCCAGCATTCCCCAAATGCGCATCTTCTCCTGCCAACGGGCCTTGCGCAGCCCCTCCTTGCCGAGCGTTTCATATATTTCTTGCAACGCCGTCTCAGCCATAACCGCCTCCTAAGGGTGCAAATGCCGTTCCAAAAACTTCTCAGCCTTGCGGAAGAAGTCGAGCCGGTTCTCCGGCTTCATGAAACCGTGGCCTTCGTCGGCGTACTCGACGTACTCGACCGGCTTGCCCTTTTCCTTCAAGGCTTCTACGATCTGCAGGCTCTCGGTCCGCTTGACCCGGGGGTCGTTGGCGCCCTGGCCGATCAGCAGCGGGGCGCGGATCTTGTCGGCGCTAAAGAGGGGCGAAGCGGCCCTGAGCAGCTCGGCGTCGCGTTCGGGGTGACCCATGCGGGTGTGGAAGAGAGCAATCATCGGCTTCCAGTAGGGCGGAATGGTCTCCAGCAGGGTAAAGAGGTTGGAAGGCCCGACGATGTCCACCCCGGCGGCGTAGAGTTCGGGGGTGAAGGCCAGCCCCGCCAGGGTGGCGTAGCCGCCGTAGGAGCCGCCCATGATGGCTACCCGCCCAGGGTCGGCGATCCCCCGGTCCACCAGCCAGCGCACGGCGTCCGTCAGGTCGTCCTGCATCGCCCGGCCCCATTCTTTGTTGCCAGCGTTGAGCAGCTTCTTGCCGTAACCGGTGGAGCCGCGAAAATTAGGCTGCAGCACGGCGTAGCCGCGGTTGGCGAGCCACTGGGCCCAGGGGTCGTAGCCCCAGGTGTCGCGATGCCAGGGGCCGCCGTGGGGCATGATGACCGCCGGCAGGCCGCGCGGCTCGCGATCCGGCGGCAGCGTCAGGTAGGCCTCGATCTCCAGCCCGTCGCGGGCGCGGTAGCGGACCGGCTGCATGGGGGCGAGGGTGTAGTCGGCCAGGGCGGGGATGGCCTCGCCAATGAGCTCGAGCGCGCCGCTTTGGCGGTCGTAGAGCCAGTAGCGGGGGCTTCGGCGATCGAGCTGCTCGTAGATCACCCAGACCCGGTTGGCCAGGTCGCGGCTGGTGAGGTAGACGTCGCCCTCGAGTTCTCCCAGGCGCTCGATGTCGGGCTTCAGGCCATCGTCGAGCAAGATCCAGCCCAGCCGGTCGCGCATCACCCCGATCGCCTCCGGCTTCTCGGCCCGGGGGTGAAAGAGGAGCGCGGAGCCGTCGAGGTCGTAGTCGGGGTCGGCGGCCAGCACTTTCTGCAAGCCCGATTTCAGGTCTACCGTCAGCAAAGCGGAGGTGTCGCGCCCGATCGAAGAGAGCATGTAGAGGGTGTCGCCGCGAATTTGCAGGGGCATGGTGCCCAGGCTATCCTCCAGACCCCAGCGCAGGAAGGGCCGCCACCCGCCGTCTTGGTAGAGGTGCAGCTCGGCGCCGCCTTCGTCGGTCTGGCGCAGGCCGGCGCGGACCTGCAGCTTGTCGTCGGCGTAGAGCTGTAGGTAGCCGGGGTTTTCGACTACCCGCCGCCGTTCGCCGGTGCGGGCGTTGACGCGCCAAACGTCGTGCAGCGCCGGGTCGCGGTCGTTTAGCAAAACCAGCAGCTCGTCGGGGTAGTCGGGGTGGACGGCCAGAAGCTGCGCTTGCACCCCCTCGCCCGGCGTTAGCAGCCGGGGCTCGCCGCCGGCCGGGTCCACGGCGTAAAGGCGCCAGTTTTCGTCCCCATCCCTGTCCTGCGCGTAGACCAGCAACCCCGAGGGCAGCCAGCGGTACCACAGCACCCCGCGGCCGCGGTCGGCGGTCAGGCGGCGGCGCTCACCGGTCTGCAGGTCTTCAATCCAAAGGTTCTTGACCCCCTCCCAGGGAGCGACGAAGGCCACCCGGCTCCCAGCGGGCGAGACCTGCACCTGACTCAGCTCGGGGTCGCCGAAGAGGACCTCCAGGGGAATCTTTTTTGCGGACATGCCCCAGTTTAGCGCGAGCAGGGTCAAGGGGGGTTGCATGGTTCACTAGTGTTTTAGTACACTCGACACGTGGAGGTGAGGTACTTGTGGCACATCGAACCCGAGAAGGGACCGATCTACGCCCAGATCGCCGCGGAGGTGAAGCGCATGCTGGCCCGCGGTGAGCTGGCCCCGGGCAGAAAGCTGCCCTCGGCGCGGGCGCTGGCCGAGGAGGCTCGGGTCAACCCCAACACGGTGGTGCACGCTTACGCCGAGCTCGAGCGCGAGGGCATAACCGAGACCCGCCGCGGGCTGGGCACCTTCGTGCGCGAAGACGTGGACGTCGCCGCCATCCGCCAGGCACTGCTGGAGGAGGCCGCCCGCGACTACGCCCGGGCGGTGCGGGCGCTGGGCCTCGACCTGGAGGCGGCGGTGCGGGCGCTCGAGGAGGTTGGCGATGTTGGTTGAACTCAAGGACGTGACCCGCCGTTTCGGCGAGACCGTGGCGGTGGACGGCCTCTCGCTGGCGCTGCCGTCCGGCGAGGTCGTGGGACTCCTGGGCACCAACGGCGCGGGCAAGTCGACCACCCTCAAGTTAATGGCCGGTCTGCTCTATCCCGACGCCGGCGAGGTACGCCTGAACGGTCAGCCGCCGCGCAAGGCGCGGGGCGAGCTCGCCTTTTTGCCCGAGCGCGGACAGATGTACGACTGGCTCGACCCCAAGGGGGCGGCGGGGCTGTTCGGCACCCTCTACCCCGACTTCCGGCCGCAACGCTTCTTCGAGCTGCTGGCGCAGCTGGAGGTGCCGAAGCGGGCCCTCAATCAGATGTCCAAGGGACAGCGGGCGCGCTTCTTGCTCGCGGCCACGCTGGCACGCAAGGTGCGGCTCTACCTGCTCGACGAGCCGCTGGGCGGGGTGGACCTGATCACCCGCGACCGCATCCTGGCGGCGCTGGTGAGCGAGTGGCGTGAAGACGCCACCTACCTGCTCTCGACCCACGAGGTCGCCGAGGCCGAGGGCATCTTCGATCGCGCCGTCTTCATGAAGGAGGGGCGGGTGGTGCTGAGCGTCTCGGCCGAGGAGCTGCGCGAGCGCGGCCAGAGCGTGGCCCAGGCCTTCCGGGAGGTGCTGGCATGAACCTGGTCATGCTCGAGCTTCGCAAACACCGCATGCTCATCGGTGGACTGCTGCTATTGGCGCTCTTGTGGGCCGCCTGGATGGTCCGGCTGGTGCTGACCAGCGGCCCCGACCCGTTCGACTATCTGGCCATCAACATCGGCTTTCTCTTCGCGCTCACGCCGGTGGGCCTGCTGGTGCCCGTCGTGCTCGCCCGCGCCCTCAGCGGCGAGGCGACGGGACCGCTGGCCTTCTTGCTCACCAGCCCCCGACGCGGGCTCGCGCACGTCTCGGCCCGCTTCGGCGTAGCGCTCGCCACCCTGGCGCTCTACTACGGCGCGATCGTGGCCGTGAGTGCGTGGGTGGCCGCCAGTGGCGGCATTCGTTATGACGCCTGGCTGCCGCCCGCCGCCTGGGGCTACTTCCTGGTCGCCTGGGCGGCGCCGGCGGTGATTCTGGGCATCGTCTACGGCTTGCTGGTGGCCGCCTACCGACCCGGGCGCGGCGGCCAGATCGTGGCGGCGGCCGCCACCCTTGGAGTCTTGAAGACCTGGAGCTGGCTGACCCAGCAGGCCGCCAACCGCCTGGACTTCCTGCCCCGGCTGCCCCTTCCCCACTTCACCGTTCCCCGCGAGGTCGCCCGGTACCTGGGTCTGCCCACGGGCGATCTGGACCTGCAATTGGGTTTGCGGGCCGTAGCCGACGGCGTCCCCTCGGCCCCGGTCTTCACGGGCCTTTTGCTCTCGGCGCTGCTCTTCTGGGTTGCCTTACGGCTTTGGGAAGAGGTGGAGTGGGCATGATTGCTTATTACGTTTTAGCTTTTTTCTCCGCGACGCTGGCGGCGCTGGCGCTCTGGGGCGCCTGGCTGGGCTGGACCCGCAGCAAGAGCCCGACCGCCCGCTACTTCGTGGCGGCCATGGCGCTGGCCTGGGTGGTCTTTATCGGTGTGGAGGCCTGGAAGTCGTACCAAGTTTTCGAGACCATCCTTTCTTCCGAATTGGCTTTTACCGAGGCCGCCCCTCCGCTGTATCACGAATACCGCGACTGCCGGGTTTGCTACGAAGGCCCGGCCGGCGACGTCTACGTGGTCGCCGCCAACACGATGCAGGAGGCCCTTTACGTGTTCCAGAGGGACGCCCCTTACTCCCTGCGCTTCGCAAGCGGCCAGGTCAAGTTAAACGGCCGGGCCCTCCAGCCCGGCTGTTACACCGGCGAAGCCAGGGTAAAAGACACCCTGGAAGTTACCGGGGCTATGAGCTTCCGGCTCGAAGTGGGCGAAGAGGCCAGCTGCGACTGAACTTCTCCCGCCGCCGCCCCCTCCGCTGCGCCGGAGGGGGTTTAGCATGGGGGTATGCTCCAGGTAGATTTTTCAAACCTCGACGCCCGCCGCATCGGGCCCGACCAAGGGGTGGAGTGGGACCGCGAACGAAAAGCGGCCGCGCCCCGCCTCGAGACCGCGCGCGACGCCCTCTGGGGGCGCGTCGGCGAGCCCGAGGCCATGCTGGGCTGGGTGCGCCTCCCCGAGGCCACCGACGTGCTGCGCGCGGTGCAGCGCTTCGCCCTCGGCCGCGAAGACGTCACCGACGTGCTGGTGCTGGGCATCGGCGGCTCGGCGCTTGGCGCCAAAGCGCTGGACGCGGCGCTCGCTGGGGTGGGCGCGCGACTCCACTTCGCCGACAACGTAGAGCCCGAGCCGGTGGCTGCGCTCTTCGACCGGCTCGACCCCCGCACCACCCTGGTGAACGTGATCAGCAAGTCGGGCACCACCGCCGAGACGATGGCCGTCTTCCTGCTCGCCCTCGACTGGCTGCGCCGCGGGCTGGGCGACGGCTGGAAGCGCCAAGTGGTGGTCACTACCGACCCCGAGCGCGGGGTGCTGCGGCCCTTCGCCCAGCGGCACGGCCTCGCGAGCTTCGAGATCCCGCCCGACGTGGGCGGCCGTTTCAGCGTCTTCAGCCCCGTGGGGCTGGTGCCGCTGGCGCTCGCGGGGGTGGACGTCGCCGATCTGCTCGCGGGTGCGCGCATGGCCAACGCCGGCGCGCGCGCGGACGCGGAGGAAAACCCACCCGCGCAGACGGCGCTGGCCCAGCACCTGGCCTGGCGTAAGGGGCAGCGCATCAGCGTCCTCATGCCCTATTCGACGCGGCTGGCGCTCCTGCCCGCCTGGTTCGTGCAGTTGCACGCCGAGAGCCTGGGCAAGGCCTACGACCGCACGGGCAGCCGGGTGCACGCGGGGTCCACGCCCCTGCCGGCGGTGGGCGCCACCGACCAGCACAGCCAGGTGCAGCTCTTCCGCGAAGGCCCCTTCGACAAGCTCGTCGTCTTCGTGCGTCATCGCGAGGCCGACCGCGACCTGACGCTACCCGCCGAGGAAGGGCTGGAGGAGCTGGGCTACCTCTTCGGCAAAAGCCTCTTCCAGCTGCTGCGCGCCGAGGCCGCGGCCACCGCCCACGCGCTGGCGGCGGCGCGGCGGCCCAACTATTCGATCGAACTCGAGCGCATCGACGCCTACCACCTGGGCTGGCTGCTGCAACACCTGATGTGGCAGACCGCCTTTCTGGGCGAGCTGTGGAACGTCAACGCCTTCGACCAGCCGGGCGTGGAGCTGGGCAAGCGCTACACCTACGCGCTGCTGGGCCGGCCCGGCTACGAGGAGCTGGCCGCAGAGCTGGCGCGCGCGGGGGTCGAACCGTGACCAATGCCGGCCTCGCCAGCGCCGCGGCGCTGGTCCTGGGATACCTGGGCGCCTCGTCGCAGCTCGTCTGGCGGCAGAGCCGGCCGCGGCGCGAGGTAACCGGCCTGGACCCCGCGCTCTATGGACTGGGCTACGTCGAGGTCGGGGTGAAGAGCCGCGACGGGCTCGAGCTGGCGGCTTGGTGGGTGCCCGCCGGCCGCGAGCGCAAGGCGGCGCTGCTGGTCCACGGCCTGCACGCCAGCAAGTCGAGCCCCTACGTACTGCCGGCGCTGCCGGTCTACGCCAGGCTGGGGTTCGGGGTGCTTCTCCTCGACCTGCGCGCCCACGGGGCCTCGCCCGGCCGCCGCACCACGCTGGGGGCGCTCGAGGTGCGCGACGTACAGGGCGGCCTCGACTGGCTGGCCCAGCGCGGCTACCCCCGCGAGGCGGTGGTGCTGCACGGCTGGAGCATGGGGGCGGCCACGGTGTTGCAGGTCGCGGCGGGCGAGGCCGTGCGTGCGGTCGTGGCCGACTCGGGATACGCGCGGCTGAGCCGGCTGCTGCGCCAACGCATGGGGCCGTTGCTCTACCCCGGAGCGGCGCTGGCGAGCCGCTGGCTGCTGGGGGTGAACCCGGCGGCGGTGGCCCCGGAAGAGGCGGCGGCGCGGCTGCGCGCGGCGGGCACGCCGCTCTTCTTGCTCCACGGCAGCGCCGACCGCACAGTGCCCTACGACCACGCCCGGCGGCTCCACGCCGCCTACCCCGAGGCGCGGCTATGGAGGCTCGAGGGCTTCCCCCACGTCGCCGCCTGGCGTCATCCCGCGTACGCCGCGTATCTGGACGCCTTCCTCGGGAGCCTGGGAGGCCGCTGGTGAAGGTGAAGCTGCGCCTGCGCGAGGACGGCCCGCTGGTGATCGACCTGCCCGCCGGTACCCGCTTGCGGCTGAACGGCGAGGAACGCGTATTGGAGCGGGCCAAGCTGGCGCTCTGCCGCTGCGGGCGGTCGGAAAACAAGCCTTTCTGCGACGGCGCCCACAAGCGCGCCGGCTTCCGCGCCCCCGCGGGCGAACTGGAGCTCGACCCCTAGTCAAGCTCCTTGACCAGCCGCAGGTGCTCTACGGGCGCGCCGACGTAGGGCGTCCATAGCTCGGAAGGCCAGCGGGCATAGACGCGAAAGCCGAAGCGCTCGTAGAGCCTGAGGGCCGCGGCGTTGCGCGCGGTGGTGGCCAGCTGCACCCCCGGTACTCCGCGCTCCCGCAGGCAGCCGAGGAAGCGTTCCATCAGGGCCGAGCCCACGCCCAGCCCCCGCGCTTCGGGCAGTGCGCCTATGTGCAGCTCGGCGGGAAAGCGGCCCGCGGGAGCGCGCTTCACCGGCTGCCGCCAGGCCCGCCAGAGATAGGGGAGGTCGCGCAAAAGGCGCGGGTAACGGCCGCGCAACAGTGCCCCGAGCAACACCTGCACGAGCCGGCGGCGCGCCCAGCGCGGCACGGCCTCGGGCGCGCAGGAGCCGATGACGTAGGCGACGACGCGACCTTCCGACTCGGCCACGAAATTGCAGCAGCCCGCTTCCAGGTAGGGGCGCACGAAGAGATCGGCCCACAGCGCCTCGTCGGGGAAGAACCGGCCGATAGGCGCCCCCAACAGCGCCGTCTGGTGGGCGACGTGTCCGACCGCTTCCAGGTCGGCGGCGGTGGCGGCGCGCAGAAGGGGGGTGGTTTGGGCCATGGCGGCTTCCGGCTTAGTATAAGTCCGTGAACCCTACCCCGCGCTGGGTCTGGCTCGCCGTGCTAGTGGTCCTCTTCGTGGGCCTGGGCGAGGCGCTGCGGTTGTGGTGGCGGCTCGACCTGGCCGAGCGGCTGCTCGCGGTGCTGCTGGCGCTCGCGGTCTGGGCCTTCGTCAACGGCCGCTGGATATTCGCACATTTCCACGCTCTGCGGGCCTCGCTGCTGAGTCGCAGGCTGCCGCCGCTGGCGGGGCTGGGCGAGGACGACCGGTTGCTCGTCCTCGCACCCCATCCCGACGACGAGGTGCTCGCCGCGGCGGGGCAGATCCAGCAAGCGCTGGAAGCGGGCGCGCGGGTGCGGGTGGTCTGGCTCACCTCGGGCGATGGTTTCGATCTGGCCGCGGGACGGCCGGCTCCCAGACCCGAGGACCTGCGCGAGCTCGCGCTACGGCGCATGGAGGAGGCGCGGACGGCGACCGCCATTCTGGGGCTGGAAGAAGAGGACCGGGTTTTTCTGGGCTACCCCGACCAGGGACTGCTGCGCCTCTTCCTCACCCACTACTACCTGCCGTACACCAGCCCCCACACCCGGCTCGAGGCGGTGGCCTACCCGGGCTGCCTGCGTCCCGGCGCCGCGTACACCGGCCGCGACCTCGAAACCGACCTGGAAGGGGTGCTGCGCGCCTTCGCACCCACGCGCGTCCTCGCCCCCAGCCCGCTCGACGCCCATCCCGACCACCAGGCGACCGCCTACTTCGCCATGCGCATCCTGGGCAAGCTGGACTGGGAGGAGCGGTTGCTTTACTACATCGTCCACGGCGGCTACGAGTACCCCCTGCCCAAGGGGTTGCACCCGCGGCTGCCGCTCTATCCGGCACCGCGAGGGCGACGCCTCCCCTGGCGCAAACTCGAGCTCGCAGACGCCTGGATCGAGCGCAAACTCGCGGCCACGCGGGCCCACGCCTCCCAGCTGCGCCTCATCGGCAATTTCATGCTCGCCTTCGTACGCCGCACCGAGCTGGCCAGCCCGCTGCCCATCCCCGTACGGGTGCTGCCCGAGGACCTGGAACAGGACGGCATCTAGCGCGGCAGCAGCGAGCGCAGGTAGTCCACCGCGCGACGCCACTCGAACTCGTAGACGCTACCCGACGGGGTGGTGAACTCGAGCAGGTCGGGGCCCGGCACCCGCACCTTGCGCAGGATTAGCAAGCCTTCGGGCTCGATCAACTCCACCGTGGCCGTCGTGTAGTTGGGCACGTCGTCGGGCTCGTCCTCGAGCTCTTCGGGGTCCATCGTCGGATATCCGGGGGCCTCGAGACGCGCCAGCGCCTCGGCCAGCTCGAGGGCGAGCATGCGCAGAGGCTCTTCGGCGGTCCCGTCGGACAGAATCAGCTCGATCTCCTCCCCCTTGCGTTTTGCGGACAGTTCCAGCGGCATGACCACCTCCTCATTGCACAGTATATACTCAATTTTTATTATTAAATAACTATATATTTGAGGTTTAACCCGCTCCCGGAAATACCTTCCAACGTACCGCCTCGCCCCTTTTCCGCTCTCAGCCATGGCGCGAAACCTCGCCAGCGACGACCGTCCGCCCGGCCTCGAGGACTACGGGTCCGTCCGCGCAGCGCCGTTTATGACCACTAGAAACCCTATCCTGCCGGTACAATGCCCTGTGAGCGTGGCGGGTCCGCGACGTCGAGTTCCCCTACTGAACCCCAGCCTGCTGGCCGCGGGGTTGGTCGTCGCCCTGCTGCTCCTCGCCGCCCTGCTCTTCGTCGAGCAGGAACGGCTGGTGTCGGCTATCGCCAACGCCCGCGCCGCCGATTCCGCCTACCGGTACGCTCAGCTCGAGCGCGAGTTGCTCAAGGCGGCGCTCGCCTGCCACGGCGAAGGGCTCGACTCGCTCCGCCAGCAAAACCTGCTCGAACGCGCGGAAACGGCCATCGCGGGCCAAAGCTTCTCCCTACTCGGTCCAGACAGCACCCGCATCCTGCGCGAGCTCGTCGAAGCGCTGCGCGCCGAACCCGCCGCGGGCTGGCCGTGCCGGCGGTTTGCGGCGTGGGCCGAAAAGGTGCACCCGGTGGTGATCGAGGCAACCGCGATCTCCGACCGCCTGCGCGCCGACCTGCTGGGGCAGCTGCGCACTTACCGCAGGGACATTCTCCTCGGCTTCCTGGTGGTGTTGCTTTTCGCCCTCACCTATCTTTTTCGGCAGTGGCGCGAGGCCCAGGCCCAGCGCCGCCGTATCGCCAGTCTGGAAAGCGAGGGCTCCTTCAAGACCCGCCTGATCGGTATGGTTGCCCACGAACTGCGCACTCCCATCGCCACCATCCTCGGCTTCAGCGAGCTCCTCAGCCGTCCCGGAGGCGACCGGGCCCGGTACCTCGCGCGCATTCAGGGCGCCGCCCGGAGATTGAACCAAACGCTGGCCACTTTTCTGGACCTGCACCGGCTCGAATCCGGCAGGGCGCTCGAGCCGCAAAAGGCCCCGGTCCGCCTCGACGCGCTCGCCCGCGAGGCGCTCGATATGGTGCGCTTCCAGTTCCCCGACCAACGCTTCGTTCCCGAACTATCCGAGGAGCCGGTCTGGGTCGAGGGGGACGAGGCGCGGCTCCTTTCGACCCTGCTCAATCTGCTCACCAACGCCGCCAAGTACGGACCCGCAGGGGACGCGGTGCGCCTGACGCTACGCGCCGAGGGCGACCGCGTTCGCGTGGAGGTTCATGACGCCGGTCCCCCCCTCGACGCGGAGGAGGCCGAGGCCGTCTTCCGCCCCTGGGTGCGGCTTTCCCGTCACCGGGGACGCGAGGGGTACGGCCTGGGGCTCTCGGTGGCGCGCGAGGTCATCGCCCAGCACGGCGGCCGCATCGGCTGGGAGGCGCGGCCGCCCGGACAGGTCTTCTGGTTCGAGCTTCCCCGCCTGGAGGTTTAATCGGCGAGCAGCTCGGCGCCCTGCAACCGCCCCAGCAGCTCGAGCGGGCTGAAGGGCTTGCTCATGTAGATGTCGGCGCCCGCCGCCCCGGCCTTGCGCGCGTAGTCCTCCCCCTCGAGCGCGGTGAGCACCACGATCAGCGTATGCTCGTGCCCGGCCACGCGGCGGATGCGGCGGACGACCTCGAAACCGTCGGCGCGGCTGCCGAAGAGCATTATGTCCACGATGACCACCTGCGGGTCGTGCCGCTCGAGCAGCGTCTCGATGGCGTCGCCGCTGCGCTCTGCCTGCACCTCGAAACCCGCCGGGCTAAGGGTGGCCTCGAGCAGTGCGACCATGTTGGGCTCGTCCTCGATGAGCAACACCTTCACCCCTGCACCTCCTCGAGCCAGAGGCGGTTCGCCCACAGCGCCTCCAGCGGCATGTCCAGGAAGCTACGCACCAGTGCTGGGTCGTAGCTAGCGTTCGCCTGGTGCTCCAACCAGGCGGTGGTGCCCGCGAGGGTGTAGGCGGGGTCGCCGCCATAACCGTGCATGCGGTAGTCGAAACCGTTGGCGATCGCGATGACGCGCGCGCCCAGGGGGATGGCCTCACCCGCCAGCCCCGCGGGAAAACCCCTACCGTCCCAGCGTTCGTGGTGGTGCCGCACCCAGGGGATCCAGCCCGCGAATGCGGATACGTGTTCGAGCAAAGAGGCCCCCAGCTGCGGGTGCGCCTCGATCAACCTGCGATCGTCTTCGCCTTCGCCCACCCAGGAGGCGATCAGCCGGTCGGGCAGCCCCAGCTTGCCCACGTCGTGGGCCAGGGCCGCGGCCTTGAGGGGCGCGGGTTCGAGCGGGCGCCCCAGCGCTTCGTTGAGGCGCAGCGCCCAGAAGGCCACCCGCCGCGCGTGGCCCCGCGCCGCCGGCGCCTTGAGCTCGACGAGGGTGACCAGCAGCTCCAGGAAGTCGTCCTGGGACCTGCGAATTTCCCGATAGGCGCGCGCCAGGTCCTGCGCGTACTCCATCAGTTGGCGTTGATACAGCGGTTCGCTCACCACATCCACCTCGTAATTTTTAGACTAACACCGGTCTGCGTCGAGATTCGGTCACTCCTGTCAGCCCCGTCGCCAGGGGGGCGCCGCGGCCGCGAACAAACCGTAGCGCAGCGCCGCCCAGCCCCAGACGAAGCCGCCCAGGTGGGCCCAGAAGGCGACGTTTCCGCCACCGAAGAGCGCGGAGAGGAACTGGAGCAGCGCCCAGTAACCGAGGTAGAACCCGGCGGGCAGGTAGAAGGTGATGGGCAAGAACAACCAGGCCAGGGTAAGAACCCGGGCGTTCGGAAACATCTTCCAGTACGCCCCCAGCACCGCCGAAATGGCGCCGGAAGCCCCGATCATGGGGGTGCTCGAGCCCGCGTCGAAGACGCCCTGGGCCAGCGCCGCGAGCACGCCCCCGACGAGGTAGAAGAGCAGGAAGCGCCCCCGACCGAGCCGGTCCTCTACGTTGTCGCCAAAGACCCAGAGAAACCAGAGGTTGCCCAGAACGTGGCCCGGACCTCCGTGCAAGAACTGGCTGGTCAGGAGCCGGTACCCCTCGCCCAGGGGGTCGGCCCAGAAGAGCTGCGGCACGAAGCCGTAGGTGGAGATCATGGCTTCCCGCGCGGCCGGGCTGGCCAGCATCTCGAAGAGGAAGACGGCGGCGTTCACGGCCACCAACGCCTTGACCACGACTGGCGGGCGCAACGGCCGGTTTACGTCGGCCAGCGGAAACATACCCCGAGCTTAACCCGGGTGTAGGCTTAGGGGTATGAAGATCCTCGTCACCAACGACGACGGTATTTTTTCCCCCGGCATCAAGGCGCTGGCCCGGGCGATGAGCGAACTCGGCGAGGTCTACGTGGTTGCCCCCGACGTGGAGCAGTCCGCTGTGGGGCACGGTATCACCGTACGGCGGCCGCTGCGCTTCAAACACACCGCGGCGGCGGGGCTGGATCCGATTCCCGCCTACCGCGTGGACGGCACCCCGGCCGACTGCGTGGTGCTGGGCGTGCACCTGCTCGGCAAACCCGACCTGGTGGTCAGCGGCATAAACCTGGGGGTGAACCTGGGCCTCGACCTCACCCACTCCGGTACGGTGGCCGGCGCTATCGAGGGCACCTCGATCGGCGTACCTTCCATCGCCTTCAGCCTAGACATAGGCAGCCGCGCAGAGATGGACTTCGAACCCGGCGCCGCCGAGGCGGTGCGCATCGCCCGCTGGGTGACCGAGCACGGCCTGCCTGACAAAGTCTTCTTAAACGTCAACTTCCCGGTGAACCCGCCCAAAGGGGTGCGAATCACCGAGCTTTCTACCCACCACTACGAGGACAGCGTCGTCGAACGCGTAGATCCGAACGGGGTGCCCTACTACTGGATCGCTGGCAAGCCCACGGGCAGCGAGGATCCGGGTACCGACCTGTGGGCGGTGCGCCAGGGCTACACCTCGATTACGCCGATCAGCCTCGACCTGGCAGCGCACGACTTCATGCCAGTGCTGCGCCAGGCCTTCGAGGGAAGCTAGTCGGTCGCCAGCGGGGGCGGCTCCGCCTCGGGGCCGTGCAGGTCCACGGCGGCGCCTTCGATCAAGCGCAGCTTTTCGCGCAAGGACCCTCCGTGCACGGCTATCTCCACCAGCCCCGAGGAGCCCAGGTAGGCCACGGCCTCACCCTCGGGCACGTCGGAAAACGTGTTCATGAAAGGTATGTGCCGCCCGACCACGTGTACGGCCTCGGGGCGTTCCCGGGGACGCAGGTTGGTGATGGCGTTGCCGAAGCGGTCGAAGGTAATCACCTCTCCCTCGTTGCCCTCTACCGTTCTCAGCGGCAAGCGCACGAGTTCCTCGGGATCCACCGCCTCTCCCAGCGTCGCCGGCGGCGTCCCCTGGGCAAGGTGCGCCGCGGCGGGGGCGAAGACGTCACGCCCGTGAAAGGTGGGACTCACGGGGCCGGGGGCGTAGCGCTCGGGCGCCAGCGCCCAGGCGGCCCGGGGCGGGTCGAGCTCGGCGGCAAGCGTGATCAGGCCGTTGTCGGGAAGCACGTACCACAGGCGTTCGCCTCGCACTACCAGGGCCCGGCGGTCGGAACCCACGCCCGGGTCCACCACCGCTAGGACCACGCCTCCCTCCTCCAGGTATGGCAGCGCCGCGTAGAGCTGCACCGCGGCGTGGCGCACGTCGCCCGGAGGAAGGCCGTGCCCCAGATCGACCACGCGCACACTCGCGGCGCGGTGGGCGAGCACCGACCGCACCACCCCCGCGTAGACGTCTGCGGAGCCGAAGTCGGACAGAAAGTAGATCGGCATCGTTTAGAAGAGCGCTCGCGCCCAGGGAAAGTAGCTGGAGCTGAGAAGCAAGGCGGCCAGTACGACCCAGCCGACCATGACCGGCCAGAGACCGCGCATGCGCAGGAAGACCGCCAGCAAAGTGGCGCTCGCCGCCCACCACAGGAGCACGGGCGCGACCAGGAAGAGGCCGGAGACGAGCACCGCAAGGATCGGCGCCATTCCAGCGCCGTAGCGCAGTTGTAGCGCCTCGGGCAGGCGTACGCGCAGCATCGGCTCCGCCAGCGCCAGCATCGCCAGCGCCAGAGCCCCCAGGGGGCGGAGCGGGTTGAAGGGCAGCGGTACGAACCATTCCGTTCGGCCGCTCAACCAGGCGTAACCGATGAAGAGTACGAAGAGCAGAACTCCCACCCACAGCCCCTCGATCCAGCTCTCGCGCGGGCCCAGGGGAGAAGGGACCTCCTCATCTCTGGTCCGCAGCACGCTCCAACCGAAGGCGGCCAGAGTGAGGGCCGCTACTATAAAAAATACCGGGCGCACCACCTGGGCCTGCACCGGCGTGAAGGCCGCCAGCCAGTTTTGGTAAAGGTACCACCCCAGGCCCACGGAGACCAGGGCGCCCAGGAACCAGGCCAGCAGCATCACGCCATAGATGCGCCCCACACCCCAGGCATCGTCGGTGCGTACCTCGAGGGTGCTGATGGGCTCGATGCGGCTCTCGGCGTAGAGGTGCAGCCCCACGAGCACCACCAACCCGAGGAGCCACAGCCAGCCCGCGCGCAGCAGCTCGGCCACCAGGTTTTCTCTGCCCGAAAGCTGGCCGAGCGCGAGAGCGCCACGGCGGGTGTCGCCCATGCCGTAGTAAACGCGGGCCAGCGTACTCAGCGCCTCGGTGTAGCGGGGATCGGTACTGGGCAGCTCGGCTAGCGCCCGCTCCAGCACCTCGGCCGCTTCGGGCAGCCGCCCCGTGCTCCAAAGGAGCCGCCCCTTCAAGGTAAGCAGCTCCGGATCGTCGAGGTTTTCGAGCTCGCGCAGGGCGCGAAGGGGCTCGCCCATGCGCTCGAGCAGGGCGGCGGCGTCCATTCGCGCCTGCTTTTCACCCAGGGTCGCCGCCTCGCGATAGGCTTCCAGCGCCTCCTGGAAGCGCCCCATGGCCTCGAGCGCCCGACCCCGGACCCAGGCGGCCTCGGGTCCGGGTACGTGGGTGACCAGCGCCAGCGCTTCGGCGGGGCGGCCTTTTTCGAGCAGGTAGCGGGCTTCGAGGGTGCGGGTGATCAGGTCGTCGGGGGCCAGCTTGGCCAGACGCTCGATCAGATCCCCGACCGCCTCGATGTTGCCCTCTTCGAGGTGTATCCGTACGAGCAGCTTGAGGGCGGGCACATATTCGGGATCGGTGACGAGCGAGAGCTCGCAGGCTGCGCGCGCTCCCGCCAGTACCTGCTCTTCGTAGAGGGTGCGGCATTGTGCGTAATAATCGGCCGGGCCGGGGTTGAACTGCGCCCAGGCTAGCGAAAAGGTTAAACCGACCAAACCCAGTATCCAACGCATACTTAAACTCTAGCACGCAGCATACTTTCGTTTGGGTGGTCAGCCTGTACAATGGACCCGTTCATACTCTGGAGGTGCCTATGAGAAAACTGCTTCCCTTCCTGGCGCTCCTCGCCGCTTTGGCGTTGGCCGATCCGGCCGCGTTGATCGACGAAGGGCGCTTCCAGCAAGCCTACGAAGAAGCCCTGACGCAAAAAACGGCCACGGGATACGCTCTCGCAGCCAAGGCCGCCAGCTACTATGCCGGCTACAAGGCCACGGCCGACAAGGACAAGGAGGCCTGGTACACCAAGGCCGAGCAGGCCGCCAAGAAGGCGATCAAAACCGATCCCAACTACCCCGAGGGCTACTTCGAGCTCGCCCGCGCCCAGGGGCGGCTGGCCCAGTTCCGCGGCATCCTCGCCAGCCTCAACCTCGCCAGCTCGGTGCGCGACAACCTCAACAAGACGCTCGAACTCAAACCCGACCACGACGCCGCCATGGTGGCCCTGGCCATCTGGAACCTCGAGCTCGCCCAGAAGGGGGTGGGTTGGATGTACGGCGCCAGCATCAAGCGGGTGGAGCCGCTCTTCCAGAAGGCGATCTCCCTCAACCCCACGGCCATCGCTCACCGGCTCGAGTACGGTTCGGCGCTGATCCGGCTGGGGAAACCCGACGCCGCCCGCGAGCAGCTCGAAAAGGCGCTGGAACTCCCCGCCAGGACCTGGGCAGACCGCGCCGATCAGGAAAAGGCGCGCCAGCTCCTCGCCGAGCTGCACTAACCTCGCGAAGCCCGGCCGAGGCGCTCGATGCGGCCCGCAACCGCCAGTACGCGGTCCAGGCTCATCTCGGGCGCCTCGGCGAAGTTTTGCAAATAGCCGCGCACGAAGGCGCCGGCCTCGGTGGGCACCCCCGCGCGACCACAGACGATCGCCGCCGCCGCCCCGGCCTCGAAGCGGCCGCTGATGTCGTCGGCGGGCGGACGCGCCTCCGCTCCACAGGCGTCACAGGGGCCCAGGTGGCCGAGCAGGAAGCGCGCCAGCTCGTAGATCAGCGCGGCGTACTGGGTCTCCGGCGGACCCTCCTCCAGGCTCAGCGTAAAGGCGGCGTCCCCCTCGCCCCGGCGCAAGCGTCCCCGCGGCTCAGGACCCAACAGCGGGCCCACCACGTCCACCCCCAGCCGCCGGGCCTGCTCCACGGTGGCGCGCAATCGCTCGGCCGGCGAAACCGCCCCGCGCTCCGGCGCCGCCACCGGGGGCCCCTCGGTATCGGCTATGTCGAAGACGAACCGTAGCGGGCCGCCCGGGTGCAAAAGCAGCGCCGGCTGAGCCCCCGCGCGTACCCTCCGCCCCAGCGCCCGCCACTCGGCGGCCGTCCGCACCTGCGTGGCTCCGGGTTTTTGCAAGTGCAAAAGCGCGGCGTTGTAGGGCGAGAGGCCGCGCATCCGGATTACGAAGTCGAGCAGGCGTCCGAAGGCTGCGCTCGAGCGGTAACGACGCGCCACCACGCCCAGCTCGTCGAAGGCGCGCAGTTCGGCCAACCGGTCGGGGTCTTCTCCCGCGTCGGGCGACCACTCGGGAAACAGCGGATCCTGGTGCACGGCGGCGGTTCCTCTTCGTTATTCTACGCCCGCCGCGCGCCGCAGCTCGGCCTCTGCGGGCCAGCGCCCCGCCGCCAGCGCCCGCGCCAGCGCCGAGCTCACGCGCTCCGCCGCATCGCGCACCCGCCGCCACTCGGCGAGCGGCCGGTCCGTAGGGTCGGGCAGGCCCACGTGCAGCCGGCGCGTGCGCGCCGGGTAGGTGGGGCAGGCCGCTGCGGCGGCGTCGCAGACGGTGAGCACCAGGTCAAAGTTCCAGGGGTCGGGCAGCTCGCCCAGCGACTTGGAGCGGTGGCCCGCGAGGTCCACGCCCGCCTCGGCCATCACCCGCAGCGCCTCGGGCTTGACACCGGTCTTTTCGGTGCCCGCCGACCAGATCTCGGCCGCCACCCCCGCCGCCGCCAAATGCCGCCGCAGCCAACCCTCCAGCATCTGGCTGCGGGCGGAGTTGTGGCTGCAGAGCACCAGCAGGCGCAAAGTGGGTCGCATGACCCCATAATGGCAGAGCTGCGCGATGGGGGTTTCAAGAAAAGGAAAGGACGGCCGCAGCCGTCCCGGTTCTGGAGCCAGCGGCCGGATTTGAACCGGCGACCTACCGCTTACGAGGCGAATCAGGTCGTTCATCCATACAATGGCATGTTCCCCTCATTCCAGTCCTGCACGAGCATTTCTAACGAAGCGTCATCCGGGTAAAGCGCTCAGATTCGCGCGCTTCCGTCTCGTCTAGGTGTCATAAGGTGTCAACTTTTTCTTCGCCCAGGAGGTCGCTGAGGCCCACGGCGGCCCTTTTCATGTCGTCATCTTGCAGCGACTGGTACACCTGAAGGGTGAGGTGCACGTCGGCGTGCCCAAGCGCGCTCGACACCACCTTGGGCGGTAGAAGCCGCAGCGCCATGGTGGTGTAGGTGTGGCGGAGGCCGTGGAGTCCTATCGGCTCGACTCCAGCAGCGCGGCAAAGGCCAAGGAAGTGCCTTCTAAGGTTCCTGTACAGGGTAGGAGTGCCCCGTGTGCTGGGAAATATCCACCC
>Ga0256835_1000225_pt1 | contig 45165 bp, 37 predicted proteins | sample PIR30metaG_FD_185972 | JGI IMG/M metagenome (GOLD analysis project Ga0256835, IMG submission 185972) | Hydrothermal vent microbial communities from East Pacific Rise, Pacific Ocean - PIR-30 | ecosystem: Environmental > Aquatic > Marine > Hydrothermal vents | place: Pacific Ocean: East Pacific...
TTTAAGGCTCAAGGCATTTATTGGCGTGTTGGTAGTGACCTTGTTGGTCTTTATATTCTCGGGAGCATTATCTCAGTTGTCCATTGGAGACGTCTTTAAGGTAACCCAGGATATCTGCCTGATGGGCCTTTCAGGAATGGGGCTTTTTATCTCTATTTTTCTTGGAACACAGATGTTAGCAACAGATATAGAACAAAAGACAGTACATCTTGTTCTGACAAAACCCATTCCACGCTGGTATTATCTTACTGGTAGGTACATTGGGCTGTGTTTTCTTACTTTAATGGCAACAGGCCTAGCTTTTGCCATTCTTATGGCCTTTTTATATTATTTTCAGAAACATTTGCCTATATATCATGCTGGAGATATACATGTTTTAAATTATCTTCTGTTCTTTATTGCCTTTGAGCTCAGGCTTTTTCTCATAACTTCAGTAGGCCTGTTTTTTAGTACCTTTTCAAGTTCGGGGCTTATTTCTTTCTTTTTCACATTTATAATTTATTTTATTGCCTCTAATCTTCAAAATGTCAAATTTATTCTAGAGAGTAATCTAGGAAAGCATATTTCTTCTGGACTCAAACTAATATTTGAGGCCAGTTACTGGGTTATTCCCAATTTATCGCTCCTCGATTTCAAAAGTGCCGCCGTTCATGGTTTAAATATTGAAGCATCTTCATATTTATTATCTCTTTCATATGGCTTTTTATATAGTGTTGGCCTGGTTCTTTTATCTTGTTTTATATTTGAAAAACGGGAGTTCTTTTAGCTTATGCGTTTTCTTGTTTTTGGATTACTGTGTTTATTTTTTGCTGCTCAAATCAACTTATCAACGAGGCAAAGGTTTGAGAATCCAGCCAATATGGTATTCCCCCTGAAAGAGGCTGCGACAGTTGCCTCAGGTGAGTTCACTGACTTGGCAAGTGATTACTATCTCTTTACAAGTGCTGTTCTTTATAGTTCAGAAGAACGAAAGGGCAGGGTAAAGAAATCCTGGGCAGTGGAAGCCCTGAAACTGGCAGCATATTTGGATCCTTATTATCAGGAAGTTTACTGGATGGCCGGGTCACTTTTACCTTGGGATGGCTATGCAGATCCTGCCTTAGAAATATTGGAAAAAGCTCCTAGGTATCTTCCTGATAACTGGCGTAACTTGATGAGTCTAGGAATTTTGTACTACATGTTCCAGAATGATAATGAAAAGGCTGCTGAATATTTCTCAGAGGCTGCCCAAAAGCCAGGAGCTCCCAAATACTTGAAATTTCTTGCCTCAAGACTTTATTATAAGGCAAATAAATTGGGTTTGGCTATCCTGTTTCTGCGAAATCAGTTGGACACCTGCACCGATAAGACGCTGTGCGAAAAAATAGAGAAAAGGCTTATTTGTCTGGAAAGTATAGATTACTTGAATAAAAAGGTACAAGAATATGTTGCCCTTTTTGGATATTATCCGGAGAAAATAGAGGATTTAGAAATAGCTGGGCTTGTGACTTTTCCCCTTCCCGAACCATACGGCGGGAAATATTATCTTACAAAAGAAAAAAAGGTGTGGACAACAAGCAACATGCGATAAAATGATACATGTACTTTCGCAATATGTTGAAATTCTAGTTATATTTTATTCTAGGTGAATTGTTGCTGAAAAGGTATCTGGCGGATCACTGCAGTCCAATCCCGTTATTACAACCCTGTCATTTTCATTTTGGACATCAATCTGAACCTGGCCCCGGGTAGCATTGCCTGATACGAAAGGCGCGCCCTCTCCGCAGGGGTTTCTATGATTTCTCCGTCCCAAGTTGGCAATTAAGTCATTTTCAATACAGTCGTCACGTTCCTGGCAAATGGCCTTGGCAAATCTAACTGCTAGGTCAAAATTTTGGCGAACCATTTTGTTTTTCGTGCGGAGTGTGTAACTGTTGTAAAATGGTATTGCCACCGCTGCCAAAACAATGATAATAGCCACTACGATAAGTAGTTCCACCATGGAAAAGCCACGGGTTCCACCGTGGCGAAGTAAGGTTGTTCTTGGTTTTTTCAAATCTATACTCCAGTCATTTCAGGATTTGTCAAGTTAAGGCGACCGCAAATCTCATGCCAAATGAAACTGAAGGGATTACCAGAATCCATTGGGCCCTCTGTTGTTGTCTTGGTCAATCCATGGTTGCAGGTCTCCGGCTACTTTCGTTCCGGCTTTGGGGATTGCTTTAGCAACAAAATCCTGTCCAGAATTAGAAATGCTAACCTGATAATCGTAAAGTCTTTGGTTACCAGGTTTAAATGACTCGAGATAGTTGGTCTCAGTTCCTCCGCCACTTTTTGTCCATGTCCCCACATCAGAAAATGTGTAATTATCATCTGTTGGACCATATTTATTATTGACTGCATAGTATTGTTCTAAGGCAAGGGCCAGGCTTTGCAAATTGCTTTTAGCCTCGGCCCTTGCCGCTTTTTTCTGAGCCCCCAAGTAGTTTGGAATGGCAATGGCAGATAGAATACCGATTACAATGATAACGATAAGTAATTCAATTAAAGTAAATCCTTGCTTTTCTTTCAACATTCTGCTTATCCAGCCTTATCAACTTTCAGGGGTTATCCACAGGGCATTGCCTTGCAGTAATTTATTCAATGGAAACACTGTCATTAAACAGCACATTTCCACTTTGATCTTTTCCAATTATCCTGACTGTCCGGGCATTGGTGAGGCATAGCGTTATCTGTCCATTGCCAGCGTTTGAGGTGCAGTTAGCTCCACCAGTGCCATCAAAGACCATATAGAGGTCTGATGCCCCCCAAGGTCCTCTGAGTGTACCACCAGCCTTGGTCTTCATGGCAGCGGCCCACCTGGTTACTACACCTGTGGCTGCTGTGTCCAGGGTTGCAGAATCAACAAGGGTATCATCCGCATTGTCAATGTCACCATCGCCATCCATATCTACTAAGCCATGCTCGCCTCTTGCTACGGTATCCATCCAGTGGGCGAGCTCGGCTTTAGCGCTAGCACAGCCTTCCTCAATGGCCCGTCTTTTTGCCTTTTCCTGCATTCCAAGATAGTTTGGAATTGCTATAGCTGCCAAAATACCAATGAGTGCCACCACAATCATTAGTTCTATTAGTGTAAATCCTTTTTCAAGGGGTAATTTGTTATGCATTTTTTCCTCCTGACCTTTTAGTTTTTTGTTTATTATCGCATTTATTGTGCCATTCTTCAGTGCACATAAAATGGTAAAACATGGATAGAAAGCGGTTTGCAAATTACTTTTGAAAAGTTTTGACAATTTTTGTCAGGAGCAATTTAAAATTAGACATATTTTTGTTCATTTAAGAGATTCTGTTTTTGATGTAAAACAAAACGAATTAACAATATTGTTTTTCTTCTCATTAATAACCAATCTGATTTTGCCCTTACATTTGTTTTTCTGTTGTCTGATTTTGTTTTTTATCAAGGTCGTGACTCTATATATTTTAACACCTTGGTCAGTAGCAATAACTAGATGACCGTCATGGTTAATTTTTAATAACGATCTTTCTATTGTAACAGTGTTCCCATCTTCATCTCCAGCAGCCAGAAAAGCATTTGATGCAGCTGTAAAAATTAGTAAAAGGCCAACGGCTGATATGAGAAGTATTAATTTTTTCATTGAATCACCTCTGAACTTCTAGATTTTATTTTATTACCTCATGCCATTCGATTACTTTGATATTAAAAGGTTCCTGCTGGATATTTGATGTTCCGTTTTCTCCCAATCCTACAAGTTTGTTACCTACACTCACAAAACCGCCAGCACGTCCTGAACGTATGATTATCTTAGGTGGTGAAGGAATAGATTCTCCAACCGACATGTAGCGGTCTGTCAAATCATACGCCGCATTACCGCCAGCATCGTTTAAAAGGTTATAATTATAAGCTGAGACCCCGGTACAATATTTTAGTGCATAAATTCGGGCTAGACCCTGTGGCCTGCAGGGGTCATCAATAACTGGTGTGAAACCTGTAGCATATACCACCTTGCTGAACAGTAGAGGTGTTGACAGGATTTTTTCTCCTTTATGATTACTTCCATCGGATATTTCATTCAATTTTATATACCAACCATAGGTAGAAAAGAGTTTTTGAAGCATTTCATCTCTTTCTGATGGCATAAGAGTGGAATTTGTATCAAGTTCATCATTTGTAGCATTAAATAAATATGACTCATTGAGTGTTAGACCTTCTGGTGGATCTAAAAAGGCGTAAAGACGATTATGCACAGATGTGGAATTGGGCTTTTCTCTGTCTCCGGTTCCAACAAAAAGGAAATAGTTATAAAAACTCCGATTTGTCTCGTTGGCATCAAGGTCTTGGTGATGATTACCATTAAGATCTTCATAGTATCCACAGTTGCCAACAACTGTAACTGTTGGAGAATAAAACATTTTTCTTCCCGTGTCGGTTGCATTAACAGAACCTCCAGTATCGCCGCTTGCCGCAGTAAAACCAGGATTTGCCTGGAATATCAGCCGAATTTCCCAATTAGCGTCATCTGATGCAGAATCAGAATCAGGTGCATATGATATTTTCCATACCTGTCCTCCAAGATCCCCAAAGAATATGTGGCGCAACTTACCATGTCTGTTTTTTATGATTGTGGGGTCAGCCGGTATGGCGTATTTCATTTTATTCAAAATGGAAGTGGTATTACTCGAATAGGTGAAGGATTTGATGAGTTCTGGAGTAAAATTGGTAACAGAATCAAGGTCAATGATATAAAGTCCACGTCCAAACGAATCATTGCCTGGATTTTCCTTGTCTTCTTCTACCTCATATCCTGCTCCAAAAATACCAACAACTTTGGTTTCGCTAGAAGAGGCCCGAAGTCTTGTCAACTGAATTCTTGACCAGGTCTGCCCAAGTTCGGAAAATTCTGGCTTGGTATTATCGATATACCACTTCAGTTGCCATTGTGCAGGGTCGGGATTACTAATGTCTAGGGCATAGTAACTCCTTCCTCCTCGTCTTAAACCAAAAATCAAAGTACCTGGTACTATTTTCCCATTATCATCAAAGGTAAAATGTTGTGTAATCTGACCATCTACAAAGAAAAGAGGATTTTTTACACCAGAGCTTTCAGGCAAATCTTTTAGTTTTGTTAATAGATTACCGGGAATAAAGCTGCATATTTCTGTGCCATCGATGTCAGAAAAAACATGAAGCATCCCATCGTTTCCGCCAATCACGATTAGATTTTTATTTTCATTTTCATATGTAATTATAGCAGGGGAGGAATGAATGAAGCTGCCAAGAGGCCAGGCTCTGCGTTCAATCGGCAAATGAAAGCTGGTACCGTCTTCATCATATGTATATCCATAGATGTAGTTGATTAATTTGTATTTTTCAGAATCGTTTGTCAGTCCAAGTTTGCTGTATGTAATATTGTCAGGCAGAAATTGAGTAATAGTTCCATTATTTTCTAAAATATATATCTTTCTAAAAGAATATGGATCGCTTAAACTTGCATTTTGTAGGGCTTCCTTGAGAATGCTGCCGGCTCCCCCTTTTTCTACCTCTCCTCCATCTGATTCGTTACTCCAAAAAGACGAAGATGTGCTATAAAAATTACCTTGACAGTCAACAGCGGGATGCCCGTTTCGATCTGTGATTACCCACTCAGCTTCTCTGCGGCCTGGACAATCGGTCCTCACCATCTTTTTCAATTTGTATTTTTTTAGGTTACCTGCCCAACGTTCGTTTTTGGGTTTGAAAAAGGCCATGTAGAGCCACTCACCACTTTGTGTCTTGTTAGATGTATCGACTGATATCACGGGTGCCACGTAAGATGAACTTTTTACAATCAAGAGTCCCAGGGCATAGAATGCATTTACAAGTTGCATTTTGTTATAAGCGGCAAGAAAGAGCCCCCCGCCATCGGATGCAGCGTCCTGCATTATTGGTGCTGCTAGTACAAACCCCAGCATGTGACTTATTATATTGTCAAAAGAATCTTCTGGATGGGTGATGATAGATCTGTCTCTGAAACTGTGGCTAAACATGAATCTGGCTACATCATCAAAATAATCCTCTGGTGGATATGTATATTGATAGGGATCTTCTGTCCATCCGTCTCCATCCTCATCTGTGAAGGTTTTGCCCAAAATTCTACTCCAGTCGTTATCTGCCGAAGGGTATCCATCGGATATCACAATTACATAATTTTTGGCACATTCGGGTAAGACGTTTGCCTTTTGTTCAAAATGCTTAAATATATCTTGCAATGCTTCACCTAAAGGCGTTCCACCGTATGGTTCAAATTGGTTTATATAGGTTGTGATATTTTGTCTCAATTGTTCGTCACTTAAGGAGGGATCAAAAGGCTGCCATATTTTTGCTCCATTGCCAGTGGTTGGTGTACTAAAACTGGCTAAAGCCCAATTGATTTTACCCTTGGTTTGTTCAATCACGTAAAGTATAGCATCGCGCACCACATCTAGACGCCTTTGCATTTTGTAACCCTGGGTAACCTCTTCATTAGTAATATATTGATATCTGTCTATTTTAAATCCTTTTTTTGTTTTGGAACCATCTGAAGTAAACTCCAATATGAGTTTGTCTGCTCCACTCATGTTATAGGGTCCGATCCAGAAATCGCTTCCTTTATTTCCGGACAAAGAATCGATTTTGTTGCTGGGTTTAATTTCGTTCTTATATATTTTCAAAAAGTCGTGGTTCTTTTGTGTGCGGAATGAAACAAAATGAAATCTTACTTGATTGGCATCTGCTGGTTCTATGTCCCAGCTTTGACTATGATTATTGGGATAATTGGCTGGATAGTTGGCAGATTCTATATTGTCCACAAATACGGTATGCCATTCTGCATTAGGATAGGTGCGCACCTTCCAGGTTCTGTATGCCTCGTCAGTTGAGTCCTGTGTGTACAGATTGTAGACCATTTGCATATTGATCCAGTTACCTGGAATAAAGAAGTAAATATATTGGTCTCCATCTTCGACCAAATTATGATCCGATGCATTATTACCTATGCCCTCGAATCCGCTAAAATACCAACCTGGAGCGTTCAAAAGTCCTCCGAATCCTTTATCTGTCATGGTACCGTCCGGATTTTTTTGCCAATTATGTAGTTTTATGCTCCTGTCATAGGGCAGTTCTTCTCCATCCAGCAGAATGGTTCCGTTTGCATCAAGTGTTATTCTTCTATTAGCTTCGTTGCCATCACAGGCATAAAGATTTCCTTCCCTGTCTATACAGGTGTTCGTTTCTATGACATCATTGGTATACCAAACATAGTCAGGATCCCCTGCATCTCCCGTAAAGGTGGTTCCATCGGATAGTACACGGACTCTAATTTTCCCTTTTATAAGAAGTATTTCATTTCTGGGATATTTGCGAGAATCGGGATAGAAATAGTTGCTGGTTCCGCATCCACCCGCTATCTTATCACAATCTCCTAGGTCGGATGCCCAGTTGTAATAGGCTCCATAATCAATGGTATGCTCGTAGACTCCAAAATCCATGCTACCAGATGTGTCAAAGAGGATTGCTACGTTGGGTTTTATCGTGTTTTGATAAATATCTGTATCAAGCGCCAATGCCTTTTTTGGAAAAAAAACAACCAAAAATAGATATATAAAAAAGCAAAACCATAGCCGTTGTTTACTGTTTTTTTGCATTTGCTGATCCTCCTACTTTTCAAGTTGAGGGCCTAGCTTGTATACAAGTGTATTTACTGCACTAGTTCCCTTATTTAGGCTCGGCAGAGGATATCTGGTTTCAACTGTGAAAAAATATTTATTAAAAGATTCAGCAGAATATCCTGGTATATTATTAGATGTTTCATAATGATGGAAAATGATAATTGATTTGCAGACTGGGTCACTGTTATCCTGTTTGGTAGAATTACCTTCATAGATTTTGTTTCTTTTTGTAATGTCTGATATGTTTATGTTTTGATCGTCTGATACTCTTACTCTTTCAAATTGATTTGATGATTCTGCTATAAAAAAGTTGCGAACTATATCTTTATAGTTTGATGATATGTTAATTTCTGTTTTCGTTACTTGGTAAAGACATATAGCTAGAGCGGCGATTGCAGTCAAAATAAGTAAAGATGCTATTAAAGCAAATCCGTTATCTTTCATAATATACATATTATTCTCTCTTTTTTCTTGCAAAGAATGTTAATTGATATGGTTCATTGTCTTCATTCCATGCAACATCTAGTTGTATTTTTTTATATATAATAGTTGTATTAGATGTTGTGGATGTATTACTATCTGATATTATGTATGTACAATTTGTTGAAAATCCATTTTCTAAATATGTAGTTGGTCCATGTATACCTGGTGATAAGTCTACGGATTCATATGAAGAATTGATAAGTCTATCTAGTTGTCTTTGAGCTATTATTACAGCTTGAGTGTATTGTCTAGAAAATGTTGTTCCACGAATACTACTTCCAAAAAGGGATATATAACCAAGTATGCCAATAGCTAAGACAAATAGAGCTAAGATTATTTCTATAAGTGAAAAACCTTCTGATTTGAAAATTACTTTAGCGAACATTTATATTAATCCTTATAGGTCAAATTTCTAGGAATAACAGTTGTTGTGAGAAGTAAACGATGAAAATGGTCATTATACGGACCAAAGGTCTGGTCAGCCATAATATATGTAGCTTTGTCCGTAAAATCTGGATCTGGATTCTTGGTCTTGGCTAGAATAAAAATTTTAAAGCCCTTAACTTGCATTATCTCTTGATCTGTTAATGTATTCTGCCATTCGCTACTTTCTATTACGCCATTGTTATTCGTATCTAGTGCTATCTGTAATTGAAACGCTTCGATATTATCTGCAATATCGTTATTGGCAGATGATGGAGCAATATTGTGGTCTATTCTTAGATTATTATCCACAATATGGATATAATTTGATGTCAAAAGGTAGCATTCGTCATCTATGCTCGCATGATGTCTGCCCGTAAATGTTAACGTGTTTCCCGCTAAGTTTAAAAGTTTCTGATTTTCTTGATAGGGGTTCGGATAAATGTAGATATTATATTTTTGGTATTTTGTAGCATTTGTACTTAATCTTGAAGTATCATCTAGGATGACCGTATTTTCGTCAATAACATTTGTAATTTTACCGATATAACGTGATGCATATGTTATGGCGATAGCATCTGATCTGGCATCGGTGGTCGTATTAGAAGAAATGCCTGGCTTAAAAAATATCAGTTTCGATGAAAAATCTATCCCGAAAGATGAATCAGGTACTTCTAATTCATAGTATTGAGTCCCTTCTGGATGATTCGTTTCATAAAGTTTTTTAGAGCCAAAGCCGACCAATCTTAGACTTCGGGTTATAGTATCAACAGCAATTCTTGCATTCATTTGCATCTCTAATATGTCCTGATTGACATTGAAAGTTCTGTAATTAGAGCGGTAAGCGATATATAGACCGGTAGCTAATAGTGTGCTCACTACAAAGGCAACCAAGAACTCTACCAGGGTGAAACCTTTATCTGTTTTTATCATAGTTACTGTACCTTTATTCTTCCTGATCTATTGGTGATTACAGATCGAGAGATGGTACCTAGACTTATAATAATATGACCATTACTACTTGATCCCAGGGGACTAAAAGTTACACATCCGCCACTATAAGAAAATCCCAATCGGACTCGTGTACTATTGTCCGCTTCTTCATCCACTTCTTTTATGCCTGTTATATAAAGTCCTGATCCTGTTTTGATTTGATAGGAGTGATTACCTGTTTTGCATAAAAGTACTTTTTCGTCTCTTTTTACAGCTTCAGATCTTGCAGATCTTAAGTCGGCTGCTACTTGAAATGCAGCAGATCTCACTCTATTTTCCGGTGAATTCCATCCACTAAATGCAATAAAAGCACCTATTGATATTAAAACTAGAATCACAAATAGTTCTATTAGGGAAAAACCATCGTTGTTGTTCATAAAATTTTTTAAAATTTTTAATAAAAATCCCACGATACTTTACATATTAATTGCTAATCTTTTATATCGGTAATATCTAAAACAAAAATTAATTTTGGCTTTTATCTAGTTATTGCAAACTGTTACAGGAAATTATCAAGTAACTGCTTAACCACACGAAGCTGGCATAAAGCAACTTTTCTTTTAGAAGTTGTTCCGTATGATTGATGCAAATAAATAATGGTTATGCCTGCTATTTTGCGTGACTTTTTACTATCTTCTTTTATGTGATTTATCATGGGAATTACGAAGAAATCGGGCAAAATGATTAAAAACTTTCCATAAAAATAACCAACCTGAAAGTTTTAAGGGGGTGTTACGCCTAGCAATTTGTTTTTTTCAAATAATTCAACAGTTGGCACTGAAGGTGCATCTGATTTTGACAATGTGAGGTTTTAGTTGGCTCCAGTCCAAGGACTTGGACCTGCCTCGGGGGCTCAAGATTAGGGATCTGATGGAAAACAAGGTCTTACAGGCTCTGCCCACAGTGCCTTTAGCCATCTTTTTACTGCCATTTGCAGCAGGCATATCTTTCCAAAAGGGTCTGTATGGCCTGGGCTACATGGATATTTTTGCCTTGTGCTGCCTCATTCTAGTCTGCTTTATTATTTTTTCTCTACCTCTATTTAATCTTCAAGAGGCGAGACGCCACAGGTCAAAGTGGTTTGCGGCTAGGCGTTTTCTTGTCCTGTTAGGTGCTTTCATGCTCTTTTTTGGGGCTGGCATCATCCATTTTGCTAATACGTATGAGTTCCTTGCAGGTAGCCAGGCAGGACTCCTGGAGCTGGCTGAACAGGGTGGCAGGGTGAAATTGATAGGATATGTAAAAAGCGTAGCGCTGCCACGAGGTAATTCAGATGCCAGGGCCATGGTATTTGTAAAATATGTTGACATCCATGGCACTGATTCTGCTATTTCCCAATCAGTAGTTGTTACATTTAAGAATCTTTCATGGGACCAGTTGAGACCGGGCCAAAGGCTTGTTTTTAAAGCAAGGCTTTACAGGATACGCAACTTTGGCACTCCTGGAAGTTTCGATTACGAAAACTGGTGGGCACTAAGAGGGATATCGGTAAGAGCCGTATGTTCATCTCCCCTTGACGTCTTGTTCCTGCAAGATTCATCGGTTCAGCCAGGGTTAGTTGCCACAGTTTTTTTAGCAGTCGAACAGCTAAGGATGAAAATCATCAAAAATTTGCTCGGATCTTTGCCACCCCGGGCATCATCTGTTGCAATTGCCCTGCTTACTGGTTCCAGGGCCTGGTTTTCACAAGACCAAAAAATGCTCTATTCTTCTGCAGGCATTGGTCATCTCTTTGCAGTTTCCGGCCTTCATATGGCAATGATGGCTGGTCTGTCCGTTTTCCTGGTGGGGTTTGTAGGACGTAGCATCCCTTGGTTACTCTTAAGGGTAAATATGATAAAGATCTCATGGATCATGGCTGTTTTTTCGTGTTTGTTCTACTGCGCCTTGGCAGGAGGTTCTCCTTCAAGTCTCAGGGCATTCATCATGATTGCATCTTTGGCCTTCTGCTTCATCTCTGGCAGGAAGTCATGTCTTGAGGCAGGACTTTTTCTTGCAGCATGGCTGCTTCTTTTAAAAACTCCCTTTTATCTTTTTGATGTTTCCTTTCAGCTGTCATTCACAGTGGTCTTTTTCCTTATTTTTTGGGGCAGGTATTTCAGTCAAACCGTACCCTTTGCCAAAGGACCTGTATGGACCTTTGCCTTGGTGTGCCTTTTGGCTTTTGCCGCATCCTCACCTCTCGTGGTTTTCTATTTTCACAGGCTCAATCCATTTGCTATCTTTTTGAACCTGCTGTGTATCCCAATTGCCCAATTCCTGGTTCTTCCCAATCTGTTTTTGGCCTCCTTTTTTTCACTGGTGGCACCCAGCCTGGGCAGCGCATGCTTTACCTTGGTGTCCCTTGGCATTTCAGCGATGAACAGGCTTGCTGTCTTTTTCACAGACCCATTGTGGATGAATCATTTTGTTTTACCTCCAAGGCCCTGGGAGTTGTTTATCATGATCCTTTTGTTTTTTCTTGCTCCTTTGGCTTGGAGATCAGGAAAGTTGGGATGTGCCTTTGTCTTTTTTGCGGTCTTGCTGGTCTGTGGACATCTTTTCCAGGACCATCTAAAGAATCACAGAAAAGGGATTACGCTGCATGTTTTGGATGTGGGCCAGGGGCTTTGTCAGGTGCTGGAGCTTCCAAAGGGCCAGGTTCTTGTGGCAGATACAGGCGGTTTCAAAGGGTCCCGCTTTGATGTTGGAGATCGTGTAGTCGCCCCATATCTCAGAAGGCTCGGTATCCGATATATAGACATCCTTGCCATCTCCCATCCAGATACGGATCATATAGGAGGAGCCTTGTCTCTGGTGAGGCAGTTTAAGATTGGCCAGGTATGGGTGAACAATGTTGGAGGTGGTTCAGGCACTCAACTGTTTAATGAATTTTTGGCTCTAGTCCATCGCAGGAATATACCAGTAAGAGCATTTGAAAAGACAAGCAGCGTCAGGTTGCAGGGGAGGGTTGTTGTTGAGTGTTTCGTCGCCAAAAAGAAACAGTATTTGTCAAAAAACGACATGGGGCTTGTCTTTAGGGTGATACATCCAGGTGGCAACATGCTTTTGCCAGGAGACATACAAAAGAGAAGGGAAATGGCACTCCTGATGGCTGGTGCAGAACTTAGATCCCAGGTAATTGTGGTTCCACATCACGGGGCCAAGGGTTCAAGCAGTTACAGTTTCTTGCAGAGCGTCTGTCCCAATGTTGCAGTTGTCAGTTGCGGTTATAAAAATCCATTTCACCATCCTGCTCCGGCAGTTCTCCAGCGCTATAGGAGCCTTGGTGTAAAGGTCTTGAGAACAGATGTGGATGGGACAATAGACATAAAAATAGCCGGAAACCATAAAATTAAAGTTTCCGGCTATTATCGAAAGGGTGATTTGCTTTTTAATCCAGAAAGTATTTGAGTTTTTCTCGTCTGCTTGAATGTCTCAGACGGTTAAGTGCCTTTTTTTCTATCTGCCTTATTCTTTCTCTTGAGACATTGAAGCGTTTGCCAATCTCTTCAAGGGTGTATTCTGAATCTTCCCCAATGCCAAAACGCAGCCGTATGATTTTTTCCTCTCTGGGGCTCAATGTTGCAAGAATGCTCTTTATGCGTTCTGTAAGTTCCCTTTCTCTAACACTTTCATAGGGAGAGACCGCGTCCTTGTTCTCTATGAAATCTCCAAGGGTGCTGTCTTCATCTCCTACAGGGGTCTCAAGAGAGACGGGTTCTCTGGAGGCCTCAAGAATGGAAAGGATCTTTTCCATGGGAAGCCCGGTCCGTTCAGAGATTTCAGCAGGTGTGGGTTCCCTGCCAAGTTCTTTTAACATGGCATAGAATGCCTTGAAAAATTGGCTTCTAAGCTCGAGAAAATGCACAGGAAGTCTGATGGTCCTGGTTTTATCCAAGATGGCGCGGGTTATGGCCTGTCTTATCCACCAGCTTGCATAGGTGGAAAATTTGTTCCCCTTGGTATAATCAAAACGGAAAACTGCCCTCATAAGGCCAAGGTTACCTTCCTGAATCAGATCTGCCAGAGAAAGCCCCTGGTGCATGTAGCGCTTGGCTATGCTGACAACCAACCTCAGGTTGGCATTAATCATCTCGTCCTTGGCCGTTTCTACCTTGCGCTGTTGGATTCTAACAAGCTTCCATAGTTCTTGGATAGACTGGTCTTCCGAATAGGTGCTGGCTATGCTCTTGACCGTTTCTGCCAGGTAATTTAGATGTTGCTTTTTGGGCTTTAGGGTCGGATCCCTTCTTTTCCACTGACGAATTTTTTCCCTTAGCGCCTCCATCTCAGAGCTGGTGGATGGATGTTCCATGATTGCTGAGATGATGGTGTTAAAGCCGGTACGGATAATCTTGCTTAGTTCCTCTTCCCTTTCAGGGGTGAGAAGTTCGTACCTGCCCATCTCTCTGAGATAGGTGGTGGTAATTTCTTCCGAGTCGGTGTACTCACCAGAATCAAGGACCACCTGTTGCTTGGGTTCCTGGGAGGTCTTAGGAGAAATCTTGGCAGTTTTAGACTCGTTTACATTTTGTGATGAGACTTGTTCCTTAAATGCAATGGCGTCACTCAGACTGCCTCCTATTACCTCTATGTTGTTCTGACAGAGGACATCAAAGATTTCTTCCAGTTTTTCAGGATCTTTAATGTCGTCCGGTATAATTTCATTGAGTGTTTCGTAGGATAGAGAACCGTTGTGTCCAGCTTCAAGGAGCTGGTCCATGTAACCGTTTGTTTCTCCAGTGTTGTCCTTTCTCATGGTTTTAGGGGCCATATTGGCTAAACCTCGCCTTACACGTTTAATGAGTTGTTCATATACAGCGAAAACATCCTATTATAAAAAATAATTTATCTATAAGCAAGGAATTTTTCTTCAATTTTTGGTAGATACGACCGCTGGTAAGCTTTTTAAATTTTAAGCGAAAAATAGACACTTTTTTGGAAAAGGCAAGGGTCTTTAATGTAATCTTTTGAAAAATTTATAGCTTGATTCCCTTGACTTTTCCTTGCTTCCATATATTATTGGCTGACTATTCAAAGAAAGGGGGGATTCCCTTGGCCATCGTCGTTGAAGTCCAGGATAACCTGGAGAAGGCGCTAAAGCTGCTGAAAAAGAAGATGCAGCTTGACGGGCTTCAGCGAGAGCTTAAAAACAGGCGCTTTTATGAAAAACCAAGTGTAAAAAGGCGCAGAAAAGCTCAGGAAGCTGAACGCAGGCGTAGAAAGGCAAGCAGAAGAAGAAAAAGATACTAAAAAGTTCACAGCTGAAATCAATTATGATCAGGAAAGGGGCTACTTATGCCCCTTTTTTACTGGCTTCTTCAGATCCTGATGTACAGTTTGAAAATTCATCCAATCCTTCAACAGCCCTGTAATAGAAACTGGCAGTCAGTTTTTCGCCAAGACTTTTGGGTTCCTTGGGGCTTCCGCAAAGGGCGTCGAATATCATGGCATTCTTTATTCCCCTTTTTGAAATGGCAGGTAAAAATTCCTCAACCCTGTCGGTGCGTTTTAAGAGATTTGCTTCAAGCAGTTTTCCAATCACCTGGTCAACCTCTGGCAAAGGTTTTTTGAGTTTTTCAGATAATATATCAGGAGTTACCGGTTTCCCCTTGTCAAAATAGTGATAGGCAACATGTAAGATGTCTATGGCCAGGGCCAGTTTTTCTACCGGGCTCAAGATCTTTTTCATAGGGTTTAGTCTTTTAAAATTTTGTACGGCGTATGAGGTTTCAGCACCTATCAGAAATATTATCCAGCCTATATAGACCCAAAACAGAAAAAGTGGCAGGGTGGCAAAAGAGCCGTATATTGCATTGTACCTGGCAACGCCTATCTGGAGCTTTATATAAACGGTCTGAGCAAGTATCCAGCCAATGCCTCCAATTAGTCCGCCAATTGTGGCTGGCCACCACCTTACCCATGTATTTGGCATGAATCTGTAAAGGATGGTAAATGTGCCAATGATCATGAGAAGGGGTAATAGTTTAAAGATGATGGGCAGAAGCCAGGAAATCTTCAACAGGTTTGTCATCTTTTCGATAAAGGCCTTGCTCTGGTTGGCTGTTATGGCCCAGAAGGCGATGTTGATGGAAAGGGGCATAAGCACTATAAGGCCAATATAATCAATGATCTTTCTGCCTATATCCCTGGATTTTTTTGTTTCCCAAATGGTGTTCATTGCCTCTTCTATATGGGTCATTAGTGAGACAACGGTAAGCAGGGAGGCAACAATGCCCAGCCAGCCAAGGGCGGCAAAGTTTGTCTTGTCCACATAGTCAAAGATTTTGTCTATGGCCACTTTCAGGTGTTTGGTTGACTGGGAGTGAAGCTCCAACGCGGTGGCATTGATACTGGAACTGTTTGTATCTGTAAACCCTTTGTGTTCTGATAGCGCCTCCATCTCTTCCAGCATTCTGTATGCAGCCTGTTTCATATAGTTGTCTGCTCCAAGCCCCTTCACAAGGGCTGTGCCCATTGCCAGCACAGGGACCAGAGAAAGGATGACCGTATATGTCAGGGCGCTTGCCCTGAGTTCCAGACCATGTTTGGCAAAACCGGAAAACACAAGGCACAGTATCCTGAGGATGTTTTTTATCGTTGTCTCGATCCCTTCTCTTTCATCTGATGGATCGTCCTGCCATATCCAGTATCTGAAGCTTTTAATCCAGGCCATTTTTCTCCTCTGAAAAGCCAAGCGCCAATGCTGCTTTTTGTGTTATTTTTGGTATGTTATGTCCCATGCTTGTTTATAAATACTCAAGGTTTTAAGGGCAAGATCTTGTTAGGGTCAATCTATGAATAAAATGGCATCTCTTTGTTTTCTTCACGCAGCGGATCTGCATCTTGGTTCCGCCTTCAAGGGGCTCAGGGCGGTTAATCCCGGTGCGGCATCGTCCATGATTCAGGCAACTTACAAGGCCTTTGACAATCTTCTACAGATAGCCATTGAGAGACAGGTGGATTTTGTACTGTTGGCCGGGGACTTGGTGGACATGGATGATAAAAATCTAAGGGCCCTTTTGCATCTTCAGCAAGGTTTTAGGCGATTACAAGATCATGGAATCAGGGTGTACATAGTCCATGGAAATCACGATCCCATTGGGGTCATCTCCAATGCCATAGATTTTCCTAAAAATGTTTTTGTCTTTCCACATACAAGGGGGGAATGGCTTTCAATAGAAAACAGAAGCGGCATTCCTGCCAATATCTGGGGTATGAGTTTTAAGAGCAGATCAGAACGACGAAATCTGGCCAGAATGGTGCCCAAGGATTGTCCTGAAGGTCTCAGGATAGGATTGCTACACTGTACGGTAGGCTCAGCCCAGGGACACAGTCCCTATGCATCCTGCAACCTTTCGGATTTAAAGAAAGGCCCATGCCACTACTGGGCCCTCGGACACATTCATCAAAAAGGGGTTTTGTCCTCGGATCCCTTTGTTGTTTATTCTGGAAATATCCAGGGTAGAAGCTTTAAGGAGCAGGGTAGGCGGGGGTGTTTTATTGTAGAGGTGAACAGGGATCTGGATCTGGTGCCCACCTTCACGGAAACAGACGTGGCAAGGTGGGTTGAGCTGGCAGTGGATGTCACAGATCTTTCCAGTATATCCCAGCTTATGGATAGGTTGTATGGGGCAATGGAGGGCCTGGTATCTGGATCCGGCAACCGAGCGCTGGTGTGCAGGTTTAGGCTTGAGGGAATATGCCGTTTCTATGACAGGATCTATTCACAGGATCATTTGGAGGAAATTTCCAAAGAGATTGCCCACGGTTTTGAAAACTGGGATCCTATTGTAATAGTTGCAGGAGTGGAAAATCAGACCATTCCCGCAACAGACATTGAAAAGAGAAAGGCTGCCGAGGATCTTGTAGCCTATGTTCTCAGACAGGCCGATGAACTCGAGCTGGATCCAGCAAATCTTACTGGTCCTGGCGGACCTTTGGCCCAGCTTTTTCAAAACAGGAGATTTTCAAGGTTTAAAATAGGCCTTGATGAAAAGGAGATAAGACAGATTGTCCTTTCTGCCCAGCATCTCCTTCTCCATCTTCTGGAGAATCCTGAAAAATGAGGATTGAAAAGATAGAAATAGATGCCTTTGGAGCACTGAAAGATAGAAATTACGGTTCCTTGCCTGCCGGTCTGAATGTCTTTTTAGGAAATAACGAGGCAGGCAAATCCACGATTTTGGCCTTTGTCAGGGCCATGTTTTTCGGTTTTCCTGACAGGAGAAAAAATAGATCAAGTTACGAGCCGTTGGAACCCGGTGTCTTTGGCGGCCGCCTTGTTATTGTTTCTGAGGATGGTAAGAGGCTTACAGTAGAGCGAAAAAGGAATTTTGATGGCATGAGAAGCCAGCGTCCGTTATTCAGGCTATACGATGAAAATGGACAGCTGCTGCCTGATTCATCCCTTCAGGTCTATTTTGGAAGCATCTCGAGACCCCTTTACGAAAACGTATTCGGGTTCAGTCTTGATGAACTTCAGGTGCTTGATAGTCTTAGCGGATCAGAGATTAGAGATGCCATCTATGGTGCCAGTTTTGGGACAGCGCTTCTTGCTGTTCCGGCTGCAAGAAAAAGGCTTGAAAAGGACCTGGGCGGGCTTTTTAAACCCTCTGGTCAAAATCAGGAGATAAACAGACTGCTGGTAGAGCTCGATGCTACCAAGGCCAGGATTGCGGTGGCAAAGGGCCAGCTTGAAAAGTACCAAAGGTGTGTTCGCGTAATAAATGAGACAGAAGACTCTATCAACAGAGTAGAATCCAGACTTAGACACACTGAAAAAGAACTCCAGTGTCTTAGGCAGATTGTATCATGCTGGAATGAATACAGGGAACTTATCGGCTTAAAGGAGCAGATAGAGGCGTTAAAGAGACAGCTTGGTGATAGGATCCCTTCAAACAGGGAGCTTTGGCAGGCAAGGGTCCTGGATAAGGAGGTGTCAGAAGCCTCAACGCTTCTTATAGAAAAAAGGGCAGAACACGTACACCTGTTAGCTCGATTGGAAGGGATCCGTGTCAATGAAGGATTTTTAAAAAGATCTAAACAGATACAGCAGCTTCTGGCCAAAAGACACCATTTTTCACATCTTGAACAGGAAATCCTAAAAAGAGGACAGGAACTCGAGGACCTTAACGGTGAGCTCCACGATGGCTTTGTAGTTCTTGGCGGAGACTGGAGCGAGGATAAAGTCAGTCAGGTTGATACCGGAGCTGCTGTTCGTTCCGCCTTACAGGCCTTTAGAAAGGCCTTTGATGAAATATCTACCAACCTTGTCCTACTTGACAGGGAAAGCGGGGTAAGACAACAAGATCTCAAGAGGCTTGAAGAAGAACTGGACAGGCTGTGTGAGAAGGTCAAGGTCTTAAATGGTAAGCTGGAGCATGTTGACAGGGAAATTCTTGACGAGGCTGTGCAGGATCTTGCAAGGGCAGAAATTGCCTTTAAAGAGCTGACAGAAGTGGAACAGGAAGTAGCGGTGTTTTATGACAAGGTTGTTTCCAAGGCCAAAGGGCTTGGGCTTAACAATATTTCCCTAGAAAAGCTTTCGGGTCTTGACTTTAAGGGGCTTTTGAAAAGGGCTTGGGAACTTTTTGATGATTTTGCTGATAAAAGGCAAAGATACAGGCTACTTGGCCAGCGTCACTACTATGAGAACGAAGACCTTCTGCGCTTGAACGACCGTTTGGAATGCAAAAAAAAGGAGTTTTCAGACCTCGAAAACAGATTTCTCCTTTCAGATGATGAGATACGGGAACTTTCTGCCCTTGCGAGTTCTTTATCCGGTGCCATTCCCCAAAGACCCCAGATAGGGGCATCTTTGAATTCCATGGACATGGAGAAAAAGGGGCTTGAAAAAAAGCTAAGGACTGTAGAGCGGGTTGTATCTTTATGGTCTGCAATGGAAAAGGCCGTCATGGCTTTGTATCCATTGGGCTTGAGTCTGATTATTTTACCATTTGTGCCTGGTTTTTACGGTTATGGGAACTGGCTGTTTATTGCCGCAGGGGTCTTTGTGTTTCTGACCACCCCTTTGATCTCAAGATGGTGCAAAAAACAAAAAAACGGGTATGCGTCAAAGAGGCAAGAGCTAATAAAGGAAAAGGTGCATTTGGAACATCACGGCGATGCTCTGGCAGATGAGCTTCAGAGAATAGAAAAGGGGCTCAAAAGGCTGTCTGCCCTAGCAGGTATAGATGAAGAGGTGCTTTTGACAGACTTTAGCAAGGCAGCAAATATGGCACAGTCTTATCAGTCTTTTTTGGAGGAGAAAAACGCTGTTTACAACGAGATAAGAGGGCTTGAAGATCTTGTTTTTGAAAGGAGAAATGCCGTTAAGGCGATAGAAGCTCACAGAGCCAAGCTTAAAGGTTGTTTGGACAGCATAGAAAGGAGTTGGAAAGAGCTTTTTCAAGGCATTGGCTTTCAAGCTGTTCCCGAGCTTAAGGACTTTCATGTATTTTCAAAGGACCTTGAAGGGTTGTGGCTTAACATAACAGCATTTTCCGGGATAGATGAAAGGCGGGTGCACAAAAAGGAGACCCTGGAGGAGTTACTAAGCAGGCTTGCCCATAATGTGGGATTATCCAAAGAGGATATCTCAGGCCTGACTTTGGATCAGCGGATTTTTAAGATTAAGGACAGTCTGAAAAGTCTTATGAGCTGTCTCGACGAGCTGGAACAGACCGAAAGACAGCAGACACGTGTTAAACAGGAAAGATCAAGGCTCTTGGCTGCAGTCCAGGATATTCTTACTAAAAGAGAAGGACTTTTGGCTGAAAAAAATCGTGTTCTTGAAGACTGGCTCCAATTTCTAAAAGACACGGATATGCCTTGTTCTGGCAATGAGGAACCCGGAGATATACTTGAGCTCTTTGTAATGGTTGACAGGCAGAAACAGCTTTTGCTGAAGAGGCATCGCCTGGAAAAGGGGTTAGGGGAGCTAAAAGGTCAGCTAGGTGATGCCCGCATGAAAGTGAAGGAAATTTTGCATGAGCTTTGTCCTGATTTTGAGTTTGACTCCTTGGGGCAGGCTGTTGATTACCTAGTAGGGCTTTTAGAACAGGAAAACCAAAAGGCGGAAGAGGCACAGCAAATCCGGAGAGAAAGGGCCTACTTGGAAAATGAGATTGTAGAGCTGGAAAAAAGGATCAGGGAGGCACAGGACAGGCTCAGGCAGTTGTTTGAGAATCTGTCTGTTTCAACCCTGGACGAACTTGAAGGACTGTTACGTAAGGCAGTGGAACTGGAAAAGAAGGAGGTCCGACTGAACGAGTTGTTGCTGGCCATTTCTTCACAGTTTCACATTGAACCAGAATGGGACAGGGTTGTTGCTCTTTTTTCTAAAAGATCCTTTCATGACATGGAGGTGGATGTTAAAGAGCTTGAGCGCACAGAAGAGGAGCTTCTGAAGGAAAGGGACAGGCTTTACAAGGAGCGGGCCGAGGCGGTCCAGGCCCTAAAAGGACTTGTCAGCTCTACGGAACACCAGGAGCTTCTGGCCAAGTATGAGATGTTAAGGGCTGGTCTCAAAGAGCTTGCCCTAAAGTGGTCCATGTTGGCTTTGGCAAAGACTCTGCTTGAAGAGGCTACCAGGAGGTTTGAACAGGAGAATCAGCCCAAGGTTCTTTCCGAGGCTTCTAGACATTTTATGCGAATAACCAAAGGCAGATACCAGGGCATTCTGCCAGATCAAGGACATGGATTTGTGGCTATTTCAAGTTCTGGTCGCCGTTACAGTCCTGATAAGTTGAGTAGGGGGACTGCCGAACTGCTTTATCTCTGTCTGCGTTTTGGGGTAATATCGGCATGTGAGCCAGGTCCCGAGACTATTCCCGTGCTTATGGATGATATATTTGTAAACTTTGATCCCGAGAGAATGGAGCTTGCGGCCAAGGCAGTGGCACAGCTGGCTGAAAAACGGCAGGTCCTCTTCTTTACATGTCATCCCCATGTGGCATCTGTTTTGACTAACGTTGCGCACCAGGCAAAACTTGTGAATATGTAGGATCGATAAAGCCATATATGAGGAAAAGATGGATAAAAACACACTCCTTGCTTTAGACAAGAGACTTATTTGGCATCCTTATACCCAGATGAAAGATTTTGAAAAAAGGGATCTTCTTTTTATAGATCGCGGGGAAGGGGTGTATCTATTTGACAAAGACGGCAAGAGATACTTTGATACCATATCTTCATGGTGGTGCATAATTCACGGGCACAATCATCCGTTAATAATGGAAAAAATACGCAAGCAGCTTGGCAGGCTGGATCAGGTTCAGTTTGCCGGTACCACTCACGAAGGTCCCATCCTGCTGGCAAACAGGCTTGAAGGAATGTTGCCCCAGCCCTTAAAAAGATTCTTTTTTTCTGACAACGGTTCAACAGCTGTTGAGGTGGCCCTAAAGATGTCTTTCCAGTACTGGAAAAACAAGGGCATAGAAGGAAGGGAGTTTTTTGTGTCCCTAGAACGGGGCTATCATGGAGACACCCTTGGAACCATGAGCCTTGGTGGTGTGCCAGCCTTTGAAGGGCCTTTTTCCCCCTTGACCTTTGATTCCATGCGTGTGCCAGCCCCTTACTGTTACAGGTGTCCTGTTGACCCGGATAATTATAGTCCGGAATCTGGCAGAAAGTGCAGCCTTGAATGTTTCAGGCTCCTTGAAGAAAGGGTTAACGACAGGGCGGACAGAATCTGTGCCATAATTGTTGAGCCTCTGCTTATGGGAGCAGGAGGCATGCTTGTCTATCCACCTGAATATCTAAAGAGGCTCAGGGAGCTTTGTGACAGGACAGGCGCTCATCTTATCCTTGATGAGGTTGCCACAGGGTTTGGGCGCACTGGAAAGATGTTTGCCTTTGAACATGCACGGATCTGCCCTGATTTTCTGTGTCTTTCAAAGGGAATAACTGGCGGAACCCTTCCGCTTGCAGTTACCGTTACAAACGAGGAGGTCTTTCAGGCCTTTTACGCAGACTACACAGAGGGAAAGACCTTTTTTCATGGCCATACCTTTACTGCCAATCCTATCTGTGCGGCGTCAGCCCTTGGAAGCCTTGACGTTTTTGAGCAAGAGGATGTCATGGCCAGGCTTCCAGAAAGGGTTTCTTTCCTTCAAGATGAAAAATCAAGGCTGCTTGATGTTCCAATGGTGGGAGATGTCAGGGGTATAGGTATGGTTGCGGCCTTTGAGCTTGTAAGGGATAAAGAGACCAGAGCGCCCTTTGACCCTGCCCTTAGGGTTGGCTGGAAGGTATATCTAAAGGGCCTGGAGAAGGGGTTGGTGCTAAGACCCCTTTTGGATGTCATTTACCTGTTTTTGCCTCTATGCACCACAAAGGGACAGATATCGCGCCTTCTTGAAGATACGGCAGATACCATTTCAAAGGTCGCCAAGAAAATCGGGTATTAGGTTTTGCCAGAGAAAGAAATGGATGCGCCAAGCTACGAATATTTAAAGGGACTATCCCTGTCACAGCTTATGGATCTGGCCCTTGCTACCAAGCTGGACCATAGGGGCACACGTTTTGGCCTCTGTACCATTACAAATGCAAGGAGCGGGGCATGTCCTGAGGACTGTTCCTTTTGTGCCCAAAGCGTTAGCTCCAGAGCGGAGGCTCCGGTTTATGCCCTTAAGGACCTGGATACCCTTTTGCATGAAGCAGAAACAGCCAAAAGGTCTGGAGCTGAAAGGTTTAGCATTGTCACAAGCGGTAAAGGACCGAGCCCTGCCCTGATTGAGAAGATAGCGCAATACCTGGAGGAGATTGGCAGGAGGGTGGACATCAGGCTTTGTGCCTCGCTTGGAATAATATCCGTTGAGGGTTTGAAGGTGTTAAGAAAGGCAGGTCTTAGCAGGTATCATCACAATCTTGAGTCTTCAGCCGGGTTTTTTCCAAAGATTTGCACCACACATAGCTATCAGCAACGGATTGAAACTATAAAAAGTGCCAAAGAGGCAGGGCTTGAGGTGTGTGCAGGGGGAATAATCGGTCTTGGCGAATCCGAACAGGACCGCTATCTCATGGCAAAGGATCTTGCAGAACTTGAGGTCCATTCCTGCCCTTTAAATATTCTTGTTCCAATCAAGGGTACGCCTCTTGAGAACAAGGAGCCTCTATCCTTGGTAGAAATACTCAGAACCGTTGCCATGTGGAGGTTAATGCTTCCCAGGGCCGCAATTAGAATTGCAGGAGGCAGGGAAAAGGTATTAAAAGACATGCAGGCCATAGTCTTTATGGCTGGGGCAGATGCCATGCTCATTGGAGGTTATCTCACAACCAGGGGCAGGCCGCCTGAAAAAGACATACTGATGGCAAGGGAGTTAAAAATCTTATGGAAGGCTCTCCGAAGCTCGTAAAAATATTTTTTGCCTTTCTCCGTCTGGGCCTTACTGCCTTTGGGGGGCCGGCAATGGTTAGATACATAAAAGAGTTGGCATGCAAAAAGAACAGATGGGTCAAGCCAGAAGAATTTGACCATGGTATAGCACTGGTTCAGACAATCCCAGGGGCAACTGCCATGCAGGCTGCGGCCTATGCAGGGCTCAAGGCAAGGGGAGGGGCTGGGGCATTGGCAGCCTTCACCGGATTTGCCCTGCCTGCCTTTGGCCTTATGGTGGCCCTGGCCTGGGCATATCAAAAGGCCATGAACATGGATCTTGTGGTATCATGTTTCAACGGATTGAAGGTGGTGGTGGTTGCAATAGTGGCAAACGCTACCCTGGATTTTGGCAAGAAGATGATACGCGGCTGGCAAGACTTTCTTCTTATGGCCCTTGCTGCCATCTATCTTTTTTTTAAGGGGAGTCCAGTTATTGCAATAGTATTTTGCAGTGTTGGCGGTATCTTTTTATACACAAAGATTGTGGGTACGGATGTTGTAGGGTCCTCATTTAAAGATGCCCTTTCCTCCAAAGAGGCCCAGGCCACCATTAAATGGGCAGGGTTTGTCGCATTTGTTGCCCTTGTGGTCATGTTGATTCTGTTTGTTTTCAAGCCCTTTCTTTTCAATCTGGGGCTTCTCATGATGAAAATAGACTTTTTTGCCTACGGTGGAGGCTATGCATCCCTGCCCCTTATGCTTCATGAGATAGTTGAAAAGCATGCCTTTCTTCCAAAGGCGGTTTTTATGGATGGTATAGCTCTTGGTCAGGTCACTCCAGGGCCCATTGTAATTACGGCAGCCTTTGTGGGTTTTTTGCTAAGCGGCATCCTTGGCGCCGTGGTCTGTGCGTGGGCAATCTTTACTCCATCCCTGTTCATGCTTATGATTGCCAGTCCTTTTTTTGACAGCTTTAAGGAGTTTACAGTCTTTAAAAGGGCCATGCGCGGCGTTCTTGCCTCCTTTGTAGGGCTGCTTCTTGCTGTGTTTGTCAGTTTTTTTATGGCCATTAAGTGGGGCCCTGCACCAGTGCTGGTAGGTGGTGCTGCCTTTTTGGCCCTGTACAAGGGAATAGATATCCTGTGGGTGGTGCTTGCTGCAGCCGCCCTTTCTGTCTTTATTTTATAAAAAGACGTCTGTATGGCTGATAAGATGAGTTATTGTCATTGACTTCATTTTTTGCCTCTATTAAATTTCATCAGGCTGATTTTTAGGAAGAAGTGCGAGAGTGGCGGAATTGGTAGACGCACTGGACTTAGGATCCAGCGGCCTTGCGCCGTGGGAGTTCGACTCTCCCCTCTCGCACCATGAATTTTATGCCTGCCGGTGAAAATTTCACAGATCTTGGAGTCGTTGCAGCAAAGGATTCTTGAGGGGTTCGGCTTCCAAACTTTTCAGATCCGATTGGCAAAATTTCGATATGTATTTGACTAAGTCTAAAAAGATCAGTCTGAAAAAGGGTATTTTGGCCCAGCAGATAAACAAATCAATAAAAATTCAGGAAAGGTTTTTAGGATTATGGAAATGAAAGTCAGTGTAGAAGATGTAAGCCCTGTGCAAAAGCGTCTTAAGGTGGAGATACCGGCCCAAAAGGTTGATGAACATATTAATCAGACTGTCAATCGCCTAAAAAAAAGTGTTACCATTCCCGGATTCAGGAAGGGCAGGGTGCCCAAGAGCATTATTGAAAGGGAGTATGGTCCACAGATTAAATCAGAGGTACTCCAGTCTCTTATTGAAGAAACTATTGGAGAGGCAATCAAGCAGAGTAACGTGACCATGTTGCTTGAGCCACGGCTCGATTCATCATCCGAGATCGAGTCAGGAAAGCCTTTTGAATATTCAGTCCTGATGGATATCCAGCCTGAGATTGAAGTGCCGGACTTTAGGAAATTTGAACTCGTCAGGCCCAAGATCGAAGTAACGGATGAAGAGCTGGAAGAACAGCTTGAGGCCTTGCGTAATCAGTTTGGATCCGTTGAGGTTGTTGACGAACGGCGGCCTTTGCAGGAGGGAGACATAGCTATAATCGATTATACTGCCTACATTGACGGAGAAGAGGTAGAAGAGCTGGCCAATGAAAACTATTTTATAGAGGTGGGAAAGGGTAACTTCAACGAGACCTTTGAAAAAGGGCTCATCGGTATGGAAAAGGACGAGGAAAGAGAAATAGAGGTTGACTATCCTGATGATGCTTTAAACACCTTGGTGGCAGGAAAGACGGTGAAGTACAAGGTGATTCTTAAAGATATCCAGAAACGGAATCTGCCTGAGCTTGATGATGAGTTTGCCCAGCGTTTCGGAATAGGTCTTGAGACAATTGAAGACCTGAAAAATAAGCTCAGGGAACACATTCTCAAGGATAAGGAAGAGGCAGCCGAAAGCGTTCTTAGGAACCAGCTTTTTGACAAGCTTCTTGAAGGCACTGATTTCCCAGTTCCAGAAAGGCTTGTGGAAAAGAAATTAGATCAGATGATTGACAATATTGCAGGCCACATGCATGAACGCGGAGTGAATCTTGAGCAGGCAGGCATAGACGAAGAGCGTCTTCGTGAGAAGATGAGGGAGGACGCCATCCGTCAGGTAAAGACCGAACTCATCTTGGACAAGATTGCCGAGCAGGAAAAAGTGGAAATTCCAAGCGATGAGCTGAAAAAATACAACGATTATGTCGATGAACATTACAGGGAAATGAATGTAGACAAGGCCCAGTTCCAGGCAGCCGTTTTTGATTCCGTGTTGCCAAAGCTTAGGGCCAAGCAGACCATAGATTACATCCTTCAAAATGTGACCATTAAGGAGGAAGAAGAACCTGTTGTTCAGCAAGGCGGGACTGAATCTTCTGATGACAAGCCAAAGGACAGTAAAGATCAGGAATAACAAGAGGATAAAAACATGCCGTTGATACCAATAGTTATTGAACAGAGTCCAAGGGGCGAACGCGCCTATGACATCTATTCGCGTTTGCTCAAGGAGCGCATAATATTCTTGGGAGGAGCAGTTAACGACGAGGTGGCCAACCTGATCATAGCCCAGCTGCTCTTTCTCGAAGCCGAGGATCCCAACAGGGATATTACCCTGTATATAAACTCTCCAGGTGGTGTGGTAACGGCGGGGTTGGCCATTTACGACACTATGCAGTATATTAAGGCAGATGTGAGTACCCTGTGTCTGGGACAGGCGGCTTCCATGGGTGCCTTGTTGCTGGCAGCAGGAGCCCCGGGTAAGAGATTCGTATTACCCAATTCAAGGATACTTATTCACCAGCCCATGGGTGGTTTCCAGGGTCAGGCGACCGATATAGACATTCATGCCAAAGAAATACTCAAGCTCAGACATAGGCTTAACGAGATTCTTTCCAGTCATACTGGTCAGCCTCTGGAAAAGATCCAGGCAGATACGGAAAGGGACTACTTCATGGGCAGTAAGGAAGCATTGGAGTATGGTCTGGTAGACGAAATTCTTGAAAAGAGACCAGAGACCTCCAAGGAGGAATAAAAAGTCATGTCGGGAAAAAAGGATGATTTTGACAAGGTTGGAGACCTGAGTTGTTCCTTTTGCGGAAAGGGGCAGGGCGAGGTCAGAAAGCTCATTGCCGGCCCCAATGTTTACATCTGTGACGAGTGCATCGATCTTTGCAATGACATCATTGCTGAAGACTATGACAACAGTGATGAAACATCGTCGACCTCTGCTGCCATACTCAAGCCTGCAGAGATAAAGGCCCTTTTGGATCAATATGTGATTGGCCAGGAACATGCCAAAAGGATTCTTTCAGTGGCTGTTCACAATCACTACAAAAGGATAGACTCCAATATGGCCATTGATGATGTGGAACTTCAAAAGAGCAATATCATGCTCATAGGTCCTACGGGAAGCGGCAAGACTCTTCTTGCCCAGACCCTTGCAAAGATTCTAAACGTGCCCTTTACAATTGCCGATGCAACAACACTTACCGAGGCAGGTTATGTAGGAGAGGATGTTGAGAACATTATATTGAATCTTCTCCAGGCTGCGGATTACGATGTGGAGCTTGCAAGCCGCGGTATCGTTTACATAGACGAGATAGACAAGATTGCCAGAAAATCTGACAGTCCCTCCATTACAAGGGACGTGTCAGGAGAAGGTGTTCAGCAGGCCCTGCTAAAGATAATAGAAGGGACCTTGGCAAACGTTCCTCCAAAGGGTGGCAGAAAACATCCCCAGCAGGAATTTGTCAAGATTGATACCACGAATATCCTTTTTATTGTAGGAGGAGCATTTGTTGGCCTTGATTCTATTATAAAGACCAGGCTTGGAAAGTACTCCATAGGTTTTGGAGCAAATGTCCATGGGGCCAGAGAGCTGAGTTACAGCGAGATACTTAAAAATCTCGAGCCGGAAGATCTTATAAAGTATGGTCTTATTCCTGAACTGGTTGGCAGGATTCCAGTTGTTGCAACCCTTGAAGAACTCACGGAAGACGATCTGGTGCGCATACTCCAGGAGCCCAAAAATGCCCTGGTGCGTCAGTTCCAGAAACTGTTTTCAATGGACAACATAGAGCTCCACTTTACTGACGGGGCGGTAAGGGCTATTGCCAGACAGGCCATCAAGCGTAAGACTGGTGCTAGGGGGCTAAGGGCCATTCTCGAGCGGGCCATGCTGGATGTGATGTATGACCTGCCATCAAAGGAAGATGTGAAAGAATGCGTAATTAGTGAAGAAGTGATCTTGAACAAGGCCGAGCCCATACTTATATATGAAAATAAGACGGCTGAGGCCTCTTGAAAAATTAAGAACTGAAGAAAACAAAAAAGAAAGCAGGTAGATAAGAATAGAGGTTTTATGGATAAAAAAGATAGACTCCTGACAGTTCCGCTTTTGCCACTTAGAGATATGGTGCTTTTCCCACAGATGGTGGCTCCACTTTTCATCGGACGAGAAAAGTCTGTTGAAGCCATCAAGAAGGCAATGGAAGAAAATCAGGAGATTTTCCTTTCTGCCCAAAAGGATGCAAAGGTTGATGAGCCGGGCAGGAAAGATATCTACAGGATCGGAACATTAGGTACTATTTTACAGCTGCTGCGTCTGCCAGATGGGACGGTCAAGGCCCTGATTGAGGGAAAGAGACGTGCGGAAATAAAGGAATTTGTATCAGATGACAATTTTTTTCTTGTTGAGGTAGAGTCCCTAGAAGAGCCAAAGGTATCTGGTCCAGAGGTGGATGCCCTGTGCAGGCTTACCATTTCTGCCTTTGACGAGTACTGCAAGCTCAATAAAAAGGTTCCGCCTGAAGTGGCGGTATCAATCTCGTCCATAAACGATCCTTCCAGGCTGGCCGATTCCATAGCGTCCCATGTTTCTTTAAAGGTCGCAGACAAGCAAGCGATTCTCGAGGCCCTTAATCCGGTCAAACGTCTTGAAAAGCTCTATACCTTCATGTCCACCGAGACCCAGATCGCAAAGGTGGAGCAGAGGATTAAGGAGCGAGTCAAGAAACAGATGGAGAAGAATCAGAAGGATTACTATCTGAACGAGCAGATCAGGGCCATTCAGAAGGAAATGGGCCAGAAGGATGATGCCCAAAGCGAGCTCAAAGAACTTGAAAAGAAGATCAAGAGAAAGAGACTGCCTAAGGAGGCAGCGGCGAAGGTCAGGCATGAGCTTAAAAAGCTCAAGCTCATGGCACCCATGTCTGCCGAGGCAACGGTTGTCCGAAATTACATAGATTGGATACTCGCCCTTCCCTGGTTTGAGCGTACCAAGGACAACAACGACATTGAAAGGGCAGAGCAGATACTCGATGAAGATCACTATGGTCTTGAAAAGCCTAAGGAGAGAATTCTGGAATACCTGGCAGTGAAAAGCCTTTCCAAGAAGATGAAGGGGCCCATACTTTGTCTTGTAGGTCCCCCTGGGGTTGGAAAGACATCTCTTGCCAAGTCTGTCGCCAGGGCCCTGAATCGTAACTTTGTTAGGCTTTCACTTGGTGGTGTAAAGGACGAGGCAGAGATAAGGGGGCATAGGCGTACCTATATAGGTGCGCTTCCCGGCAAGATAATCCAGTCCATGAAGAGGGCTAAGGCCATAAATCCGGTCTTTTGTCTGGATGAAGTGGATAAGATGAGCTCTGACTTCAGGGGTGATCCTGCATCAGCCCTGCTGGAAGTGCTAGACCCTGAGCAGAATTATGCCTTTAACGATCATTATCTGGATCTGGACTATGACCTTTCATCAGTAATGTTCATTACCACGGCAAATGCCCTTCATACCATTCCCCTTCCTCTTCAGGACAGAATGGAGATTATAGAGCTTCCAGGTTACACCGAAGAGGAAAAGGTGGAGATAGCAAGGCGACATCTTATCCCACGGCAGCTGGAGGCACACGGGCTTACCAAGGAACAGCTGGAAATTTCTCCCAAGGCCTTGGAAGACATTATACATCTGTACACCAGGGAGGCAGGAGTCAGAAATCTTGAAAGGTGTATTGCCGCCCTTTGCAGAAAGGCTGCCAGGGAGATAGCCAAGCCTGGCAATGAAAAAAGGCTTATCAAGGTAACAAGGTCGTCTTTAAACAAATATCTTGGCGTACCCAAATACAGACACTCCCATACCGAGGAGCAGGATCTTATTGGCGTGGCAAACGGGCTGGCATGGACAGAAACAGGCGGGACGCTTCTCCAGATAGAGGTTGCTGTCATGCCTGGAAAGGGCAAGCTTACCATTACCGGAAAACTGGGAGATGTGATGCAGGAATCCGTACAGGCAGCCATGAGCTATGTAAGGGCAAGGGCCCATCAGCTTGGCCTGCCAAAGGATTTTTACAAGATGGTGGATATCCATGTACACGTTCCGGAAGGAGCAATACCCAAGGATGGCCCTTCTGCTGGCATTACAATAGCAACGGCCTTGGTTTCGGCATTGTTGAAGGTTCCCGTGCGTCATGATCTTGCAATGACAGGCGAGATTACCCTTAGAGGTCGAGTGTTGCCTATTGGCGGGCTTAAGGAGAAGCTTCTTGCTGCACGTCGGATGGATCTGGATACGTGTATAATTCCAAAGGCAAATGAAAAAGATCTTAAGGAGATCCAGCCCAAGATACTTAAGTCCTTAAATATCGTGTGTGTTGAACATATGGACGAGGTCCTAAAGACCGCCCTCGTAACTGGAGATGAACTGAAGGACCTTTTTTCCGAGTTAAAGGAAATGGAGCCGCCAAACTGGTTCTCCAAGACGGAGATGCAGGATGGTGTGCCGGCTCCACATTAGTTGCTATGGTTTTTTCAGTCATGGTCGTTTCCGCTGTTAAGGATCACGGCTTGTCATCCGAAAAGTGAGTTAAGACCAAGGGGATTTTTCATTGAGAGGAGGTCGAAAAGCCGTGGGAAAACAGTGGTTTGCAATAAAGACAAAGCCAAGGAAAGAGTTTTTTGCAAAGACAAACTTTGAAAACCAAAATTTCACGGTCTTTCTTCCTTCTACCGTTCGTATAACAAGACATGCCAGAAAGGTTAAAGAGGTTCTTTCTCCGCTTTTTCCTGGTTATCTTTTTCTTCATCTTTCCCCGTCAGAACAAAACTGGGTAACCATTTCCAGCACTTTTGGTGCAGTAGGCCCTGTCAGGTTTGGTAATTACTACCCGCCTGTGCCAGACTGGTTTATAGAAAACCTCAAGGCAAGGGCTGATGAAAACGGGATAATACAGGTAGGGATGAAGGAAAAGTATGGCTTTACTACCGGAGACAGGGTCAAACTCGAGGGCCCTAACCAGACCATCATAGAGGGAATATTAAAGGCCATAGACGGCAAGGACCGTGCAATAATTCTGGTTGAGATGCTGAAGAGGCAGGTTGTTGCAAAGGTTCCCTTGTCAAAGCTTAGAGCTGCTTAAGATATTGGATGTATCATATCTTTCTTAATTATGCCAGCCTACAAAGTCGTCAACCTCTATCCTTGTAGTTCTAAATTGGTTTACAGGGGCTGATTCGTCCTCAAAACCTACTGATATTCCGCATACCAGTCTGAACTGGTCTGACACACCAAGGATTTGTTTAACTATGGAAGGGTATTCGGCAAGGGATGCCTGGATGCAGGTTGCAAGACCTTCGTTTGTACAGGCCAGTACCAGAGACTGGATAAATATTCCCATATCTACAAGAAATCCAGTGCCAAGGGCCCTGGGCACAAAGAGAAAGATGCCAGTTGGGGCACCGAAAAACTCGTAATTTCTCAGCCATGCCTTTCTTCTAGCATCCGTATCTCCTCTGTCTATTCCTAGGGCAGAATAAAGGGCAAGACCACATTTGAACCGTCGTTCCTTGTAAGGGTTTTTCCACACTTCAGGATAGTAATCCATATCTGGTGGCTCTGTGAAATTCTTGGCCTTGGCCTCAAGAATGGCCCTGGTTATATTTTCCTTTGTCCTACCAGAAACAACTTCCACCTTCCACGGCTGGCAGTTGGCTCCTGATGGAGACCATCGGGCAGCATCTAACACCCGCACAAGCATCTGTTTTTCAACTGGTCGCTTCAGAAATTTTCTAACAGACTTCCTCTTTCTTATGGCTTCGATTGTATCCATAGACGATCCTAAACCCCTTGTGATTCTGGCTGTTATTTTTTACACTTCTTTGAATCAGAATGTTACAAAAAACGTTAGCCTTCTAATAAATATTTGCTGGAGCGTCAAGTTTTTTGTTTACAATGTCAGCCATTTTATTTAATTAACAACTGGTTAGAGACAGTTAAATTCAAAAGGGGGATATGCCATGAAAAAGGCTGTAACAGTTAAGCGACTGAGTCTTTTGATTATTATTTTCACCATCTTTGCACAGTCGGCTTACGCTTCTGGATACGAAAAGCAGCAGGCCCTGATAGACAGGGCTACCATCACATTTAAGAGCTTTATAGCAGATCCAAACATGACCTGGTTCCGCAACCATCTGTGCAGTGCCAAGGGAATCCTGATAGTTCCGCAACTTCTGAAAGGTGCCTTTATTTTTGGAGCAGAAGGGGGCACAGGTGTCCTTCTTGCCAGGGATCAGTATACGGGCAAGTGGAGTCAGCCGGCTTTCTATACCATTGGTTCTGTCTCTTTCGGTCTTCAGGCAGGGGCCCAATCGTCCCAGATTATCCTTATGATAATGACTGATAGCGGACTTGATGCCCTACTTTCCACGTCTATAAAACTTGGTGCAGATGTGAGTATTGCCGCAGGACCTTATGGAGCCGGAGCAAAGGCCGAGACTGTTGACATATTGGCCTTTGCTAAGACAAAGGGAATCTTTGGAGGCATAAGCATAGAGGGGGCGATAATAACCCCGAAAGACTCATGGAACATTGCTTATTACAGAAAGAATGTACGACCGGTAGACATAATAATCAGGCGTATGGTTTCAAATCCGTATTCTGAAAAGTTGATTCAGGCAGTGACCCAGGCCTGTATTTCTGCAACAACCAAAAAGGATACCCTTGTTACTCCAGAGCCTTCGGCAACACAGACAAATTAAAAGGTCTTAAAATTCAATTCTTACAGGCAGCCTCATTGATGAGGCTGCCTAGTCCAGCTCCTTTATGAAAACCACTGTGAAAGTATCTCTGCAATCTTGAGGGCCTGTTTTTTGTTAGAGATATTAAACTTGCTCTGTGGCCTGAAGTATCCCCCCTGTTTTTTGTATCTGCGAATTGTGGCCTTTAAAGGGCCGTAATCGCCAGTTTTCTTGTCCATTTCTTGATATAAAAAGAGTATCGTTGTCCAGCTACCCCTGGTCAAGACCTCTTTTTTCAATTCTTTTACAAGTAGTCTTCCTTCTTCATCTTCATAGTTTATGGATATATCATCTATATTTTCTGCCAAGATGCGCCTCCTTCTTTTGGGAAAAGATTTTAGTCTTCTTACACGTCACTGGCCTTTTCTTCAATGAAAATGTATCTGCTTATTGACTGTTTCGGGGCAGTGCTTATTGGTTTATTGAATTAAATAAAAAACAAAAGGGAGGAAAGAAATGGCTGAAAAATGTATCATACCTCAGGAATGGGAAAAATATTTTAATGAATTTTACAAAAAGATAAAAAACATGGATGAAAAGGTTGAAATAGAGATTGAGGCCCCCAGTGTATTTGATGAAGAAGAGGCAAAAGATCTACCTCTCCTTGGTCTAAGTTACGATCCAAAGGACAAGGTTTTTTCCGTAATGTGTGAAAATCTCGAACACCTGATTTATAAACCGCAAGAGATTTGTGTAGAAGAAACAGACGGTGCTGTGAGCCAGGTGAGGGTGGTTGATGGCACAGGTGCTGAGCACTTCATAAGGTTTTCCACTCCTGTTAAATAATTATTTCAGGCAAATCAACAGCTTTGGATATAAAGGGGCAGTTTCATCTGGCCCCTTTTCGTTTTTGGGCCACAAGAATCCAGCATTTTGGGGGAGGCTTCCTGTTGGAGTCAAAGTAGCTGCTTTTCAAAAGCAGGATCTCAAAAAAGGGCTCCACCGCCGTGACTATATCCGTGGCACTCAGGCGCGGAGGCCCGTTTGCCTTGCTTTGTTCATCAGCGTTACCAATAAGGCTTAGCCAAAGTCCCTCTCTTTTAAGGTGATGGTAAACCCTGCTGGCGAACCGCTTTCTCGTCTTGAAGGTATCAAAGTGATGAAAACAGCCTCTATCAAATACCAGGTCAAAGGGAAGTCCTGGGATATCCTGCTCCATAATATCCAGAAGCAAGAAGTTAACGTGTACGTCACGACTCCTGGCCTTTGATCTGGCTAATTCCAAGGCCCCTGGAGCTATCTCCGTAGCTGTGACCCTATGGCCTCTTTCAGCCATCAAAATGGCATTGTCTCCGGTTCCACACCCAATTTCCAGCACATTGTCATGTCTTGTTGCAAGGCTGTCTAAAATTTCCCTAAGATTTTTGTCAGGCCTGCCAATATCCCACGGGAGATTTCTGCTTTCGTAGCGCGATTGATAGCGTCTGATCTCTTCTTCACTTGCCATTTTATTCGACTTCTAACCCCACCATCTGCCGAAGCTTGCATCTTGCCAGACTGTGTGATTTTTTCATGGCATAGGGTATCCTAAAGGATCCACAAAGTCTTTGGACAACCTGTGCCGCCTGATCTAGATCAATGCCTGCCGCTGTTACATGCAACGGGTGCTTGCTCTTTCCTCTATACACCCGTTTTACCAGCATTTCATCGGTTTTTTCCTGCATGGCAAAACCCTTTTTGGCCATTCCTATCACTGGAATCTTCTTGCCAATGGCATTGAAAAGATGGGCACCAAGGCCTGGATGCGCTGGCGACAACCATACATGGGCATCTATAAAGATCGTTTTCAGAGGCTCCTTAACCAGCCCGAGCACCTTCATGATACAGGGAAGCTCCCTTTTGTAGAATTTGCCCGGCTCGTATCGGGCAACTCCATTTCTAAAGGAAGTGTAACAGCTTATTATCTTTCCCGTGTCCTGTGGATGGGTAGTGGTGGCAACGGTGACTGCCTTTTGTTTAAAGTAGGCTGCATCGACAAAGAGATAGGCTTTTACCATATGTCCCTGGTGGAGATGGGGGGACTTGAACCCCCGACTTCCACGTTGCGAACGTGGCGCTCTCCCAGCTGAGCTACATCCCCTTGATTTAAGAGTAAATATTTACAGGTAAATATTAACAGATTTCAGCCTTGAAACAAGGAACGTCTTATTCGGACGTTCATTATAAGCCCTGCTCCAAGGAGTGTTGTTATTACAGAGGAACCGCCGTAACTGATAAGTGGCAAGGGTATGCCAACTACAGGCAGGAGTCCAAGGACCATGCATATGTTTATCAGCATCTGCCAAAATATCATGGCAGTAATGCCAAAGACAAGAAAAGAACCAAAACGGTCCCTTGTGTTTTGTGCAATGTTCAGACAACGAAGAAGAAATAAAAAGTAGGCAGCAATAAGCACTACTGCCCCGGCAAATCCCCACTCTTCAGACCAGATCGAAAAGGCAAAGTCTGTGTGGACCTCTGGCAAAAAGTTCAGCTGTGCCTGGGTGCCTTTCATAAAACCCTTTCCCAAAAGCTGTCCGGAACCCACGGCTATCTTAGACTGTATGACATGCCATCCAGCGCCAAAGGGATCAGCATCCGGATTCAAAAAGATCTCCACTCTCTTTCGCTGATAGGGTTTCATCAATTTCCATACCAGTGGAAACGCGCAAAGGACCGAGCCCAGGATTATGAGGAAAGATCCCCATTTTAACCTGGCAAACAAGACCAGGGAGCCATAGATTATAAGAATGAGGAGTGCAGTACCAAGATCAGGCTGTTTGAAGATCAATAAAAAGGGCAGGGCAACCATCAGGGTGGGTTTTACAAGGTCTCTTAGCCCAAATCGTTCCTTTTCCTCCTGGGCAAAATAGGCACTTATCACTATTGCCATAAGAAGTTTGGCAGGTTCAGAGGGCTGCAGGTTGAAAAACCCCAGGGATATCCATCTCTGGGAGCCTGAGACGGATTTGCCAATAAACATCACCAGTATCAAGATGATGACGGTGAAGATATAGAGGTGAAGGGAGTATTTTGACAACTTGCGATAGTCAAAGCTCATGGCCCCGATCATCAAGCAGGTCCCTGCCACATACCACTGGAGCTGTTTCCACTGGAAGGGATAACCGGCAGCAGCACTGGCACTCCACAGGTTTATGAACCCCAGGGCCATGATGAAAACCAGGCAGAGCAAAAATACGTAGTCGATTTCTTTTAAGATGCGTTTGTTAAGCATATCATTTCTTAGAGCTTACGCTGAAGAATTGTAGAAGGTTTGGGGGATCGGAGTTTTAGCCATCTTTCTATGACAGCCCTGGCAACCGGGGCTGCAGCAGAGCCTCCATGTCCTCCATGTTCTATTATGACTGCCACTGCAATCTGCGGGTCATTGGCAGGTGCCATGGCCACAAAGAGTGCGTGATCCTGGTATTTCCAGGCCATCTTTTCGCTCTCCCTCCTTTTCATCTGCTTGATGACCTGGGCCGTTCCTGTCTTGCCAGCCACATGTATGCCCTCAATAAAACAGGTACGGGCAGTACCGTGTCTGTCTTCTGTCACTCCAACAAGGTCCTTTCTTATAAGAGCCAGGGTGCCGGTGTGTACAGGCACCTTGGCTTGGAGTACATGAGATGCATCAAGAACGTACTGTGGCTTGAATAGCTTACCACCGTTACCGACAGCCGCTATCATTCTTGCAAGTTGCAGAGGGGTAACCAGCAGGAATCCTTGACCAATGGAATAGTTCAGGGTCTCTCCCTTTTGCCAGGGCTCCCTGAATCTTCGCCTTTTCCACTGTCTTGTAGGTACAAAGCCAGCCTTTTCACCAGGAAGATCTATGCCTGTCTTTTTGCCAAATCCAAAACCAAGGGCATACTTTGATATTCTGTCCACTCCCAGCTTGAGTCCCACATTGTAAAAATAGACATCGCACGACTGTACCAGGGCCTTGTACAGAGAGGTTTGGCCGTGTCCGCCTTTTTTCCAGCACCTGAATCTTCTTCTGCCCAGCTTTAGGGAACCATTGCAGAAAAAAGAGGTATAGGGAGTAATCGCCTTTTCTCTAAGTCCTGCAGCAGCCATGACTATCTTGAACGTGGATCCTGGTGCATACTGACCCTGTATGGCCTTATTTACCAGGGGAGTGAGCAAGGGATCGTTCAACTCCTTCCATTCCATTTTTGTAAGGCCTCTTGAAAATATCCTTGGATCAAACTTTGGGCTGCTGGCCATGGCAAGTATCTGGCCGTTTCTGGGGTCAAGGGCCACCAGTGCCCCTGACTTGCCAGAAAGGGCATCTTCAGCAGCAAGTTGAAGGTCCAGGTTGACTGTCAGCTGAATGTCCTTGCCTGGCATGGGTTTTTGCACCTTGAGCACCTTTATCATTCGGCCCTTGGCATCCACCTCTATCATCTTGTATCCGCTTCTGCCGGCAAGCTCCCTTTCAAACTTCAGTTCTATGCCCGATTTACCAACAAGGTCCCCTGGCACTGCATGGGGAAAGTTTCCACTTTTCAGTTGATCAAGGCTTACCTCTCCAAGGTAGCCAAGCAGGTGGGGTGCAACCGTTCCGTAAGGATATTGACGGGCAGGGGCGACCTCCACCACGACCCCAGGCAGTCGGTATAGGCGTGCCTCAACCCTGGCTATCTCTTGCCAGGAGGCGTTTCTCTTAACTATTACCGGCAGATATGAAGGCTGACCCTTTGCAGAGACGAGCCTCATCCTGATATCTGTGGCCGTTTCATCAAGTAACTGAGATAGTTTGGAAATGAGGGATTCAACATCCTGAACGTCCTTGAGAACAACACCGATGTTGAAACTGGGCTGCACTCCAGCGATGAGTCTGCCTGAGCGGTCAAGGATGTTGCCCCGGTATGACTGCAGCCTGACATACTTGATGCTGTTTTTTTCAGAAAGTTCCTTGAATTCTGCCCCCCTGTAGATCTGCAGGTACCATAGGCGTAAACAAAGAAATAGAAAGCAGCCAAACAGGATCAGGCCGCAGTAGGTACACATCTGCTGCTTTTCCTGATTGTCTCCGGATTCAAAATGTTTTAAAAGCAGATTTGTATCTGGTGTCTTTATCTTAGTTTCCTTTTTCATGTCTGAATCTTGCCACCATGTCTGAAAGTAGGGCCAGACATCTATTGCATGCCCAAAATACCACTGGTGCAATGACAAAGTTGATAACAGCTTGGATCAAACCCCAGGGCCAGAGGAGTTCGGGACTGCCACTGCCTGCAAGCTGGACAACAAGAATCTCTATAGAGATAAATCCGGTTATAAGATATGCCTGCAATTTTGACAGTTCAAGCATATTTACACGTATAAAATATACCGTGAAAAAGCCTATCAAGTATGCCAGTGGGAACAGGAAGAACTTCAGGCATGAAAAAAGACATGCCATTAGTCCGCAGATGGTAACTGCCAGCGTCCCGGGCCAGAAATCCTCCTTCAGCGATAACCAACAGATGAGGGCAGGTAACGGATCAATATGGAGAAAATAGAGGTTGCAGAATATGCACCACGTGCTCTCGAACAGCAAAGATACATAGGACAGGAAGAGAAAAACAAATATGGTTTTCATTGTTTTTTGATCTTTGGAAGATGACTCTTCAGCACAAGCACTTCCTCTGTATCTTCGATGCTGGCTGCAGGCTCAACTCCTATGAACTGAAAAAGATCAGATCTGTCCCCGGGTCCCACCAGTTTTACTTTGCCAAGAAGCAGGCCTTTTGGAAAGATTCCATCAAGTCCCGAAGTAATGACAGTGTCCCCAACCTGAATGTCTATACCCTTTTTGACATAATCAAGTATGCAGCCCCTGGTTCCGTCTCCCTTCAGGATTCCCCTTGCACGGTTTCTCTGGACAATAGCTCCTATTCGGCTGTGATAGTCAGTTAAGAGCATTACCTTGCTGTAAGACATACTGGTCTCTATTATCCGACCGAGAAGACCTCCCTGGCACAGCACGGGCATATCTGCCTTTACGCCATCCCTTTTGCCAACATCAATAGTTACCACTGCCCTCCAGGGTGCTATATCTGTTCCGATTACCCTGGCTACAACCGTTTTCCAGTCTGACGAATTTTTTATGTCCAGAAGCTGTCTTAGCCTGCGGTTTTCAATAAGGGCCTCTCTGTAAGAGGTTATTTCGTTTTCCAGCTGGGCAAGTTGTGCCTTCAGGACCTGATTTTCTTCCTTTACATTTTGGAGATCTATATAGGCCTCCCATATAAGGCGAAGCCTTGAAAATGGAACAGAAAGAAAAGACTGGATGCGGCCGTTGGTATCCTTCAGGACCATTTCTGCCGGAAGTATGACCCTTGTTTTGGTAAGGGCAGCCAGTGTAAGGATACCAGCCAGAAGCAGCAGAGTTGCTACAATCAGGACTTTTTTAATGCCTCTAGACTTCTTTTGGGGTTGATTAGCCAATTTTTGTTCGTATCAAGGCTAGTTGATCATTATTTCTCTGAGAATGTTTATGTTGTCCAGGGTTTGGCCTGAACCGAGCACCACTGACGAAAGGGGATCGTCGGCTATAATAATGGGAAGCCCTGTCTTTTCTCTCAGAAGCTTGTCCAGATTTTTTAACAAGGCCCCTCCACCTGTCAGAACTATTCCCTTGTCAACGATGTCTGCAGCCAGCTCCGGAGGTGTCTGTTCCAGGGCAATCTTGACCGTTTCTACTATAGTTTCAACCTGTTCCGATATGGCAGTCTGTATCTCTGACGCATCTATTTCTATGGTTTTCGGCACCCCTGAGACCAGATCCCTGCCCTTGATTTCCATCTTTTTGTATGGGGGTTCAGGCATGACATCCCCGATTTCCATCTTTATTTTCTCTGCCGTATGTTCTCCTATCAGGAGGCTGTAGCGTCTTTTTATATGGTGAAGTATGGCGTCATCCATACGGTCTCCAGCTACCCTGACTGATTTGCAAAAGACTATCCCTGCAAGGGAAATTACCGCTACCTCTGTTGTGCCTCCACCAATGTCCACCACCATGTTGGCTGTCGGTTCGGTAATCGGAAGACCAACACCAATGGCAGCAGCCATGGGTTCTTCAATAAGATATACCTCCCTTGCCCCTGCTGATTCGGCAGATTCCCTAACGGCCCTTTTTTCCACCTGTGTAATGCCAGAAGGCACGCTGATGATGATCCGTGGCCTGACCAGAGTCCTCCTGTTGTGTACCTTGCGGATAAAATAGCGCAGCATAGCCTCCGTGACTTCAAAGTCAGCAATCACTCCATCCTTCATGGGTCTTATTGCTACAATGTTTCCAGGGGTTTTGCCAAGCATCATCTTGGCCTCTTTGCCAACTGCAAGAACCCTTGCCGAGCGGGCATCCTTTTTTACAGCCACAACAGAAGGTTCTCTCAAGACTATACCCTTGCCCTTCACATACACAAGGGTGTTAGCGGTACCAAGATCTATTGCCAAGTCGTTGGAAAGCCACCCCAAAAGGGCACCGAATACCATTTATACTTTTCCTTCTTATGTAAAATTGTTAAAGTTGAAATCTATCCTAATCCATCAGCCAAGATCAAAAATAGGCTGCCAAAACCTAACAAAGAGGATGTGAAAAAGCAAGAAATATGGTTTTGGTCTTTTGATCCTGTTCTGCCGGATTTTGACAGGCCTGCTCTTGACATTACAGTTTCTGATTAGTAAAAATTTGAGGCTTCATTTTATTATGGGTTTAATCAGAGTTTGAGATCAGAAATCATTAATTATATCCAAGGAGTTGTTGTATAATGAAACGGACTTTTCAGCCAAGCAACATTAAGAGAAAGCGGACGCACGGATTCAGAAAACGCATGAGCACAAAGGCAGGAAGAAAGGTTCTTGCAAGGCGCAGGTCAAGGGGAAGAAAGAGGCTCAGTGTATAGACAGCTTGAAGGGGTTGAAAAAGGGGAGATTTAAGCTTTCCAAGGCAGAAAGGATTTCAGCAGGTCAAGACTTTAACAGGATATTCAAAGAGGGAAAAAGGATAAGGTTTCCCGAATTTACGTTGGTTATAGCTGCCAATGACAAGCCATTTTCAAGGATGGGGATCAGTGTTGGCAGGCGTTTTGGAAACGCTGTTAAGAGGAATAGAGCCAAAAGACTTTGCAGAGAGCTATTCAGGCTACAGAAGCCCGCCTTTCCTCAAGGATTTGATCTGGTATTTCTGCCCAGACAGGAGATTTTAGAGACTGGTTGGCAGAAGCTGCGCTGTAGAATGAATGAGGCAGGAAAGATAGTTGAAAAAAGATTTGCAGTCCAGACAAAAAATTTCTGTAAATCCGGTTGTAACAACAATTATCGGCCTGATCAGGGCCTATAAGTTTTTAATATCTCCATTGTTCCCGAATACCTGCCGGTTTCACCCCACCTGTTCAACCTATGCTATTGATGCCTTGTCCAGATACGGTCTTTTAAAAGGGTTGTTTCTTTCTGTCAAAAGGATCGTAAAATGTAATCCCTGGCATCCGGGAGGCTTTGATCCCCTTCCCTAACAGGTATTGTTCTTAACTTTTAAAGTATGGATGGAAAATATGGAAACGAGAGCTCTTCTGGCCATAGTTTTGTCAATTGCGGTACTTGCCGGATTTCAGTATTTTTTTGGCAGTCAGCTACAGAATGCTGCTCCTGGGGCTAATGCTACAAATGTAACAGGTTCGCATCACAGTCCAGCTGTTGCCCAAACAGGTAACAATTCTACAAGTCAGCCAGGCATTTCCAGACCAAAATCCAAGCCTGTCAAAAAGCTTGTCAAGCTACCCGAGGATATGGAGACCAAGGGAAAGGATGTAGTTGTTGATACCCCTCTTTTCCACGCTGTTCTTTCAGAAAATGGCGCCACGTTCAGACACTTTGTCCTGAAAAAGTACAGACAAGACATAGATGAAAATTCGCCCGGGGTGGACCTTGTCAATGTGTCACCTCCGCTTCTGCCCCTGGGAGTGAAAATTGTTAGCGGTGGCCCCATAGACCTCAGGAGCCGGTTTTTTAGGGCAGACAGATACAAGCTAGAACTCAAGGATGGAACAAGGCCCGTATCCGTGCATTTTGTTAGTCAACTTGGAGCAAACGCTACCCTTGTAAAGACTTACACCTTTTACCCAGACAAATATCTCATGGATTTTGACATGGAGATAACAGGGGCAGATGCTGACAGATACACTGTTTTTCTCTATGAAAAACCTTACAATGCCTCCACCAGATACGTTTTTTCAGGGCCATCCTATTATGCTCAATCAACCGGCCTGGAAGAAATCAGCCTTGATAAGCCGGGAGAAAGTCATGTATATAGCGGCGAGTTGGACTGGCTCAGCTATGGCGACAACTACTTTATGACAGCCCTTGTAACAGCAGATCCGAAGGGGCCCTGGGATGTCCGCATCACCCTTTTAAATGACGAGAAACTGACAGAAAGCACTCTTTCTTCCAGGGTACGGGGGCAGGTCCAGGGAAACGCCCTAACACTGTGCAAGATGAATATCTATATTGGTCCCAAGGAGATAGAGCGTCTCAAGAAGGTGGGGCACAACCTTTCCAAGGCGATAAATTTTGGCTGGTTTGATCCCATTGCCAAGCCCCTTCTCTATCTTCTCAACTTTATGTACAGGTACGTGCACAACTACGGCGTGTGCATAATCCTGCTGACCATTTTGATAAAGCTCCTGTTCTGGCCTCTAGCGCATAAAAGTGCCCAGTCCATGAAGACCATGCAGAAACTCCAGCCAAAGCTGCAGAAGCTTAAGGAAAAGTATGGCGATGACAAGGAGAGGCTAAACAAGGAACTGATGCAGCTTTACAAGACCTACAAGGTCAACCCAATGAGTGGATGCCTGCCCATGTTGCTGCAGATTCCTGTCTTTTTTGCGCTTTACAAGGTCCTTCTTCAGGCCATTGAACTCAGGCATGCGCCGTTCATGCTCTGGATAAACGACCTGTCCGCCCCGGACAGGTTGATGATTCCTGGCGTAGAGATTCCTGTGGTGGGTGGGGTACCAGTCCTTACGCTTCTTATGGGAGCTTCCATGTACCTGCAGCAGAAGATGTCGCCATCGTCTCTGGATCCAACCCAGGCCAAGATGATGCAGCTGCTTCCGGTCGTATTCACATTCATGTTTATAAATTTTCCTTCAGGCCTGGTGTTGTACTGGCTGGTGAACAACATTCTGTCCATTATTCAACAATATTATGTCAACAAGTTTACTGATTAAAGAAAAGGGTAAGGTTGGGGAAGCGCTTATGAATCAGACAACAGCTGAAATTTTGGAGTTTGAAGACAAGACGGTTGACAAGGCCATTGAGGCAGCATGTCGTCATTTCAAGTGTGATAGGGAACAGTTAGAGATTGAAATAATAACTAGGGGCTCTACCGGTCTTTTTGGCCTTGGTGGCAAAAGGGCCAAGATAAAGGCCAGGCCCAAGAACGGTGCAGGGGATGAGGCTGTTGAAGACAGGGATGGTCTGGAAACGGGCCGCGAGGAAAGCGGGCAGACTGACTTGGCAGAGGTTGAAGCCGACAGCAGGCCTGTTTCCCAGCCAGAAAGTCGTGTATCTCATGCGCAGGAGCTGGACAGGGAAAGACTTGAGAAGTTTGTGGCCCTTGCATGCCAGATAACCAATGAGATACTGGAAAAAAGTGGACTTTCCGGAAAGGCTTATGTAGTGGAACAGACCTCAAAGCCCTTTGTAAATATTACAGGAGACGATCTTTCCCTAATCATAGGCAAGGACGGACAGACACTTGATGCCCTGGAATATATTGTGAATCTGTCACTGAGAAGACATGATCCCAAGATAAATTACAGGGTCATGTTGGAAGCTGCCGGTTACAGGGAAAGGCGCAAGAAGAATTTGGTGGCTCTTGCCGAAAGACTTGCTGCCAAGGTTAAAAGGACAGGCAGGCCAGTCAGCCTTCAGCCAATGCCCGCAAGACAGAGAAGGATAGTCCATATGGCCCTTAAAGAGTTCAAGGGAATAAGGACCCACAGCTCCGGGCAAGGGGCAGGTCGTAAGGTGGTGATCACCCCTACAAGAAGAAAAAGGCATTCAGGCAGGAGAACAGGCTCGAGCTGAAAAATTTTTCTCCTTAAAAGGAAATTTTTCACTTATTGTTTGGTCGGTCATTAACAGGGATCTTTTATCTGACAGGGTGCTGCCACTTATCTGATGGTTGTTATTCATAGGGATACCGACACCATTGCTGCAGTTGCCACTCCCTCAGGGCCAGGCGGGATTGGCATTATCAGAATCTCCGGCAGCGACAGCCTGCCCATTTTAAAGGCCATATTTCGGCCCTCGAATCCAAACTGTTCCTTTAAATCCCACATGCTCTACCACGGTTTTATCACGGATCCAGACACGGGTCAGGAAATAGACGAAGCCCTGTGCGTTTACATGAAGGCACCAAAGACCTATACGAGACAGGACGTGGTCGAGATACAGTGCCATAGCGGTCCGGCAGTCATGGGGCTGATACTGGAGCTCTGTCTTGCAAGAGGGGCCAGACTGGCACTTCCCGGGGAGTTTACCAAAAGGGCCTTTCTAAGCGGAAGGATTGACCTGACACAGGCAGAGGCGTTAAACGACCTGGTAAATGCCCAGTCGTCCTGCCTGAGCCTCATGAGCGTGAAGGGTCTAAAGGGGGGGCTGGCAGAACGCATTGAGACGATAAGGCAGGGGCTTGTCTACTGCCTTTCGGCCCTA
>Ga0256835_1000226_pt1 | contig 45148 bp, 43 predicted proteins | sample PIR30metaG_FD_185972 | JGI IMG/M metagenome (GOLD analysis project Ga0256835, IMG submission 185972) | Hydrothermal vent microbial communities from East Pacific Rise, Pacific Ocean - PIR-30 | ecosystem: Environmental > Aquatic > Marine > Hydrothermal vents | place: Pacific Ocean: East Pacific...
CTTCCGCTCTTCCCTTTCTTCACTATCCTTAGTAGTTCTGGTAGAAGAGGCAAACTCTCTAATCTTGGTATTAAAAAGAAAAAATAAACCTATGATTAAGAAAAAAATATTTGGCCCCCATAAACCTAAGAATGGAGAAAGATAGCCATCTATCGCAAAGTTTTCCCCCCAGGAGAATGTTGTAAAATAAACAATTATTATTATTAAACTTAAAGCAAAACCTCCCCTTTTAACACTGAGACCAAGACCAACCCCCAAAATAGCAAATATAATTGCAGAAAACGGTAGAGCCACTCTCTTGTGGAGTTCCGCTTTATAAGCTAATTTGACTTTTCGGGGTAAAATTTTCTTTTTCAAATCTCTCAGAAGTTCTTTAAAGCTTTTATCTCGCCTTCTTTTGGCAACATTAAATTTTCTGAAAAAGAACTCAGTATCAAGAGGTTGAAGCATGTAACTGAACTTTGCAGTAGTGTATTTTTTCGGCTCCTCTTTATCATACATATGCAAAAAGCCATCAACAAGTTTTATCTCAGCTTTCCTTTTCTTTTTATCTATCTTTAATTCTCCATATTTTGCAATAAGAATTTTATTTTTCTTGGAATCCATTTGATTGTAAACAAAAACATTTTCCCAGATACTCCTGTTTTTTTTATCCTGAATGTAAAGAACAACTCCAGGAAGACCTTTGACAAACTTTCGAGGTTTGATTTCCTGTCCCGTTTTCTCAAGAATTATTTTTACTATGGTTTTTGTGAAATTATAATTGGAATTCGGAGCTATATAAAAAGTAACAGCCAAATGAGTGAAAAAGACAAATAAGGAAAGATAAAAAACAGGTTTAAAAACTCTATTTAAAGAAATTCCGAGGGATCTCATTGCAAGATATTCCGAATCCGCAGAAAGCCTGCTCATCCCCATTAAGACAGCAAAGAGGAAAGCCATAGGAATAGTAATTGATAAAATGGCAGGAAGTAAGAAAATAAATAATTTTATAACAGTAAGAAAATCAACATTCTTTGAGATTAAAAGATCAGTTAAATCAAATAATCTGCTTGTTAATAAAGTAAAAGTATAAAGAAATAACCCTACCCAAAAATATGGTAATATTTCCTTTATTATGTATCGGTCAAGGCTTTTTCTCATACGGAAAAGTTTAACATCTCCATGTACTCACCAAGTCTTTGTTCAACATCCTCTCTCTTTAAATTTCTTAACCTTTCCACACCAAAATCTTCTATGGTAAAAGAAGATACAATAGTCCCATACACCATAGCTTTCTTCAATGTTTTCAAATCAATATTTCCTGCCTCTTCGAGAAAACCCATAAAGGCTCCACCATAACTATCCCCTGCACCTGTGGGATCTATTACGGTTTCTATCGGATACGGAGGAATCACAACAAATTTATTATCATAATATAACATTGAACCATTTTCCCCTTTTTTAATAAGAGCAAAGGAAATTCCGTAATTCTTCAAAGCTTTGGCAGCATCATAAATATAGGATTTTTCCGTAAGCATTCTTGCCTCTTCATCATTAAGAATAATACCATCAACTTTTCTAATTACATCTTCCAGCCCTGCCCTGTCAATATTAATCCAGAGATTCATTGTATCCATAACATAAAATTTGTCCTCCCCCAATTGTTCCATAACTTTTTTCTGAAGAGAAGGAGCGATATTTGCTAAGAAGACATTTCTTTCACCTTTGTAAAAATCCGGAATTTTCGGGTCAAAATGCTCAAAAACATTAAGCTCTGTAGTGATGGTTTCCCTTTCAAGAAAATCATCCGAATATTTGCCTTCCCAGAAAAAGGTTTTCCCTTCCTCTTTTTCAATACCACGGACATCTATTCCCCTTTTTTTCATCTCATTTATAATAGCCTCAGGAAAATCCTCTCCTATAACCCCCACTAACTTGGGTTTTTCAAACAAAGATGCTGCATAAGCATAATAGGTTAAAGATCCACCTACAATCCTTTCCCTTTTTCCGTGAACATTTTCAATCGTATCAAAAGCTAATGATCCTATGGAAAGACTCATTAAATTTCCTCCTAAATGTATTTACCTATAATTAATCTTAATCTATCCTTTGTCTCCTCAGAAATAAGTTCGGGAGATGTTATTATTGAATATTTCAAAGCATGTTTGCACATACAATCTTCTCCTCTCTCCTCTGGAATCATGGGAATTACCTTTTTTATGATTTTCTGAGCATTTTCAGTATTCTTTTTCAGGTTCGCAATTACCATCTCAACACTAACATCCTCCTCATCCTCCTTCCAGCAATCATAATCTGTAACAAGAGCCATTGTCGTATAGCAAAGCTCGGCTTCTCTCGCAAGTTTTGCCTCCGTGGCATTTGTCATCCCGATAACATCAAAGCCCAATTTTCTATATGTTTCAGACTCCGCTATTGTGGAAAACTGAGGACCTTCAATATTTATGTAAGTACCACCATTGTGAACATTTAAACCTAACTCCTTTCCGGCCTCAAAAAGTAAGCCTCTCAATACCGGACAGGTAGGCTTTGCAAAGCTTACATGGGCGACAATTCCATCTTTGAAAAATGTGTTTTCTCTCCTGTATGTTCTATCATAAAATTGATCAACAAGCACAATATCCAGAGGTCTAATTTCTTCTTTAAGAGAGCCAACAGCAGAAACAGAGATAATTCTCTCAACTCCCAACATCTTAAATCCGTAAATATTTGCTCTGTAATTTATCTCAGAAGGACTTATTTTGTGTCCCCTTGAATGCCTCGAAAGAAAAGCGACCTTTCTTCCTTCAATTTCAACAATTATATAATTGTCAGAAGGAGAGCCAAATGGTGTTTTAATTGTTTTCTCTTCTAAAACCTTAACACCTTCCATTTGATAAAAACCACTTCCCCCGATAATTCCTATGTTTAATCTTTCCATAATACCTCCTTATTACAAAAGATAATACAGACTATAAAATATTATTTTTAAAGGAGAATGTCAAATTGTAAGAGTTTTATTTATTCTTTATCCTGCAAGATGCTCCAGTGTTTTCGTAAGAAGTGTCCAGAATCTTTCAACAGTGGAAATCTGAACCTTTTCATCGGGAGAATGGGGATTTTTAATTGTGGGACCAAATGAAATCATATCCATTCCTGGGAATTTTTCTCCGATAATACCTGTTTCCAATCCAGCATGAATAGCCTCAGCCACTGCCTCTTTTCCAAAAAGCTCTTTGTGAAGCTTCATCATTGTTTTAAGTATTTCCGAATCCGGATTAGGTGCCCATCCGGGATAAGGATTCGGCTGCTCAATATCAGCATCTATAAGATTGGCAAATGCTTTCAAAGACTTTAATACAAATTTAAGCTCTGAATTTATTGAACTTCTGCTACTTTTCACTATTTCAACAATATCATCATGGGTGTGAACAGCTGCCAAATTGGTTGAAGTCTGAACAAGCCCCTCTATAGCCTGACTCATAGCAAGAACGCCATGGGGAAGAGCAAGAATTGTATTTATAACTTTATCCCTCAAAAGCTTTGTCAAGACCTTCTGGGGCATACTCTCGTTCTTTATTTCAATTAACACTCCATCATCTGTTCCTTTTAGCTCTGTCTTAACTTCAGAAAGTACACAATCAGCAATCTTTTTAGCATCATCCATTTCATTATTATTTAAAACAACTATAGCATAAGCCTCTCTCGGGATTGCATTTCTCTTATCACCACCTTCTATTACGGCAAGTTCAAAATCAATCTTTTCTCTCATCTCATAAAGAACTCTTGCAACAATCTTTACAGCATTGCCTCTTCCTGTGTTGATATCTATACCAGAATGTCCTCCCTTTAAGCCTGATACTACTATCTTAACAGCCTTTTCATTGCCGGGATTGATTGTCTCTGTTTTAATCTTAAAAATAGAATCTCCTCCTCCCGCACAACCAATAGTAAAAACACCATCATCTTCACTATCAAGGTTCAAAAGTATTTTCCCCTTTAAAGAACCCGGTTTTATATGGGCGGCTCCAGTTAAACCTCTCTCCTCATCAACTGTAAAAAGTGCCTCAATGGGCCCATGAACCAATGAATCATCTTCAAGAACAGCAAGAGCTGCTGCAACACCTATGCCATTATCAGCACCCAATGTTGTTCCGTCAGCAGTTATCCAATCCCCCTCTCTTTTAAGTTTAATCGGATCCTTTGAAAAATCAAAGTCCACATCAGAATTTTTTTCACAAACCATATCAATATGTCCCTGCAAAACCACTCCGGGAGCATTCTCCTTGCCTTTAGTGGCAGGTTTTCTTATGATTATGTTTCCCACTTCATCTCTTGTGTATTCAAGATTGTGAGCCTTTGCAAAATTAACAATATAATCTCCTATTGCCTCTTCATGACCGGAACATCTCGGGATCTTCCTTATTTCGTCAAAATGCTTCCATAAAAGCTCAGGTTTTAAGCCCTCTAAGACTTTATCCATTTTAATCCTCCTTAATATAAATTTATTATATTTAATATACTTTATTACTCTAAAATGAAAAAGTCAATATATTTTTCTATTACTGCTCTTGATAAAAAATATATCCTGCCATAAATAAATTAACTCAACTAAATATAACAGACGCTATTTACGAACCTTTACAACTATAGTTCTCTTCACACTCCCCTTAGGCCCCCTAACGGTCAAAATATAAGTCGTTGTTTCCTTAGGTTTTACAACAAAACCTCTCTCCTGAACTGGGTTACTATTAATCAATATCATACTTCCATTACCTTTAAGCATAGTCTTATTTTTATATACTCCGACAGCTTTCCAATATAATTTTACATTCTCCCCATATTTTATTTCATACTTATCAGCTTTAAAATATAGAATTTTAGGTTTAAAATAAACGACTACAGACTTCGAGGTGTCCGCACCAGCATCATTTTTAACATCTAACTTATAAAAAAATTTCAAATATCCCGGATCAGGAGTATCCTCAAAACTCCCAATTGCTTTATTATCCTCGTGTATAAGAACTTCTTTTATGTTCTCGTTCTTCCTAATAATACTTACCTTTTCCACTCCTCCCTTAACCTTCCAGCTTAAATTAACACTTTCCCCCGGATAAATAGAATTTTTATCAACTTTAAAATATGAAATTACGGGAGATACTTTGACTTTCACAGTTTTTTCATCTTCCCCCTGCTCTGAAGATATCCTCAGTTTATACACAGTTGTTTTAGACGGCCTAACATAAACACTTCTTTTGCTTATAATATTTCCAATACCAGGTTCAATAATAGCTTTTTCTGCTCCAATAAATGACCAGTGTAGCCTTACCCTGCTTCCAGCCTTAATCAAACTTGGAGAAACCTTAAAAGAAATAATTTTAGGTTTTATCTGAATCCCAATGGATTTTTCTGTTTCAAAATAGGTATTTCTGGCTTTTAAAACACATTTTGTTTTATTGTATATCGGGACTGACTCTTACTATATCACCCCAAGGATTTATTTTATAAATACTTCCTCCACATATGAGTTTTGCCTCAGTAGCTCCACGAATATCACAATTAATTCTTGTTTCCGCGGGATATCTTGTACTGGAACTCGGAGTGACAACAGAAGGATCTGCTTTAAAATACTTTATCAATGGTCTTGTTTTTACTTTAACGAGCTTTGAAAGTTCAAACACTTTAAAATGTGATGAGTTGTCAATAGCCTTTCGAATAAGAAATTTAGCAACCAATTTATAAGTAGTAGGAAATTCAGGTTTAACAGTAATGGAACCAACCTTTCTATTCCTTACTCTAATATATCCACTTCTTCTTTTTAGCTTATGTCCTAATACTTCATATTTTATTTTTAACTCTTTTACAATTCCTCTCAGTCCCCAATACAGTTTCACTGTATCACCAGAATTTACAACACTTTTAGAAGTCTTAAAATATACAATAATAGGATTAATATCTTCACTCTTAACCTCAACCGTTTTTAATAATTGAGGCTCCTCTTCATCTCCAAATTTCACAAGAAAAGCTAATTTTTGTTCTTTTTCAGGCGGAATATAAAGACGAAAAACCTTTCTAAAAACCTCTCCCGCGCGAAGTCTACGGATTACAAATGTAAATTCTTTGGAAAAATGATTTCTTACTATAAGCTTGCTTTTTACTCTTCTCAATTCCTCATAACCAACATTTCTAATAATAAGTTTAATACTCAAATACTCGCCAGGGACAGGTTCTTTTGGATATAAAACAATTGACTCAACTTTCAAATACTTTGAAGCATCATAAGAAGAAGCATAAATCACTGAAAAAGAAATCACTATCATCATAAAAAATATTAAAAGTCTTTTTGCATAGATGATAAAAACTTTTCTCACTGCTTCCCTCCTCCCATTTCAAACATCTTAATATAGAAAAAATAGGATTTTTTCATAAAACAGTCAACTTTTCTTGACAATCTAAAAAAAAGGAGATATTATTAACCATTTAGTTTAACTAATTGGTTAGTTAAAGGGGAAAATTATGAGTAAAGAAAAGATTCTCGAAGCAGCAAGAGAAGAATTTGCAGAGTATGGCTTTTCAGGAGCAAGGGTTGATAGAATAGCTGAAAAAGCCAAAATAAACAAAGCAATGCTATTTTACTATTTTTCATCCAAAGAGAATTTATACAAAAGTGTTTTAAAAGAAGCTGCGGAAAAATTAATGTCACAGATTAAAAGCATAGTCACTCCCGAACTTAAAGCAAGGACATTCTTAGAAAAGATGCCGGAAATCTACATAAGATATTTTTCAAGAAACAGGGAAATAGTCAAAATCTTAGGAAGAGAGCTAATGAATGAAGATAATTATTATAAATTAATAATAACAGAGCTCTTAGAAAATGAGGAGAGAAAAACACCTCATTTAATAAAAAAATTAATTGATAGATGGATTAACAATGGTGAAATTGTTGAAACCGACCAATTTAATCTTTTAATGAACATAATATCCCTATCGGTTTTTTCCTTTATGGGAAAGCAAATCGCAGAAGCTGTGCTCGGGATAAAAGTAAAAGAGGATAAAGCTTTTTTTGATAAAAGAATAAAAAGTGTTTCAAATCTTTTAAAAAGGGGAATGTTAAAATGAAAAGAATTTTTGTTTTTTTTACGGTTTTATACTTTGCAGCATTTGGTTGGGGAAAAATTCCTCTTGAACAAGCAATAAAAAACGGGATACAAAAAAATTACAGCCTGATTAATGAAAATATTTCAAAAAAGATAATTTCTTTGGAAAAAGAGATTGCTGAGAAGGAGAAACTCTTCTCTTTGAATTTCGGAGGATTCTATATTTACAAATCCGAACAACCCGAATTAAACATGCCTGATATTAACCCTGCTCCCGGAATTACCATTCCCGGTATTCATATGACAGCAGGGACAAAACATATATTTGATTTTCAAATAGGTTTAAAACAGCCCCTCTATTCCGGAGGAATCCTTTCTCTTAGAGCAAAAATTCCTGAAATTAAAAATATGCAAAATAAATATAAAAAAGAATTGCTCGAAAATAGTATTTCAACTTCCATTAAATTAACTTTTTTGAATTATGAATATCTTCTAATAAAAAAAAGACAGCTTGAGCTCACTCTTAAAAATCTTGAAAATCATCTGAAAAGATTAAAGGAATTTTATAAGGAAGAGTTAATTAAAAAATCGGACATAATAGAGACAGAGTTAAAGTGTGAAGAGCTGAGAATAAATATAAAAGATCTTGAAATAGCAATATCGGATGCGGAAAAAGAATTTAAAAAACTCACGGGAATAAATATAAATGAGATTGATGAAAATTTTAAAGAACCCGTTTTACCTTTAAAAGAATCCCTAAAATATCTTACAAATAATCATCCGTTTATAAAAAATCTTGAAACAAATATTGAATTAATTGATATTTCAAAAAAGATTGAAAAGGGGAAATATCTTCCTCAAATTTCAGCTTTCGGTGAGACTCATTATGGAAAACCAGGAATAGATTTTTTCAAGGATGAGTGGTCTTTATATTTTCAAGGAGGAATTACAATCGGTTTAAGGCTTTTTGATTGGGGAAAACTTAAAAAAACAAGGAAAATTTATGATTATTCAATAAAAAAGATAAAAAACAGTGAAAAGGATTTCATAGAAAACTCCTCAAAAGATTTGAAAAAGCTCTATGATGCCAAGAAAATATTGGAGAATAAGCTTAAAATTTCAGAAAGACTTCTCACTTTATCAAAAGAAAATTCGGTTTTAAAGGAAAAGCTTTTCAAAGAAAAACAAATTAATAATACTGACTACATATCATCTGTCCTGAAAAAAGAGACATACGCTTCATTAAATGAAATGCTAAAACTTCAATTGGAAATAATAAAGATAAAAATAAACAGTCTAATATGCAGGAGGTAATATGAAAAAATTAACAATATTAATACTTTCGGTTTTCCTCATTCAATTTTGTGCTAAAAAAAATGAGAATTCAATAATTGTCCAGGGAATAGTTGATGCGGATATTATAACAATGAAACCAATTGCAAGCGGTAAAGTGGAGAAAATCTTCTTTAATATAGGAGATAGTGTTACAAAAGATGCTATACTTCTTAAAATAAACTCGGATAAAATAGAAAACAAACTAAATGAGATAGAAATAGCGTTAAAAGAGATAAAAGTTAACAGGGAAAAGCTTTTGTTAAGAAAAAAGACATTAAAGGAGAAACTATCATACCTTAAGAAACAGTATGAAAGGCTCCGTAGATTAAACCTAAAAAAAGCGGTTTCCGGAGAAAAACTCGAAAGGGCCAAACTTTCTCTGGATGAAGCAATATCTTCTGATAAAGAGATTGAAAAATCATTAACTCTTTTAACTTTAAATGAAAAAAAGCTTATTAACCAGAGAGAATATCTTAATATTGAATTAAGGAATTTTTTTATAAAATCACCTGTAACCGGAGAAATCCTGGATAAGTTCGTATCCGAAGGGGAAAATGTTTTTCCCGGAACACCGGTTTTTGATATCTATGACAGAAACAGTATTTACATAGAAGTCTTTCTTGAAGAGGGTGAAATCGGAAATTTAAAAGTAAATCAGAATGTAAAGATAACCATTGATGGTGTGAAAAAAAATCTTAAAGGTAAAATATTCTATTTTGGTAAAAAGGCTGAGTTTTCCCCGAAATATATTATTTCCGAAAAAGAGAGAAAAGAACTTCTCTACCTTGTAAAGATAAAACCGACAAACCATATTGAGCTTTACAAAATCGGTATGCCTGTAACAGTAGAAATCGAGAAATGATTGAAGTAAACAATCTTTCCAAAAGCTTTGACTCAATAGATGCATTAAAAAATCTCTCATTTAAAATTAAAAAGGGTAAAATCACAATCTTCGCCGGAGCGGATGGTGCAGGAAAAACAACACTTTTTAAGATTTTAATCGGACTGATAAAAAAAGACAAAGGGGAAATACTGCTCAATGGTGAAAATGCCGGAGAAAACAGTGAGAGAATAAGAGATATCGCAGGCTATATGCCTGAAAAATTTTCCCTTTACGAAGATCTTACAGTGGAAGAAAATCTGAATTTTTTCGGAGAAATCTATGGGGTTGAAAAGAAAAAGATAGAAAAGATGAAATCCACCCTTCTTAATAAAACAGGAATGGCAGAATTCAAGGACAGAAAAGCCGGAGCTCTTTCCGGAGGGATGAAACAAAAGCTTTCCCTTTCAACAATACTTTTGTCTTCTCCCGATTTAATTATCTTGGATGAGCCAACTACAGGAGTTGACCCTCTCTCCCGAATAGAGTTTTTCAATATTATCGAAGAATTGAGAGATGAAGGAAGAACAATTCTTATCTCAACCCCTTACCTTGATGAAGCGGAGAAAGGGGATTATGTGGTTTTTTTGAAAAACGGCCAAATTTTAAAACAGCAGGAACTTCAGAGATTAAAGGAAAATTTCAAACTAAAACTTTTCAGATTAAAAGTTTCGGAAAATGTATTTAAAATAATGGAAGAACTTGAAAGCAAAAGGGAGATTAAAGACAGATTTTATTTGAGGGGGAGATACATTCACTATCTTCACACAGGGGAAAAGGATTATTCCCTTGAAATCCCCTATAAGGAAAAAGAGGAAATAAAGCCTAAACTTGAAGATATCTATATGTTTTACGAAAGATTTTATGATATTCAAAAAGAGGAGAAGTATGAATAGAAAAGATATTGTTGAGGTTGTAAATCTTACGAAAAAATTCGGTGATTTTATTGCTGTAAAGGGCATAAACTTTAAAATAAAAAGAGGTGAAATTCTTGCTCTTTTGGGTCCGAATGGAGCGGGAAAAACCACAACCATAAAAATGATAACAGGTCTTTTGAGAGTAAGCTCCGGCAAAATCCTGTTAAACGGAGAAGATATAACCGAAAATAGTGATAAAATAAAAGAATTGTCAGGATATATGTCTCAAAAATTCTCCCTTTATCCTCTGTTGACAGCTCTTGAAAACATAGAGTTTTTCGGAGGAATTTCCGGCTTGAAAAGAAAGGAAATCAAAGAGATGAAAAACCGGATAAAAAAAATGATTCCAATTGAATTTTTAAAAATAAAGGTTGAGTCTCTTCCACCCGGGATAAAACAAAAGATAGCTCTTTTTGCAGCCCTTATTCCGAATCCGGAAATTTTGTTTTTGGATGAGCCCACATCAGGGGTTGACCCCGAGGTAAGAAGGAACTTCTGGTTTGAAATTTACAAATTAAGAGAATCAGGTAAAACAATATTGGTGAGCACACACAATCTCGATGAAGTGGAATTTGCCGACAGAGTTATAATTTTGCACAAAGGAGAGATAATTTTGGAGGGAGAGCCTGAAGAGCTCTTAATTAAATACAATAAGGAAAATTTTGAAGAAATTTTCAGAGAGGTAATAGTTTAAATGAGAAGATTAAAAGCTGTTATAAAAAAGGAATTTTTACACATTCTCAGAGATCCCAAAAGTCTTACGATTGTTTTTATAATGCCTGTAATTATGGTTTTTATTTACGGATATGCCATATCCTATGATTTGAAAAGGATAGATGCTGCGATAATAGATTATTCCAATTCAAGATATTCAAAAGATTTAATCAAACTTTTTCAAAATAACAAATATTTTAAGTTAATCAATTTAATAGGAGAAAAAAAGCTAATTGAAAAAGCAGAAAAACTCTTGCAAGGGGGAAAAATCAAGGAGATAATAATCATCCCACCTGATTTTTCAAAAAAAATCGCAAAAGGAGAAAAGGGAGAGATAGGTTTAACCATAGATGGAAGTGATGCCAACACCGCAAACATTGTATACCAGTACAGTGAAATGATAATAAAAACTTATACCCTCTCACTTCAAAGAAAATCAGTTCCATACACAGTTAAAACAAAGGTTTACTTTAACCCTGAGCTTAAAAGTTCTTATTTCTTTGTTCCGGGTCTCATTGCCATTCTTCTTCTAATGGTTTCAGCTCTTCTCACCTCTTTAAGTATAGCAAGGGAAAAGGAAACAGGCTCTCTTGAGCTTATCTTTGTATCCCCCCTCAAATCCGTTGAAATAATTATCGGGAAAACAATTCCTTATGTATTTATTGCTCTTTCGGAAGGAGTAATAATTCTCCTGTTTGCCTATTTTTGGTTTAAGATTCCGATACGGGGAAATCTTCTTTCTCTAACCTTTTTCTCACTTTTATACATAATAGCCGGACTTTCTCTCGGGATATTCATATCCACTTCATCCGAAGATCAGAGAACAGCAATGTTAGGCTCTTTGATGCTAACAATGCTACCTTCAATTATGCTTTCGGGTTTTATCTTTCCGATAAAATCCCTGTCAAAGACATTACAAACTTTTACTTACATTATTCCTGCAACATACTATTTGAAAATCATAAGAGGCATGGTGCTTAAAGGAGCCAGTATGAAAAGCTTTGTAACCGAAGGAACTGTTCTTGCCGGAATGAGTATTTTTCTTTTGCTTGTTTCAACAATAAAATTTTCAAAAGAGAGGAGCAAATCAAAATGAGAATTTTTTATCTTATGAAAAAAGAGATAATAGAAATATTAAGACAAAAACAGATGATTTTTATGATAGTGGTCTCACCCATATTTCAACTTATTTTATTCGGGTATATTGCAACAACGGATGTTAAAAACCTACCGGTGGAGATTATAAATATCTCAAACAGTAAGTATGCAGTTGAGATAATAAACAGAATCAAAAGCTCCCCTCTTTTTGTGGTAAAAAAAGTCAGCTCAAGGTATGATAATCCTGTAAAGAATATGAAAGAGGGAAAGATAAGAGCTGCAATACTGTTCAGAAATCCTTTTGATAAAAAAAGAAACCCTCTTGGTTTTCCGGAAATCGAGATTCTGATGGATGGTGTTGATTCAAACTCCTCACTTATCGCAGCCGGCTATTTTAATGGTATAATCAGCAATTATCTTACGGAAATAATGGAGAAAAAAGGAGTAAAGACACCAATAAGAAGCAAATCCCTTATAAGATATAATCCTGAGCTTAAAAGTATAAATTATATGGGGCCTGCAATTGTTGCCATGCTACTTACTGTAATTGCAATTTTCCTCACTTCAAGTTCACTTGTAAGAGAAAAAGAGCAGCAGACTATAGATACTCTTATGATTTCAAGATTAAGTCCCATTGAAATATACCTTGGAAAGGCTCTCCCGATGTTATTAATAGGAATTTTAGAGATGTTCATGGGAGTGGTTTTTGTTGTCTTATGGTTTAGAATCCCGATGAAAGGGAATATGTTTGAACTTTTGTTTGCTTCAATGATCTATCTTACGGCAATTTTATCAATTGCCCTTTTAATTTCAACTTTCACTAAAACACAGCAGGAATCCATGTTTTTTGCATGGTTTTCAATGATAACATTTATACTGCTTTCCGGCCTTTACACCCCTATAGAAAACATCCCGATAGGATTAAGATGGATAACATATATTAATCCCCTTCAATATTTGATGAAAATAATAAGAGAAATATTTTTAAAGGGTAATGGTATGGAGTTTTTCTACAAAGACCTTCTTGTCCTTTTTGCAATGGGAGCTATTACACTGACTATTTCATTATCAATATTTAAAAGATCAGTATCAAAGTAAAGAAAAAAATTAAGCATATCCCTTTTCAAAAAACAAATTAAAAAAACCATAAAAATCAGATTAACTTTTAATACCTTTTATCGTATAATTTTTATTAAGGAATTTATACAAAAGGAGGTATTATGAAAAAAAAGCGCAAACCGATTCTTGCTGCTTTATTTATCTTTTTATTTGTAATCACTTTAACCAATCTTTTCTCAACGGTTAAAATCACAACCCCAAAAGAATACTTCGGATTTATGCCCGGAGCTGACAGAATGCTTTTGGATTATGAGCAACTTATAGGATATCTGAAAAAAATTGAAAAGCAAACGGATAAGCTCAAATTGGTAAAAATCGGAGAAAGTCCTATGGGAAAGCCCATGTATATTGCTTTCATTTCTTCAAAAGAAAACCTGGACAGACTTTATGAGTTAAAAAAAATCAACAAGGAGCTTGCTTTAAACCCGAATCTTTCTCCTTCCGAACTAAAAACATTTGTACAAAATGGTAGGGTTTTTGTTTTAGGAACACTCTCAATGCACTCAGGAGAAGTTGGCCCTTCGCAGGCTGCTCCCTTGATAGTTTACAAATTAATCACTTCGACAGAGCCAAAAACACTAAATATTCTAAAAAATGTTGTTTATGCAATGGTACCATGTCATAATCCGGATGGCATGGATATGGTGGTAAATCACTACAGAAAATACAAAGGGACAAAATATGAAGGCTCTTCAATGCCCGGCGTTTATCACAAATATGTAGGTCATGATAATAACAGAGACTTTGTCTCTTTAACACAAAAAGATACAAAGGCTATTGCAAGAATCTCAAACAAGGATTGGTTCCCTCAGGTAATGGTGGAAAAACATCAAATGGGCTCCACAACTGCAAGATACTTTGTTCCACCCTTCCATGATCCAATAGCTGAAAATGTTGATGCGGGTATCTGGGATTGGATAGGAGTATTCGGCTCAAATCTATTAAAAGATATGACGAAGGATGGATGTGCAGGTGTATCCCAGCACTATCTTTTCGACGATTATTGGCCAGGCTCAACAGAAACACCTCTCTGGAAAAATGTCATCTCAATGCTTACGGAAGCTGCAAGTGCTAAATATGCAACACCTATTTATGTGGAACCGACCGAGCTTAATGCCCACGGGAAAGGCCTTTCTGAGTACAAAAAAAGCGTAAATATGCCTCTCCCCTGGAAGGGAGGATGGTGGAGATTATCAGATATAGTTAAATATGAGATCTCTTCCACATATTCCATCCTTAATACTGCAGCTCTTCATAAAGAAGAAATACTAAAATTTAGAAACCATATGTGCAAAAAGGAAGTGAATTTAGGCAAAACAACCCCTCCCTATTACTACATCATTCCCAAAAAACAGCATGATTTAAGTGAATTTGTAAATTTGATTAATCTCTTGGACGAGCATGGAGTGAATGTTTATAAATTAAGTAAAGATATTGTTTATAAAAATAAAATTTATGAAAAAGGCGACATCGTGGTACCGTTAGCGCAACCATTCAGAGCATTTATAAAAGAGGTTATGGAAAAGCAGAATTATCCCGTAAGACACTATACTCCCGGAGGAGAAATTATAAAACCTTATGATATAACCTCCTGGTCTCTTCCTCTTCACAGAGGGGTAAAATCATATGAAATTAATTACAAAATTCCTGAGCTTGAAAAATCAATTATTCGAGTAAAAATACCATTTACATTAAAAACAGTAATACCTCAAAACTATAAACTTGCTCTTTTCCCGGTAAATAACAACGAAAGTTTTAAGGCAATGTTTCTCGCCAAAAAGATGGGATTAAAAGTTCTCAGGTTAAGCAAGTGTCTTAAGATTGATGATAAACATTTTTGTAAAGGAAGTTTTATAATAAAAGCTCCTGTATCAAAACTCCAAACAATTCTGAAAGAATTAAAAGTTTCTCCGGTCTTTATTGATAAAGATATTAAATATTCAGCTTCGGAAGTAAAGCTTCCGAGAATTGCTCTTGTTGAAACATTCTTCCATGACATGGATGCAGGATGGACAAGGTTTATCTTTGACACATACCATATTCCTTATAAAGTATTACATCCGGGAGATTTTGCAAAAACCGACCTTGAAAAAGAATTTGATATGATTATATTCCCCGATGCGAATAGTCAAATTCTTTTATCCGGTAAATACGGGGGAGAAGGACATTATTTCATACCAAGCTATCCTCCCCAATACACAAGAGGCATTGGGAAAAAGGGACTTTCAAAAATAGCAAAATTCATAAATGATGGCGGAACAGTTCTTTCATGGGGGCAGTCAACAAAACTCTTTATGTCAACTCTGAGTTTTAAAGATAAAAAGGGAAATATTGAAATGTTCAACCTTCCGATCTCTGACATTTCTCAGAGATTGAGAAAATCAGGACTATATTGTCCCGGTTCTCTTGTAAAAATCAAATTTATAAAAGACACACCTTTGACTTATGGAATGGAGCAGGAAATAGGGGTCTTTTTCAGAGGTAGACCTGTTTTTGCCACAAGAATACCAAACTTTGACATGGACAGAAAAGTAATCGCAGCATTTCCTGAAAATGGTAATTTGCTTATGAGCGGATATTGTGAAAACTGTAAATTACTCAACAATAAAGCAATATTTGTCTGGCTAAAAAAGAACAGGGGACAGCTTATCTTGTTAGGATTTAATCCGCAATTCAGAGCATCCACTCCTGTCTCCTATAAATTAATATTCAACTCAATATTAATGGCAAAATAGAATAAAAGAGGGGATTTGCTTGAAGCAAATCCCCTCTGATACTATAATTAATACATGTCCTATCTGGAAATAAGAGAGATTGAAAAGAGTTATATAAAGACACCTGTTTTAAAAAACATATCCTTTTCAATTCCTGAAAAATCAATTACAGGAATAATAGGGCCCAATGGCGCTGGAAAATCAACTCTCTTTAGAGTAATTGCAGGATTTGAGTTCCCGGATAAAGGAGAAGTAATAATAAATCAAAAAGTATTAAAAAATTTTAATGAGAGAAAAAGATACATTTCATTTATGCCTGAAGAATTAAAACTTTATCCTGAATACTATGTGGTGGAATTTTTGAGATTTTTTAACAGAGCAAACGGATTTACCGATAATGAACTTTTGGAGGCTTTATCATTAAAGAGTGTTTTTCATAAAAAAATTAAACATCTTTCAAAAGGATGGCATCAGAGGTTAAAACTCTACACTGCTCTATCAACCAAAAAACCATTTATTATCCTTGATGAGCCTTTTGACGGATTTGATCCGCTACAAATGAAAGGAATAATAGAGATAATAAAAAAGAGGAATGAACTTGGATTCTCTTTTATACTTTCAATTCACCAATTGGCTGATGCTCAGAAGATATGCAATTATTACATATTAATAGACAATGGCTCAATTGTAACAATGGGTAATTTAGCGGAACTGAAGGAAAGGTACAATTGTGAACAGGATGATCTTGAAACTATTTTTTTAAGGGCACTGGAAAAATGAAAGGATTGCTTGTGTTAAAAGAAACTAAAGATATTTTCAAAAACAAAAGTCTTTTAATTTACTTTATTATTCTATTCGCCGTTATTGTTTATAGTTTTTATTCGGCGGTTGACCTTTACTCAAAAGCAAGTATTGCGGCAATTAACAATCCTCTTTATGCTGCAGGATTTGAACCGGTCCCAGGAGTCTTTGTCCCGACTTTCGGAGGCCTTTTTATTGTGTTTTCCCTGATTGCTCCGTTTATTCTAATAAGATTAATAGGAGATGAAAAAACTAACAATACTATCTACCTTCTATCTCAGCTTCCTTTTTCATTAAAGGAAATTTTTGTTTCAAAACTATCAGCAGGTCTTATCTTTATATTTACATCTCTTGCTGCATTTTTACCAACCTATGCTATCTGGAGCTATCTTGGAGGACACATCCCCTGGAAAGAGATTGTTTTGCTAAACTCTGGTTATTTTTTATACGGGCTTTTTATCCTCTCAGTATCCTTTCTTGCCTCTGTTTTATTCAGGACAAATGCGCAGGCTTCCATCTTTGCTCTCTCATTAATCATTCTTTCTTGGTTTCTTGATTTTGGAAAAGAGATGCATATCTTTTCTTTTTTAAATAAAATATCAGAATGGACAGTTACAAAACAGCTCAAAGAATTTGAGGAGGGAATTTTTTCCTTTCAAGCAATAATGTACTTTTTTCTTCTAAGTGTCTTTTTTTTCATCATAGCTTTCCTGTTTTTTGATTTTAATATTAGAAAAAAGGCTATTTCAGTTTTTATAACAGTATTATTATTTATCCCTCTTTTTATCTTAAATGCGAATTTTCAATATAAAAAAGACATAAGCGAAAGTGGAAAGAATTCATTTTCTCCGAGCCAGATAGAATTTTTAAAAAAGCTTCCGGCTATAAAAATTAAGGTTTTTCTTGAGCCCACAGACAGTAGATTCAGAGATTATGCAAATGATTTTTTAAAAAAGCTTAAAATGGTTAAAACAGATGTAAAACTTGAATTTGCAGAAGGGAAGGAGTTAAAAGATAATTACGGTTTGTTCAGGTATAAAATTAATGGACACACAGATCAAACATATTCAAACAGTTCCCATGAAATATTTATGGTTTTGCAAAATCTTTCCGGAATTAAGATAGAAAAGACAAATGACAGAAAGCAATTCAAAGGATATCCTCTATTTGTAAAAAAAAGGTGGAGTTTAATTATTATAGTTATTTATTTTTTTGTTTTTCCGGTAATAATTCTCTTATATCAAATAAAAAAACCAAGGAGAGGAAAAGATGAAGCTTAAAACTTTCTTTATTTTGATTATGGTATTCGCACTTTTAGGAGCTACGACAACTCCTTTGAAAAAACTGTTTTTTAATTTTGACAATCAAATTGTAGGAGCGGAGGCCAAAGGATTTTCTTCTTTTGTAGGTAAGTGGCACATTGATAAGGATGGAGAAAATATTGTCTATGCGGTTGACGGGAGAAAGTGGGAGCAGGGACTTTTATCAGAGGGAATAATAAGCAAAGCAAAGGGTTTATACGGAGAAAGATATGCCGAATTTCTGGATAATCTTGAAGCATACAAATATTTTCCTCTTTCAATTTGTACTGAAATTAAAAATTTTAAAGATGGAATAATAAAGGTAAGATTTAAAGGAATAAGCGGAAGAATTGATCAGGCAGCCGGAATAGCATTTAATATAAAAAAGAATGGGGATTATCTTGTCGTAAGGGCGAATCCTCTTGAAAACAATATGGTACTATTTAAAATGGAAAAGGGTAAAAGGAGAGCTGTCCAGTGGATAAGAGGAGCGAGAACACCTTCGAGGGTCTGGCACAGACTTAAAGTCGTAATAAAGGGGAGAAAAATAAAAGGCTTTTTAAATGGTAAACTTTACATAAACTATAACTGGAAAGAACCCATCAATGGTAAAATAGGACTCTGGTCAAAGGCAGACAGTTATGTTTTCTTTGATGATTTTGAGATAATAAAGGAAAAATAGAAACCCCTTTTAAACTGTATAATATTTATGGCACTTGATAAATTTTTATTACAAAGAGAGAATTTTCTCATTGTTAAAAGCCTAACAATTATATGAAACTATAAAACGGAACACTTTTTGAAATATACTTTCTACATTCTTTTTAATGGAGGTTTTCAGATGAAGAAAATTTATATTCTCATAAGTCTTCTTTTATTAACACTAACATTTCTCTTTCCTCAGAAAAAAATTTATAAATATAAAGTGGAAGTTGAAAACAAAACAGTTTATGCAAGGGTTTTTAATAATGGAAAGCTTGTGGACAATCTTACAAAGGATGATTTTATTCTCTATGAAAATGGTAAAAGAGTCGAAATCAATGGTGTTGACATTATAAGGAAGACCTTTGGTGAGGAAGAGGTTAATTGGGAAGCTAAAAAGCATGAAAAGTACAAACCGAGATTTTTTATTTTAACATTTAAAATCATAGATTATGGAGATTATCTTGACAAAGGTATAGATTATCTTTTTGACAATATCATAAGAAAGGATGATAAATTGATGTTTCTCAGTGAACACAATTATTTTGTGGAAGATAATATAAAAGATAAGGAAAAGATAAAAAAGAAAATAAAGAAGATTCTTAGAAGAGAGAGTATTCTTGCAAGAATGAAATTAAACAGAATAATTTCACAATTAAAAACCCTGACATCCACGATAAGTGATATAAGCCTGTCTTTACGAAATACCGCTTTTTCCACCGGAACACAATCAGCTATGGAGATGGACAAATTGGAAAGAACAATACAAAGATTTTTAAGCTTCTTAAGAGAATATAGAAACAGATACCTTACACCTGAAATTGATAGATTCTATTATTTCTCAGAATACATAAAAGGAGTAAAGCTTAAAAAATGGGTTATAAACTTTTACCAATTTGAAAAAATCCCCATTCCCACTGCAATAAGGGATTTTCTTGAGAAATTTATCGGAGGCAATGCAGAAAATCGTTACAGCTGGGCAACTGTAGAGGTTAAATCAGTGGAAATAAAACAGGAACTTGAAAAGGAATTAAACCAACCGGGAGATTTTCCGGCTGATGAGGTTTCAAGACTCTTTTACAAAGGGGATACTACTTTTTATACGATACTTTTAAACAAACCAAGAGAAACGGGAGATAATAATTTTTATTATAAAGATATATACTCTGACCTTGAAAAAACATTGAAAGAGATTTCAACTTCAACCGGAGGAGAAGTTATATTATCAAATAACATAGTTGAAGCTGTAAATAAGTTTAAAAAGAAAAAAGATATTATTTATCTAATAAACTACACTCCTTCAGTTAATAATCCCAGAATAAAAATCAAAATGAAAAATCCCAAATATAAAGTAAAGTATGATCCCGATCAATTTTCGGATTTTATTGAAAGATACCTTGAAAAAAAGAGAAGAGAGAATCCGGAAATAATAATTGACACTTTTAAATTTTTAAACAATTCTCTCAGGTTTTCAATAACTGATTTTAAAATGGAAAAAGATGGAAAGGAAAAGACAGGAAAACTTTTGGTTTCTTTAAAAATCACAGACGAAAACGGCAAATTAGCCTATAATGCTCAAAAAACAATGAAAACAAAAAATAATTCTGTCAAAATAAATATAGGCCTGGGAAATATATTAAAAAAAGGGATATATTATCTTTACCTTGATGTTTATGATCTTTTAACAAAAAAGATGGCAAGCAGATTTGAGATTATTGAGATTAAATAAGATTTGAGATGAAAAAACTATATTTAGCTCTTATCTTTTTCTTCTCATTAATTTACACATTCCCACAAAACAAAATCTTCAGATATAAGATAGAAGTTAAAAACAAAACCGTTTATGCAAGAGTTTTTTGCAATGGAGACCTTGTGGACAATCTTACAAAGGATGATTTTATTTTATATGAAAATGGGAAAAGGCGAAAAATTGAATCGGTTGAGATAATAAGAAAAACACTTGGAGAAGAAAATATTACCTTTAATATTAAAACTCATAACTCTTATGAACCGAGATACTTTGTGCTAACCTTTGACATTCTGGATTATGGGCCATATCTTGAAAAGGGAATTAACTATTTATTTGAAAAAATTCTGAGAAAGTCAGATAAGCTTATGTTTATGAGTAAGAATTATTTTTTTACGGAAGATAATTTGAGCAGCAAAGACAAAATCAAGAAAAAGATGCTAAATATTTTAAAAAGGGAAAGTATTCTTGCAAGAATGGAGCTTAACAGTGTGTTCTCTCAAATAAGATCAATCAAAAGTGCAATCAAAGAGTATTTTGCTTCCCAGAGATGGAGAAATCCGGAATTCTTCGATCCAAGAGAAATTCAAATGATTAAGGATAAGACTTTAATGTTTTTAAGATGGTATAAAAAAAGATACCTGATCCCCGACATAGACAAATTTTATTATTTTGCGCAATATCTTAATAAGATAAGGATGAAAAAATGGGTATTGAATTTTTATCAGATAAAAAAAATTCCCATTCCGAAAGAGATTGTGGATTTTTGGAATAAAGAAGGCTCCAAATGGGCTTTTGATCCTTTGCAAAGCGAATTCGATATACCACATGATTTCCCTTCGGAGGAGATAAAAAAACTTTTCTATAAAGTTGATACAACTTTTTATACTTTTCTTTTGACAAAAGATAGGGAAACACTTGACAAGGATTATGTGTTTAAAAATGTATACACTGATCTTGAAAAAACATTGAAAGAAATAACTTTTTCCACCGGTGGTGATGTTAATCTGTCAAATAACATAGAAGAATCCTTTAGAAAATTTAAAAGAAAAAAAGATATCATATATTTGATTAATTATCCTCCCTCAGTTAATAATCCCAAGATAAAAATTAAGATGAAAAACTCAAAATACAAAGTTAAATATGATCCCAATCAATTCTCTGATTACATAAAAAATTATATAAAAAAGAAAAAGAGAGAAAATCCTGAAATAGAAATAAAAGCTTTTAAATTCAAGGAAAACACAATCTCTTTTAGAATCACAAATTTCAAAACTCAAAAGGGAAAAGGGGGAATATACGGAAAAGTCATAATTTTCTTAAAAATAACAGATACAAATGGAAATACTGTTTTAAATGAAAGGAAAAATCTTATTTTCTCCAGAAAAAGTGGAAAAATTAAAATAAAACTCAATAATATAAAAGCCGGAATTTATCATCTTTATCTTGATTCCTTTGATCTTTTAACAAAAAAGATGGCAAGCAGGTTTGAGATTATTGAGATAAAATAATTAAGCGGAAAGCTCTTTCAGTTTTTCATAAACAGCATTAACATGTCCTGCGACTTTAACTTTTGTCCAGATATAGGCAATTTTGCCATCTGGAGAAATCAAATATGTGCTTCTGACAACTCCATAGTATTCTCTTCCATACATCTTTTTAAGCTGCCATGCTCCATATGTTTCAAGCACATTATGTTCGGGATCACTTAAAAGGGTTATTTTAAGCTCCTTTTTCTCAATAAAGTTTCTATGACTTTTTGTTGAATCAGGGCTTACTCCTAAAATCACAGCATTCAATTTTTCAAAATCTTCCTTTCTCTCTGTAAAACCTATAGCCTCTTTTGTACATCCGGATGTATTATCTTTCGGATAAAAGTAAAGAACAATCCATTTCCCTTTGAAATTTTCCAAACAAATATCTTCATCATTCTGATTTTTCAGACAAAATTCGGGAGCTTTATCTCCGATTTCCAATTTTTTCTTCATCTTTTCCCTCCTAATAAATTAGCTCGCATCCGTCAAGAATAATTTCACCCTCTTTTATAACATACTTCAAATAATTTTTCGAAGGTTCGTAAAAAATATTTATATAGGAGTCTGTGTCAAAAATAATAAGATCCATCTTCTTTCCGGGAACAAGGGAACCAACTTCTTTGTCCATTCCTATTGCATAGGCAGCATTAATGGTAGCTGAAGTTATTGCTTCCTCAATTGAAAAACCTTCCAGAAAAACCGCGAGCTTCATTATGAAAAGCATATTGTTAATATGGGAACTTCCCGGATTATAGTCAGAGCCAAGAGCAACAATAACTCCCCTTTCAATCATCTCTCTAACAGGTGGCTTTTTGTCTTCTCTTAAAAAGAAATATACTCCGGGCAAAATAACGGCAGCTGTACCACTCTTTGAAAGGGCCTCTATTCCTGTTTTGGAAATTCTGACCAAATGCTCTGCGGATCTCGCTCCATATTCTGCCGCAAGTTCGGCCCCCCCAAGATTTGTAAATTCATCTGCATGAAGTTTGAGCTCAAAACCATTTTCTTTTGCTGCTTTCAGCATTTTTTCAGTTTCTTCCCTATTGTAAACTCCATCTTCAATAAAAGCATCAAAAAACTTGGCAAGGTTTCTCTTTTTTATCTCAGGGATAAACTCATTGATAAGTTTTTCAAGATATTCCTCTTTCCCTGTATCAGGTGGAACATCATGGCCACCAAGATAGGTGGGAATTATGTCAAGAGGATGAAGCTCATTTAAAGTTTTTATGGCTTCGAGCTGTTTTATTTCTGTTTCAAGATCAAGACCATATCCGCTCTTTGCCTCAATCGTAGTAGCTCCACCCTTCACCGATTCATCAAGCCTCTTCTGTGATATCTTTATAAGCTCACTCAGAGGAATTTCTCTTGTAGCTCTTACGGTTGATTTAATTCCCATCCCCCTTTTTTGAAGCTCCATATATGGCACACCATCAAGTTTCATTTTAAATTCTTCGGACCTATCCCCACCAAAGGGAAGATGGGTATGGGAATCAACAAGGCCGGGCATACATACTTTTCCGGTGGCATCTATTATTTTTGCATTTTCATCAATTTCATAATCTTTAAGCATATCTTCGTTACCAATAAAAACTATCTTTCCTCCGTAGGATCCAATAAAACCATCTTTTATGATTTTAAGATCTTTCATATCCTCTCCCCTTCTGGGGGAATCCCCGAAAAGAGTAATTAATTGAGAGCAATTTTTAACCAGAAAATCTATTTTCATACCTTTCTCCTCCTTCTTTAAAAAGGTTAACATACGAAATATTAAAAATCAAGAATTTAGCTCCTCAATTCCCTTCTTAAAAATTTATCTTTTACAGAAATACTTTATTAAACTAACCTACCCTTTCAATAATATGTAAAGATTTGTTTGCCCATAATCAAAGGAAAGAATAAAAAGCCAGAATTCTCCGATTTTTATTTAAAAATTATAAAAAAGAAGGCGGAGAATAATTCCGCCTTCTTATTTTCTCGAATTCCTTAATTCAACCAAAAAAAGCGCAAATGGGCGGTACAAGATATGAGCAAATTTTGTGAAAGGGAAGGATACAATCAGCTCAAATACCACCAATATATGAAAAGCAAAAGTAAAATAATATACTTTAAAAAGGGAAGACCATCTTAAAATGTCAAGAGCAAAACCTGAAAGGATAGCAAGGAAAACAAGAAGTATAAACATCCAATCAGTATGATGGGAAAACTTTGCATAGCTTCCCTTCTTTTTTGCCCTTATTATCATAAAATATAATGTCCCGTAGAGTGCCGGTAATCCTGAAATCAGCCCCAATATTTTAGGTATGATTCTTATTCCTTCACTATGAGGAGCAAAAAAATCCATCATCATAATTGTTATAGTCGCAATAAAAAGACCAATAAATCCCCATACAAGCAAAAGATGGGCAAAATATCTACTCTTATCCTCACATTTTTCGAATCTCTCCTGAAAAAAAACCTCCCTGAAAAGAACTGTAAAAAATGTTTTAAAATAGTTCCCGCTCTTATTACTGCTTTCGGATTTAAAATTGGTGCTTTTCAACATAATGTAAAGTTGTGAAAAAACAATCACAAGTAAAAATACAAAAGCAATTATTCCAGCATAGTGAAGTAAGTCAAGACTGAATAATGAGAGAGGTTTTATCTCCTCCATATCCGGATTACCCTTAAAATAAAAAATTCCTGCAACTCCTATTAATGTTAATATCAACCAAACAAAGAATGAATGAAAACTCTTATAAAAAAAGTCTCCTATCTTGCCTACAGAGAATTTTCTTATCTGATACCTTCTCAATGCCATCATTAAGCCCCCGGGGTCCGCATCTCTCGGGCAGGTGTCAGTGCATTCACCACAATAGTAGCAAAGCCAGGGATCTACAGAGGAATCAATTCTCTCTTCAAGACCAAGAATTGCCGCTCTTATCATTCTTCTTGGAAAGGAATTGTTTTCTGTTGAAAGGGGACATATTGCAGTACAGTTTCCACAATTATAACAGGCATTTATATCAAAACTACCGTAACTTCTTAGCTTTTCAATGAACGCGGAGTTTATTCTTACCATTATTTCCTCCCTTTAAGTTCATAATAATAGTAATCATCATCCGATACTTCCCCTGTTTCTTCAATATAACCGTATTTCCTGCATGTCATTACATTATAAGTAACATCAGCAAGCGGAAGTCCCATAATTTCCGCAATCTGAGGTATAGTCTTCGGCCCTGAAGAAAGAGCCTTTGCAATTGCTTTTCTTATCTTCATAAATTCCCTCGTCTCTTCAACCTTCTCCTCTGAAACCTTATGTTTTTTCTTGATGTATTTTAAAGTTTTCTCCTTATCCCAGCTCATTATCTCACCTCCTCTAACATACCATCAATCATTCCAATAATTTCTTTGTTAGTATAACCTTTAATCTCAATTGCCCTTGATTCGCAAACAGGCACACATGAGCCACAACCTTTACAGAGGGCTTCATTAACAACTGCAATTTCTTTTCCATCCTGATTTTCCTTTTCTATAGCATCATAAAGGCATACCTCCGCACAATCTCCACACCATTTACATCTTTCGCTATCCACAAAAGCAACAATAGGCTCCAATTTAAGGGTACCGCTTGAAAGTAATGAGTAAGTCTTAGCTGCGGCTGAGAGAGATGAAAGAATACTCTCAGTAAGATTTTTCGGTCCCTGACCTGTTCCTGCAATAAAGACACCATCAATTACAGTTTCAACAGGTCTTAATTTCGGATGAATTTCATTGAAAAAATTATCTCTTCCCACAGGAACTTTAAAAATTCTCTCTATTTCACTGTTTTTTCTCGGGATCATTCCTGTAACAAGAACAACAAGATCCGGTTCAATCTCTATCTCCTCTCTCTCGGTAAGAAGGTCTTTAACTTTAACTATTGCTCTGTTATTTAAATCTTCAACAACAGGAGGCTCATTTTCATCAAATTTTAGATATATATCCCCCTGCTTACAGGAATCCCTGTAAAGGATTTCCTGTTTCCCGTAAGTCCTTATATCCCTGAATAGATGATAACTTCTTATATAAGGATACTTTTTTTTCAACAGAAGAGATGTGTGAATGGCAGCAGTGCAACAATACCTTGAACAGTATTTGTTTTCACCACTTTTCTGCCTGCTTCCCACACAATAAATAAAAGCTATCTCTTTCACCTCTTTGCCTTTCCATTTTAAATTCCCATTACTTAGCTCCATAATTCTTCTTAATTGCTGCAGAGTAATGACTTTATCATTTTTCTTATATCCATATTCACCTTCAGATGGCTCGTAAGGGGAAAAACCGGTTGTTAAAATCACAGCTCCTACCTTAAGAGCAAGCTTTTCCTCTTTTTGATTAAAATCAAAAGCATCGGGACAGAGTTTTTCGCATAATCCACACTTAGTACAATTTTCAAAATCAACGGCGGGCAAATCAGGGTAAGCATTTTTGTAAAATTTATAAATAGCTTTTCTTTTAGTTAATCCAAAGTTAAATTCATCATCAACTTCAACAGGACATCCTTCCTCAATTTTTTCAAATTCATTACACTCAATCCCACTTTTTACATAACGAGGCTTTATTTTTACTTCCAGATTAAAATTTCCTACACATCCTGAAAATGATTCAACTTCAGTCCCTGTAAAAATCTTAATATTATTCCTTTTAATTATTTCATTATAAAGTTTCTCAATTAAAATATCGCCCCTTTCATTTGTTTCGAAAAGCTCACCCCATTGTGGTATTCTTCCACCCAGAAAGTGCTCTTTTTCTATCAGGTAAACCTCCAAACCTGTATCAGCAAGTTCAATAGCAGCTCTCATACCGGATGCTCCTCCTCCTATAACTGCAACACTATCCGTTACCGAAATTTCATTTGGCAAAAGAGGTTGTGCTTCCCTTAATCTTCTTATACCAGCTCTTACAAGGCGAATAGCTTTTTCTGTTGCCTCTTCAGGTTTATCAGAGTGTGCCCATGAATCCTGTTCCCTGATATTCACCTGAACATACTCATAAGGATTAAGGCCAGCTCTTTCGGCAACACTCCTGAAAGTATGAAGGTGAAGTTTTGGAGAGCAGGAAGCCACTACAATTCCATCAAGTTTGTTTTCAATAATATCGGAAATCATCTCTTTCTGGCTTGAATCAGAGCAGGCAAAAACAGTTGTCTTGGCAAGAACAACTCCATCTTCATCTTTTACAGAATCTTTCACTTTATTAACATTAACATAATCGGAGATATTTCCTCCGCAGTAACAAATATACACTCCTATTCTCTCTTTCATTTCAAACTCCTGATATAAGCTGCGACTTCAGCGGAAGCTGCCCCGGCAGAAAGTATGGAATCCGGAATATCCTTTGGCCCTGTTGCGGTCCCGGCTGCAAAAACTCCCTTCAAATTGGTCTTAGCCGGGCTTAAGAGGGCATCAGCTTGCTTTACATAATTATACTCATCAAGCTCAAGATCCTCGTATTTGAAAATAGAAGTTATTCCAGTATTAGCAAGCATTCCAACAGAAAGAACAACAAGATCATGCTCTGCCTCTTTAACTCCACCGGAACCTTCCATATCTTCATACCTTACAATAAGATTTCCTGTTTCCTTTATTTCTTCAATCTTTGCGACCTTTCCTTTAACAAACTGGACTCCCATATCCTTTGCCTGTTGATAAAATTCCTCAAATCCCTTTCCGAAAGCCCTTATATCAATATAATAAATAGTAATATCCGCGAGCGGTAATGCACCCATTAAAAGCTGAGCCTGTTTAATCGAATACATACAGCAGATTTGAGAACAAATGGGGTTTCCGACAGATACATCTCTTGAGCCTGTGCAAAGAACATAGGCAATATTTTCAGGGATTTTGCCATCAAGTGGTCTTACAACAGCATTATACGGTCTTGTCGGGGATAGCAATCTGTCCATTTCCATTGCATCCATAACATTGGGAAACTTCCCGAATCCGTATTGAGGTTTTCTCCTTGCAGGGAAAAGATTAAAACCTGTTGCCAGTACCACTGCCTTCACTTTTAAGGTATAACACTCGGGTTCCTGAGTAAAATCAATTGCATTTGCCGGACATACTCTCTCACAAACTCCGCAAAGGATACAATTTTCTATGTCAATTACTGCTGTTTTAGGAATAGCTGTACTAAATGGGATATAAACAGCTCTTCTTCCTACCAATCCAAAATTAAATTGATCTTCAACATTTACCGGACAGTTTGCTTCACACTCCTGGCATCCCGTACAAAGGTCTTCCCTTACATACTTTGGCTTTTTTAATATCTTAACCTTAAACTTTTTATCAATTCTTTCTATACTTGTTACCTCACTATAACTGAGGACTTCAATATTTTCATGACGCATTGTCTCTGACATCTTAGGAGTAGCAATACAACTGGCGCAATCAAGTGTGGGAAAGACTTTGCTCAAAAGAATCATCTTCCCTCCGATTGAAGGCTCCTTTTCAATCATGATTACTTTAAAACCCATGTCAGCGAGATTCAGAGCTGTCTCCTGCCCGGCAATTCCTCCTCCTATAACAAGCACATCATATTCAAGATGAAACATTTTTTCCTCCTGACTCATTCGTGTTTTCTTTTAATTTTTTTAGAGCTTCGGAAAATTTTTTCATATGATTCACAAAAGATTCAGCACAAACGGAGCACACAGCTGCCATTTTAATTCTTGAAGGGTCAATTCCCATCTCTTTCGCTCTTTCCTGAGATGAAAGAACAATTCTTGCTGTTAGTTGAGAACAATCTTCCCTGTAAGGACAATCAGAACCATCAGCTGCAATAAAAACTCCGTCAAAACCTTTTTTTAAAGCATAAATTATCCAATCCGGATTTATTCCGCTTGAGCATGGAACAGTAATTGTATAAACCGTGGGTGGATAATGCATTTTCAAAAGACCCGCAAGATCTATTCCCGGATCAGAGATACTGTTTGTAGAAAAAACAAGGATTTTGGGGGGAAGCCCCCCCTCCTTTCTCTCCCTCATTTCATTTTTTTCATAAAAATTCTCCAGTATCCAGCTTCCTCTATTATTCCCAAAAATTCATGACCCATTTTATTCGCCCATTTGGGAATATCCTTTGTTGTTCCCTCATCAGAGGATAAAACTTCCATAACACCACCAACGGGGACTTCGGCGAGAGCCCTTTTTGCAGCAAGAAGAGGGCCAGGACATGCAGTTCCTCTTGCATCAACTGTTTTTGCTACTTCCAAAGTTTTTAATTCTTCCTGACTTAACATATTATTCCTCCTTATATAAATTTTGTTATTAAAATCTTTTTGTTGAAAAAAATTAAATAAAAAGACTTATATCAGCCTCTTCAGCCGCTGAGATATATTCACCAATTCCTACAATATCATCCGCAATATCAACAAAATCCTCTAACTTTTCTCCTCCCCAGATCTTTCCGGCAAGTCCGCAGATATGAATTTTCACATTTGTAAGCTCCTTGGCCTGCTTAAAAAAATCAATCCATTTCGGGACTTTTAATCTTTGAAGGGATGCAAAGAATTCCTCCTTTTTGTCCTGAAGTTCAGCCATGTGAGTATTGGTGTCAACATTCTCTTTCTTAAAAGCATATGCTCCCATAAGAAGCACATAAACATCAATTTCATAATCCTGTGCAGCAGCTCCGCTCAACACCACACCGGCTGCCGTTAGTTTGTCAACACTACCAGAAAAGATAGCCATAACCATTTTTTTTGCCATAATAATCCTCCTTAAAAATTTTTTTATTAATAGTTATAAGAATAACTATTAATATAATATTATTTGATATTTTTCTAACAAAATAATTAATTCTTGACGAGAAGTTTTTAAAAAGCTTTGTTGATAGTATTTTATTACTGGTCTTACAATGTTTTTTAAAAATCAAATATTCACAACAATCCTTTTCCTTCACACCCATAGTAGTATAATTTAACTCATTTTTTTTTATTTGTCAATATTTTAACAAAAAAATATTTTAAAAATTCTCTAAAATCAAACCTTGACTTAATCAAAAAACTCATTTATATTTTCTTAATGAATGGGTATAAGAGCTTAAAAATAGTGGATAAAAAAGAATGGGGGGATAATTATTTTTCTCTCTTTTTAAAAGATAAAGAAATAAGTGAGATTGTTTTTCCCGGAAATTTTTTTATGGTGAAAATTCCATATTTTGAAAGTGGGGCTATTCTTCCCCGCCCCTTTTCAATAGCAAGAGTTTTTAAAGAAGAAAATGTATTTGAGTTATTTTTTCAGGTGGTAGGAAAAGGAACGGAAGTATTTTCAAAACTTAAAGAAGGGGATTATCTTGAAATTTTAGGCCCACTGGGGAATAAATTTCCAATAAAAACAGAAAAAAAAATAATAATGGTTGCCGGAGGAAGGGGGATATCTCCTTTTCTTTATCTTTCCGAAATATTAAAAAGAGAAAAAAAAGATTTCCTTTTAATTTACGGAGGGAAAAGCGAAAAAGACATAAAGTTCAGACACTATCTTTCATCATATAATACTCTTTTTATAACAGAAGATGGTAGTTATGGTGAAAAGGGATTAGTTACTGATTTTTTACCCAAAGGCGCTTTTACGGTTTTTTCTTGCGGGCCGGAGATAATGATGGAAAAGGTTTATGAATTTTACAAAAAAACAAACTCCGAAGTTTTTGTATCACTTGAAGAGAGGATGGCATGCGGAACAGGTGTGTGTTATGGATGCGCAAAAAAGATAAGAAGAGGAGATAAGATAGAAATGGTGAGAGTTTGTCAGGAAGGCCCTGTCTTTAATGCAAAAGAGGTGGTTTGGGATGAGTGAAATAGATTTAACCACAAAAATAGGAAATCTTGCACTTAAAAACCCCATAATTCTTGCATCAGGCACAGCAGGTTATGGATACGAACTTGAAAAATACATCAATTTCAATGAAATCGGAGGCTTTGTTTCAAAGGGAATATATTTTGACCCGAGAAAAGGTAATGATTCACCGAGGATTTATGAGACACCTTGTGGTATGCTCAATGCAATTGGTCTTCAGGGAATAGGAGTAAAAAGATTCAGAGATGAAATTATCCCTTTCTGGGAAAAATATGATACTGTTTTCGGAGTTAATGTAGCAGGTGAGACAGAGGATGAGTATGTGAAAGTTGTGGAATACCTTGAAAGGGAAAAAAGAGTTGATTTTTTTGAGATAAATTTATCCTGTCCCAATGTTCATGAAGGGGGAAAATCTCCGTCATGGGATTCTCAAAAAACCTTTTCAATAATCAAAGAAATAAAAAAGATTAGCAAAAAGCATATTATGGCAAAACTATCTCCGAATGTAACTTATATAGAGGAAATTGCTAAAGCGGCCGAAGAGGCGGGAGCGGATAGTATCAGCCTTGTGAATACCTTTGTTGGGATGGCTGTGGATATAAAAACAAAAAAACCTCAGATAAAAAATGTTTTCGGTGGGGTTTCGGGACCTGCTATAAAACCAATGGCGCTTGCACTGGTCTTTAAAGTATTTAAATCAGTCAAAATTCCAATTGTAGGAATGGGAGGAATCTCCTCCGCAGGGGATATTCTTGAATTCATAATATCGGGAGCTTCGGCAATTGAAATTGGGACAGCAACAATTGTAGATCCACGTGCATCTTTGAAAATGCTTAAACAGCTAAAAGATTTAATGAGAGCGCTCAACCATAAAAATATTAAAGATTTAATTGGGAGTATAATAACCGGAGGTTAAAATGAAAAAAATCATAATTTTACCAATAATTTTATTGTTTATTAGTTCATGTATAACAATTTATGCCCCCTCTCCAACCTATCCCGGGGGGCAATTTTCAAATCCAAAGACAAAAGTAATAAAGAAAAGTTTTGAGTTTTCTCCCGGCTCTCTTTTAAAAATAAATGCGGAAGTCGGAACTTACAAAATAGAGGGGAAACCTCAAAAAAAGCTTGTTTATAATGGAAAAGTTTCCGCTTCCACTCCCGACTTTTTTTATGACACAGACTTTAGCATAAAAAAGGAAGGTGATAAAACAGTTGCGCTCAAAGCATCAGTATTTAAAAAAAGCATCAAAGAAATTGAAATCACAGGAAATATTTTTGTGCCATTTGAAACAAATATAAAAGGTATTTTTAAAGAGGCGAAAGTGGATATTACTTCCATAAGAGGAAATATTTCTCTAACCTCAAATTATCTCAACTCCACACTTGCGGATGTTTCCGGAAAAGTATCCGTATTCTCAAAAAGCGGGCATGTGAGATTAACGATTCTTGAGTGGGATAAATCAGATTCTTTTAGTATTGTCCTTGATGAAGGAGATATTGAATTTTTCGCTCCAAAAGAGGCAAAGTTAGACATTATTACAGACACCGGAGATAATAAAGTTACAAAAAAGTATGAATTTAAAAAGGGGAAAACAAGAGTTTATTTAAAAGTTAAAAAAGGTGAGATTTTAATTGATAAAATCTAATGAAAAAAGGTAAGATAAAATTTATTTTAACTTTTGCAGTTGGTTTTTTCTTTTTTCTTTTTCCCATAAAATTCCATGGAGAGTGGACAGTATCATTTGATATATTTATCAAATTTTTAAGAAAAAACATTCCCCTGACCCTCTCTTACTACTCATTTTTCCTTATAATAGGAGGGGTTATTTTATCCTTTTTCACTCTTTTTTCAAAAAAGAAAAACAATAGCCTAACATATTTCAAATCATCCCCATTAATAATTTTACTTAGAACTATTGGACTTCTCTTTTCCATTTTCTTTGTACTTAAAATCGGACCTTCAATACTGCTCGAAAAGAGGATTTCACACACAATTTGGGATATTCTGGTAGTTTCCGTTGCCACAATAATACCTATCGGGGCAATTTTCATAAATATATTTACAAACTTCGGAGGGCTTGAATTCATAGGTGTTCTTGCAAGACCATTGATGAGACCTCTTTTCAAAATACCGGGAAGAGGAGCTCTTGATGCAATAACATCATGGGTGGGAAGCTATTCTGTTGCTTTATATTTGACACACAATTTATTTCATAGTGGAAAATATAACAAAAGAGAGGTATTTATTATAGCCACCGCATTTTCAACTGTAAGTATCGGATTTGTGGGAGTTGTGGCATCAACACTTAAAATTTTAAACTACTTTCCTTACATATTTGTCGGTTATTTTTTAGGAACAGTTTATACGGCTTTTATAATTGTAAGAATCCCACCAACCTCCAAAGTAAAAGATGAATATATAACAACACCGGATCCTGAGCCTGAAGTTAAACCAACAATAAAAGAAGCTTACAGGATAGCCGTAAAAAAAGCCGAAAAATCCGGATCCGTTTTTTCAATTTCATTAAAAGGCTTTTTTGATGGGATTTTTCTTGCTTCATCAATAATAGGAACAATAGTGGCTGTGGGAACTATATCACTTTTAATTGCTTACCATACTAAATTTTTTGATTATCTTGCGATTCCGTTTATCCCCATTTACAAACTTTTGAATGTTCCCAATGTAAGGGAAATTTCAATCGCAACAATTATTGAAGTTGCGGAAATGTATTTGCCATCGCTTATATGTATAAACACAGCGCTCTTTACAAAACTTTTTGTAGCAATAATGTCCACAACCCAGCTTATCTTTTTCTCTTCAGTGGGTCCTATGATAATAGATATGTTCAAAGATGTTCCCATAAAATTTTCTCATCTTTTAATTCTTTTTCTCGAAAGAACCCTGCTCTTAATCCCTTTCACCTATCTTTATGTAAAATTGATTATGGTTCTCATAGCACCATAAACCTTTAAAAATTCATCTCAAAATAGGCAAAAGCTCTGAATCAAGATATTCTTTCAAAAAAGATAATACTTCCGGAGCACAAATTGGGATATCCTCCCCTATCTCCTTTTTAATCTCCGCTGTGTCAAGAATAAACTCTCCTTTATCGGTTTTTATTTTAAATAGTATGTCAAAACTTTCAGCTGAAATTATGATTGTTAAAATCGTATCCTTAAGATTACCGAGAGGAGGCAAATCAATATGGGATTTTTTGAATTTTGCAAAAACTTCTGTCCCTTTACCCGGAGAGCTTTTTATTCTAAAATCACCATCACAATGGAGAGCCGTCTCCTTTAAAAGGGGAACTCCAAGTCCCACTTTTTTCTCTTTTTTTGTCGTATAAAAAGGGTCCTCAACTTTTCTTATTGTTTCCTCATCCATACCGGAGCCATTATCTTTCACACTAATAATCAATTCATCCTCTTTTTCAGAATCTTTGATAAAAACCTCAATTTTTTTTGCTCCTGCCCTTATTGAATTCTGAACAAGGTCTAAAATATGATAAGATAATTCTTCCATCATTTTCTTATCACCCTGTATTTACCTTCCTTTGCCGCTTTATAAATTTGTTTAAGATTGATTTCACTTACTTCATACTCTGTATATGCTCTTCCGATATCATCAGGATAGTGAGCATCAGAGTTTGAAATAAGGGAATAACTTTTTAAAAAAGGATAAAATTTGAATATTTCTTCTAAGTTAGCATTATAGGAAATTTCCATAATACTATCTTTTAAAATATCCGGAACCTTATAAAGATTCGTTAGAAGACCGTATCTTTCTCTCTCAATATGAGAAGGAATTACAAATCCTCCGTATTTTAAAACAAGTTCAACAAGTTCCTCTATCGAAAGCTCCAATGAATTCGCAAGAAGCTTTTTCTCCTCTCCTATCACATTTTCATCCTTGTCAACAATAATCTGATCTCCGAAATAATCCGGGTCATTTTCAATATTAGGAAGATGGGGATAAATCTCCGAATAAAAATTTTCTATCCTTTTCCAATCTTCAAACAATGTTAAAATATGCACCTCTTCAATTGTCTGAGCTTCCATACCGTAAAAAACCTTAACACCCTCTTTCTCTCCAATCTCCTTTACCGCCAGTGCATTGTAAATTGAGTTATGGTCACTTATAGCTATTGCATCAAGCTTTAAAGCTTTTACTCTTGAGATTATATTCTCCGGAGACATATCAAATGAGCCGCAAGGTGAAAGAACAGTATGAATATGAAGATCAGCCTTTATTAACATTTGAAACTATAATATAGAATTTTTCTTTTTTCAATTTTTCGGGGGAGTTTAAACTTTTGTTGAATATAAGAAAAAAATAATATATATTTTATCAATGAAGAGCTTTTCTGAGTTAAAATTATCAATAATTATAGTAAATTTTAATTCGGGAGAGTATCTTTCCAAAACAGTAAATTCAATATTGGAAAACTATAAAGGAGATGATTTTGAGATAATTATAGTTGATAATAATTCCACTGATGATTCCCTTGAAAGAATAGATAAAAACGAAAAAATCAAAATAATAAAGTCAGACAAAAATATTGGGTTTGGAGCTGCAAACAACATAGGAGCGGAGAAAGCTCAGGGTAAATATTTATTAATTTTGAATAATGATACCCTTATAAATAAGGAAACAATACCAAGGCTAATGGATTTTTATGAAAATTCCAAATACGCAGCCATTGGTCCATTGGTACTTTATCCGAAGGGAAGCTTCCAAATTTCTTTTGGAACTGATCTTAATCTCTTTTCAGAGTTTATCCTCAAATACATCTACGAACCATATTACAAGCTACTGTATAAACTAAAAAAAGGGAAGATTTCCCGCAAAGTTGATTGGCTTAGCGGAGTCTGTTTTTTGATAGAAAAAGAGATTTATCAAAAGATCGGAGGCTTTGATGAGAATTTTTTTATCTATCTTGAAGATTGCGATTTTTTCAGAAGATTGAGAGAAAAGGGATACACTCCTTACTATTATACAGAAGCTTCAATTATACACTTTAAAGGGAAATCAACTGAAAAGCATCTGTCATTCGTATATCCCCTTAATAAAAAGAGTCAACTTTATTATTATTGCAAATATAATAAAAAAAGTTTGCCTTTATTAAAATTTTATCTTTTATCCAAATTAAAAATAAAACTTATTTTTTCCGGAAATAAAAAAATTATAAAAGATACCATAAAAACAATAAGGGAGTTTAAGTGTGAAGATAATATTTGACATAAGAAAAATAGATGATTATGGAATCGGAACATACATTAAAAATATTTTCGGAGGATTAATAAAATCCGGAAATTTTGATTACAAAATCATATCCCTCAAAGGGAAAATCCGGGATATATCGGATACAAAAAACACAATAGAAGTTAATTCAAAAAATTATACAATCACAGAGCATTTTGAAATCCCTTCCAAAATAAAAAATCTTAATGATTATTACTACTTTTCGCCTCACTATGTTTTTCCATATTTTATTAAGAACAGATTCTTCATAACAATTCACGATATAATCCACTTTAAATTTTCAAAACTTTTTCCATTTTACAAGGTTGAGCTTGCGAAACTTTTTATAAAAAAAGCCAAAAGAGAGGCTGAAATTATTTTCACAGTTTCAAATACCACAAAAAAAGATTTGATAAATTATTTTGGATTCAGAGAAGAAAAGATAAAGGTTATTTACAATGGGATAGATGAAATTTTCTTTAAAATGGAAAAGAAGGATAATAAAACAGATTTTCCATACATTCTCTATATCGGAAACACAACTCCCCACAAAAATCTTAAAACCCTTTTATACTCATTCCTGATTTTTTCAAAAAGAGTCAGGGATATCAAACTTATGCTCGTAGGGATAAGGGATAAAAGGGAAATTCTCAATTTCATAAAAAAATACAAGCTTGAAAACAGAATAATCATCAAATCATTTTTATCATTTAGTGAATTAATTCCCGTAATTGATAATTCCCTCTTTTTTGTATTTCCTTCACTCTATGAAGGCTTCGGACTTCCTCCCCTGGAAGTTATGGCAAGGGGAAAAGCTGTGATTAGCAGCACAGGCGGAAGTTTACCGGAAGTTTTGGGTGATAATGCCTTATTTTTTAGCCCTTACTCAGAGGAAGAGCTCTCTGATAAAATGTATCTTTTAGCTGAAAACCCCGAGCTCAGAATAGATTTTGAAAAAAAAGCTTTAAACCACTCTAAAAAATTCAAATGGGATAAATTCATTGAAACTTATGTTAAAATTCTTGAGGATTACAATTAAGGAGGAATAAATGACAGAAGATAAAAAGAATTGCCTTGATGGTGAAATTTACAGAGAGATAGTTGAAATCGAGGGAAAACCTTATGAACATCTTGGATTTAGAGACTATGAGAATAAATTCGGACAGATGCTTGAAAAATTGGTGGGTAAAAAGGTCAGAGTTTGCATAACAGTGGTTGAAGATGAGGGGAATAATTAAGAATTCCCGAAAAGCCGAATAATCGAGGAACAAAAAGCCGAGCAACGGGAAATTGCAAACTGTTAGTTTCTGCAAATTAGAATGATGAACAATTGCACATAAAATTTGTAGAGACCTTGCATGCAAGGTCTCTACTGCAAGGTCTCTACAATGAAATTGAATTAAAAAACAAATTGTTGATAAATAATCACCAATTTCCAATAGTGAAATATCATTTGATTTGATTGAAATTTAGTTGTAAAATTTCAAATAATGTAAAAGCATTATGAGGTAGCGGGAAATGAAAAAAAATTTTTATTATTTTGCTTTTCTGCTTTTTGTTTTAATCTTGTTTTTTAATTTATCCTGCAAAAAAGCCTCCGAGCCTGAGGATAATACTCCGAAAACTCAGGAATACTGCATAACACTCGTTGACACATTCACGGGAAACCCTCTCTCTGATTTCAGAGTGGCAATGGTAAGAAATGACACTGAGCTTTCAAATGGAAAAACTGACTCCTCGGGCAAGGTTTGTTTTGTGGTAGATACGGGAGTTTATGATATATATTCAAACATAGACATTTCAAAGAATGTTTTGGATAAAGAGTATTTCGGTAGCATAATGAAGCTTGACTTATACAATACATCTCACATAGATGTTAAGATAGACATACCTAAAAAAGATGATATATTTGACCCTAAATTTCCTGTACATGGTGGTTTAGTAGCATATTTTCATCCTGATGACCATTGGTATATTTCAGGAATAAGAAAGAGATTAAAGCCGAAGGTATATCCTGATAAGGAAGTATTTAATTATCCGAACATAAAGCAGGTTCTTACGGTTGATTTGAAAAGGCTGACACAGGGTAAATTAGATTATACAATAGATGAATTTGAAGTTGCTAGTGATACCCAAGCTGAAAATGATGTGTTTAAATTTGTATTAAGTGATTATGGTAGTGCAATATCTAAAATGAATAATTTTGAGATTATAGCAGCTCAAGCAAGAGCTCCGCTTGGTTTGATAAACAAGATAAGAAGAGAAGTATTTAAATCAATTGTAGGTGGAGATGATACTGATGTACCATATGCTTATGATAGTATTATGGGTCATATTGATGGATTTACACAAAGAGATATAAGGGTATTACATTATAAGATGGATAAGAGGAATCCTGATGATTATATTGTAGAGAATAATGAGCATCCCTATGAGGTGAGGACAATACCGGAGAACACCTACTCGGAGGAGGAGACAGGAGTGGTACTTTACGGAGGGTGGGCGGAGGTAGTGGAGCCTGATGGGTTTTATATGAGGAAGAGGTATATAATGATACCCCCACCGAGCGCGGGAGCTATAATAGGGACAAATTCAGGTGTTTACATAAACGGTGAAAATTGTAGAGACGGTGCATGCACCGTCTCTACGGGAAATAGCCCCTATCCCCCGTCCCCATTCAAAACCCCGGAGCATTTAATGCCGGAATACCGGGAGCATAAAAGGTAAAACAGATGAACGAACGGCGAATCATGGAAAATAACCGTAGAGACGCACAATTTGTGCGTCTCTACATCGATAAAAGATATGAAAAAACACGGAAATCCCAAATAGAAATCCGGTTCATTGGGTGTAATCATAAACCAACACAAAAGAATTTGCACAATTGAAGCCCGTAAAATTAACAAAAATTTCTCATGGCAACCTCGATTTTATGAATACATCATTAGAGATGAAAATGATTTTTTAAAAATCTCTGAATATATCCTCACAAATCATATCAGATGGGAGGAGGATGAATATTATTTGTGATTGTCTGCAAAATTTAAAAAATTAATTATCTTTCTCTTATTTGTTTGTAAATGGTATTAGCATACTAATAAACTTCATCATGGGTTCCAATACTGACAAAAACTGCTCTATCTTTTCCTTCAAAGAAAAAAATTACTCTTAGATCATAATCAATACTAAAGCTCCATAAATCCTTTAGTTTACCTGATAATTTATGTGTTCTTAAACCGGGAGAAAAAGGATTATTAATAAATTCCTCAAGCTTTTTAAAAAACCTCTCTTCAAGTTCCTTTTTGCCTTTTATCTTCTTTTTGAATGCTCTTTTAAAGGATGAACTGAATGCTACTTTTACCATTAATCTTCTTTTAAGAGTTCTTCTTTTAATTCTTCTATATTACTGCTGAATGTTAACTTTTTTTCTTTTAATTCTTTTAATGTTTCTTTATATTCTTTTTCTATTTCATCTCTTCTCTCTTCTATTAGATACTTTTCAATAAGGTTTTTAAGATCCTCTTTTTCTTCTTTATCCATCAACTTTATAGCTTCTACTATATTATTAAATGTCTCTTTCTTTTTCATCTTTTCCTCCTCAATTTTATTATAACATTTTTTCCGTTTTATACAATTATATCAAAAACAAATTAACTATTAATTTGTGCACCTCTTGTATCTACACCATTGACAAACAACTAATAACAAAATAAAAATTCCTCTTGACTTTTTACACAATATCTACGAGATATTGTGTAAAAAGTCAAGTGAAATATTTGGAAATATCAAGGAATATTTCAATATATCAAGCAGCGGAATAATTGTAATCCTCCCTGAAAAATGTCATATTTTTATAAAGAGCTCTGGTTATTAAAAGAGTTTTTCTCATTATAGCAACATAGGCAGCTTTTTTTGATTTTCCTTTACTAAGAAGTTTTTCATACATATCTTTGAATCTTCCATCTTTTCTTGAAAGCCTCATTGCTGACATAAAGAGTAGTTTTCTTACAAACTTATTTCCTCTTTTGCTTATCTTACTCTTTCTTTTCACACTTTTTCCCGAACTTGAATGCACAACATCAAGTCCAGAAAGTGATACTATCTGGCTTCTTGAAGCATTAGGATATCTCATAAAGAAAACCAACAATGCCATTGATATTACTTCACCTACACCATACATACTTCTTATGTATTCCCTTCTTCTTTTTAATTCTTTATCTTCATTTATTATGCTGTTTATATCTTTGAGTAATCTCCTTTTATTCTTTTCAAGATTTTTTATTACTCCTCTCATATCCTCTATAACTTCTTTCTTCTCGGAGAGGTATTCTTTCATATGATTTAATCTGTTTTTCCAGTTTGTTATGTCCTTTTGTGTTTTCTCGTAAAGACTTACAAGTGTTTTTAATTTCTCAAGTCTTTCATCTAATCTTATCTCTTTTACTTCCTCAGGAAACACAAATACAAATTTTCTTAAATCCTCTGCATCTTTTTTATCATTTTTTCCTCTTGTTTTTTGTGATTTGAAAAAATGTGAGGCTCTGTAAGGATTAACTCTCACTACCTTTATTCCTTTTTTGCTACAAAACCTAAAAAGATGATATGAGTATCCTCCTGTAGGCTCATAGCTTATTATTACTTTCTCATACTCTTCTCCAACTCTTCTTCTTATCAACCTATCAAGTTCTTTTAATCTTTTCTCATTTCTTACTGTGTAATGCTCGTTCCCATCATAAACAGTTAAATACTCTTTTGATACATCAATTCCCAATACATAATATTCATTGAGATTTAACATCTTTCACCTCCTATTGTATAATTTAATTATGAGATTGGAAGGAGGAGGATTATTACCCTGCATAACCTTTCCTTGTAGATACAGTCTGAAGAGGTTATCCTCTTCGACTATGATATTGTTGAGGATTGTGCAGGGAGGGAATGATCTCGCAGAGAAGCTGTCTTTTTTAAGACGCTTTCGTGGAAAAGATTCTCCTCCTCCAATCCTCATTTTTTTCTCTTTTTTATCCTTTTTTACCATTTTTTATTTTATTCATTTTCTCTTATTTTCTCCATTTTTCGCCGATTTACAGATATTTTTATAAATAAAAATATTAATATATTAAGATACAAAGTGGAAAAAGGGACATTACACAGTGCGGTTGACAATAATAGAATTAAATTGGTTGACAATTAGGTTTATTATAAATTCTTAGTACGCTGTTTTTATTACTCTCTTATAATTTAAAATCTCAAAATTATTGTTAAAATATCCACTAATGTTTTGTTATTAATTTTTTTATATTTTTATTTTCACAATAAATTGTTGACCTATTTTAGAACAAGACAGGAACAGCTGCTCTGCCCTGTTCGCCGTGGCGAATGCACGGCTTTATGAAAGATAGAGCAGCTTTGATTTAATTGTTGAAATAAGAGGGAAAAAACTATATTATATTTAATTAAAAAATGTGAGGAGGTTAAGATGAGTGAAGATAAAAATTTGCCCATAGACAAAGAGCTTCTGGATATTCTTGCCTGCCCGGTATGTAAAACGGATGTTGTATTAACCGAAGATAAAAAGGGGCTCAGATGCGTTAAGTGCGGAAGGATTTATCCGATAAAAGACGGAATTCCTGTAATGTTAGTGGATGAGGCAACACCACCGACAAACAAATAATTATTTTTTCACGAAGAGGGATAAAATGAAAAAAATATTATTAACCCTTAATCTGTTTTTATTTGTTTATTCCATTTTATTTTCATCTCAGCCTCAGGTTAAAAACCCATCACTTCAGGAAGAATTATCAAATCCGTTTTGCTTTTTTTTAGTCCCCTCAGATGAACTCGGGTTTAAAAATTCACCCAAAGGCAGTCAGATAACTTATGATGGAGCGATTTTCACAGGACACGGAGAGCTTGATTTTTTCATTGGTCCCGACTTTAAACCTGTAAATCAGAGAATAAGAACACTTTACAGGAATTATATCCCTGTTTACACATACATTGAAAAATCAAACGGGATTACCTACACAATCAGGGAATTTGCCGCTCCCATTAACCTAAATCCTCTTAATATTCTCATTAATTTTATAGAAATAAAGGCTGAAAATAAAACAAAAAGTCCCCAAAAAGCCGGTGTGGGTTTCTCCTTTGTGTCAGGAAAAGGTAAATTCAGAAGATGCAAAAAAATTAATTATAGAAATTGGTATGAAAAAAAGTTTATGAAATCGGAAATTTACACCCAAAAAGAATTAAAAACAGAGTTTAGGATCAGGAAAGCTTACAAAAACAAACATTTTGTATTCTCTTATGGATACAATGGAGATGTCAAGGATTTTAAAATTTGGGCAGAGCAAAGGGCAAAGCTTAAAATAAGATTTTCATTCACTTTAAAACCAGATAAAAAAGAGAGCTTTATAATTAAAATGCCCTATGTCCCCATATATGAGGAAAGAGCAAAACTAATAAAGCAGGTAGTTGATAGCAATTATGCCTTATACTTGAAAGATATTATAAATTTCTGGGAAAGGGAGCTTTCAAAGGGTACTCAAATATTCATACCGGAGAAAAAGGTAAATGATACCATAAGAGCTGGATTTGCCTATCTTTTAATGGCAAGGGATACTATGGAAGACGGAAAAATTGAGCAGCATGTAAATCAATTTCAGTATGATTTTTTCTATCCCCGTGATGGTACTTACATGGCAAGAGTGTACAATATGTACAACAGACTTGATCTTGCAAAGGAAACAGTAAACAATTTTATAAAATATGATAAAAGAGGGGACCCAACATCTTTTGTTAACAAATATCCCGATGATTGGGGCCAATCACTATGGGCAGTAGGCTCATACTTCAGAGCATCAAAAGATCTGAACTTTATTAAAAAGATTTATAAAATTATCCCAAACCACATAAATAGATTCATAAATTTTTGTAAAAAAGATCCCATAGGATTATGGCCCGTAGCAGGTCCCTATGATAATGAAGCGATAAACGGACATTACACAGGCCATAGCTTCTGGGCTCTTTTGGGATTAAAAGATGCAATTTTCATAGCAAAAACCCTTAAAAAAGAAAATGATGCAAAATTTTTTGAAAAAATTTACAAGCAATATGAGAGCGTTTTCTTTAAAATATTAAATAACATAATTAAGAAAACCGGAGGTTATATCCCACCGGGGCTTGATAAACCAGAAGACGGATATGATTGGGCAAATGCCTCCGCAGGTGTTTATCCCTTTGAGATTTTATCTCCTTACGGGATAATTTCCGAAGCGACTACCTCTCTTTTAAGAAAGTACAAATACAGAGAGGGAATTATGACCTATGGCCCCAATGCCTATACCTTAAAATTAGCTGAACTTAGCGGAAATAATCTTAAACCGGGATGGCTCCATCATTATGAAACCTTTTATGTAACAGAAACTCTCCTTGCAATGGGAAAGCAGGAAGAGGTAATAGAGGATCTTTACTCAATCCTTGCCCATACTGGAAGTACAAACGATGGTTTTGAGTTCTCAGTAAAACCGTGGAGTAATAGGGATACGGGGCACAATTTTCCTCCCCACGGCTGGTTTGCAGCAAGGTACAATGAACTCATAAGAAATATGCTATTAAGGGAATTCAAAAATGAGCTTCACCTTTTCTCCGCAATATCTCCCGAATGGGTAAAACCCGGAAATATTATAAAGGTGCAAAATGGTCTTACATATTTCGGGAAAATTTCAATGCAATATAAGATAAAAAAAGAGGGAGCAAAAATTGAGATAAAATCAGAATTCAATTCTCCGCCTGAGAAAATTCTATTCCACATCCCTTATTTTGCCAAAGTAAAAGAGATAAAAGTTGATGGTAAAAAAGTAAAAATAACAAATCTGAAGTATGACAGAGCTATTGTTCTTCAAAAAGTTCCCAAAATAATTGAAATCAGGTGGAAATTGCAAAAGACCAAAAAACTAAATTTCAAAACAGCTACAATTTCCCTTCTGAAAAAATACCATTCAAAGGATAAAAATTTTAATAAAAAATACCTTTTTTAAGGGAAAAGATTAAAGCTTTTCCACAACAAGCTCATAAATTCGTGAATTTCTTTTAAGAGGAGTATTGTTGCGCACCGCCATTTCCAGAGCTTTGGGATCTCCGACAAAAATAAGCATTTTTTTTGCTCTCGTAATAGCAGTGTATATAAGATTCCTCTGAAGCATAATACCCTGTGATTTGCTTATCGGTACTATTACATAATCGTATTCACTCCCCTGTGATTTGTGTATTGAAATTGCATAAGATAGAGTTATCTCATTAAATTCCTTTCTCTCGTAAACAACCGTGTTTCCGTAAAAATCCACTTCAACCGTTTGAGTATAATGGTTTATTCTTTTAACATTACCTATATCACCATTGAAAATATCCTTTTCATAATTATTTTTCAATTGCATAACTTTGTCGCCCTTTTTAAGCTCCCTTTCATAATGCTTTATCCCTCTTTTTAAGCCATTTAATCTTTTTTGAATTATACTGTTAATATTATCAACACCTATTGTCCCCCTGTAAACAGGAGTAAGAATCTGAATTGAATCTGAGAATGGGTCAACCATAAATTTCGAAGGAATTCTTTCAGTATAAAGCTCTATTACAAGCTCCAAAATATCCTCTTCTCTTTCCTTTTTTACAAAATAAAAATCAGAAATAGTCTCTCCGGAAGAATTCAGCTCCGGCATCTCTCCCATTTTAACTTTAAGAGCATTTATATTAATAAGACTATCCTCTGATCTTCTGTAAATCTTATCCAAAAAATAGACCGGAATTTTACCTGAATTTACCAAATCTCTGAAAACATAGCCGGGTCCTACGGGGGGAAGCTGGTAGTGATCCCCCACAAGAATAAGCTGAGTGTTGGGACCAAGAGCATCTAAAAGTCTGTAAAAAATGAAAATATCCATCATTGATGCTTCATCAATAATAACAGCATCAGCTTCCAATGGATTAAATCGGTTTTTCATAAAGCCATCTTTTCCCGGTATGTATTCTAAGAGCCTGTGAATCGTCTTTGCATCTTCTCCTGAAGTTTCACTTATTCTCTTTGCCGCTCTACCTGTTGGAGCTGCAATCATCACAGTTTTTCCATTTTCTTTTAAAAGGGAAACTATGAACT
>Ga0256835_1000227_pt1 | contig 45064 bp, 34 predicted proteins | sample PIR30metaG_FD_185972 | JGI IMG/M metagenome (GOLD analysis project Ga0256835, IMG submission 185972) | Hydrothermal vent microbial communities from East Pacific Rise, Pacific Ocean - PIR-30 | ecosystem: Environmental > Aquatic > Marine > Hydrothermal vents | place: Pacific Ocean: East Pacific...
CGACCCCTGCCGCCGACCCCTGCCGCCGCCTTGCCGGGAACCGGGGTTTGTGGAATGATTCACGAGCGGTCCGTTCCGGGCCGCGGTCACACCACGACGGCCGTCGGCCGGAAGGGAGCTCTCGATGCGCAAGGAAGTCCTGCTCGGTGACGAGGCGGTGGGCCTCGGTGCCATCCATGCCGGCCTGAGCGGCGTGTACGGGTATCCCGGCACACCCTCCACCGAGATCTTCGAGTTCGTGGAGCGCATGGCCCGCAAGCGGGGCGACATCCACGCCCACTGGAGCACCAACGAGAAGGTGGCCTACGAGGAGGCCCTGGGCATGAGCTGGGCCGGGAAGCGGGCGCTCGTGACCATGAAGCACGTGGGGCTCAACGTGGCCGCGGACGCCTTCATGAACTCGGCGGTGACGGGCACCAACGGCGGCCTGGTCCTGGCGGTGGCGGACGATCCGGGCATGCACTCCTCCCAGAACGAGCAGGACAGCCGGTACTTCGCGAAGTTCGCGCTGATCCCCTGCCTGGAGCCCCGGGACCAGCAGGAGTGCTACGAGATGACCATGGAGGCCTTCGACCTCTCCGAGAGGATGGGGGTCCCGGTCATGGTCCGGCTGGTGACGCGCATCGCGCACAGCCGGGCGGCGGTCCAGGTCACGGAGACCCCGCGGGAGCAGAACCCCCTGACGCCCGACAAGGACATCCGGAAGTGGACGCTCCTGCCGTCCAACGCCAGGGTCCAGTACCGCCTGCTCACCGACAAGCAGCCGGAGCTGGCCCGCCTGGCCGAGGAGAGCCGCTTCAACGTGCTGGATCTGCGCGGGAAGAAGGGCGTGATCGCCTGCGGCATCACGGTGAACTACCTGCTGGAGAACCTGCCGGAGGACCACGACGTCTCGATCCTGAGCCTGGGCCACTACCCCATCCCGGCCGGCCTGGTGAAGCGGCTGGTGGACCACGTGGACGAGGTGCTGATCCTGGAGGACGGCTACCCCTTCGTGGAGGAGATGGTCCGGGGGCCCTTCGGCCTGCCCCAGGCCACGGTGAAGGGCCGGCTGAGCGGGGAGCTGCCCCGCACGGGCGAGCTGAACCCGGACCTGGTCCGCGCCGCCCTGGGCCTGGCACCCCACGACGGCACGCGCGAGCCCGAGCGGGACGTGGCCGGCCGGCCCCCGGCGCTCTGCCGGGGTTGCCCCCACACGGACACTTACAGGGCGCTCAACGAGGCCCTGGAGGAGTACAGCAGGCCCCAGGTCTTCTCGGACATCGGGTGCTACACGCTGGGTGCCCTCCCGCCGCTGGAGGCGGTCCATAGCTGCGTGGACATGGGCGCCAGCATCGGCATGGCCACGGGTGCGGCCCACGCGGGCTACAATCCGGCCGTGGCGGTGATCGGAGACAGCACCTTCGCCCACAGCGGCATCACCTGCCTGCTGTCGGCCATCCAGCAGGGCACCAACGTGAAGGTGATCATCCTGGACAACGACACGGTGGCCATGACCGGCGCCCAGCAGTCGATGGCGACGGAGGAGACGCTGGACCGGATCGTCCTCGGCCTGGGGATCGACCCCGAGCACTTCCGGCTGATCACGCCCATCCCGAAGAACCACGAGGCCAACGTGCAGGTCTTCCGGGAGGAGCTGGCCCACGACGGGCCCAGCGTCATCGTGGCCCGCAGGGCCTGCATCGAGAAGGTCAAGAAGCAGGGACGGTAGGGGGCGCACCATGGAGAAGAACCTGATCCTCGCGGGTGTGGGCGGCCAGGGCATCCTGTCCATCGCCTTCGTCATCGACAATGCGGCGCTGGAGGCCGGCTACCACTTCAAGCAGGCCGAGGTCCACGGCATGGCCCAGCGGGGCGGCGCCGTGCAGTCCAACCTGCGCTATGCGGACCACCCCATCCACTCCGACCTGATCCCCTCGGGAAGGGTGGACATGGTGCTCTCGGTGGAGCCGCTGGAGGTGCTGCGGTACTGGCACATGCTGGCCCCGGACGGCTGGGTGGTCTCCAGCGTCACGCCGTACATCAACATCCCGGACTACCCGGACATGGACGAGCTGCTGGACCGGCTCTGTTCCGGCGAGCGCGTGGTGCTGGTGGATGCGGGGAAGATCGCCCAGGCCGCGGGCAACCTCCGGGCCCAGAACATGGTGGCCGTCGGGGCCGCGGCGCCGCTGCTGGACTTCACCGACGAGCAGCTCCTGAAGTACGTCCGGGCCCTCTTCGCCGCCAAGGGCGAGAAGATCGTCCAGGTGAACGAGAGGGCCTTCGCCTACGGGAAGGCGTCCGGGCTCTTCTTCCGCGGCCTGGTGGACGGCGGGGTCCCCGCCCGGAAGGCCCTGGACCTCTGCCGCCGCCTGGACCCGGCCACGGTGGACCCCGAGCTGGCCCCGAGGTGGGCAGCGCTCCACCGGGACGATCCGGAGGCCTTCGCGGCCGTCCTGGCCCACCCCGACGACGTGCCCTGCGACCGGGTGGGCGCGCCCGCCGCCTGAACTCCCGCGGGCCCGGGTCCCGCGGTCCATGGCGGCCCCGGTCCACCGGCAGGGCCGGTCCACCGGGGCCCACGTGAGGAGGTTCCATGACCCCCGTCAAGCCGAGCTCCATCGCCGAGATCCTCCAGCAGGCTGCATCCGAGGGGAGGACCAGCCTCTACGAGCACGAGTGCTACGAGCTGCTCGCCGTCACCGGTGCCGAGGCGGCGCCCGTGTCCCGGCTCATCCCGGTGGACCAGCGTCCCCACCAGGGCGACCTGGACGCCATCCCGGGCGACAGGATCGTGCTGAAGGTGGTGTCGCCGGACATCACCCACAAGACCGAGGCCCGGGGGGTCCGCATCGTGGCCAAGGAGATCGGGGCCGTGGAGGCGGCCTTCGAGCTCATGCTGCGGGAGGTCCCCGAGACCTATGCCGCCTGGCTGCTCGACCACGAGGGCGAGATCCCGGAGGCGTTGCGGGGGCTCGGCCGGCCGGAGCTCGAGGAGCGCCTTCGGGAACGGATGCTGGGGATCCTCCTGTGCCAGTTCATCCCCGCGGACGCCCAGGGCTTCGGCACGGAGCTCTTCGTGGGCATCCGGAGGACCGCCGAGTTCGGCCCCATCATCACCGCCGGTCTCGGCGGCGTGGAGATGGAGATCCTGGCGCGGGAGACCCGGCCCGGCGCCGCCGTGGCCATCTCGCCCACCGGCCTGGTGGATGGCCGGGAGTTCTTCGAGCTCTTCACGCGGACGCTGAGCTACCAGAGGCTCTCGGGCCGCATGAGGGGCTCCCGGCGGCAGGTGGCCGACGAGGTGTTCGTGGAGTGCTTCCAGGCCTTCATCGACACCGCCAACGCCTTCTCCGAGGTCAACCCGGATGCGGAGTTCCACATCAACGAGCTCGAGGTGAACCCCTTCGTCATCTCCGGTGGCCACATCGCGCCGGTGGACGGCGTCTGCTCCTTCGGGCCGGCGCTTCCGGCCCCGCCGCCCAGGCCCGCCCACAAGATCGCGAAGCTGCTCGCCCCGGCCTCCGCCGCCGTCATCGGGGTGTCGTCGAAGGGCATGAACATGGGGCGGATCATCCTCCGGAACATGCTGGCGGCGGGCTTCGACCGCGACCGGACATGGATCGTCCGGCCGGACACGGAGGAGCTCGACGGCGTGCGGTGCGTCCCCTCCATCGCCGAGCTTCCGGAGAAGGTGGACCTCTTCGTGGTGGCGGTGGGTGCGGCCCAGGTGCCGGCCGTCATCGACGAGCTCATCGACCACGACCGGGCCAACGCCGTGATCCTGATCCCCGGGGGGCTCGGCGAGAAGGAGGGCAGCCAGGAGCTGGCGCGCCGGCTCGAGGCCAAGATCCGGGATGCCCACACCTCGGGGGACGGCGGCCCGGTGTTCATCGGCGGCAACTCGCTCGGTGTGATCTCGCACCCCGGCCGGTACGACACCATGTTCATCCCCGAGATCAAGCTCCCCAAGTCCCGGGGTGACCACGAGCGTCACACCTGCTTCATCTCCCAGTCGGGCGCCTTCATCATCGCGAACCTCAGCCGGATGCCGTGGTTCGATCCCGCCTACGCCCTGTCCATCGGCAACCAGATCGACATCACGGCGGCGGACCTGCTGGAGCACATCCGGAGCTACCCCGGCATCGACGTCTTCGCCGTCTACATGGAGGGCTTCCAGCCGGGGGACGGGCTGGCCTTCTCGCGGGCGGTCCGGGAGGCCGTGGCCCGGGGCAAGGACGTGGTCTTCTACAAGGCCGGCCGGACCAGCGAGGGCCGCTCCGCCACCGCGGGTCACACGGCCTCCGTGGCCGGCGACTACGCCGTGTGCGAGGCGGCGCTCGAGGAGGCGGGTGCCTTCGTGGCGTCCACCTTCGACGAGTTCTCCGACCTCCTCCAGCTCTGCACCTTCCTGCGGGGGAAGAGGGTCCGCGGCACCTCGCTGGCGGCCCTGTCCAACGCGGGTTTCGAGTCGGTCGGGATGGCGGACTCGCTCCGGGGCGACCGTTGCCGCCTGGAGCTGGCCGGATACTCCGAGGGGACCCGGGAGGCCCTCGCGGCGGCGCTCGCCCGGCACCGGCTGGACGGCCTCGTGGACGTGAAGAACCCCTTCGACATCACGCCCATGGCCACGGACGCGGCCTATGCCGAGCTGCTGACCACCCTCCTGGCGGAGCCGGCCGTGGACCTGGCGGTGGTGGGGATCGTCCCGCTGACCCCCGCGCTGCAGACCCTGCCGCCGGACGACCGCTGGCCCGAGTCCATCCACCACGAGGAATCCATCGCCAGGCTCCTGCCCGCCGTGGCCCGGGCCTCGGACAGGCCCGTGGTGGCGGTGGTGGACTCCGGAGAGCTCTACGACCCCCTGGCCGACGAGCTCGGCCGGGGCGGGATGCCCGTCTTCCGGCGGGCCGACCGGGCCGTCCGGGTCCTGTGCCGCTGGGTGAGCGTGAAGCTCCGCCAGGAGGCCCTGGCGGCGGGAGGTGGATCGTGAAGGTCGTCCTGGACTCCATCGGGGCCGCCCGCAGGGTCCGTCAGCACGGGACGCATCCGGCCTCCCGGACCACAGGGGCCCGGGATCTGGGATAATCCCCGCATGGACCGGGCACCGCGGATTCTCGTGACCAACGACGACGGCTACACGGCCCAGGGAATCCAGGTCCTGGCCGACGCTCTCGAGAGCCTCGGGGAGATCTGGGTTGTGGCGCCCAACAGGGAGCAGTCGGCGGTCTCCCACGCCCTCACGCTCCACAGGCCGCTCAGGGTCGGAAAGATGGGGGAACGCCGCTTCACGGTGGACGGGACGCCCACGGACTGCGTGACGCTCGCCGTGGGCAACCTCATGGCGGACTGCCCGCCGGACATCGTGGTCTCCGGGATCAACTTCGGGCCGAACATGGGGGTGGACGTCCACTACTCCGGCACGGTGTCCGCGGCCTTCGAGGGCGTGATCCTGGGCTTTCCCGCCATCGCCGTCTCCCAGCAGCTGGGGGAGGGGTTCAGCTTCCACGCGGGGGCGCGGTTCGCGCGGGAGCTCACGGCCTGGGTCCTGGAGCACGGCCTGCCCCGGGACACGCTGCTCAACGTGAACGTGCCGGTGGTGCCGCCGCGGGGCGTGAAGCTCACCCGGCTGGGGACCCGGCGCTACACCGAGGCCGTCCTGGAGCAGCGGGACCCCCGCGGCCGCCGGATCTACTGGATCGGCGGGGGCGAGCCCCTGTGGGAGTCCATCCCCGGGACGGACTTCCCGACCCTCCACGAGGGCTGCATCACCGTCACGCCGCTGAACCTGGACATGACCGACACGGCCTTCCTGGGGGACCTCCTCCTGGACCCGCCCAGCTGGGTCACCGGGGACGCCGATGGGGTCTGACGGCTTCGCCTACCAGCGTCAGCGCATGGTGGACGCCCTCAGGGAGGAGGGCATCACCGACCGGCGGGTCCTGGAGGCCATGAACGAGGTTCCCAGGCATTTCTTCGTGCCCTCCCACCTGAGGCATCAGGCCTACGGCCAGGACGTGTCCATCGACATCGGCGAGGGGCAGACCATCTCACAGCCCCGGGTGGTGGCGGCCATGACCCAGGCGGCGGCGGTGAAGCCGTCCTCTCGGGTCCTGGAGGTGGGGACGGGCTCCGGCTACCAGGCCGCCATCCTGGCCACCCTCTGCCAGTTCGTCTTCACGGTGGAGCGGATCGCCTCCCTGGCCCGGGAGGCCAAGCGCCGTCTGGACGCCCTGGGGTTCGAGAATGTCAGTGTGAAGGTCATGGACGGGACGCTGGGGTGGCGGGCCATGGCACCCTACGACGCCATCCTGGTGACCGCCGGGGCCCCGGAGATCCCCGAGCCGCTGCTCGAGCAGCTGGCGGACGGAGGGCGGCTGGTGGTGCCCGTGGGGGACCGCGGGCGGCAGGTGCTCACCGTGGTGGAACGGCACGGTGAGCGGTTCCGCCGCATGGAGCTCCAGGGCGCCTGCTTCGTCCCGCTCATCGGACGGCACGGGTGGCGTGAGGAGGGGCGATGAAGGAGCGGATCTTCCAGTGGATCGAGGCGCTGGCGGCCTCGCCCCATCCCGGGTGGTGGCTCTTCGCGCTGGCCTTCGCCGAGAGCTCGTTCTTCCCGATTCCACCCGACGTGCTGCTCATCACCCTGGGCATGACCGACCCGAAGCGGGCCATCTGGTACGGGATCGTGTGCACCGCGGGGAGCGTGCTGGGCGGTGCGGCGGGCTACACCATCGGGCTCTACGGGGGCCGGCCGCTGCTCTACCGCTTCTTCAACCAGACCAAGGTGGCCGCCGTGGAGCGGCTGTACGACAGGTACAACGCCTGGGCCACGGGAATCGCGGGCCTGACGCCCATCCCCTACAAGGTGTTCACCATCGGCGGGGGCGCCTTCAAGATCGACTTCCGGATCTTCATGCTGGCCTCCCTGGGCTCCCGGGGCCTGCGCTTCATGGCCGAGGGGATCCTGCTCCACTTCTTCGGTGCCGCCGTGAAGGACTTCCTCTTCGAGTGGTTCAACTGGCTCACGCTGGCCGTGGCCGTGGTGGGCATCGCCGGGTTCTGGGTCGTCCACCACGTGGGGCGCAGGGCCCACCGGCACGCGGAGGAGAACCCGGAGGGGTGATGACGCCTCCGACCACCGCCCGCCGCTTCGTGGTGCACGGGAGGGTCCAGGGCGTGGGGTTCCGGGCCTTCGTGTGGCGTGCGGCCGTGGAGCTGGGCCTCTCCGGCTGGGTCCGGAACCTGCCCGACGGCACGGTGGAGGTGCTGGCCGGCGGGACGCCGGAGGCGCTGGAGCGGCTCGCGGCCCGCCTGGCCGGCGGTCCCCGCTGGGCCGTGGTGGAGCGTGTGGAGGCCCGTGAGGCACCGGTGGAGGACCTGCCCGCCGGCTTCTCCGTGAGGTCCGGGCCGTGACCCGGATCCTCGCGCCGGAGCCCCCGGGCGCCGCCCGGACGCTCGAGGCGGTGCTGGACAGGGCCGTGGGCGACGCCGTTCCCCCGACGGCCGTGGTGCTCGAGGACCGGACTGGCGCGTGGTTGGGCACACTGGCCTCCCTGGGTCCTCGGGAGCGGGCCGGAACCGTGGCGGTGGTCCTGGGCGAGGCCGGCGCCGTGGCCGCGGCGGCCCTGGGTGTGGGCGGGGCAGCCTGGTGGCCGGTGGGAACCCCCGCCTTGGAGGCCGCCGTCCGGGCGGCGGCCGCGGCGGCCGTCCCGGAGGGAGCCCTGCCGGCGGGGGCCGGCCGGGCGCTCCTCGAGGCCTCGGAGGGGGGGCTCCTGGAGATCGGCCACCGGCGCCGCTCCTTCTGGAGGCACCAGCTCGGCGAGCCGGAGCTCCGCTTCCGCCTGGCCGGGGCCCTGCGGGAGCTGGGACGGGAAGCCGTGCTGGTGGAGGGTCCCGTGGCCCTGGCGGACCGTGAGACCGTCCGGGAGCTCCTGGACCGGTGGATGGAGCACCCCGGTGGTGCATCCATCGTGCGGACCGAGGGGATCGCCGTCGCGGATCTTCCCGGGGGCGGTGGCCCCCCATCCGGGGATCCGGTGGCCCGGCCGGTGTTCGCGCTCCCCTCGGGGGACCGGGTGGGCGCCTGGGCCGCGGGCGAGGACCGGACTGCACCGGGGGCCGGGTGGACCGCCGTGCCGGCCGACACCGCCGGCGAGGGCCGGAGCTGGCGCCTGGGCAGGGGTGGCGGGATCGTCCCGGAGGTCCTGACCGCCGTGCAGGTGGAGAACGCCGCCGCGGACGGTGCGCCCGCCGTGCGGGTGCCGGGGTGGCTCGCGGTGGGCCTCTTCCGGGGGACCCCATCGTGGCTGCTCGTGGAGCGTCTGGCCCGGGCCGCCGCCGGCGGGGGCGTGCCGCTCTGGGTCCCCAACGTGGGGGATGCCTCGCTCCGGCTGCTGATGACCCTCCAGGTTCCCCTGTGGGTGGACGGGCCGGCCGTGCCGGAGACGTGAGCCGGAGAGGAGCATCGGGGGGCGGTTCCGGTGTATCCTCCCCGGGGCCGACCGGCCCGACGGGGAGGTTCATGCAGGATTCCATCGACTACCGTGCCGTGGGTCTGAAGGTGGGGCTGGAGGTGCACCAGCAGCTCCTCACGGCCAGGAAGCTCTTCTGCCGGTGCCCGGCCGGGCTCTACACCCGGGAGCACGACGGGACCGTGCTTCGCCACATGCGTCCCACGCTCTCCGAGCTGGGTGAGTACGACGGCACGGCGCTCATGGAGTTCAAGACCCGCAAGAACATCGTCTACCTGCTCCACCGGAAGACCACCTGCACCTACGAGATGGACGACACGCCACCGTTCCTGGTGAACGAGGAGGCCCTGGAGATCGCCGTGGAGCAGTGCCTCATGCTGGGCTGCGACATCGTGGACGAGGTCCACATCGCGCGCAAGCAGTACCTGGACGGCTCCATCCCCACGGGCTTCCAGCGCACGGCGGTGGTGGGCGTCAACGGCAGGATCCCCTTCCGGGACCGGGAGCTCACCATCACCCAGGTGACCCTGGAGGAGGACAGCTGCCGGGAGGTCTCGGACCGGGGCCACCTCATCGTGTGGCGCACGGACCGCCTGGGCATGCCCCTCATCGAGACCGTCACCGGCGCCGAGCTGCGCACGCCGGAGGAGGTGGAGGAGGCCATCCTGCTCATCGGGCGGGTCTGCCGTTCCACGGGCCACGTGCGGACGGGCCTGGGAGCCTCCCGGCAGGACGTGAACGTCTCCGTGGCGGGCGGCCGCCGCGTGGAGATCAAGGGCGTGCCCCGGGCGGCGCTGGCCGCACGGCTGGTGCACGGCGAGGCCATCCGCCAGGTGAACCTGCTCCGGATCCGCGACGAGCTCCATCGCCGCGGCCTCCGCTCCGCGGACGACGTGGTGAGCCACGTCCACGACGTGACGGAGCTCTTCCGCGAAGGGCCCCTGGACCTGCTCACGGAGGCCCGCTGGCGGAGCTGGCTGGAGTCCACGGGACGCCGGCCGGGTTTCGAGGTGGGCACGGGACCGTTCTCCGTGAGGGCCGTCCGGCTGCCGGGCCTGGCCGGGATCCTGGCCCACCCCACCCAGCCGGGGAGGACCTTCGCCCACGAGCTGGCGGGCCGCGTGCGGGTCATCGCGACCCTGGACCAGCCACCGGTGCTGCTGCACTCGGAGGCCTGGCCCGCGGGGGCGGGGGAGTCCCTGGAGGCCCTCAGGAGGGCCACCGGCGCCGGGCCGGAGGATGCCCTCGTGGTGGTCTGGGGTGCGGCCGACGACACGGAGACCGCGGCGTCGGAGATCCGGCTCCGTGTGGAGGACGCCACGGAGGGTGTCCCCCTGGAGACCCGCCAGCCCTTCCCCGACGGCTCGACCGACTTCGAGCGGATCCTCCCGGGGCCCGACCGCATGTACCCCGACACCGACAGCCCCCCCCACGCCCTGGACCCCGCCCACGTGGAGCGACTCCGGGCCGCCCTCCCCGAGCCGCCCTGGGAGCGGGAGGCGCGGTACGCGGCCGCCGGTGTCCCCCTGGACGAGACCCGCTTCCTGATCCGGCGGGGCGGGTCGCGGCTGGTGGACCGCCTGGTGGAGGAGGCCGGCGCGGACCTGAAGCGGGCGGCCCTGTTCGTGGCCCGGGACCTCAAGGCGGCCCGGCGCGGGGGCCTTGCCGTGGACGAGATCCCGGACGGGGCCTGGGTGGGGCTCTTCGCGCTGTTCGGGGAACGTCCGGTGCTCTGGGAGGCCCGGCGGGAGATCGTGGCGGCCCTGGCGGCCAGCCCTGCCCTGGAACCCGCGGCGGCCGTCCGCGAGCTCGGCCTCGGCGAGCCGCCCGGGGACTGGGAGGCGCGGGTCCTGGAGCTGGCGGCCACGGCCCACCCGGACCACCCCGACGGGAGCGTGGAGCAGCGGCTGCGGTTCCTCATGGGGCGGGCCATGCGGGGCCTCCGGGGCCGCGTGCCGGCCCGCGAGGTCCTGGCGGTGCTCCGTGGGCAGCTGGAGGTGCAGGCATGACGAGCTCTCCCGATCCGCTCAAGGGGTACCGTGGCCTGGCCCGGGAGCGCCTGGCCGCCTGGGGTGTCCGGGTGTGGAGCGACGTGCGCGTGGTGAACACGGCGGGGTCCACCTTCGAGGGGGTCATCCTGCCGCGCTCGGAGACCTTCGACGACCTCCACGTGGTGCTCAAGCTGAAGAACGGCTACAACGTGGGCCTCCACGTGGACCGCGTGGCCACCATCGAGGAGGTGGGGTACAGGGAGGCCCACTACAAGATTCCCGAGCAGGAGTTCCCGCGCCGGGACGACCTGCCCGCCGTCACGCTCCTGGGGACCGGCGGCACCATCGCGTCCCGGCTGGACTACCGGACCGGCGCGGTGATCCCCGCCTTCACCCCCGGCGAGCTCTACGGGGCCGTGCCGGAGCTCGCGGACCTGTGCAACCTGACCACCAAGAAGATCTTCGGGGTCTTCTCCGAGAACATGTCCTGGCCCGAGTACGCCACGCTGGCCCGGGCCATCGGGGAGGAGATCCAGGCCGGCGCCGACGGCATCGTCATCGGACACGGCACGGACACCATGGGCCACACGGCCGCGGTGCTCAGCTTCATGGTGCAGGACTCCCCCGTCCCCATCGTGCTGGTGGGCAGCCAGCGCAGCTCCGACCGGCCCTCCTCCGATGCCGCCCTGAACCTGATCCACGCCGTGCGGGCGGCGGGGGAGGGGCCCATCGCCGAGGTGCAGATCTGCATGTTCGGCCCCACCTCGGACCGCTACGGACTGCTCCACCGGGGGACCCGCTGCCGGAAGATGCACAGCTCCTACCGCTCCACCTTCCGGACCATCGGGGCCATCCCCCTGGGCATGGTGGGCCGGGAGGGCTTCACGATCCTGGATCCCCACTTCCGCCGTCGGGACCCCTCGCGGCGCGTGAAGGTCGACCCCGTGTACGACGACCGCGTCACCATCCTCTACTACCACCCGGGCATGAAACCCGACGTGGTGGACGCCCTGGTGGACGCCGGGTACCGCGGAATCGTCATCGCGGGCACGGGTCTCGGCCACGTGAACAAGCCGCTGTACCCGGCCCTCGGACGGGCCACGGCCGCCGGGGTCCACGTGATGATGACCGTCCAGACCCTCTGGGGCTTCGTCCAGATGTACGTCTACGAGACCGGCCGCGAGCTGCTGGACCTGGGGATCGTACCGCTGGACAACATGCTCCCCGAGACCGCGCTCATGAAGCTGGGCTGGGTGCTGGGCCACACCCACGACCGCGAGGAGGTCACCCGCATGATGCAGACCCCCATCGCCCACGAGATCACCGAGCGCGAGCCCCACAACGGCTACCTCATCCTCCAGGGCGGCCTCCCCGAGGTGGAGGAGTTCGTCACGTCGCACTGGAAGTAGGGCGGGCAGGCGGTCTCCGGGGAGTTGATCGGAGCCGGAGAATGCCGGGTCGGTGCCCGGGACAGCGATTGCTGCGGCGAGGTCGGGTTGGTGGCTCCTCCCGGTCGAACGTACAATCGGGGATGCCATCCGGAGGAACGGCTGCTCAGGAGGTTGAGATGGATCTGGACGAGCTCAGGAGCCGGGTCGAGGAGATCAGGTGGTGGCACCGGATCGATCTCGGGAACGGGATCGTGACACCGGGGATCGACGATACGCCGGACAAGCTCCGGCGGGCGCGCATCCCCGACGATCTCTCCGGCTGGAGCGTGATCGATGTCGGGGCGTGGGATGGCTTCTTCTCCTTCGAGTGTGAAAGACGTGGGGCGGATCGTGTCCTGGCGGTGGACAGCTTCAGCTGGGGCGGACCGGGCTGGGGAACCAAGGACGGATTCGATCTTGTCCACCAAGTTCTCGATTCGAAGGTCGAGTCCAAGGAGTGCGATCTCTTCGAACTTGATCCGGAGGTGGATGGAACATTCGATCTCGTCCTGTTTCTTGGGGTGATCTACCACCTGCGGCATCCGCTCCTGGCTCTGGAGAAGATGCGGTCGCTGACCAGCAGGATGATGGTGCTCGAAAGCGTGATCGAGATGGCCGATCACAGGCGTCCCGTCGTTTCGTTCTATCCCAACGACGAGTTGAAGTCGGATGGGAGCAATTGGTGGGGCCCCAACCTGCCGGCTCTCGTGGGGATGGTCGAATCCTCGGGTTTCTCGCGGGTCGAGGTTGTCGACTATTTCGTGGAACCCCGTTCCCGCCTGAAGAGAGTTGCTCGAAGGATCTACAACGCTGCAACCAAGAAAGATCACGCACTCTGCGACAGTCAGAGCTGGGGGCGAGCGATTCTCCATGCGTACCCGTGAGATCCACTGAACCCGGTCTCCGGGATGACGGCGTGGACAAGCTGGCCGCCCTCGTATCTCCGTCAGAGAACGGGGTTGCTCTCCGGTCTTGGTCCGGGGGACCGCCCGGGTGGTTTTCCACCGGTTCCGCGTGAACTGGAATCAGCTCCGATACTGTACTGCGGTTCCTGTCGATCCGGATCATCCGGGGAGATTCCTGACGATTGGTGCAGTCGAAGCGTCATGAATGATTCGGGCTGGAGTGTCCCAGTCCGGCCCGTGGGAACAGGGACACGGTAGTTGGCCAGCTCTCTCCCCCGTCTGGCACTTTGGAGGTGAGCCTATACTCGGTCCATGTCCCGCGGTGATGCGCTCGTGTGGTGGCTGGCCCTGGGAGGCCTGGCGGTGCTGGGTCCCTGGCCGGGCTGGGACCCCTCGCCGTTGCTGGGCGTGGCGGTGCTCGTGGGTGCCGGGCTCCTCGGCCGGCCCCGCGGCTGGGGTCGGGCGGCGCTCGTGGCCCCGGCGCTGGCGGTGGCCGGTCTCGTGATGCAGGGGCCGGGAACGGCCCCACAGCGGGACCGGCTGGAGCGGCGGCTGGAGCGGCGGTGCGAGTCCATGCTCGGATGTGCGGAGAGGGTGAGCCGGGACCCCGATGTGGTCCGCGTGTTCTCCGCTGCGGGCGAGGTGATGGACCCGCAGGAGCTCTTCGAGGTCCTGGATCGCAGGGTGGGCCGCGTTCCCGGCCGGACCATGTACGTGGTGGACGACATGGGGCGGGTGGTGGCGTGGGCGGGGGAATCCGTGGAGCTCCCCCCCGATCTCCGTCCCCTCGGGGAACGGCGGTGGACGGTGGTCTGGTGGAGCGGCACGGCGGCCCTGATGCTCCGGGAGCCCATCTTCGTGGACGGGAGGGTGGGAGGCTCGGTGCTCGTGGTGGACCGGACGTCGATCGAGGGCCCTTCCCCGTGGGGGATCCGTCCGATGCGTGGTGGCGGAGTGCGCCTGTGGGCCACGGGTGGCGAGGGCAGGATTCCCCTCGAGCCGCGACGCTTCCCCGGGGTGGTGGTCCACGTCCGGCCGGTTCCTGGTGGGGCGACGGCCCGCTGGCCCCTGGGCCTCGTGTCATGGCTGCTGCTTGCGGCGCTGGCGCTGACGGCCGAGCCCCGCGTCACGGCGCTGGCGGGCCTCGGGGGTGCGGTGACGGCGGCACTGGCGGGCCGGGGCGAGGGCGTGGTGGCCGTCGCGGTCCTGCTGGCGGCGGCGGGTCTGGGGCGGTTCCTGCTCGGACTCGAGGGCGGGAGGCGGCTCTGGGCGGGGATGATCTCCCTCGCCGTCCTGCCCGTGGCCATGGTGGCGGGGGTGCCGGGCCTGCCGGAGAGCTGGCTGCCGGTCCGGGCGCTCCTCCCCGGGTGGGGTGGTGTCTGGGTGGTGGCCGTGGGCCTCGTGCTGGGTGCCATGGCCGGTCCCGGCGGGACGCGGGGCCTGGAGCGGCGGGTGGCCGTCGGGGCGCTGGCGGCCCTGGTGGTGACGCTGCTCCAGGTGGGGGCGGTGCCGTGCCGTCTTCTCCGCAGCGGCCACGGGGAGCTCCCGCCGGAGATCCCCTCCCGTGCGGTGGAGCTCGAGGGGATCCTTCCGGCACCGCTCGAACGGGTCCACCTGGACGACCTGGCCCTGGTCCTGGCCGGGGAGTGGGGGCTGGAGTCGCCCGGGGTCCCGGTGGAGCTGGCCGTGCTGGACGGCGGAGAGGGGCTGGTCTCCGTGTGGGGGGACCTCTCCCCCGCGGGTGACCAGGTGGCGACGGCCGGGAGTTGCCGGCTGCTCTGGCGGGGCGAAGCCGTGGGAAGGGCGGAGGTGGCGGTGGCCACCGGGCCGTGGGCCCTGCTGGCCGACTGGCGGACCGCGGAGCCCCGGGAGACCGTCCGGAGCCGCAATGTCTGGTTCGCGGTCTTCACGCGGGAGGGCCGGACCGCCGCCACGCTCCACTCCGGGGTGGGCGAGCTCGGGCCCGAGGTGGCGGGCCGCCTGTACCACCAGGGGGGCGGCTGGACCTGGGTCGCCGTGGAGGGGAACCGGAGGCCCGCCCGCGTGGAGCGGCACGGGGAGTGGCTCGTGGCGGGCATCGCCAACACGCCCACGGTCTCGGTCTGGTTCCTGCAGGCGCTGCTGGCCCTGTTGCTGGGTGGTGCGGCCACCCTCCTCGTGGAGCCACCGCGCCTGAGGCCCGGGTCCTTCACGACCTTCGGGGGGCGGCTCCGGCTGCTGGTGGCCGGCGCGGTGATCCTGCCGCTGGTGCTGCTCTCCGCGGTGCTCAACGTCCGCCTGAGGGCGGAGGAGGCCCGGGTGGCGGGGGTGGTGGCCTCGGACGTCCTGGACGCAGTGCGATGGACCGCGAGCCACCTGGCCGGTGGCTTCCCCGTGGGCCACGACCTGGCCGGCTGGCTGTCGGCCGAGATCGGCTCGGAGGTGCTGCTCTTCTCCGGCGCGCAGCAGGTGGGGGTGTCCCGTCCGGACCTGGTGGCGTCGGGGAGGCTGCCGGGGCTGCCCCTGCGCGAGGCGTTCGTGGGGTACCTCCTGGGCCGCGACGAGGGGGTGGTGGTGCCCGGGGGCGGTCTCGCCCTTGCGGCGGGCCCGGTGGTCGTGGAGGGAGAGCGCTACCTCCTGGAGATCGTCGTGCTCGACCCCGTGGAGGTGGAGGGGCGTCCCGGGGTGGTGGACTGGCTCATCACGGGGGCGCTGCTGGCCGCGGTGGCCGCCCTGCTGGTGACCTCGAGGGTGGAGCGGCGCCTGGGCGAGTCCCTGGGGCTCCTGGTGGACGTGGCGCGGCGGGTCCAGGACGGCGAGGCGGTGGGCGAGGTGCCGCTCCCGGCGGAGGCCGACCTGGCCCAGGTTGTGGAGGCCGTGCGGAGGATGAGCCGGGAGGTCCAGGAGCGCGAGAACCGCCTGAGGTCCCAGGAGGAGCTCCTCAGGATCACACTGTCGACCCTGGCACCGGCCGTGGTGGTCTTCGGCGAGGACGGAGGGGTCCGGCTGGCCAACCGGAGTGGCGAGGAGCTCCTGGAGCGTCACCCGGACGAGGTCCGGCGGCTGGCCCTGGAGAACGGTGGGGGAGCGGCGGACGGGATGACCTCCCCGCGGACGGTGGAGCCGTTCCCCGGACTGGAGGTCACGTGGCAGGTGGGGTCGGCGGTGGTGCCGCTGCCGGGCGGCGGGCGGGGCACGGTGGTGGTGGTGGACGACGTGAGCGACGTGGTCCGGGCGGACCGCCTCAGGCAGCTCACCCAGCTGGCCCGCATCGTGGCCCACGAGGTGAAGAACCCCCTGACCCCCATCCGGCTGTGGGTCCAGGAGATCGAGGCCAACCTGGACGGGGCCGGGGACGATCGCCTCGCCGGCCTGCTCCGGGAGGCCTGCGAGGAGATCAGCCGGCAGGTGGAGCGCCTCCGCGTGACGGCCTCCTCGTTCTCCAACCTGGTGGCCCTGGAGGGCTGGGAGCCCGAGGAGGTGGACCTGGCGGACATGGTGGCCTCCCTCGAGCTGCCCGGCGTGCTCGAACGCCACGGGGTCCGTCTCGTGACCCGCCGGGAGGGCGAGGGGCACTGCCGGGTCGTCGCGGACCGGCAGTGGCTCCGGCGTGCCCTGAACAACCTCCTCCAGAACAGCCTCGACGTCCTCGGCACGGGCCCCGGGACCATCGAGGTCGTCGTGCGGTGCGAGGGGGAGCGCGTGGTCCTCGAGATCACCGACACCGGCGGGGGCGTGCCCGAGACCATGCTGCCCGAGCTCTTCAGCCCGCGGTTCTCCACCACGGGATCGGGGAGCGGGCTGGGCCTCGCGCTCGTCCGCCAGGTGGTGAGCCGCTGCCACGGGGAGGTGTCGGCCTTCAACGGGCCGGAGGGCCTCGTGGTCCGCGTGGTCCTGCCCCGGGCCTCTGGTACGATGAGCCCATGAAGCACGGGGTGACAGCGGTCCTGACGGTCCTGGCCATCCTGGGAGCGGGGTGCCGCCCCGGGCCGGTGGAGGCCCCATCCGAGCCCCCGTTCGCCCGCCGGACCGTGGTCTGGACCGAGTCGGGAGACCTCGGAGGGGTGGACGCCGAGGCCCTCACGGCGGCGGGTGTGGACCTTCTCGCGGTGCCCGTGGCCGAGGTGGATCTCTCGGGCGACATCCCGGTGGTCAAGACGCTCAGGAACGAGGGGTGGCCCGGCGAGATCCCCATCGCCCTCGTGGTCCGGATCGAGCGGATGCGGGCGGGGCTGGACCCCGGGACGGCCATGCCGGTGTGGCGCGTGATCCGTGGTTCGCTGGCCGAGACCGTGGTGCCCGCCGAGATCGTGCTCGATGTCCCGGATGTCACCGCGGACCTGGCTCCCTTCGTGGCCCAGCTGGCGGCGGAGTCGGCCATCTCCGTGGTGCCCCTGGTGACCCCCGCGCAGCTGCAGGACCCGCCGGTCCTCGAGGCGGTGCGCGCCGCAGGGGGGTGCACGGTGCTGGCCTTCGGAACGGTGGAGACCGTGAGGCCGGGGGCCGAGCTCTCGAACCTTCCGCTGGAGGATCAGCTGGCACCCCTGGTTCCCCTCGGGATCCGGCCGAGGGTGGCCGTGGTGCTCCGCCCGAGGTCGGTGCCCGCGCTGGGCGTGTGGGGTGACGACCTGGATCCGCTGACGGAGCCCACGGCCACCGACATCAGGACCGCGTCTGTGCTGGACCGGACCTTCGTGTTCAGGAAGGCCGTGGAGTGGAGCGGCCGGACCTGGAAGAGGGGCGACAGCGTGGCGCTCCGGTGGATGGACATCCCCCGGCTGGACCGGGCGCTCCACGAGTCCACCAACGTGGTCCTTCCGGAGGTGCGAGGCTGGGACCTGGTGGGCCTGCCGCCCCGCGGGGAGGCCCTCGGGATGGGGCGGGAGGCGCTGCTGGCCTACCTGGAGGGGGAGGGGCCGTGGCCGTCCCTGGAGGTCTCGGTGGACCGGAAGGGGCGGAACCTGACGGTGACGTTGAAGAACCGGTCGGTCTTCCCCTCCGCGGTGAGCGCCTACGGGAGTTGGGTGGAGGTCCGCCTGGGCTCGGGCGCCCTGGTGGCCAAGAACCCCGGCGATTTCGACCGGATCGTCCTGGGAACACGGAAGGGCGGTGGATGGGAGCGGATGCGGGACTCCCGCACCGCCGACGCCGTGCGGTTCTACGAGACCTACGTGGCGCCGGGCGAGGAGATGCGCTCGGGTACCGTCCGCCTGCCGTCGTCCCGGAGCCGCGCCACTGTCTCGTGGCGTGTGGTGCTCTCCACCGGCGAGGAGCTCTCCGGAACCCTCCGGTAGGACCTGCCATCCCGACCGAGTGAGCGGGTGGAAGAACCGCCCCCGGACCCGGTGACCATGTCCGTGTCCGTGACGGAGACCGTGTCCGTGACGGTGTGGCGCGCGGGGCGCGGCTGTGCCGCGCCTGCGGGCTGCCCGCTCCGGTCCACCCGGGCGCACGCGCCCGGTGTCCCGTCGCGTGCACCCCACCGGGGCTTCGCCCCTCCGCGCGCTGCCCACCCGCCCATCCGTGAAACGAAAAACGTGAAACGTGAAACGAATGAGGCACTTCCAGCTGGGATGGATCGCAGCTCCGTCTTCACTTCTTCACCCTTCACCTCTTCACGTCCTTACCTCCTGACCCCCTCACGTCCTTACTTTCTACGGGGACCGCGGCGCCGCCGCCCTGGGCGGCGCTTTGCTTCGGGCGGCGGCTCGGTCACGACCGGACGGTCGCTCCCTCGCGCCGCCCTCGCGCATCACCACCAGGACGCCGTACGGCGCGGTCCTTCCTCGCCTGGCCGGTAGGTCATGGGAGGCGCCGGCCCCTCCGCTCCCTCCGGTCGCCTCGGGGCCCTCCGCCGCTCGGGCCCGTCCGGTGCGCGCGTCCCGGGGGACGCCACCGCGCTCGGCTCGCGGGGAGGCCGTGCTCGCCGTCCTACCCTCGCGGGGCTCGGGCCAGGACGGCTGCGCTCGACCTCCCTGCGGCCTGCGCGCGGCGGGCCCCCGTGCCGCGCTTCCGTCCGGACCCTCGCGGCGGCGGCGCCCGACTCCTGCCATCCCGACGGGGCGAGTTGAGGGATCTCCCGCGGAATTGGTGACTGTGGCCGTGACCGTGACCGTGTCCATGTCCGTGTCCGTGACGGAGACCGTGTCCGTGACGGTGTGGCGCGCGGGGCGCGGCTGTGCCGCGCCTGCGGGCTGCCCACCCGCCCATCCGTGAAACGAAAAACGTGAAACGTGAAACGAATGAGGCACTTCCAGCTGGGATGGATCGCAGCTCCGTCTTCACTTCTTCACCCTTCACTTCTTCACTCTCTTCACCTCCTCACCTCCTCACCTCCTGACCCTGACTGTGACCTCGACCCTGGCCCCGCCCCTGACCCTGTCCGTGACCGTGTTCCGTGCCCATGACCTTGCCCCTGCTCCTGACCCGATCCCGGACACGGACACGGAAACTGTCATGGACCCGGCCGCGGTCACCGTCACGGACCCCGACCTTGATGGTGATCTCGACGTGGTCCGGGACGGAGTTCTCCCCCGCTCCCCTGCCCCCCTGCGCGTCGACACCGCACCGGCCAACCCCACCCCCTCCTTCGTTTCACGTTTCACGTTTCCCGTTTCACGATCCGGGCGGGCGGCTGGGACCCCCTCGCCCCCTCTGTGCTACGCTTGGATCGTCCGGGGTCTGGCCCCGATCTCATCATGACGACGCAGGACGAATCGCGAGCCTCGGTGTGGATGCCGCGGGTGGGCTGGACCCTGGCGGTCCTGCTGGTGATGCTGTTCGGTTTCGGCCTCCACCGCAGGAACGTCATGGAGGCCCGTGGCGAGAGTGTCATCCGGATGCTCTTCGTGCCCTCGGTGGAGCAGGGGACGCTGGTGCGCCGGGGCGACGAGCTGGCCCGTTTCATCCGGCAGGACTGCGGCCTGGTGCTGCGCTCCGAGGTGCCCACCAGCTACGCCGCCGTGATCCAGGCCCTGGGGACCGGACAGGCGGACGTGGCCTGGATTCCCGCCTTCGCCTACGTGCTCGCCCACGCGCGCTACGGCGCCGAGGCCCGGCTCCAGGTGGTGCGCTCGCTGGACCTCTTCGTCATGCTGGTGGCCCGGGACGGACCCGGCGAGCCGGGGAACCTCGCGGCCCTCCAGGGCCGGAGGGTGGCGATTCCGAGGACGCTCGGTGAGGAGCTCCGGACCGAGCTGGTGCGGCAGCTGGACCGCGAGGCTCCTGGCTGGGTGGAGGTGCCCGCCGCCGGAGACAGGGACGCGGTCCGGCTCCTGGTGGAGAGCCCCGGGACCGTTGACGCCGCGGCCTCGAGCCACGTGTACTCCGCGCCGCACGATCTGGTGGGCGACGGGCGGAAGGAGCTGGAGTACGAGAGGCCGGGCACGCTCCGGGAGACCCGCATCATCTTCATGTCGGAGAACCCGGTGGCGGAGACCACCACCACCTACAACGGCTGCATCCTGGCGCGGACCGACTCGGGGATCCACCGGCTCCAGGACCTCAACGGGCGCTCCTTCGCCTTCTCGGACGAGACCTCCACCTCGGGCCACATCTTCGCCCGGGCCCTGTTGAACCGCGCCGGGGTCACGCTGGGCCACGTCTACTTCGCCGGGGGGCACCCCAACGTGGTCCAGGCGGTGGCCGACGGCAAGGTGGCGGGTGGTGCGGCGTTCTACTCGCCGCCGGGCGAGCGGGAGGTCCGGGACCACACCTTCGTGGGCGACGCCCGCCGGCTCATCCTCAAGCGGATGCCGGACGACGCCACGCGCCGCCGCTTCCTGGAGGAGGTCCGGATCATCGCCCTCACGGACCCCATCCCCAACGACGTGTGCTGCGTCCGGAAGGGCTTCCCGAGGAAGGTGTGGCAGCGGTTCGAGGCCTCGCTCCAGAAGTTCCTGAAGACCGAGGAGGGGCAGGCGGCCTACCACGACCTGGTGGCCGGGGTGGCCGCCGCACCCTGCGACGACGCCTCGTTCGACAATTTCCGGGAGGCCCTCCGCCAGTCGGGTGTCAGCGCCGGGAAGATCCTCCAGGCCGCCGAGGAGAAGCTCAGGCGGAAGAAGAAGGCCCCGGCGAAGACGGGAGGAGGAACGTGAGCCCCGGCCGGGACGTGGCGGTACGGCTGGAGGGGGTGGGGAAGGTCTTTCCCGGCAACGTGCGGGCCCTGGCCGACGTGAACCTGGAGGTGGCCGAGGGGGAGTTCCTGGTGGTGCTCGGGCTCTCGGGCTCCGGCAAGAGCACGCTGCTCCGGTGCATCAACCGGCTGCTGGACCCCACCTCGGGCCGCATCTGGATCTTCGGAAGCGAGATCACCGCCGCCCAGGGAGCCGAGCTCCGGCGGATGCGCCGGCAGGTGGCCATGATCTTCCAGCAGTTCAACCTGGTGCGGCGCCACACGGTGCTCACCAACGTGCTCTCGGGGACCCTGGGACGGGCGGGGCTCCTGCCCAGCCTCTTCCTGCGCTTTCCCGCAGCCGAACGGGAGCGGGCACTGGCCGCCCTGGAGCGGGTGGGGATCGCCGAACGGGCGGGGGCCCGGGCGGACGCCCTGTCGGGGGGGCAGCAGCAGCGCGTGGCCATCGCCCGTGCCCTCATGCAGGAGCCCAGGGTCATCCTTGCGGACGAGCCGGTGGCCTCCCTGGACCCCGCGCTGCGGCACTCCGTCATGCGGCACGTGGAGGGACTCAACCGGGAGGAGGGACTCACCGTGATCTGCTCGCTGCACGACATCGACCTGGTGAAGCAGTACGCCACGCGGGTGGTGGCCCTGCGGCAGGGACGGCTCGTGTGGGAGGGTGCCCCCGGGGATCTCGACCGGGACACCTTCCACGACATCTACGGAACCGACGCCGAGCCGGCGTCCAACACGACCATCTGATCTGATGAGGCGCCATGCCACGAGGTGACGAGCTCTCCGCCCCGAGGACCCACTGGGCCAAGAACGTCGCCCGGCTGAAGGCCCTGACCGTGGACGCCATCCTGCTGACCACGGCGGGCATCATGGTGGAGTTCCTGCTCATGGCGTTCTCCGGGGTGCGGGGGCCCACGGGAATGCTGCTCACGGCCGAGGAGATCCTGGACCGGATCCACTACCCCTGGCTGATCATGTCGGGGGTCATCCTGGCCTTCCTGTGGAACCTGTTCTACGGCTGGATCGGGGCCTCGCCGGGGCGGGCCCTGGTGCGCGGGGTGGGGGAGCGGGAGGCAGCCCTGCCCTGGAGCCACACCCTTCGCGGCTGGTTCACGGTGCTCTTCATCGAGCTCACCTTCTTCACCGGCTGGCTCATCACCGAGGTGGACCTGCCCACCTTCCTCACCAAGTTCTCCAAGGCCTCGGACATCGTCCGCGGCCTGTTCCACCCCTCCGCCACGGTGCTCCACCAGGGGATCCTCCTCCTGGTCCAGACGGTGTTCCTGGCGTTCATGGCCACCGCCTTCGCCATCCCCGTGGCCTTCGCCCTGTCCTTCCTGGCCGCCCGGAACCTCACCAGGGGGAGTGCCCTGACGAGGGCGGTCTACACGCTCACCCGCACCGGCATGAACTTCACCCGCGCCGTGGAGCCCCTGGTCTGGGCGCTCATCTTCATCTCCTGGGTTGGCATCGGCCCCTTCGCCGGGGTCCTGGCCCTCTGGGTCCACTCGGTGGCGGCGCTCACCAAGCTCTACTCCGAGCAGATCGAGAGCATCGACCCCGGGCCCGTGGAGGCCATCACGGCCACGGGAGCCTCCACCCTCCAGGTGATCCGCTATGGGGTCGTCCCCCAGGTGATCCCGCCCTTCCTCTCCTTCACCATCTACCGGTGGGACATCAACGTGCGCATGTCCACCATCATCGGCTTCGTGGGCGGAGGGGGCATCGGCTACATCCTCAAGCCCCGGGTGGACCTGGGCGAATGGGGCGAGGTGGGCACCCTGGTCCTGCTGATCGCCATCACCGTCTGGCTCATGGACATCGTCTCCGCCCGGATCCGGGAGAAGATCGTCTAGCCCGGGTTGTTCAGGAGGGTTCGCGCCGCCCGTGAATGGTCCGAGTCGGCGCCCTCAGGACCGGTCCGGACTCGCCCTTCGCACGGCGGGACGGATCGCCCCGCCCCTGAGTGCGGCGACGACGAGCTGGAGCACCACCAGGGCCCCGAAGTGGGCGAAGAGGGGGCCCGTGAGGTCCGCGAGGCTCCCGTAGAGGAAGTGGCCGAGCACGAGGGCCACCATGGAGGCGACGAAGTGGAGCATCCGGTTCCTCCCTGGTTCGTTGGATCCAGGGTGTCACGGGGTGCACCGGGGATGGCCGGCGAGCGTGTCCGGGACGGGGTCGCGGGCGTCACGATCCACGAGGGAAATGGAGCCCGGCCGGCGGCCGGGCTCCACGTCGATTCCCGCCTAGGTCGCCCTGCGCAGCAGGATCAGGGCCGCCGTCCCGAGCAGGAGCAGCATCAGCGCACCACCGGTCCTCGAGAGGAGGGGAATCGGCAGGGCCGCTGCCACCTCGATGGAGGCCGAGGCCGTGGAGTTTGCCCCATCGGGGTCGGTCTCGTTGCCGGTCACCGAGGCGGTGTTGACCACCGTACCGTCGCCGATCTCCGGGTCCACCTGAAGCGTGAGATCGCAGGTCACGCTGTCGCCGGTGGCGAGCGACCCGATGGACCACATCCAGGTTCCGGAGCCGGCATCGTAGCTGCCACCGCAGGTGTCCGACACATACGCCAGACCCGCCGGGATCACGTCGGTCACCGTCACGCCCGTGGCATCGGACGGCCCCGCATTGCTCACCCCGAGCGTGTAGACAACGTTGCTTCCGGGGTTCACCGGGCCGCTGGCGCCCGACGTCTTGACGATGGAGACGTCCGCCAGGGCGGCCACGGCGAAGTCGGCTGTGGCGGTGTTGTTCCCGGTGTCGGGGTCGGTCTCGGCTCCTGCCACCGTGGCCGAGTTCGTGATGGTGCCCGGAGCAGTGGTGGCCACGGACACGGTGAGGTCGCAGGTGGCGTTCGCCCCGTTGGTCAGGGTTCCGATGGACCAGGTCCACACACCGGTCGTCCCGTCCCAGACGCCGCCGCAGGTATCGGAGACGTAGGCGACGCCGGCCGGAAGCGTGTCCGCCACCGTCACGTTGGTGGCGTCCTCCGGGCCGGCATTGGCCGCGCCCAATGAATACACCACCTGTTCCCCGGGATACACCGTGGCCGGAACCGCGGTCTTGGTGAGGGACAGGTCGGCCTCCTGGCCGCCGACGACGCCCTCGATCCTCATGGCGACATCCTGCTGGGAGAGACCCCATGTGGTGTCGGCGGTGATGGGCGTCCACGTGGTCGGAAAGCCGAATCCGCCGCCGGGATTGATCACCACCGCATCGGCTCCGTTGGTGGTGTCGGAGGGCTGCCGGCCGTGCTGGCAGCAGTCGGCGAGGGGCATCTCGGGATAGTAGGTGATCCAGTAGGTCCCGGCGGGCAGGAAGAAGGATGTCGTGAGGTCGAAGAGGACGTTGGTCTGGTACCCGCCGGTCCCCGTGGTCAGTGTGACCTGGGCATCCGTGGGTGCCACGGCCAGGCTCCAGAGCGGTGGGTTGCCCCCTCCGGAGGGGTCGCCGTCGGGGACACCGCCTGCGTCAGCGTAGACCTGGACGTGGAGGACCGTGGCGCAGGTTACGTCGCATCCGGAATTCCACGTGTTGTTGTCGAAGTACAGGGTGGTGATGGTCCAGCCGCTGGCGGGCACGGTGAAGTCGTCGGCGATGAAGATGTCGTACTGGTCGTACGTTGCCTCGAAATCCTGATCCGCGTAGGCACTCTGGTTCTCGGTCGAGATGGGCTGGTCCAGGAGCACCGCGGCCACGGCGTCCGGGACCTCGCCGGGTGGTCCGACCTGGTCCGCATGGAACGATGTGGGGACCTGGGCGATCGCCGGCCCGGTCACCAACAGGCCCACAGTCAGAGCGATGATGATCCTGAGACGTACAATGTTCATCCGGAAACTCCCTTTCCTGCGGTCGATATTTTTTGAGTGAAAAAATTCACATGAGTCGACAGTAGGGTAGGGGATGGCATACAGCCTGTCAAGCGTACGTTGGAAGATGAGACAGGCTGATGATCAGCAATGTGATTTTCTGGAAGATCTGCGCCGGAAACGGGCGGCGGGCGGCTGCTGCCGCCCGCCGGAAGGTGGTCCACCTCGCCTTTCGGTGGGCCCCGCTACCACATGCCCCTTCGTGGGTCCGTGGGGATGTCCTGGAGGAGCACCTCCACGGCCTTCGCGAGCTGGGTGTCCTCGCCGTGGGCCGTGTCCTCGGCTGGGGGCTGCCAGACCACCACGTCGGGCTCGGCCCCGTGGTTCTCCATGTTGACCCCGCTCCCGGCCACGTACCAGCCCCGGAAGGGCAGGCGCACCAGGGCGCCGTTGAGCATGAAGGTGCCCCCCGTGGAGATCACCGCGCCGAAGGTGGGGCTGCCCACCAGGGGGCCCCGCTTCAGCGTCTTGAAGGCGTGGGAGAAGATCTCGGCGTTGGAGTAGGAGTCCTCGTTGCACAGGGCTGCGGCGGGCCGGGTCCAGGCCGCCAGCGGGAGCCTCCCCTGGGGGTAGGCCTTCACCGCGGGGTTGCCGTCGCGGGGGATCGTGTAGGCGTGACGTCGCACGTTGAGCACCGTCATCAGGTAGTCCGTGGTCCACCCGCCGCCGTTGGAGCGCACGTCGATGACGAGGCCCTCCTTCCCGTGGGCGGCCGCGTAGAGGTTCCGCTCGAACTCCTCGAAGGACGGGATGTTCATGCCCTGGATGTGCACGTAGCCCAGCCGGCCCCCGGAGAGCTCCTCCACCATGCGCTGGCGCTGGCGGACCCAGGTCTCGTAGCGGAGCTGGCGCTCGGTGCGGAAGGACACGGGAATGACCACGGCGGTCCGTTCCTCCCCGTCGGTGCCCCGGATGCGGAGGGGGACCCTCTGGCCCACCGTGTCCGCGAAGAGCTCGTAGACGTTGGTGCCGCCGTCCACGGTGCGGCCGCCCACGGCGAGGATCCGCTCGCCGGCCTTCAGCGCCACGTTCACGCTGTCGGCCGGGGAGTCCTCGAGCACCTCGCGGACCAGGATGCCCGGACCGCCGGCCGCGGGGTCGAAGAGTGCGCCGATCCACCCCGTGGTCTCACCCTTGCGGGTGGCGGCGCCGCGGCCGCGCCCGGGGTAGTAGCCCATGTGGGAGGCGTTGAGCTCGCCCAGCATCAGGTTCACCAGGTCGCCGAAGTCCTCGCCGTCCATGGGGTCGGAGAGCCAGGCCGAGTACTTCACGCGCTGGGCGGGCCAGTCCACGCCGTGGAAGTGGGGGTCGTAGAAGTACTCGTTCAGCACGCGCCAGGCCTCGTTGAAGATCTGGCGGCGCTCGGCGCCGTGGTCGATCTCGTACCGGGCCGAATAGGGGACGGGGTCGCCCGCCTTCCCGTCCAGGCCCACCCGCTTGATGACGCCCTTCTTCGCGAGGTAGAAGACGGTCTTCCCCCCGGCGAGCTGGAGCCGGGACGGCTCCTGGCCCCCCGTGGTGAGGCGCGTGAGGTCCCTGCCGTCGTACCTGACGGAGTAGAGGTCCACCTCGTCGTCCACCGAGGCGGTGAAGAGGATGCGCTTGCCGTCCCCGGACACCAGCGGGTTCCCCTCGTCCCCCTCGAGGGCGGTGATGCCGCGGGACCGGCGCCACAGGCCGTCGAAGTCGATCTCGACCTTCGGGAGCTCCTTCGCGGCCGGTTCCTTCTTCCCGTCCTCGTCAGGCGTGGCCTTCTCGGAGCCGCTCTTCGCCGTTCCGCCATCCTCCTTCTTCCGGGTGAAGTATCGGAGCCAGTCCTCGGCGGTCTTCTCGTCGTCCTCGCGGGTGAGCCAGACGCCCCAGACGTCCATGGTGTCCCCATGGCGTTTGGAGAGCCAGACCAGGCGCTTGCCGTCGGGCGACCACGCGGGGGAGACGTCCTCGTCGGGGTGCCGGCTCACGTTGTAGGGGGTGCCTCCGGAAGCAGGGACGATCCAGATCTCCGTGTTGAACTCCATGTCGGGGATGGAGTAGGCGATCCACTTTCCGTCGGGCGACCATTCGAACTCGGGGGCGTACCAGTGCTCGAGCAGGACCTTCCGGTCCGAGCCGTCCGCCGCCATGGTGAGGATGTCGCCCTTGCCGCGGACGTAGGCGATCCGCCTGCCGTCGGGGGAGAACCTGCCCCCGTGCTCCTCGGCCGGAGAGCTGGTCAGCCGGGTCACGGGGAACTCGAAGCTGTCGAGCCAGCCGGCCTCGGGGTCGGCGGGCCGGGCCAGGTAGAGGTCGTCGTTGCCCTCCCGGTCGGAGGTGAAGAGGAGGGCCTTCCCGTCGGGCGACCACCGCACGTCCTTCTCGCGGGCCGCCGTGGCCGTGATCCGCACGGTGGGGGGCGTGGCCAGCTCCTGCTCGTCCTTGCTCCGGACGGCCGTCACGAACACCTCGCCGTGGACCACGAAGGCGGCCAGTTTCCCGTCGGGGCTCACCACCAGCTCGTCGGCGCCGCTCGAATCAACGCGCCGCTCCACCACCGGGGACGCCGCATCGCCCGGTGCCGTGATGGAGAGGCGGACGGGCTCCCCGCCCCTGGGGTCCACGGTCCAGATCCCGTCCTCGAACTCGTAGGCCACCAGCGAACCGTCCGCCGAGGGCCTGGGAAACCGCACGTCGCTCCCCTCGTGGTGGGTGAGCTGGCGGATCTCGCCGCTCGCCGTGTCCAGCACGAAGACGTTCTTCCGGCCCGAGCGGGCGGAGAGGAAGACCAGCGTGTGGTCGTCGATCCAGCCGGGGAGGTCGTCGTCACCCTCGAACTCGGTCAGGCGCCGGACCTTCCCGTCGGGACCGGTGAGCCAGAGCTCGCGGTTCGCGGCACCGCGGTACCCCCGCCGCCACCACCTGGTGGCGCCCCGGACGAAGGCCAGCGACCCGCCGTCGGGGGAGTACGCGGCCCACTGGCCCAGGGCGGGCTGGACCAGGGCCGGGGTGCCCCCCTGGAGGGGGACCCGGTAGATGCCCTGCATCCAGCGGATGGACTCCTCGCGCCGGGAGACGAAGAGGACCGCCTCGCCGTCCGGCGTGAAGTCCACGGGTGTGTCGTCCACCGAGGCGAAGGTGAGGCGCACCGGTGCCGTTCCGGCGTCCAGGGAGGTCACGAAGACGTCGTAGTTGCCGTACCGTTTCGAGGCGAAGGCCAGGCGTTTCCCGTCCCGGGACCAGACGGGCCACCGGTCGGTGGCCGGGTGGGCGGTGACCCGCCGGGCCTCGCCCCCCGTGGCGGGGACGATCCACAGGTCCCCCTGCCACGAGAAGGCGATCCGGCTCCCGTCGGGGGAGGGCGCCGGGTGGCGGGCGAAGGTCACCTCGCCGGCCCCCACGGGGACGGCCAGGGTCAGGAGAGCCAGCAGTGCGGGAACGAGAGCGAGACGGCGCATCGTCAACCTCCGGGCGCACGGATGTGCGCAGTCATTGTGTACGAAAACACCCCGGCTCCGTTTCACCGGGAGGCGTCTCTGTCGAGGAAGTACCGCCGGGTCTCGGTCGCGGCGATCCCCGACAGGAGCAGCAGGCCGATCAGGTTGGGCACGGCCATGAGCCCGTTGAAGATGTCGGCGACGGTCCACACCAGGGCCAGCGGCCGCACGGTGCCCACGAAGACCACGATGGTGTCGATGAGGGTCTGCGTCATGGAGACCAGGGCCTGGGTCACCGGGGTCCTCGTCTCGGCGGCCGCGGCGGTGATGCCACCAGGAGGACCGGCAGCGGCCCCCTCCAGATCACGTTCCTGATGGAGGTGAGTGTATCCAGCATGCCGCCATTATAGGGAAGAGCGGCGAGGGGGGCTGCGTGCTGCCACCATGGGCTTGGAGGCCTCGTGGTGGTCGGAATGATTCATTCTGGGACACCGTGCCCCAGGGCCGGACGGGCTGGCGGGCTGGAGGGGGCATGGGACGGGCGGCATTCCTGGCATCGGTCTTGCTATTCTTGTACGACAGGAGGCAGAGCACGTTGATCGCTGACGGCACATCTTTTTCCCCGGAATCCACGAGGATCCTTGTCTACGCGGACACCATGAGCGAGGCCGAGTCCCTGGCGGAGACCCTGTCGGCGAACTACGGATGCGTGACTGCGGCGGTGACCTCCGCCGACACTGCACGGCTCATCCTCATGGATGGGCAGTTCGACGTGCTGGTGTCCCACGCCGCCCGGGACGACCTGGGCTGGGTTGCCGAGGTGGCCCCCTCCATCGCCGTCGTGGCGCTCGGGAGGGCCGTGCCGCCCCGGGCTCCGTGCCTCCTTCTCGTGCCGCAGTGGCCCCAGCCTGTGGAGGGACTCATGGATCACATCCAGCGCTTCCTCCACCAGCGGAGGGTGGCTCCTGGAGATTGCTGCGCACCGCGCCAGCCTGGATGATTCATGATGCTCCACTGTGCGGTACGATCCGCCATTTCCGGTGGTGCTATCTTGGTCCGGTGGCTCTCCCTGGTTCTCGGCGGGTCGGCGGTGGTCTCCCTCGGGGCGATGTTGCTCCAGCGTGTTCCCGCCGTGATCCCCGCCGCCCACATCCGGCTCGTGTGGACGTTGACACGGGTTCTGGTAGAGTTCTAGGCATCATATGGAGGTGGCGCTCACGCTGCCGCTGGTCCCTGATGTCGAGCTGATCGCCGCCAGGGCGGTCCAGGTCATGGGACGGAGCCTGGGAATGACGGACGGGGAGCTGGAGTCGGTCACCGTCGCGACGGTGGAGGCGTGCCTCAACGCCATGGAACATGGCGGGCAGACCTGCTTCTTCGTGAGGGTGAACACGCACCGGGAGGACGGGGGCCCTTCACTGGAGGTGGAGATCGAGGACCACGGGGTGGGATTCGATCCACAGGCCCCTCCCCGGACCAGCCCGTCACGCATCCTGGGCTGTGTGGCGAAGAGGGGGTGGGGCCTGACGCTCATCCGCGAGCTGATGGACGAGGTGGACGTCCGCTCCCGGCCGGGGAAGACGGTGGTGAGGATGGTCAAGCACGTGGGGGGCGCATGATGCAGCAGGAAGAGAAGCTCAGGGTCTCGACGGAGCAGCTGGAGGGTGGGCTCGGACTGGTGGCGGCCGCCGGGTACATCAACAACGAGGGCGGACAGGCCATCGCCGACGCGGTCAACGAGCTCGTGGCGTCGGGGTGCAGGACGATTCTCATCGACCTGGAGGGGACCCGCATCATCAACTCCATCGGCATCTCCATCCTCCTGGAGATCCTCGACCGGCTCATGGAGAGCGGGGGCACCATGGCGTTCTGCAACCTCACCCCCACCATCGCCAGGACCTTCGAGATCATGGGGCTGGTCCAGTACGCCAGGATCTTCCCGGACCGTGCCGCAGCCCTGGCCGCCCTGGGCCGGGACGGCTGATCCGGCGTGGTGCCATGGTGCACGGGACCTGCGGCATGAGGGGCCAGCGGGCCGGATTGCCGGCCGCCGGTGCTCCCCAGGCGGGGGTGGGACCATGAGCCGGCCTCCGGGCCTTCTCCAGATCATGGAGTCCGCCTCCCAGGCCCACGTGAGCCAGCGGCTGCCCGAGGAGATCCTGGGGGCACTGGCACGGGCCGCGGGTTCCGAGGAGGGCGTGCTGGTGGTCCGCGAAGGGGACCCGGTGGCCGTCTGGCCCGGGAGCGCGCGCCCCCCGGAATCCCCGGCTCCGCCACGGTGGACGCCGGTGGACCTCGGCCGGCCCGGAGCCCCCTGGGTCGCGTGGCTCAAGGGCGGGGGGGGCGTGGACGAGGAGACGCGGGCGGCCGCCCGCCTCGCGCTGCATGTCTGGGACCTCAAGGAGCATCTCCGGCGGTCCCGGTTCGACGAGCGCTACCGGCTGTGGGAGCTGGAGGCGGTCCGGTCCATCGCCGAGAGCGTGGGGGGTGTGCTGGATGCCCGGCGGATCGCGGAGGAGGTGATCGCCCACGTGGTGGGGTTGCTGGGCGTCCGGCGGGCCCAGATGATCCTGGGCCCGCCGGAGGACTGGGAGACGGCCGCGGCCTTCGGCGGGAACATCCTGGAGGACCCTCTTCCCGATGGTGCCTGGGACGGTGGGATCGAGTCCGAGCACGTCCTGGCGGCCGCCATTCCCGGTGGTGATTCCGGGCTGGGGCTTCTGGTGGTGGCGGACAAGGAGGCCCGTTCGGGAACGGAGCCCTTCTCCGCAGGGGACGCGAGGGTTCTCGCCCTCTTCGCCGCCCAGGCGGCCATCGCCCTGGAGAACGCCCGCCTCTCCAGGGAGTCCATCGAGCGGGCCAGGCTCCGCAAGGAGATGGAGGTGGCCGCCGAGATCCAGTCCCACCTCTACCCCAGGGAGGTTCCCGATGTCCGGGGATGGCGCGTGGCCACGCGATTCCTCCCGATCCGCGAGGTGGGAGGAGATTCCTTCGACGTGGTGGTCTGCGGGGAGGACCTGCTGGCCACCGTGACGGACGTGTCCGGCAAGGGTGTCGGGGCGGGGATGCTGGCAGCCGGGCTCCACGCCCTGGCCCGGGTGCTCGCCCGGGAGACGGCCGACATTCCGGAGGTGGCCCGGCGCCTCAACGACTACCTGGCGGAGGTCACGGACGACCACCGGTTCGCCACCATGGTCATGGTCCGGCTGGGTCCCGACGGGTCCCATTGCGCGGTGCACGCGGGCCATTGTCCCTCCCTGATCCGGAAGCTGGACGGCTCGATGGAGGAGCTGCCACCGTCGGGGCTGCCGCTGGGGATCATGCCGGGGGCCCGCTTCACTGCGACGCGGGGCCTCCTGGCTCCGGGAGAGCTGCTGATCCTGTACACGGATGGCATCACGGAGGCGGAGGACCCCGGAGAGAGGGAGCTCGGGGTCGCCGGCCTCAAGGAGCTGGTCTCCGGTCTCACGGCGCGTCACGCCGACGAGGTCTGTGACGAGCTCCTGGGGAAGCTGGATCGTTTCACGCAGGGGGCGGATCTCACCGACGACGTGACCCTGCTGGTGGTGGAGCGCAACGGGGACGTGTGAGCGGTGTCACCGCCGGGAACACCTCTCGGTGCGATCATGGCCGCAGGATGGGTGCAGCCTGTCGCATCTATCTCCTCCAACCTTGGGGCGCCGTATCGCACCGGCGCCCCTCCTTTCGTCTGGAGAATCAGGAGCCGGGGGTGGTGGGGATTTCGGTGGTCGGGCCGTCTGCAGGGCGGTAGACCTCCGCCTCGATGAACACCGAGACCAGGTGCGGGTCCAGCGCCCCTTCGAAGACCTCCTCCTCCAGGACCTCCAGGGCCCTCCTCGCGGGAAGAGATGGCCTGTAGGGGCGGTCGCTGGCGGTGAGCGCGTCGTAGATGTCCGCGATGGTGAGCATCCGGACCTCCACGGGGATGGCGTCCCCGGACACGCCGCCGGGGTAGCCCCGGCCGTTGAGCTTCTCGTGATGGAGGGCCGCGATCTCGGGAACCCGGGCCAGGTGTGAGGGCCAGGGGAGGGTGACAAGGAACCGCCGGGAGTGGATCACGTGCGACTGTACCTCGCGGCGCTCCTCGTCGTCGAGGTTGCCACGGGGAATGCCGAGCAGGTGGAGCTCGCCGGGGAGGAGGAGGGGGAGGGGCTCCCCACGGGGACCGGGGAAGTGCCGGCGGGCCAGGTCCTCCAGGGCCGCGCCCGGGCCGCCGCCGTCCATGGAGGGGCGAGCCAGTGCCCCGATGGCCTCGATGGCCTCGTCGAACTCGGCGTCGATGCTCCGGAGGAGCCGCTCCAGCTCCTCGAGGTCCCCCTCCATGGGGGGGCGCCCGGCGCCCACGAGCTCCTCGAAGCGGCGGCGGACGGCCGCGAGCTGGATGGCCCGGCGGGCGTGGTGGAACCTCTCCCGCACGAGGTCATCCTGGTAGGGATAGAGCTTGCCCTCCTTGGTGAGAACCCGCTCCCTGACCCCGAGCTTGCCCACGTCGTGCAGCAGCGCCGCGTAGCGGAGCTGGCGGATCTCGTCGGCTGAAAAGGTGATGCCCCGGTAGGCCGGTGGCGGGCTGCGCTCCAGGGCGGCGGCCAGCCCGAGCGTGTAGTTGGCGACCCTCGCCGAGTGACCCGAGGTCGGCGGGTCCCGCTGCTCGATGGCTGTGACGGAGGCCTGGACGAACGACTCGAAGAGCTCCTGGATCTCCTCCACGAGGCAGGTGTTCTCCACCACCACTGCCGCCTGGGAGGCCAGGGCCCGCAGGAGGTCCCGGTCCCGTGTCGTGAAGGGGATCACCTGGCGTTCCACGTCGGTGGGATCCCTGAGGGCAGCCTCCATGTTCCGCTTCCGGTTGATGAGCTGGAGAACCCCCACCAGCCTGCCGGCCCGGTTGGTCATGGGGACCGCCAGGATGCTGCGGGTCCGGTAGCCGCTGGCCTCGTCGAAGGAGGGGTTGAAGGCGTAGGGAGCGGACTCCGGGATGGCATAGGCGTCGGAGATGAGAAGGGGTGTGCCCGTGGTGGCCACCATGCCCGCGATGCTGGTGGTGTCCAGCGGGATGGGGACCTGGGAGGAGATCATGGGCATGGAGGCGTTCTGGGCCACGGCGAAGAAGAGGTGTTCCTTCCCCGACGCCTCCTCCCGCCGGAGGTAGAGCGAGCCGGCATCGGCCTGCACCAGCTGGCGGGCCGAGCCGAGGATCCGCTCCAGGAGGCGGCCGAGGTCCGTCTCGGAGGAGAGTGCCGTGCCGATCTCCAGGAGCTCGCGCCGGAGCCGGCGCTGGTCCATGAGGTCCTCCATGGCGAGCCGGAGCTCCAGCTTCCGGAGCAGGTGATCCCTGGCAGCGTCCACCGCCCGGGCAAGGACCCCGGCGGGCGGGTTTTCGGGGAGCCAGAGGTGAGGCTCGATCCCCTCCGGGAGCTGATCTCCCACCAGGATCAGCAGGAGGTCCGGAGGGGGCGGTCCGGCGGGAGCCGGGCAACGGGATGTGTTCACGACCACCACGCACGGTGGTGTGGCCTCCCAGGGGGAGTCCACGGTGGTCGCACCGTCGGGGGGCGGCAGGTCCGTCCCCACCGTGAAGATCCTGATGTACCCCATGGCTCGTGCTCCCCATTGTACCCGTGCGCCGGTGATCGGGTGACGCCGGTGGTCCCGGGCAGGTCGGACGGTATCATTGAGTACGACACGCTCAAGTATTTCTTGTATTTTCATTGTTGGACTTGACAGCTTCCCGCTCAGGTCCCATATTGTGAATCGAGGGCGCAAGCCCGTCAACGAGAAAGGAGGAAACGAGCCATGGTTCGTCTGACCAACTGGGATCCGATGCGGGAGATGGCAAGGCTTTCGGAGGACATGACCCGCCTCATGTCCGAGCTGACCGGTGGCCGGGGGGTCCAGGAGTCCATCCGGGGGGCCTGGGTGCCGCCCGTGGACGTGCGGGAGACCGCCGACTCCATCGAGATCGACGTGGAGCTCCCGGGCTTCGCTCCGGAGGACGTGGAGGTCAGCCTGGAGAACGGCGTGCTGACGCTCCGCGGTGAGCGGGTGTTCGAGGAGGCCTCCGAGGGCGAGGTCTGGCACCGCGTGGAGCGCGCGTACGGCGTCTTCGAGCGGGCCTTCCAGGTGCCGCGGAGCGTGGACCCGGAGAAGGTGGTCGCGCGGTTCGAGAACGGCGTGCTGCACCTGACCCTGCCCAAGCGGGAGGAGAGCAAGCCCCGGACCATCAAGGTCAAGGTGAAGTAGGCCGGTCCGGCCAGCTTCGGGACAACACGCCCCGCCGCGATGGCGGGGCGTTTTCGTACGACGCCCACCCGCCCGCCCTGATCGTGAAACGTGAAACGTGAAACGTGAAACGAATGAGGGTAAGGAGGTCAGGACGTCAGGACGTCAGGACGTCCCTCCGCGCGCCACCCGCCCGCCCTGATCGTGAAACGTGAAAGGTGAAACGTGAAACGAAAGAGGGTAAGGAGGTCAGGACGTCAGGACGTCCCTCCGCGCGCCGGCCTCTCCGGGCTTCTCTCCCTCGCCCCTGCACCCCTGCGCCCCTGCTCTCCAAGGTGGCCGAGGGACGTCTTCACCTCCTCACCGGGTGGGTGGGGGTGCGTCCTGCCGGGGCGGTTCGCTCATCCCCGTCCCGTCACGGGCGATCGTGGTCGTAACGGATCCGACCCACCACAACGCCGAGCTCCCGGGTGTCGCGGCTTCCTGGGATGGCCGTGGCGGGAACGACGGAGTCGCCGACCGAGATGCGCAGCGTGGCGCGGCCGGCCTCCCGGGGCATGGGAACCGACACCTCGGTCCACGTGCCGTCCACGTGGACCTCGACCGTCTCCGATCCCTCGAACCCCAGGTATACGGTGGCCCCTCCGGGCCGCGGAGCACAGAGCGCCACCACCAGGCGTCCCGGTCCCACCGGCAGGGAGACCCGGGCGGTCCCGGTGGTCCAGCGTCCGGGACGGGGCGGCATGCCCAGACGCTCCAGCCCGTGGAAGCCGTCGCCGTCCAGCAGGCCATCGAGGCCGGAAGGCAGGTCCCGGGCCTCGATCAGGGCAGGGTCGTCCAGGGGGCCGGGTGTATCCATCCAGAGCCGTTCCAGGACCAGCCTGGAGCCCCGGGGAACGCCGGCCTGCAGGGTGAGCAAGATGGGCCTGGAAGGGTCTGCCGGGGCCACCGGCAGGTGCAGGGTGGTCCTTCCCGCGTCGAGCTCGCGGTGGGCCAGGGGGTCGGTGGGGTCCAGCATCACCCTGAGGCTGGCGCGCCGGCCCTCCACCCGGAGCCGGAGCCCGAGCAACGAGCCCGGCGGCGCGGGCCGGGCGAGGATCTCCACCGGTGTGTGCAGCGTCAGGCCGCCGGACGCCTCCGGCGGCCTTCCCCGGAGGACGATCCCGCCGCGCCGGACCACCGTGGCCGTCATGAAGCGGTGCTGGGAGAGGTCCCGCAGCCTGCCGGACCGGACCGAGAAGACCCGAGGATCGGCCCCGGCCGGGGGGATCCAGCGGGGCCGAATGTTCCCGGACCACACGTAGGCCCAGCGCCCCTTGAGGACCGCCACGGACTGACGCCCATCGGTGAGGGCGGGTCGCCAGAAGAACGGCTTGCGCCCACGGCCTGCAAGGATCATCAGGTCCATGAAGGGGTTCGTGCCGCGCTCCACGATCACTGTCCGGGACACGTTGTCCGCCTGGGCCGCGGTCAGGGCCGCCAGGGGAGGGAAGGGTTCGGTGGCCATGGCGACCACGGCGGGGAGGGCGAGGGCCGCGGCAGCAACCGTGCCGACCCAGGCGAGGGTCGTACCCCCCCGTTCGGAATGGACGAGCCGGATGCAGCCGGCCACGGCAGCGCCGGAGAGGAGCAGGAGGACGGGGAGGGTGTACCGCGGGTAGGTGTGGTTGTGCCCGAGGACGATCCACGCGGTGGTGACGAGGGTGACGCCGAGCCAGGCCACGGCCACCCGTGGGGCCCGCCGGCGGAGCTCCCCCCACCCGAGGCAGGCCAGCACGAGGATCAGGATCGCCGGGGCCGGCCCTCCCGCGGCCCGGACCACCCCGAGCCGGGTCACGTCCCAGCTGGCCAGGTGGCGCCCCATGGTGTCGCCGTACATGGCGCCGTGACCGGCCAGGGCCGCGAGCCAGGGTCCCGGCCCCCCCGTGTCCATGACCACCGGGACGAAGCCTGCCAGCACGAGCCCGCCGCACAGCGCGAGCGCCGTGGCGGCCGTGGCCCGGGAGTCGCGCCGCAGCCACAGTGCCGCCAGGCCCAGGGCCGTCAGGGCCGGGAGGAGGATCGGGCGGACCAGGAGCGCGGCGGCCAGGAGTGCCCACCCGCCAGGCGCGGCCGCCCGTCCCGGCCGGAGCCAGACCACGGCGGCCCAGGCGGCCAGCGCCAGGGCGGGCGTGGTGGTGAAGGCCCGGGGGGCGTGGAACCAGACGCCGGGGAGGAACGTGAACAGGGCGGCTGCGGCGAGGCCGGCCCGCGGGCCGAGCCACCGTCCCCACAGGAGCGCCAGGAGACCGGCCAGGGCCACGGAGGCCAGGGCCGAGACGATCTGCAGGCCCAGGAGGGGATCCCCGAGGAGCGCCAGCGAGGCCTTGCCCGCGGCGATCCACAGGGGGAAGCCGGGCGGGTGGGGGTGGTGCTGGACCAGGTCGAGGCTGTACGAGCCGGCTGCGAAGAGCGCCTCGTCCTGCTCCCACGGGATTCCGGGGAGGACGGCGAGCCGGCTCAGGAGCGCCACGCCCAGAAAGACGGGGAGGCCCCTTCCCGGGGTGCGGGCCTCCTCGCGTTCCGGATGGGTCCGGGTGCTCACTCCTCGTAGAGCTGATCGATCAGGTCGGAGAACTGCTGCTCCACCACGCGTCGCCTGACCTTCAGCGTGGGGGTGAGCTGGCCCTCCTCCACCGAGAGCATCACCGGCAGCACGGCGAACTTCTTGATCTGCTCGTAGCGCGCCAGCTTCTGGTCGGTGGCCGTGATGACCTCCTCGAAGGCGGCCAGCACCTTGGGGTGCCGGACCAGCTCCTCCAGGGGGGTCTCCGGGATGCCCTGCTCCTTCGCCCAGCGGAGCAGCTCCTCGTCATTGGGGGAGAACAGCGCCACGATGTACTTGCGGCGGTCGCCGATGAGCACGACATTGTCCACCAGGGAGGATCGCTTGAGCTCGTTCTCGATGGGCTGGGGCGCCACGTTCTTGCCCCCGGCCGTGACGATGATGTCCTTCTTCCGGTCGGTGATCTTGATGAAGCCCTCGTCGTCGATCTCCGCGATGTCTCCCGTGTGGAAGAACCCCTCCTCGTCGAACACCTCGGCGGTCTTGTCGGGCTTGTTCCAGTACCCCTGCATCACGCTGGGGCCCTTGACGAGGAGCTCGCCGTCCCCGGCCACCTTCGCCTGGACGTTCTCGAGCGGCCTGCCCACGGTGCCGAGCCTCGTCTCGTTGGGGCCCATGCCGTTGACGGCGATCACCGGCGAGGTCTCGGTGAGGCCGTAGCCCTCCAGGATGGGGACGCCCAGGGCGTGGAAGAACTCGTTGACGAACATGGGCAGCGGGGCGCCGCCGGAGACGCACACCACCACCTGTCCGCCCAGGGCCTCCCGGACCTTGGAGAGCACCAGCTTGTCGGCCAGCCTGTAGGCGAGGCCCGAGGGCTGCTTGCCGGCGAGCCTGAGGGGGGTCGCCTTGCGGCCCACGCCCACCGCCCAGTTGAAGAGACCCTGCCGGATGGCCGGCGCCGAGCTCACCTTCTCCTGGATCTTGTCGTGGACCTTCTCGTAGAAACGAGGCACGGCGGCGAACACGTTGGGCTTGATATCGGCCACCAGGTCACCCACGTGGTAGACGGAGCAGTAGGCCTTCTTGAGCCCCCTGTACATGTAGAGGTACCCGAGCATGCGCTCGAAGACGTGGCAGAGCGGGAGGAACTCGAGTGCCAGGTACTCGCCCTTGAGGATGGCGCGCCTGGAGGAGGGGATGACGTTCTGCACGAGGTTCCCGTGCGTGAGCATCACGCCCTTGGGTTCGCCGGTGGTTCCCGAGGTATAGATGATGGTGAGCAGGTCGTCCTCGCCTACCTTTGCCGCCCGCTCCCAGAACCGGTCCCCGTTGTCGGGGCTCCCGGCGTCGGCGATGATCTGGTCGAAGGAGAGGACACCCTCAGCGGGGGTGCCGTCCATCTGGACCAGATGCTCCAGGGCGGGGCACTCGTCCCGGATCTGGAGGAACTTGTCCATCTGGGCGCCGGAGTCGGTGATGACCACCTTCACACCCGCGTCGTTGGCCTGGTAGGAGAGCTGGGACGGGATCAGGTTCCCGTACACCGGGACGCTGACGGCGCCGAGGTCCGCCACGGCCAGGTCCACGATGTGCCACTCCGGACGGTTGTCGCTGAGCAGCATCACCCGGTCGCCGGGGGCCACGCCGAGCCGTTCGAGCGCGGAGGCGAGCGCCGAGGTCTTCTGGAAGAACTCCTCCGTGCTCAGGGTCCGGGACCCCTCGGGGGCGACGTGGGTGTAGTGATCGGGTCGTGCGTTGCCGTACTCGTTCCGGTACAGGTCCAGAATGGTCTTCTCGCTCATGGAGCCTCCTCGTTGTCTACCGTGGTTCCAATCCCTCGATGAGGAGCTTCATGAGCGGATCCACGAACCGCTCCAGGTCGGCCGTCTCGTCCTGGAGCAGCCAGCTCATCACGAACTCGTCCACGGCGCCGAAGACGACGTTGGTGACGAGACCTGGATTGATGTCGCCCCGGAACCGCCCCAATCTCTGCCCCTCCTCGATGATCCCGCGCAGCACGTTGAGATACGTTCCGAGCTTACCACGGGTGAAGAGGCTGAGAAAGTGGCGGGAGTGTCGGATCTCGATCTGGAGGACCTGGGCCAGATGGGGATCGGAGTTGAGCGAGGCCAGGTGCATGCGGATCAGGATCCGGAGCTTCTCCTCCGGGTCATCCACATCCTTGATCTCCCGCTCCACCTGCTCCACGAAGTGGCCCAGCACGAAGTCGAAGATGTTGAGGAGGAGGTCCTCCTTGCCCTCGAAGTAGAGGTACAGCGTCCCGTCGGCCACGCCGGCCTCCGTGGCCACGTCGGTCATCCTGGCGGTGAAGTACCCCTTCCTGGCGAACACGTCGATGGCCGCCCGCAGGATCCTCCGGCGCTTTGCTTCCCTGGGTGTGCTGCCGTTGCTGGTCTCGAGCATGGGTCCTCCCACGATGAATGAGCACTCATTCATTCTTCCATCGGCATCCGGAAACGTCAACCTGGTCCCGGCTTGTCCTTGCGGGCACCGATGGGTACCATGCGGGGGTCCGAGACGAGGAGGTGTTCCATGAGTGGTCCCAGGGGTGCCGACGCCCTGTCCGTCCGGATCGAGACCTTCCGGCGTTTCTCCGGGCTCTTCGCCAGTGCTCCCATCAGACTCATGAGCCGGGTGGTGAGCGCCATGCAGAGCCAGGGGTTTCCCGACCAGGCCACCGCCATCGGTGACATGGACTGGCGGACGGTCCCCGCGGGCGACCCTGAGGATCCCACCCTGCGGGAGGACTGGAGCCGACAGACGGAGCGTGCCCTGGAGCAGGCGCGGTTCTGGCTCGAGCAGCTGTCCTCGCACCCGCTGGGGTACAACCTCGATTCGGTGGGATATCCCCTGCTGATCCGGGCCTGGTCGGAGATGTGGCGCCACCAGGTGGGTCTGGAGTTCGAGAACCGTACGGGCGAGACCCCGGAGATCTTCGTCTTCCACGGCGGCAACCAGGCGATCCAGGCCGCGTTGCTGGGTGTGGCGGAGGCCTGGAGGGACCGGGGCTCCCCCGGCGCACGGCCCACCATGCTGGTGCCCGTTCCCACCTTCTCCTGTCCCCTGGACCAGATGGCCCTCCAGGGCATGGGTGTTCACCTGCTGGCCCCCACGGATCCCGGGATGGATCCGGACCCCGCCGACCTGGAGTCGATCCCGCCCGGCACTGCAATCGACGGTGTCTACATGATGCCGGTGACCAACCCCACGGGCCGGACCGTCCCGCCGGAGAGGATCCGCGCCTTCATCGGGGCGGTCCTGGACCGCTGGCCGCACGCCGGCGTCATCCTGGACTCAGTCTATGTCCGGCTCCACCCTGCCCACGACTCGCTGCTGGCGTGGTACCGCGAGGACGAGCGGTTCCGGGACAGCGTGATCTTCATCGACTCGCTGTCCAAGACCCACGGCATGACCGGCCTTCGGACCGGGGCCGTGTTCACCCGGGGAGGGGCCTTCGCCGGGGGGATCACGCGGTACGCCCAGAACGTCATGGCAGGCCCCTCGAACCTCATGCAGGGGGCCTCGCTGGCTCTCCTTGCGCCTTACGTGACGGAGGAGGAGGACCTCCAGCGCCAGGCGCTCGAGCTCCAGCTCCGGATCGGACGTCACATGCAGCGTCGGCGCCGGCTGATCGTCGCGGCGGCCTTCCAGCGGTTCGCAGAGCTCCTCGATACCTTCCAGCCGGTCCTCCCGGACCCGGTGGGCTTCCAGTGGGAGGGCTCCATGTACGCTGTCCTCCGGCTCTCGGAGGCCTGCCTCGCCGTGGCCGGGCACCACGGGGTGTCGCCGACGGTGGCGTTCTTCCTGGAGACGGGGTACGCGGGTGTTCCGCTGGCGGGGTTCTGCGGCAACCCCAACCTCGTCCGCCACGGCCTGCTGGCGAACCCGGACGAGGAGCGCCTGACGGCCTTCCAGGAGGAGGCGACACGGTATGTCCGGCTTTCCTTCGGCATGACTCCCCCTCCCGAGGGGTAGAACTGGATCACAACGGGGCAGGGGAGCTTGAGCCCCGCTGCGGGGAGGGGTAGAGTGCCGGGGTTGAGAGCAGATCATGGAAGGGGTGGCATTGAGATGACGATGAGAGCCCGGGTATTCATCGACTACTGGAACTTCCAGCTCAACTGGAACGAGCATGCGGACGATGCGCGGTGCGACTGGCTTGCGCTGCCGGGAGTCCTGCTGGAGGCCGTCTCCCGGCTGCTCCGGTGCGACGGACTGGACTGCTGCGGGACCCACATCTACGCCTCCGTGGATCCCGGCAACGAGAACCTCCTGTCGTGGCTGGAGACCTTCCTCAACCGGCAGGCGGGGTTCCACGTGGCCATGGCCCGGCTGATCCGGCGCCACCGCGGACTCCACTGTGCCTCCTGCGGCACGGAGGTGGACCAGTGCCCCGAGTGCGGCGAGCCCTTCACCATGAGCTCCTGCAAGGGTCTCACCACCACCATGGTGTGCGACCTGCTCTCCCTCCGGAACGAGGATGCCTACGACGTGCCGGTCATCGTGAGCTCCGACTCGGAGCTCCAGCCGGCGGTCCGCCACCTGGTGTCCCGGGGGGTTCGCGTCATCCATGCGGGGTGGCGGGACTCCGGGGGTGACCTGGCCCGGGAGGCCTGGGCATGCGTCGACCTCGAGCAGCTCATTCCGGACCTCATCCGGGCGTGATGCCATGCTGACGGAGTCCACGGTCGAGGTCAGGTACGAGGGGACCCTCCACAGGGTCGAGGCGGGCACCCGCGTGGAGGAGTTCCTCCAGGGGGTGGACGGGGAGATCCCCGACACCGTGCTGGCGGCCCTGGTGAACCGGCGCCAGGTGATGCTCGACTTTCCCCTGCGCGGCAGGGCGGAGCTCGAGCTCGTCCGGTACGGGAGCCGCAGCGCGGAGCTGGTCTACAAGCGCTCGGTGAGCCTGATGTTGTACGAGGCCTGCATGGAGCTCTTCCCGGAGGCGCAGCTGGTGATTGGCCAGTCCCTGGGGAACTGCTACCACTACGAGGTTCGCGGGGAGCACCCGTCCTTCGAGGACATGGCGCGGGCGCTGGAGGAGCGCATGCAGGAGCTCCACCGCGAGGCCCGGCCCTTCGTCCGGGAGACGGTGACCATCGAGGAGGTGGAGGACTTCTTCCGCGAACAGGGCTGCGAGGACAAGCTGGCCCTGCTGTCCACGCGGCGCTCCTCCATGGTCCATACCATCCGGTGCGGGCAGTTCGTGGACCTGGCCCACAGCCCCTTCGCCCCCCACACGGGGTGCCTTCCCACCTTCGCCGTGAAGGCCTACGGCGACGGGATCCTCCTGCGCTTCCCACGCCGGAGCAACCGGGACCGGTTGCCTCCCTTCAAGGACAGGCCCACGCTCTACGCCACCTACGTGGAGACCCGGACCTGGCAGGACCTGCTGGGCGTCCGGCACGTGGGCGATCTCAACCGGCTCGCCCTCAACGGCGAGATCAAGGACTTCATCCACATCTCGGAGGGGCTTCACGAGAAGAAGATCGCGGCCATCGCCGACGAGATCGCCGCGCGCATGGGGGAGGGGCTCCGGCTGGTGACCATCGCGGGACCGTCCTCGTCGGGGAAGACCACCTTCGCCAAGCGGCTGGGCATCCAGCTGCGGGTCGCCGGCATCGAGCCGGTGGGCCTTTCCCTGGACGACTACTACGTGGACCGGGACAGGACACCTCGCGACGAGGAGGGGAAGCTCGACTTCGAGAACATCGAGGCCATCGACCTCGACCTCTTCCACGAGCAGCTGGCCGAGCTCCTGGAGGGCCGGGAGGTCCTCACGCCCCGCTACGACTTCGTCACCGGGACGCGCAAGCCGAAGGAGAAGTGGAAGGCCCTCCGGCTGGAGGAGGGGCAGATCCTGGTCATCGAGGGGATCCACGGCCTCAACCCCCGGCTGACCGAGAACGTGCCGGCGAACCGGAAGTTCAGGATCTTCGCCTCCGCCCTCACCCAGCTCGCCATCGACAACCACAACCGCATCTTCACATCCGACGCCAGGCTCATCCGGAGGATCGTGCGGGACCGGTTCTTCCGCGGCTTCACTGCCGAGCGGACCCTGGAGCTGTGGGAGCGGGTGCGCCGGGGCGAGGGACGGTGGATCTTCCCCTTCCAGGAGGAGGCGGACGTGATGTTCAACTCCGCCCTGGTCTACGAGCCCGCGGTGCTCAGGACCTACGCCGAGCGCTTCCTGCTCCAGGTGCCGCGGACCTCCCACGCTTACCCCGAGGCGTACCGGCTCCTCAAGGGCCTCTCCCTCTTCGTGCCCATCTTCCCCGACGAGGTGCCCCAGACCTCCATCCTGCGCGAGTTCATCGGCGGCTCGGCCTTCCACTACTGAGCCGTCGGCAGGAAGGGGCGCGTGGGGCAGAGGGTGGGCGTCGGCCGGGCGGCGGCCGCACCCCTGCGCCTCCGCGCCCCCGCGATCCCCCGTGCTAGACTCGCGGCCGTGAGACCCGTTCTTGATATCCGCACGGCCAAGGTGGCCGTGGAGCTCACCAGCCGCTGCAACCTCCGCTGCGCCATGTGCCCCATGCACGACCTGGGGCGCCCCATGGTGAACATGGAGTGGGATCTGGTGGAGCGCGTGGCCGCTGAGCTCGCCGCCGCCGGCATCCGGGTGAGGTGGCTCCACGAGATGGGGGAGCCGCTGCTCCACCCGCGGCTGGACGAGGCCGTCGAGCTCTTCCCGGGCTGCTCGGTCTCCACCAACGCCATGCTGCTGGACGAGTCCTGGTCCCGGCGGCTCCTGGCCACCTCCCTGGGCAGGATCCGGCTCTGCGTGGACACCACCCGGCCGGAGGTCTACCCCGTGATCCGCAACGGGGGCGATTTCGACCGCGTGGTGGCCAACATCCGCCGTTTCCTGGAGCTCTCCGACGGCCACGAGATCCGGGTGGAGATCCAGAAGATGGTCACGCTCCAGACCGGGGACGAGACCGTGGAGGACTTCGAGCGCTTCTTCGACCTCGGGTCCCACCCCCAGGCACGGGTCATCGAGAAGACCTGCGAGGGCCTGGACACCTCCGACGCCACGGAGCTCCACGAGTCCTTCTACGGCTGCTTCCAGGGTTATCCCTTCCGGTGGTTCATCGTGCTGGCCGACGGCCGGGTCACCCACTGCTGCTACGATGCCCACGGCCAGCAGATCATCGGTGACCTCCGGACCCGGTCGGTGCAGGAGATCCTGGACTCCCCCGTGCTCCGGCGGTACATGGAGGCCTTCCGGGCGAAGGACTGGGAGACCCTGCCCCGCTGCGGCGAGTGCTTCAAGAACGCCACGGCGAAAGGGGTCCTGGTGGACCGCGTGCTGCAGGTGGGGCACCGGCTGGACCGCGTGCTGCCGCTGAAGAGGGTGGGCCGGAAGATCTTCAACCGGTAGGACGCAGGGGAGAGGGGGCGCAGGGGTGCGATCGATCCAGCCGTGCCGACACCGGGATTGCCGGACCCTCCGCGCCGGAATCCAATCGATCCACAGAATCCGTGGTTCTCTTCCTCCCGTGTGAAAGGGCGGGGGAGCGAGGGATTCACTCGCGCCGGCCGTACTCGTCTTTGGCCCTCACGCTGGAAGTGCCTCATTCGTTTCACGTTTCACCGTTCACGTTTCACGATGGGCGGGTGGGCGGGCGGCCGTCGCAGGGAAGGGAGGGGGCTGGCACACCCCTCCCGTCATCTCCCCGCTCCCGCCAGCGCCTTCAGCTTCCGGACGAGCTCCCGCCCCGCCCGGGCGCTCTCCACGGCGGCGAAGATGGTGTCGTCGCCGGCCACGGTGCCCACGAGGCCCGCGGGCGCCAGCCGGTCCAGGGCCAGGGCCACGGCGGAGGCCTCGCCCGGCGGGGTGTGGATCACCACCAGGTTCGGGCCGGCGGGTGTCGCGGCCAGCACGTTGGCCCGGATGCGCTCCTCGTGGGGGTTGGCGGGGGGGCGCCCCTCGGGCGGCGCCACGTAGCGGCCCCCGGCCTTCACGAGCCCCAGGGCGGCGATGTCCCGGGACACCGAGGACTGGCTCACGGGGAAGCCCTCCTCCCGGAGGGCCCCCGCCAGCTCCTCCTGGGTGGCGATCTCCCGCTCCCGGATGA